>Ga0157375_10002524_pt1 | contig 15891 bp, 15 predicted proteins | sample M35metaG_FD_115311 | JGI IMG/M metagenome (GOLD analysis project Ga0157375, IMG submission 115311) | Miscanthus rhizosphere microbial communities from Kellogg Biological Station, Michigan, USA - M3-5 metaG | ecosystem: Host-associated > Plants > Roots > Rhizosphere > Soil | place: USA: Michigan...
ATCGAAGAAGCGCACGCGCGCGATCACCGAAAGCTCGGCAAGCAGCTCGGCCTGTTCATGTTCTCGAACTTCGCGCCGTCGATGCCGGTCTTCCTGCCGAAAGGCGCCGCGATCTACAACGAGCTGGTCGACTTCGTCCGCGCGTTTTACGCCCGCGACGGCTACAGCGAAGTGGTCACGCCGCTGATCTGGGATACCGAGATCTTCAAGATCTCCGGCCACTACGACAACTACAAAGACAACATGTTCTTCTCCGAGGTGGATGAGCGCGAGTACGGCGTGAAGCCGATGAACTGCCCCGGCCACACCCAGATTTTCGCGATGGAGCGGCGCTCGTATCGCGATCTCCCCATCCGCTACGCCGACTTCGCGCGCCTGCATCGCTACGAGCGCTCGGGCGTGACGCACGGTCTCGTGCGCGTCCGCTCGTTCGCCCAGGACGACGCGCATCTGTTCATCACTGAAGATCAGATCGAGTCTGAGATCGACCGCGAGCTGCGATTGATCAAGGAGATCTACGACATCTTCGACTTCAAGGAAGTGCGCATCGCCCTCTCAACCCGCCCCGAAAAGCGCCTCGGCGACGATGCGATGTGGGACAACGCGGAGAGCGCTCTCGAAAACGCGCTGAAGAAGAATGGCGTCGACTACCACATCAACCCGGGCGAGGGGGCGTTCTACGGACCGAAACTGGAGTTCCAGGTCACCGACGCCATCGGCCGTCCGTGGCAGCTCGGCACGATCCAGCTCGACTACGCGCTGCCGGCGCGCTTCGAGCTCCGCTACATCGGCGCGGACAACGGCGAGCATCAGCCGGTCATGATCCACCGCGCAATACTCGGCTCGCTGGAACGGTTCATCGGCATCATCATCGAACACTTTGCCGGAGCCTTTCCCGTGTGGCTCGCTCCGGTGCAGGCGTCGGTGCTGCCGCTGTCGGAGAAGTTTCTCGACTACGGCCGCGAGACGGCAGCGAAGATTCGCGCGGCCGGGCTGCGCGTCGAGACCGACGAGTCGAATGAGAAGCTCGGCGCGAAGATCCGCGACGCGCAGATGAAGAAGATCCCGTACATGCTCGTGGTGGGTGAGAAGGAAGTGGCGTCCGGAACGGTGTCGGTCCGGAAGCGCACGGGCGGCGAGCAGTTGTCGATGTCGATCGACGAATTCGTAGCCGAGGCCAGGCGGGTCATCGCCGGGCGCTCGTTGACTTTGTAGAGGTTTATTCGTAGATTTCCCGCTTCCGCGCAACCGATTAACAGGAGGATTTCCGCATTTTCCCACCACGACGAGGATCGCGATTCGACCGGAGACCGGCAGAACCTGAGTCCAGAATCAACGACATGATCCGCGGCATCCCTGAGGTTCGCCTCATCGGAGCCGACGGCGCCCAGATCGGGGTCGTCCCGCTGCAGCAGGCGCAGGACATGGCCCGAGAAAAAGACCTCGATCTCGTGGAGATTTCGCCGACGGCGAACCCTCCCGTCTGCAAGGTCATGGATTACGGCAAGTACGTTTTCCAGCAGAAGAAGAAGCAGACCGAGGCCAAGAAGAAACAGAAGGTGATCGTCGTCAAGGAGGTGCAGTTCCGCCCCCGCATCGACGAGCACGATTTCGATTTCAAGAAGAACAACATCGTCCGTTTCCTGCAGCACGGCGACAAGGTCAAAGCGTCAATCCGCTTCCGCGGACGCGAGATGACCCACATGGAGCTCGGCCGGGCCGTGCTCGACCGCCTGCTGAATGAGATCAAGGAGTTCGGCGCTCCCGAGAATGCGCATCCCGACGTTCAGGGAAATCGCATGACGATGGTGATATCGCCGGTGAAGTAGGATTCTGAACACCCGTTGTCGGTTGTCGGTTTTCGGTTGGTTCAGGCCGAAGGTTATGTTTAGTGACAACGGATAACCGACAACCGAAAACGTCCTCGGCGATACCGGAATTCACAGCACATTCAGGCAGTTAGGAGCCAAGCTATGCCGAAAATGAAGACGCATCGGGGAGCCGCCAAGCGGTTCAAGAAGTCGGGAACGGGCAAGATTCAGCGCAATCACGCCTTCCACTCGCACATCCTCACCAAGAAATCCGCCGGCCGCAAGGCGGAGTTGGGGAAAGAGACTCAGGTCTCGAAGGCGAACGAGAAGACCGTGAAGCGGATGATCCCGTACCTGTAGACGGCTGTCGTCCATCGACGGCCACAACCCCGAGCGAGGCGTGGTAATCACCACTCCTGACCCGCCCGCTCAGAACGATTCAAACGAGGAGACAAGATGCCGAGAGTCAAACGAGGTCCAAAAAGAAAGAACCGCCGCGCGAAGATCCTGAAGCTCGCCAAGGGCTACTGGGGAATGAAGTCGCGCGGTCACCGGATCGCGAAGCAGCAGGTCGAGAAGGGCCTGAACTCCGCGTTCGCAGGCCGCAAAGATCGCAAAGGTGATTTCCGCACGCTGTGGATCGCCCGCATCAACGCCGCCGCCCGCCTGAACGGAATCTCCTACTCGCAGCTGATCGCCGGCCTGAAGGCCTCCGGTTCGCTGGTCGACCGGAAGATCCTGGCCGACATCGCCGTCCGCGACGCCGCCGCCTTCACCGCCTTCGCCGACGCCGCGAAAGCCGCGCTGAACAAGCAGCAGCTCCGCACCGCGCTCGACAAGGAGACGTCGGCCAAACGTCCAGCGACGAAGCAGCCGACCGCGTAACGTCAATCCATTCGATCCACACCAAACGCGGGCCTCGGCCCGCGTTTTTGTTTGTGTGGCACCGTCGTAGCGCCAGCGGCCCGCTGGCTGTAGCGCCGCCGGCTCGGCGGCACGTGTAGAAGCGCCAGCGAGCCGCTGGCGGTCCAGCCGCCGAGCCGGCGGCGCTACGTTTGTGCCGCATGTACAATCGCCCGCCTTACATGCTCGACGACATCATACGCATCAGCTCTGAATTCGACGCCGCCCTCGCCGCCGCGAATACCGCCTCGGCACTCGACGAGCTGCGCGTCCACTACTTCGGCCGCAAAGGCGGTCTGATCCCGGCGCTCTTCTCGCGACTCAAAGAAGTCCCGAAAGAGCAGAAGAAGGACGCCGGCGATGCGCTGAACAAACTCCGCGATCGCCTCGAATCCGAGCTGAAGGAAAAGCAGGAACGCGTGGCCGCCGAGGAGTCGAAGCGGAAAGAGTCGCGCGACATCATCGACGTCACGCTCCCCTCCCGCCTTCCCGCGCTCGGCCATCTGCATCCGGTGACGATCATCCGCCGCGAGATGGAGACGATCTTCAGCGAGATGGGCTACTCGCTCGATCCCGGCCCCGAGGTCGAAACGGATTGGTACAACTTCGAGGCGCTCAACTTCACGCCCGATCATCCCGCGCGCGATACGCAGGACACGTTCTTTCTCGACGTCGAACCGTATCTGCTGCGCACGCACACGTCTAACGTGCAGATCCGATCGATGGAAAATCACACGCCTCCGGTGAAGGTGCTCTCCTGCGGCCGCGTCTATCGCCGCGACGAAATCACCATGCGCCGCTCGCCGATGTTCCACCAGGCCGAGGGGTTCCTGGTCGACAAAGGAATCCACATCGGACACCTGCGTGCCACGCTCGAACACTTCATCAAACGCCTCTTCGGCGCCGATTCGAAGATGCGCATGCGCCCGAGCTTTTTCCCGTTCACAGAGCCGTCCGCCGAAGTCGATATGTCCTGCGTGTTCTGCAAAGGCGCCGGCTGCGGAACCTGCTCGCAAACCGGCTGGATGGAGATCCTCGGCTGCGGCATGATCCACCCGCAGGTCCTGCGCAACGTCGGCATCGACCCCGAGGAATGGAGCGGCTTCGCCTTCGGCCTGGGCCTCGACCGCTGCGCCATGATCAAGTTCGACATCCCGAACATCCGGACGTTGTTCGAGAACGATTTGAGGGTGCTGCAGCAGTTTTGACGGCTACCGTAGAATTCTCTGCGTGCTGTTCACGTGGGACCCGGCGAAAGATCGCAGGAACCAGAGTAAGCATGGAGTCTCGTTCAGAGAAGCGGCAACGATCTTTGACGATCCTCTTCAGTGGACCGTCTCAGATCCAGACCATTCGACCGGTGAGTATCGATATCTCACGACTGGACTATCAGCAGAGCGTAGGCTGCTCATCGTCGCGCATGCCGATGAGAGCGAGGATCGAGTTCGCATCATCAACGCACGGCGCGTAACATCTGCAGAACGGCGAACATATGAAGAAGGATGAAGAGCAAGACGACGAAATGAGAGCCGAGTACGACCTCCGCGGCGGAGTTCGCGGAAAGTACTACGAGCGCTATCGGCAGGGCACCAATATCGTCCTGCTCGATCCCGATGTCGCGAAGGTTTTCCGTGATTCGGAAACCGTGAACATAACGCTCCGGCAGTTTTTATCGGAGCACGGTGCGCCGGCGACTGCGCCGAAGCGCAGCGCCGGCTGACCCATTCTTCGTGCGAATCACCCGCCCGTGATCATCCTCTTTCCGCCTGTGGCCGGATTCCAGGCAACGATGTGGCTCTTCCCGTTGTGGAAATCGCTGTAGAAAACTTCGCGCAGAGGCGCAATCGGCGGCCGTGTATCGGTCAAACCGGAAGGCACCCAGTCGATGATCGCTTCCCGCCGTTCGATCACGCCGCGATTGAAGTTGACGGCAATGAGTTCGCTAACTTTTGGCGAGGTATCAGCCGAAAGGACGACGCGCTCGCCATCGTCTCCGACGAAAGTCACCCAGTGGATCGGTCCCAGCGGAATGTCGCGCTGCGGTGTGCCGTCGGCGGCGAGGATGTGCAGGACGGCGGCGGACTCGGGTCCGTCGACGACGGCAATGCGGCCGTCGCGCAGGAATCTCGCGGTTTTCACCTGAGTGCCGCTGGAGAGTGTCCTGACCGGCGCACCCGTGCGCGCGTCGAGCAGCCTCAGCACGTCTTCGCGTGACCTTTTCACCAGCAAGCGCGCCGCCGCCGGATCCGTAGAGAACGACACGAAGCTGGGGGATGCGATCAATCCGGTCTCCTGCAGGCCGCGAGCGCGCACGTCCAGCTCAACGATTTTTAACCCTTCCGGCACGCCGAGATACAGCCGCAGAACGTCCGGCGTGACGAAGAAAGCCCGCGCGTACTTCGCGTCAGGAAAGCGTACCGAGGCTAGCGAACGCTTCTGTGCGACGTCGTAGACGGAGAGGATGTTGGGATTGGAGATGGTGGCAATCCGGCCGCCGTCGTCCGAGACGAAATAGTCGACGCCAACAGTCGTCAGGCCGGTATCGATCGGCTCGGACTTGCCGCGCGTGTACGTGACCATTTCGACGACGTTGCCAGCCCGGCGTGGGACCACAACGCTGCGACCGTCCCGCGTGTAGCGAACACCCCACTCCGCGCGAGGGTCGATGTGCGTCGTCGAGCCGTCTTCGGTATTCAGCAGGAATGCCGCGTGATAATCGGCGCGGCCTTTGGCCGTCCCGGTGATCACCGCAAATGGTCCGCTCGTGGAACGGGTCGCGCGGATGTTGCCGGTCAAATCGGCCGGCTTCACCGACACCACCCACGCCACGTACCCCGCGGCGATCAGCAGCGCCACGGCCATCGTTCCCCAGAGGAACTGCGAGAGCGCCAGGTGATTGCGTCGCCGGTCGGTGCGTCCGCGCTCGATCTGCCATGCACCGCCGAAGATGACCGCGAGAGCAGCGATGATCGCCAGCGCAAGCGAGAGTTTGGAAACGATGACGGCAGCGTCGCCGGCGATCAGCGGCAGGAGCAGAAATCGGATCGATACGCCGCAGATCACCGCCGCGGCGAAATCGAAAACGATCAGCGGCGAGCGTGAGCGAACGAACGTGCTGACCACGTGCGCGATCAGAAAGAGCGCGATCGCCATGGTCAGAAGGTAGAGGACGGACCAGGGCGACGACGAACTCACCAACCGCGTCCAATGCTCGCCTGTCGCGAGGCGCGCAGGGATGATGATGAAACCGAACGTGCCGGCGACCATCATGATGCCGGCGGTCAGCTTGCCGAACCAGATCGAGAGCGAGCCGGCCGGGCGCGAGAAGTAAAACGACATCCGTCCGTCCGAGAGGTCGCGGCCAATGAAGCTGGCGCCCGAGATCACCGCGACGCCGACCGCGAAGGTCGTCCCGAAGATCAGCGCCGCGATGACGATGCTGTCCTGCGGCGACCTGCCGCTGACGCCCGGGATCGCCGCGAGAATGAACGGAAGCACGGCGAAGGCGAGCGCCGCATACGCGACGAAGCGCTTCTCCTCGAATTCTCTTGCTGCGATGACTAACGCGTTTTTCATGACTTGCTCCCTGCGATGGCGATGAAGATCTCTTCGAGCGACATCGCCTCGACCTCCGCCGCGCCGATGTTGCTGGCGCTGCGCATCCGTTCGAACGAGACGTCGTCGTAGTTGCTGACGATCGCTTCCGCGCCGCCGCCCCAGCTGCGCATGACGGTGGGCCGCAGCGCGGCCGCGTCGATTGCCACCGGCTGCGCGGCGAAACGGATGCGGCGGAAGCGCGACTTGAGCGCGTCGACGTCTTCGTCGAGCACGATGCGCCCCTGCTCCATCATCCCGACGCGATCGGCGAACCGTTCGACGCCGCCCAGATCGTGCGTGGTGATGAAGACGGTGGTGCCGCGGTCCGCGAGATCGCCGATTACTTCCTCGAATAGCGACTTGCGCGCCACGACGTCGAGGCCCAGGGTTGGGTCGTCGAGGACGAGCAACTCGGGGGAGATGGCCAGAGCCATCGCCAGCGAAACCTGCTTCTTCTGCCCTTTCGACAGGCTCCCGAAGCGGCTCGTCAGCGGCACGCCGAACGTCCGCAGCCGCGCCTCGACGCTGTCCTGGTCCCAATTGTCGTACAGCCGCGAACAGAATCGCGCGATCGCAGCGACGCTCATCTCCGGCGGCGCGTCCGCATCCTCGGTGACGACGCCGATGCGCTGCATGAGCGACGTCCGGCGCGACCAGGCGTTCTCGCCGAACAGGGTCGAACTGCCGTGCTGCGGCTTCTGCTGACCCAACAGGCATCGCACGAGCGACGACTTGCCGGCGCCGTTGCGGCCGACCAGCGCGTAGACCGCGCCGCGCGCGACGTCAAAAGCCGCGTGATCGACGGCGATCATGCGCCCGTAGCGCACGGTGAGATCCGATATTCGAATGGCGTTGTCGCTCATGCTTTTCTCCTGTGCTCGCGCACGACACGGTCGTACGCGGCATTGAGCTCGTCGACGGCGTCGTCGAGCGCCGCGCTGACGGCGATGGCGGTCGAGGCGTATCGCGTAGCCGCATCGCGCAGCGCTTCGTTCCGCTCCGCTTTCCTCGGCACCGGCGGCTCGTCCGCAACATACGTCCCCTCGCCCCGCTTTACCGAAAGCACACCTCCCTCGGTGAGCCGCTGGTAGGCGCGGGCGACGGTGTTCGGATTGACGCGCAGATCTTTGGCCAGGTCGCGGACGGAGGGCACCGGCGCGCCGGGCTGCAGCGCGCCGAGGGCGATGAGCCGCCGGACCCCTTCCTCGATCTGCCGCCAGATCGGCGCAGGATCGGTCGGATTGATGGCGAACATGGCCTTACTTCAAGTTCCAATGGCGAAGGAGCCAGCGCCCCTCATTCGTGGCCACGGCGTCCTCGTCGAACGAATTCAGAGTCGCGCCCCTCGACCAGCTTTGCTTGTCGAACTTGCCGTCCGCTCCGGCGCTGACGACGGTGAAACTGTTCGCATTCGATTCGACCGCGTAGGCACGACCCCAGGCGTCCGTCATCGGAAGGTGCGCGACGTAGACCGGTTCAAACGCCGCTTTGGCCTCTTCCGCCGACTTCACCTCGGGATATTTGCCGTGGCCCTGCTTGTACGCGGCAAAACAGATGCGCCAGCTCACCATGTCGCCCATCGTCCAGCGGGCGCGCTCGGCGTCGCTCGGAGCGTAGGGACCATTGGCGGCGAAAAGAGGGGCGACGAGTGTGGCGAACATCAGCATCAACAGAGTTTTCTTCATAACATCCTCCGTAACTGTGTATTAGGTACCTAATACAGTATGTCTGCGACATCGGGTTGTCAAGGGGTTCGTGCAGAGATGGCATGACGCTTGAGTTGTTTCGAGGCATGAGAAAGAACCAGAAGGTAGCGATTGCAGTCGCGGCGGTTGTGGCCGTCGCCGGAGTCACCTCGATCCTCCTGCGGCACGGCGACAATGCGACCACGCCGAAGAACACGCGGGCGCAGGTCGTGACGCCGCAGATCCCGGATACCGCCATCGTCCAGGCCGTGCGCGATGCGAATCTGCGCATCGACGGCTTCTCCGCGACGAACGTCGGCGGGATCGTCGTCCTCAAGGGCAGCTCGGACGCCGCCTCAGCCAAGCAGGCCTCGCTCGTGGTCAAGCAACTCGGCTTCGCCCGCGTCGCGAATCTGATCGTGACGAAGGTGGCCGCGGACGATGAGAGCATCCGTCGCGAGGCCGAGCGTCAGCTCACCTCGACGCGCGCCCTCGACGGCTGCACGCTCCACGTGAGCTGCGTCAACGGCATCCTCCGCGTCGACGGAACGGCCTACAACGAGCTGCAGGTCGACGTCGCCCGCAAGATCCTGCGCAACGTCGGCGCCCAGGAAGTTCAGGTCGCGCTGAAGAAGCTGTAATCGTCAGCGATCGCATCGCCGCCGCCGGGCGCAAACGCCCGGCGGTGTGGCACAGACACTCTTGTCTGTGCTTTTGAATTCGCGCAGCTTGCAGAGTTCAGCGCAAGCCTCCCAGCCGCACAGACAGGAGTGTCTGTGCCACACCGCTACGCGGTCACCGGCTCCAACTCCTCTTCTACCCGCTCCGTCTTCTTCGCGCGCATGCGCTCCTGGAGATCGTCGAACAGCGAATACGCCACCGGCGTCGCGAGCAGCGTCAGCAGCAGCGCGAGGCTCTGGCCGCCAATGATCACCGATCCGATGGCGCGGTTTGTCGCCGCGCCGGTTCCGCTCGAGGCCACCAGCGGCAGCATGCCGGCCACGAACGCCAGCGTCGTCATCAGGATTGGGCGCAGGCGGTCGCGATTCGCTTCGCGGATCGCTTGCGCGCGCGGGAGGCCGTGCGCGCGAAGGCCATTGGTGTGGTCGACCTGCAGGATGCCGTTCTTCTTCACAATGCCGAAGAGAACGAGGATGCCGAGCATCGAGAAAATGTTCAGCGACTGATTCAGCACCAGGATCGAGAAGAGTGCGAACGGCACTGTCAGCGGGAGCGCCAGCAGGATCGTCACCGGATGAACCCAGCTCTCGAACTGCGCCGCCAGGATCAGGTACATGAAGATGATCGACAGCAGGAACGCGAACATGAAGTTCGTGAATGCGCGCCCCTGCTCGCGGGAGCGGCCGGTGAAGCCGGCCGAGTACTCCGGCGGCATGTTCAGCTTCTTCGTTTCGGCCACGAGGTTGTCCATGACCGTCTGCGCGGAGTGGCCCGGCGCCATGTTCGCGGTGAGCATGACCTGGCGCTGCCGCTGGATTCGATTAACGGATGACGGACCGGCGCCCGGCGACATCGTCACGACGTCGCGAAGCTGCACCACGCGCGCGCCGACGGACGGCACCTGCGCCTGCTCGATCCCCGCCGGATCCTTGCGGTACTCGTGCTCGGCGCGCACGTGCACCTCGTACTGCTCGCCGCCTTCGTAGTAGTCGGTGATCTTCAGGCCGCCGACGAGCACGTTCAGAGTCGAGGCGATGTCCTGCACGCGGACTCCCATGTCCGAGGCCTTGTCGCGGTCGATGCGGACGCCGAGCTCCGGCTTGCCGGTGATCAGATTCGTATCGGGATCGATCACGCCGAGGTTCTTCATCCCTTTCAAATCGGCGAGAAGCGTGTCGGAGTACCTGGACAGCTGCTTCAGATCGGGTCCGCCGATCCAGTACATGATTTCGGCGTTCACGCCGCCGCCGAACGCGTTGACCGGACCGACCGACGTGCGCAGATTGAGTCGCTGGTACTGCGGCATGATGTTGTTGCGAACGTCGGCCATGACCGCGAACTGGTCGCGCTTCCGTTTATCGACCGGGATCAGCTTGACGTAGACCGTGCCGAGGTTCTGCGTAACCTGCGGGTCGTCGCCGATGGTGACGACGGTCGTCTCGACCTCGGGCAGCTTGCGGACGCGGGCAGCGATCGACTCCATGATCGTTTCCGTCGTCTGCAGACTCGCTCCCTCGGGCGCGCGCGCCTGCACCTGGAACTGCGATTCATCGTCCGCGGGCAGGAAGTTCTTGTTGACCGCGATACCGAGCGGAACGGTCGAGATGAGCGTGACGATGATGGCGAGAACGATCACCCAGCGATGCGCCATCGACCAATCCAGCATGGCCAGATAGACGCCTTCGATCTTCGCGTAGATGCCGTGTTCGCGCGTCGACGCCTCGTGCGACAGGTCTTCGCGGCGCAGCCAGCGCGCCGACATCATCGGCGTCAGCGTGAACGAGACGAGCAGGGACACGGCGATGGCGATGGCCATGGTCACGCCGAACGAATGCATGAAACGGCCGACGATGCCGGCCATGAACGCGACCGGCAGGAAGACGGCGATCAGCGAAAGCGACGTGGCCAGAACGGCCATGCCCACTTCCTTCGTCCCTTCCACCGCGGCCTCGGCCGGCGGCATCTTCTTCTCTTCCATGAATCGGAAGATGTTTTCGAGCACGACCACGGCGTCGTCGATGACGATGCCGACCGCCAGCGTCAGCGCCAGCAGCGTGATGACGTTCAGCGTGAAGTTCTCATAACGCATCGCCGCAAACGTGGCGATGATCGAACTGGGGATGGCGACCGCGGCGATGATCGTCGGCCGCGAACGGCGGAAGAAGTAGAGCAGCATTCCGAACGCGACGAGCGCGCCGGCGAGCCGGACCGGATTGATGGGCATCACGATGCCCTTCGGCACGAATGCGGCGATCGCGAACGCGACCACACCGGCGCCGATGCGGAAAGCGAACGGAAGCTGTTTCCGCGACGCCCACCAGCTGGCCAGCCCGAACAAGACGAGGAACGCCAGCAGCGAGACGTGCAGCGTCGGCGCGCGCGCGGCGACGTCTTTCACACCGAACAACAGCGTGTACGTGGCCAGCGTGGCGGCGAGCATGATCACCGCCGCCCGCAGTTTCGGCGACGAGAGGAAGAACCAGACGATGAGCGCGGCGAAGAGCGAGCCGAGGATCAGATGCTCTTTCACGGCGTCGACCGCGGCCACAATGTAGTTGGACTGGTCGCGGACGACCTGCATCGTCCATCCCTTCGGCAGATCGGTGCGCACCTGGCCGAGCTGCTCCTTGAGCCGCTCGATGACCTCGACCGTGTTCGTGCCCGACTGCTTGCGGATGTTCATGACCACGGCGGGCTTGCCGTCGACCGTGGCGATCGATTCGGCCTCGGCCACGCTGTCTTCGATGTGCGCGACGTCGCCGACTTTGACGACGTAGCCATTCGCGGTCGTGAGCGGAATGTTGGCGAAATCCTGCGGCGACTGCACGCGGCCGTACGTGCGCAGCGTGAGATCGCGCAGTCCCTGCTCGACCTTGCCGCCGGGAATCTGCACGTTCTGCGACTGCAGCGCGGCCACGAGCTGCGCGGTCGTGAGTCCAACCGCGGAGAGCTTGGCGGAATCGACGACGACGTTGATCTGGCGCGGACGTCCGCCAACGATCAGGACCTGACCTACTCCGTTAATTGATTCGAGCCGGCGACGCAGTTTCTTGTCGGCGAATTCGGTGATGTCACGGATCGGCGCGGGACCCGAAAGGGCGATGCCTAGAACCGGAACGGCGTCGGGGTCGATCTTCTGGATGATGGGAGGATCGGCGTCCTTCGGCAGGTCGCGGAGAATCGTGTTGACCTTGTCGCGCACTTCCTGCGCGGCCACGTCGATGTCTTTCTCCAGTACGAAGCTGACGATGACCTGCGACGTTCCCTCGGACGAAATCGACTGCAGTTGGTCGATTCCGCTGATCGTGTTGACGGCTTCCTCGACCTTGTCGGTGATGTCGGTCTCGATCTCTTCCGGCGCCGCGCCGACGAGGCGCGTGGTGATGGTGATGGTCGGAATGTCGACCTTCGGAAAGCGATCGACGCCGAGCTGTTGATACGCGAACCAGCCGACGACGACCAGCGAGAGAACGATGACCGTCGCGAAGATCGGACGGCGGACGCAGAGTGCGGCGAGTTTATGCATGTATTTCTCCAGGGACGAGGGATGAGGGACGAGGGAACTTGCTCAGCCCTGGTCCACATCCGTTGTCCCGCTGTCTTTGTTGATGGAGAAGAAGAAGGAGCAGGGATTGCGCATCCCCTCGTCCCTCGTCCCTCATCCCTCGTCCCTGTCTCACTTACCCATCTCCACGCGCGCGAACATGCCCGGCTTCAACTTGCCGTCGCGATTGGGGAACTCGGTTTCGACCGTGAAGGAACGCGTGGACGGATCGATGACACCGCCAACCACCGCCACTTTGCCCTGGAACACGTCGCCCGCATACGCGTCGACGGTGGCTTTCACGTTCTGCCCCTGGCGAACGTGCGAGATCTCCTTTTCCGGAACGCGGAAACGAAGCTTGAGCGGCGACGTCTGCACGACCACGAGCGCGACGGTGGCATCGCCGAGGCGCTGACCGACGTCAGTGCGCTTCTCGGCGACGACGCCGTCGATCGGCGAACGGAGCGTCGAATCGGCCATCTGCTGGCGGAAGATGTTCGCCTGCGCCTGCGCCGACTGCTTGGCCGCGTGCGCCTGATCGAACATCGCCTGCGAACGGTCATACGTCGCCTGCGGAATCGACTCTTTCGCGATCAGCTCTTTCTTGCGATTGAGATCGCGCTGCGCGTCCTGCTCCGCCGATGCAGCGCGGGCGATGTCCGCCTGCGCTTTCTCGAGGTTCAGCCGCGGATAGTCCGTCTCCAACTCGAGCAGCGCCTGCCCGCGGCTGATGCGCGAGCCTTCATCGACGTACATCTTCGCCACCCGTCCGGGAACTTTCACCGCCAGTTCGGAACGGACTGGCGAGATGAATTCACCGGTAGCGACGATGGTCCCGCCCGATTCGCTGGCGATTCCGGCAGCCTCGGTGGTCGTCGCCGGCGCGGACGTCGCGGTCGCTGCGGCGGCAACATTCTGCACGTCATTCGGCAGCGCCGGCGCGGCCTGCGTCGTCGTCGCGGACGCGGTGGCGTCCTTCTTCGCGCAGCCGAACGGCAGCAGCGCCATGGTCAAAATCGCAATGGTGATGATGAAACGCTTCATTTCTGTGTCGCTCCCACTCCAACCGCTTCTTTGATCGCGCCGGCGGCATACCAGACGCGCAGTTGTGCAAGGTTGTGATTCAACGTTTCCGCGGCCACGGCGCGGCGCGCGTCGGCCAGCGAAACTTCGGACGACGCGAGATCGAGCGAGGTCGATTCCTGCGCCCGATACAAATCGAACACCTGCGCGTACTCGGCCTCGGCGGCCGCGAGTTGCTCCTTCGCAAGTTGCAGCGTGGTGTCCGCGGCATTCAGATCGGTGACGGCGCGATGCACATCCTCGCGCGCGGCGGTCTTCGCGTCTTCGAGAAGTAGCCGTGCCTGATGCTCGCGCTCTTTGGCCGAGGCGATGCGCGACGATACCTGGCCCGATTGCCAGATCGGCACGGTGAATCGGAACGCGCCGTAGCCGTAGCGGCTGGCCGGAAACGCCGCCTTCTGATCGATGTAGCCGGCGTCGAACGTGACGACCGGAAAATACGCGCCGCGCTGCTTCTGCACTTCCAACTGCGCCACGCGGATGTTGTTCTGCGCAATCGCGACGTCCGGCCGCACTGACTCGGCTTTCGAAACAAGCGTCTGCTCGTCTGGCATCGGGGCGATGGATGGATCGGGCGAGGCCACGGCGATGTCGCCGGTCAGATCGAGATCGGCGCGCAACGCGCTCTCCGCCGCCTCGCGCTGCTGTTGCGCCGTCGCAAGCAATCGTTGCGACGCTTTGATCGCGGTCTCGGCGCGGAGCACATCGACTTTCGTCACTTCGCCGGCCTGGTAAAACGCGGTCGATTGCGTTTTTCTCTTTTCGGCGAGCTCGATGTTGCGCTGTTCGATGACGATGTTCGCGTCGGCGTTGGCGACGCCGAGGTAGTTGGAGGCGACGCGAAGAAGGACGGCGTCTTCGGTGCCGAGCACTCCCTCTTTCGCGTTGACGATGCCGATTTTGGCCTGGTCATACGCGCGCTTCTCGCGCAGGCCGGCGTAGACCGGCTGCGAGAGGACGACGCGATAGTTCCAATCCGTCGACGGCAGAATCGTCCGCGCGTCAGCACCGCTGCCGAAGGACACTTCCTTCGAGTTCTCGATCGTCGAGCCGGTCAGATTCACCTGCGGCAGGATCGACGACAGCAACTGCTTGCGATTCTGCTCCGCGACGTTGATCTCGATGCGCGAGCGCTCGACGGTGTTGTTGACCTGCAGCGCGCGATTCAGCGCTTCCTGCAGCGTCAGTTTTGTCTGCGCGCGAACGCTCAAAGGCGCCGCGAGCAGGATCAGGGTTACGACTGCACGTTTCAATGTGAACTCCGTTTCATTTGGCGGCGATGCCGTTCAGAAGCGTGGAGACGATCAGTTCGACGTCATCGCTCTCCGGCGGCGGCGCATCTTCGCTGAGGCGTTCCAGGACGATGGCGGTGCTCGTCTCGATGAGGAAAAGCGCCAGCCGTTTGGGATCGAGCGGCCTGACTTCGCCGGCGTCCATGGCCAGCTTCAGATGCGCGGCCAGCCGGTCGACGCGCGCCCGGTACTGCGGCTGGCAGTTGCGTTTCTGCCGCCGCTGTTGCGTGGCGCTTCCCTCGGGCATGCGCAGCGTGTGATACAGACGAAAGAACTCGCGATTCTCGTTGAAGAACGCCAGCTTCGCCGTAATCACCGCGCGCAACCGCTGTGCAAACGGCCCCTCGCCGTCGAGCGCCGCATCGATCCGCTTGTGCAGCTCGCCGATGGCAGTCTCGAATGTCTTCTCGACCAGCTCCTCGCGGTCGCGAAAGTAAAGGTAGATGGTTCCCTTGGCGACGCCTGCCTCCTCGGCGATCTCCTGCATCGTCGCCGAGGCCATCCCCTTGCGCGAGATGACGCGGATGGCCGCCTCCTGAATGGACTGGACGCGAAACTCCTGAACGACATCTTCCTTTGATTTAGCCATGGTCACCGCGCTGAACGGACGGTCAGTGTATCGGAATTCCGAGTCAGCGGCCAACGTCAGGAGTGACGATCCTGCAAACCTGGGCTTGACGTCGCAGCCGAGGATGGGCGTACGATTACCGGCATGACCGTCGTCTCCTCGATGACAGCGGACGAGCTTCTCCAACTCCCCAGCGACGGGTGGAGATATGAGCTCGTTGAGGGAGAGTTGCGGAAGATGTCCCCTTCAGGCGCTCGCCACGGCCGCGTAGCGGCGGAAATTGTGTGGAGTCTCATGGCTCAGATGAAGCGTCAGAGAACGGGCGCGATCTATTCATCGGAAACTGGCTTTCGCATCTCTCGTCAGCCTGACACTGTGCGCGCTCCGGACGTGGCATTCGTGCGTTCCGAACGTGTAACCGACACCATCGGATTCTTTGACGGCCCACCCGATGCCGCATTCGAAGTCGTATCACCCGGCGACACTTACACCGAAGTCGAAGAAAAAACGCTCGCTTGGCTTCGCGCCGGCACGAAGGTCGTGGTCATCGTCGATCCCCGCACCAAGACGGCGCGCGTGCATCGTGCAGGCAGCGCTTCGAATGTCGAGGATGTCATCGAAATCGACGACGTGATTCCGGGATGGCGCCTAACGCTCGCGGAACTCTTCGAGTAACCACCAGCATTCATCAGCGCTCATCTGCGTAATCTGCGGATTGGTTCTCCCC
>Ga0157375_10002534_pt1 | contig 15857 bp, 10 predicted proteins | sample M35metaG_FD_115311 | JGI IMG/M metagenome (GOLD analysis project Ga0157375, IMG submission 115311) | Miscanthus rhizosphere microbial communities from Kellogg Biological Station, Michigan, USA - M3-5 metaG | ecosystem: Host-associated > Plants > Roots > Rhizosphere > Soil | place: USA: Michigan...
AATCTGCGCAGCCGCAGCGCGCTCGTGGTTTCGCTGTCAGCCAAATGGTGAACGATTTCGGCCGCGCTCCACTTGCCCGCAATCGGGTGTGCAGTTAGCGAGTTCTGCGGAAAATCGGCCAAATTACGCGAAACTTGAGCATAACCAGCCTTGTATTGGGCGATTAAATCCTGCCTCTCTTCGAGGGTCATAAGGGTCTTGCCTCCTAATGTTTTAATGGCGCTAATTTGTTAACGGAAACTACTCTCTCCTGAATACCTGCGTCAAGACTGCAAAGTACTTGAACGTCTGCTTCTGATGCAAGAATCGGAGCGAAGCAGAATCGAAGTCATTCGTCATTGATAACGGCGGAGACGCCTCGCGATACTCGCAAGCTAAGCGATTCTTCGTCAAACGCACTGTGTTTGTTGCTTCATTCTTGCAATCCTTCTCAAAATTGCTGCGATGGAATGACGATTGCTCGTCCAGAACGCGAAACGTAGTTCTCACCCTGCGATCTGAATTTTGAGTTCAAGATTGGAGAACGATTATGGCTGAACGAGAAGCAGAACATAGACGAATAGTTGTTGAGACACCGACCGCACGTCGTGAGGTCGAACATACTGAAGCAGTGCGTCATTCAGACAGTGGAATTTCAGGCGCCGCATTGGCAGCGATTGTTGTGGGCGTGATCGCGCTGGCGGCGATACTGATTCTCTTCATGATGAATCAGCAGCAAGCAACAAATGACAATCTCGCTGCGCAGCAGCCCGCTACTACAATCGTGCAACAACCGGCGCAGCAACAACCGCCCGTCATCGTGCAACAGCCGGCAACTACAACTCAGCAGCCGCCGGTGATAATCAACAATCCTCCGGCAACAGGCGGATCAGCGGCGACGAGCGGAAACGATGATGCGAACGTGCAAGCCGCGATCGACAAGAAACTGAGCGATGACCCAACGCTATCGAGCTTGGGAATCACCGCCACAGTGCTTAACGGCAGAGTCACGCTCATGGGCATGGTGAAGAGCGAAGCGTTGAAGGCGCAGGTTGAGAGGGCCGTTCGGAACGTCAAAGGCGTCAAATCGATCGATAATCAAATCTCTGTCGGCTAATAGATTTGTCGTGTCCCTGGGCGCGGACTCGTACCCATGAAGTAATTACCAGAGGCGCGCCCAGTCACCCCAGCATCAAAGGCGCCGTTGTGAAAGCAGCGGCGCTTTTCTTTGACGACTTGATGTCTCGATTCGTTTTCGCCACACTGCGCGGCATGAGCCAGCTTCCCCAAACCGAACGTACAGCTTTGAAGCGATTGCCGAAGCGCGGCAGCTTCGATCGCGACGTCATCAACGCGATTCTGGATGAAGGTTTTGTCTGTCACGTCGGTTTCATTGCCGACGATAAACCGGTCGTAATTCCAACTGGCTACGCGCGTGTGGGTGAAGAGCTGATCATCCACGGTTCGCAGGCCAGCCGCATGTTGCGCGCGCTCGGAAAGGGAATTGATGTGTGCGTTACAGTGACGCTCATCGACGGCCTCGTATTGGCGCGATCCGCGTTTCATCACTCAATGAATTACCGATCGGTCGTAGTTTTCGGACGCGCCCAAGTCATCGATGGGCGCGAAGAAAAGCTCGCCGCCTTACGTGCGCTTTCTGAACACATGATTCGCGGCCGTTGGGATTATGTGCGCGAACCTAACGAGCAGGAATTGCAGCAGACAACGGTCTTGTCCGTGCCGTTGAAAGAAGCATCGGCAAAGATCCGGACCGGCCAACCAATCGATGACGACAAAGACTATGATCTGCCGATTTGGGCAGGAATTCTCCCGTTACGAATATCGACGGAGTCTCCGGTTGCCGATCCACGCCTGCGCATGGATCTCGAGATCCCCGCACACGTACTCTCAAGCCGCAAGCGATAATCCAGAATTCGGATCTCTTTGTCAGGTCGAGTGGCTCCTACCGACCTTCGCCTGCGAGTTGTGGAACTGAAAATGCTCTAGGCAAAAGTCGAATGGCAAAGTCCCAGCGAAACCGGCCATGGTGGCTGGAGGACGAGGGCGGAATCTGTTCGGCATGCGGTCACGCGTACGCATATCAAACGGAGTATCGCTGCGTTGCGTGCGACGGACCCGTTTGCGCGATGTGCGTTGAAACTACCGTTGAGGTTGAAGTTTGCTGCGTTGGCTGTGAGTCAACCGACCAACGCACCGAAGCAGTGGGTGCATAAATGGCGGCAAGAGCAATTTGGAAAGGCGACCTGAAACTTGGTTCGACCAGTGTTCCGGTCAAGCTGTATTCAGCGGTGCAGGATCAGACCGTGCGTTTTCATATTCTTGACGTGAAGTCCAAGCACCGGGTGAAACAGCACATGGTTGACGCCGAATCTGGGGAAGAAGTTCCGAATGAAGAGATTCAAAAAGGCTTTGAAGTCGACCCGGGAACGTTTGTGATTCTGGATGAAAAAGAATTGGCGAGTCTTGAACCCGAGGCGTCACGCGCGATCAAAGTCGAGCAATTCGTTCCTCCGAAGGAGATTCCGCCTGAGTATTACGACCGCCCTTACTACCTGGGACCGGACGGAGACGCCGAAAAATACTTCGCGCTGGCTGAAGCGCTGAAGAACCAGGAGAAGGAAGCGGTCGTGCGTTGGGTGATGCGCAAGCAACCTTACGTCGGCGCAATCCGCGCGAACGAGGATCATCTGGTTTTGTACACTTTGCGGAACAGAGAAGAAGTCTTGTCGGCGAAAAACCTGCCTCACCCTGCCGGCCGCGCGCCTGAAAAGAAAGAACTGAGCATGGCCAAGCAGCTGGTTGAATTGCTGAAGGGTGAATTCGATCCGAAAGATTACAAAAACGAATATCGCGCGCGGGTGATGGAGTTTGTCGAGAAAAAGGCGAAGGGACACAAGCCTAAACTTCATCTGGTGAAGACGAAGCGGAAAACCACTTCGCTCAACAGCGTGCTGACGAAGAGCATTGCAGCGCTGAAGAAACATAAGAAAGCAGCGTGAGCAAGTGGCAGTGAGCAGTGAGCAGTGGGCAGTGGGCAGTGAGCAGTAAATGATTTGTCCGGAATCTTCACGCCGAAGGCGTGAAATGTAATAGCCAGGGGCGAGCGCGCAGCGCGTCACCCCTGGGGTAACACGGTTTTTAGCGAGCCCGCGAAGCGGGCGACAGACTGGACAGTACCATCCGCGTGAGCGGATGGATCGAAGCTTCAACATGGTTCGAAAGAAGACAACCAGGAAGAAAGCCAGCAGCGCTGACGACAACGGTAACGCTCGCGCGGCGCGGCCGTTTTGGTCAGGCACGTTGACATTTGGACTTGTGAGTGTGCCGGTCGATCTGTATCCGGGAACGCGTACGAATCGCGCGCCGCTGCGAATGCTCGGCCCGAAGGGCGAACCGTTGTCGCGGCGGTATTTCTCCCAGAAGACAGACGAAGATCTCGAAGACGATGAAATGATTCGTGGCTATGAAATCGAAAAGGACAAATACATTCCGGTGACGGACGAAGAGCTTGAGCGGCTGGCCCCCGAAAGTAGTCGCGACATCGATTTGCGCCGGTTTGTTGACTTGCAATCCATTCCGCCGCTCTATTTCGATCGATCGTATTTCCTGGTGCCATCTGCAGGTTCCGAAAAGGCTTATAAGCTGCTGGCGGCAACCATGGAGACCGAAGACCTGGCGGGCGTGGCAACCTTCGTGATGCGCGGCAAAGAGTACCTGATGGCAATTTTTCCTGAGAACGAAATTCTGCGCGCGGAAACGATGCGCTTTCCTGATGAGATTCGGTCGCCAAAGCAAATCGATTTACCCGAGAAGAAAAAAGTCTCCGCTGCCGCAGTAAAGAACTTCGAGAGGCTAATCTCAAAACATTCTGACAAGCACCTGTCACTCAAAGAATTGAAAGACGAGAAGACCGAGCAACTCATGAAGCTCGTCGAGAAGAAGCGCAAACAGCACAAAGACATCGTCGAAGTCACAGAGCCGGAGCGCGACGGGGGCAAGGTTGTCGATTTGATGGAAGTACTGAAGAAGAGCCTCGCCGGCAAACGTAAGGCCGCCTAATCGCACAGATTCTCTGCTAGTTATTGCCTTAGTTATGTTCGTCCTTCAACTATTGACCGGGCATCGCGCGGTCTGAGCAAGCGCAACTCGGCGCGCCATTTCACCTCACAAATCTATTGACACTACCGCGCGACAGGGCTTATCTTCCCCTCCTCGCTCTAGTCTTAATCTTAACTGGTCGGCCGGGCTGCAACTCGAATACAGCCCGAGTGCGGCGATCAATCACTTCACTCAACCCACAGGAGGGCAGAACATGAAAAAGGTCTCGTTAACGCGAAAAGCGCTGGGGCTCGGTCTGGCAGTGTTGTTTGCACTTAGTTTGATGCCTACGGCTTCGGCGGGGGCCGCGGCTGCGATTACCACAAACGACTTCGTTCCGTTTGCACTAGTCACTTTTGTGCCTTGCGCCAACGGCGGCGCCGGAGAATCAGTGTCGATTTCGGGGACGCTTCACATCGAGCAACACATCACGATCAACGACAATCGCGTCACCATCAAGAGCCACTTTCAGCCACAGGGAGCAGGCGGGGTGGGATTGACTACGGGCGACGTTTACAATGCTACAGGCGTAACCCAGGAAGTGGATACACTTCCGTTAACCAATGGTGCTGCGGAGTTTACGTTCATAAACAACTTCCGCATCATAGGGCAGGGTCCTGGCAATAACTTGCTCGTGCATCAGACGATACATACCACGATTAATGCCAATGGTGATGTGACATCAACGGTCGTCAACGACAGCGTTGATTGTCAGTAGCCGTATCGCGACGATCGCGAGGAAGTCGCTCAAGCTTCCTCGCGTCGGCTCGCGTTGTTTGCCCGCATAGCTCACTCAGTAACCTCCAATTCAAGACCTAGTGGGATAGTTCCGCGAGCCGCTGCTTTAAACGCGCAATTGAAGCTTCGGCATTCGCGATCAGGGTGGGAATGCGCGCCCGGGTCGAGCGCAGCGTTTCGAGCTGGCTTTGAATTTGTCGCTTCTCGTTACTCAGTTTGGTCATGATGGCATCTCGTTCTTGTTCCGGATGCGTGGATCCAACACCGGCCAGCCTTTGTTCAATCCTATCTGGCCGCTGCTCTCTTTCGATTTCATCCAGCCGTTTGTTGAGTGCAGTCTCTTTCGCCGCGATGTCGTTCAAATCGGATTGCAGACTTCGAATGCGGTCTTCTTCTTTGATCATCAAATCGCGCGTGTAGTCGATCTGCTTGTACTTCTCCAGCTTCGCAAGTTCAGCTCGCAGTCGCGTGACCTCGCTGGTCAACTGCGCAACTCTCTTTTCCAGTTGAATGATCTTTTCTTCCGGAGTTAATTCCGCTGGTTGAGGTGAGGGCGTGGGTGCGGGCGTCGTCGTCTCTTTTTTGGCCGGCGTTTGCGCGCGTACTTTCGCCGACGTCGCCCAGCTGAATCCGGCCACTATTACAACCACTAATAACAATCTCACTAGTTTATTTAACCGTTGCGAGCAGTTGCGCGGTGAGTTTTGTTGGAACATTGCTGTACTCCTCAGAAGATGCAGAGTTTGGCCGCATTAGTCACGGCTAACACGCGGCCAAGATTGGTTACGTTCCGCGAATAATTGCACTAGCGCGCGAAACTGCCAAGATCTAGAGACGTCATTTAGGATTGATGAGAGGATTTGGAGGCGGCGATCGGACTGCCATGACCATGTCACAGAAAAGGTGAGAAAATCCTTTTCGCCGACAAATCAACCGACCTGGCCTTTTGTGTCTCTACATATAAAAGGGAATCAAAAGCGATAGAGCAAGAGCAACGCCCCGAACTTCTAGGTTCGAGTAGTACCCGTAGCTCTTAGTTTGGGACGCGCTAGATCCACCAGAGATCGGTTGGAAGAACAGTCCGCTAACCACGCCGTTAGACCCGGCCGTTTTAGTTACTCTGAGTTTCACATGACCAGAGACGTTCCAGATCAAGTATTGACCGTTTGAGAATCCTGAAATGTTACGACTATCCAACAAGGCGCTGCTCGCTGCATCAAGGACATCTATCCTCTGCGCCCGATTATTCAAATCCCAGTCTAGACAATACACCCCCACCTGATGAGCCTGGCCATCGGTGAGATTGATGTCGATATCAAACGACGACCCCGCATACCATGTAGCGGCAATGCGGTCGTTGGTGGCTGCCTTTTGGAGTGCCCGCACATCATTGGTTGACGCAAGCCATGTATAGAGGCTTTGGTTACTGACTGACACCTGCGCGTAGCTGGGATAATTTACCGTGTCATTGACAACTTCATAGCCGTCCGATCCATACATCCCCTTCCAGGTGCCTTCCGTTGTCGTATCAAGACTGACAAATGTTGCGGAAGTCCCTCCCGGTGTTGGCGTCGGCGTCGGTGTCGGCGTCGGGGTGGGCGTCGGTGTTGGTGTGGGCGTCGGTGTTGGTGTGGGTGTCGGTGTTGGTGTGGGTGTCGGTGTTGGTGTGGGTGTCGGTGTTGGTGTCGGTGTCGGTGTCGGCGTGGGGGTCGGCGTCGGCGTTGGTGTGGGTGTCGGTGTCGGCGTGGGGGTCGGCGTCGGCGTGGGTGTGGGTGTCGGCGTTGGTGTGGGTGTTGGAGTCGGCGTTGGGCTAGGTTGGGTCAGCGCAAAATCTTGCGTAGTTGTACCACCGGAAGAAACGTTTACGTTGCTGGTAGTCGTTCCGGAATATCCTGCCGCTGACACATTCACTTGATATGAGCCTGTCGGCAAGTTACCGAAGCTGTAAAAGCCGTTCGAATTAGTTTTCAGAACGTGAAAGCCCGCACTCACTATCGCACCGCTGATCGGGTTCGTCGTGGCGGCATCGGTGACAGTTCCCTGGAGGGTGCCAACCGTATTCGGTGTGCATTGAGAGAATTTAAACGCTCCGATTCGCGTCTTCCAGTTGTCCTGCGCAAGGGTTATCGGTTTCGAATCATAGTACTCATTCGTATACCAGAACGTGCAACCATCAGGGTCGATTGTCATCGCACTATAATCGCCCCAGCGATTATTGACAGTGCCATCAGAGAACTGACAACACTGAAACCCCGTTCCTTCAATCATCGAGGTTTCACCTTGGCCGAGGGTGTTTAGAGGATCGTTCACGAGGCGTCCTGCATAACGAATCGCCGGGTACATCGTTGCATCAGAGACACTGTACCCAAGGGCCATATCACCATTCTTATCTACGGCGAGACTTGGCATGAATCGATTCTTCGAATCGGGCGACCAAGTTCCCTGTTGTACTGGACCGGACGTAACAATGGAGCCACTTGTTACATTCAACTGATACCAACGAATCTGTGCGATATTGGGGTTGCCGCCATTACCAACTGTTTGGGTTAGCCACAACGATTCGATCCCATTCAGGTTTTGATACTGATTTTGCATCATCACTCGATGGGTTAGAGAGTCGAGACTATTACCGTCCTTCTCAGGCACGTTGCTTGGTCCAGCACTGAACGCAGAAATGGTGACGTTCGCCGGACCTGTTAGACTCGAATTCGCTGGCACCGCGTAATCAGCATGGAACTTCCAAACGCGAGCTTTCGAAGTTCCCCAGATCGATGCGAAATAGTTCGGAGTGCCCGAGAGAGGCTGGCTCCCATTGTTACGCACATTGCCGGGCAGCAAACTGAAAATTGAAACGCCCTGAGTTTTCGCCGGCAGCGCAAAACTAACCGCGTGGGCTGTTACTCCACTTTCCATCTCGGTTCTGTTGAAAGCCCACACTTGCGCGTTTTGGAATGACCCACTGCCGGTCGTCGCAAATATGTTCGCGGACATATAAATCCCATCGGGCCAAACCCCAAGTTTGGGATAGTCCGGGATCTTTCCGCCCGACGCCGTTTGCCAAGCATAAAAATACCAACCGCCGGTAACGGGATCGCTGGTTTGCGACACAGCCATACATTGATACATGGCCCCGGAGGTGTAGTTTGACCACGCAAAATCGCTGACGATCCACCGGTCACTCAGCGCATCGTACAGCGCCACCGGATCGCCCTGATTTGAGTTATCGCATGGTGTTCCGGTTGGTTGTTGAGAAAAGAATGTATCCAAGGTGAAAGCGGCTAATCGCACACCGGTGGCTTTATCGAAAATGCCCAGCGACGTGTTAACTATCTGGATGTAGTGATTAGGGCCCACATCGCCATTCGTGTCGGGCGGCCAACCCGCGCCCCAGTTAGCGAAATCCAGACCCGCAAAAGTTGCATTCGGCGTCGGGGCTGGCGCAGCCGGAACAAAAGGTTGCAGCGCGGTATCTGTTTCCAGTTTGGACGGAAGTTGAGCAGGAGGCTCCTTCGGTTCCGGCCGTGCCCTTTTGATCTGCGGCTTAACAAGAGGAAGTCGGCGTACGTCGCCATGGAAAATCTTTGGATCTATGGGTTCCACTTCTACGCGCGTTGCTCCAGAAGGCGCCAACTCTTGAGTTGATCGGTTAGAGACCAAAGGCAATGTCTTTAGGTTGTCTGGACTGGTGCTAACAGACGGCGCCGTATTGCTGCGCTCTGCCAAGACAGAAGAAAGCACGCCGAGAAAGCCTAGCGCTGCGATAATCAAGAGAAGAATCTGTCCGCGTGACCGGCCGATCCTGAATGTTTTCTGTGTAGTCGCAAAATGCAACCAGTCTTTCAGGGGCTTCATAAAGTAAACTGCTGAAACAGCACTTCAGTCGCTATACAGTTAAGAATGAAGAGCGGTTCTTGCAACCTCCAGTTCCGGCGCGTTGGCTACCATTAACGGAGCGCGTTATAGAATTGAGACCGATCGGCTCGATGCACGTCTTTGTTATCACGAAGCACGTTGAATAATTCACAATCGCGTCAACGGATTAAAGTTTCGACAGGCGACGCTTTCGGGTCAACAATACAGCCGGCGACCAGATCGGGCAAATTAATTCGCATTGCCGTCCGGGTGGGTCCTGTGCCGGCTAAAGCCGCGCTGGAATGCAGCGGACTCGCCGGGATTGCGCTCGCAGCGATCAGTCACCATCGGCAAAACTCTGTCGCCCGAACAGACTAGATGCCCACCTTTGACTGGGATCGTGGAAGCCAAGAAGTGGACTCGGCGATTGGCGGCTACTACATATCCTACTACACGGACGTTTCTCTGCTCTTCGGGAGCTACCCTAAGTTATTGATCTTATTGGAGGCGGCGATCGGAATCGAACCGATGAATAAAGGTTTTGCAGACCTCTGCCTTACCACTTGGCTACGCCGCCTTAAAACACGATAAAGGCGGAAGGATGAAGTGTTCCCAAGTTCTCTGTTTGCAGTCTTCAGCCGTAACCGCGAATTAGCAGCTACAACACTGAAAACCGAAAACAGAAAACCAATTCTTCATCTTTCCGCCTTTATCCTGCGAATATTGGAGCGGGAGACGAGACTTGAACTCGCGACCCTCGCCTTGGCAAGGCGATGCTCTACCACTGAGCTACTCCCGCTCTATCAAAGAAATTCGATTCTAACGATTGGAAGGGTGTTGTCAAGCAAGCGTGGATCGCAGCATCCTGCTTGTGTTTCGCCATCATCGTGACGGCTTCAAACAATCACAGAACGATGCGGGCAGGATGCCCGCTTCCCGCACGCGAGATGCGTGCGCTCCTACTGCGGCAGCGGCGTCTTCAACACACCGGCGATATAGTCATTCAATCCCGCGTCCGAATTATCGTGACGGAATTTCCAGAAGTTGGTGAGTTGTGCCATCCACTGCGTCTTTGCTGTTTGATTCTGCGCGCTGGTTCCGGCGAGCGCGACCGCGCGCGCGTACGCGTCGATCATCTTGTCGACGACCTTGTTAATGTTGTCCAGCGCGGCCTTGCTCTCTGGTGACTCAGGCTGATTAGCGAATCTCTTGCTGTAGTCTTCAGACAGACGCTTGTATGGTCCGGTTTGATATGACGCGGCCAGGTAATAGTACGTCGATGGTGCGTTGCGACGGTCGGCATCGACCTGTGTGGCTGTGATGAAAGACTGAATCGCGACTTCTGGGTTGGTCTTCAGTGCATAGAACCCAAGCGCGTAATGCAGCGAGCCGAGGACATCATCTTTGCCTTTGAACGGCGCCCATGTGTCCGGGGTTTTGCCTGAGCCGATCAACTGAATTGCCTTCGCCGCATATTTCGCGGCGTCGGCGTTGAAAGTCTCATTACGGGCTTCCGTGCTTGCCGCAATGCCGCCATAGCCAAGAGCAATCAGCACTCGGAGATTTTCAGGATTGTCAGCCAGCACCTGTTTCGCGAGGCCATAAGACTTCGCGTAATCCTTAGTCGTGAAACTGCCGAGCAGTTGCTGTTCGCGATCCGCCTTTTCGGCGGCGAGACGGGCGGCTCGTTCGTCTGCCTCGTAAGCGGCAATCCACGCTTTGAGATACTTCGTGTACTGGTCATCTTCTTTGCCATACCGCGCCATATATTCGCGCGCAGCTTGATAGGCCGCCACTGGATTCGGCACGCGGTTGTCCACAAATTTCTTGTAAGTATTGACCTTCGTTTCGTCGTCGGTAACGTATGGCTGTTGGGCGCGACTGATCTGAGGCTGCGCCAATAAGAGAGCCGCCGCGAATAAAACTGCAAGAATTAGCTTGTGTTTCATGCGTTTGAAGAACCCCTCGAATCTCAAAATCGCAGAATTAGATGCCGGAAATTCACACGGCGTCTAACCGAAATTTGATTGTAACAAAGGACGTGTCAGAACCCGGAGCGGTAGCGATGGGATCGGGAGGTCAAGCTTGAGGTTGGCAGGCTCCCAGGGCCTGAGGTTCGGCCACCGGCAAATCGACGATTTCCCATGCGTCGCGGTTCCGCAGCAGTGACGACATCAACGCCGCGTGCAACAGGTGGCCACTGCGCTCGGCTTTCACGCGGCCCAGCAGGGTCATTCCTAACAGAGCAAAGTCACCGATGATGTCCAGAATCTTGTGACGGACAAATTCATCGGCGAACCGCAGCCCCGTCTCATTCAGCATCCCGCTCTTTGTCAGCACAATGGCATTGTCGAGCGATCCGCCGCGAATCAGATTCGCCCGACGCAAGGATTCGACTTCTTCGATGAAGCCGAAAGTGCGGGCTGACGCGATGTCGCGTCCGAACGACCCATTCTCAAGGACCACCCGTCGATGTTGCACGCCAATCAGCGGATGCGCGAAATCGATCAGGCAATCAATTTCATAAGCATCTGCCGGCTCGAGACTGATGCGGCGATTGCCTGATTCAACGCTCACCCTCTGCCGCACCATCAACGCGCGGCGTGCCGTCGATTGCTCGGCGACGCCGGCGTTCTCGATCATTTCGGCGAATGTCTCAGCCGAGCCGTCCATAATGGGAATCTCAAGGTTGTCTACTTCGATGTACGCGTTGTCCACGTTGCATCCGCGCAGGGCTGACAGAAGATGCTCGACGGTTGACAGCATCACGCCTGTGCGCATCAGCGTCGTCGCATAGCTGCAATGCGCTACCGATTCGACTGTCGCTGGAATCTCGAATCCGCCAAGGTCGGTGCGCCGAAAAACGTAGCCGGTGTGGGGCGGCGCGGGTGAAAGACTCAGAGTCACCGGAACCGCTGTGTGAAGTCCTATGCCTTTCGTGGAAACTGAGGAGGCGAGAGTTGTTTGCTTCATTCGGATCGAGTGTCAGTTGATAATAACTGATTTCGACGAGCATTTTCCTTGAGCAATGCTCATGCCTGAACGATGTCGAGGAAAAAACGCTTTCGTTGAAGAAGGTGTGGCATCGACACTACGCTTCGCCCATGGAAATGATGACAAGACGCCACGTTCCTTGCGGAATTTCTCCGAAACGTCGCTTGCGTTAGCAAAAGCTGAACTCTATGATCGAAAACGACCATGCCGAAAACAGAATCCCCTGCCGGCGAGCAACCGGCGGAACGAGTCTTTCTCATCGACTCGATGTCGCACATCTTTCGCGCGTTCTATGCCCCATTAGCAAACCGCGCGGCGCCGCTGATGACCTCGAAAGGGCAGGTGACACAGGCGGTGTTCATCTTCACAAACATGCTGCGTAAGCTGATTCAGGACGAGAAGCCAAAATACATCGCGGCAGTTTTTGAATCCAAAGAAAAGACTTTTCGGCATGAAGCTTTTGCCGACTACAAGGCGACCCGAACGCAGATGCCTGATGAGCTTGCGTCGCAGTTGCCTTACATTCGGCGGCTATGCGAAGCGTACAACGTGCCGATGATCAGCGAATCAGGCTACGAAGCTGACGACGTCATCGGCACCCTGGCGGTGAAGGCTGCGAAGGAAGGTTTGCGCGCAGTAATCGTGTCGAACGACAAAGACATGTGCCAGCTCGTGCGCGATCCCTGGATTGTCTCGATGCGCCAGAATTCGCAAGTCGTGAAGAGAAAAGAGCCGGTACCGCCGATCGAATGGTGCGACGAAGCATGGGTGCAGAAAAAGTTTGGCGTGCCTGCGTGCAAGCTCGTGGATTTGCTCGGCTTGATGGGCGATTCAATCGACAACATTCCCGGCGCGCCTGGCGTTGGGCCGAAAGGAGCAGTGCAGATCATTCAACAGTTTGGCTCGATCGAAAACGCGCTGAAGAACTGGGAAGAAATCAAGAACAAACGTTACCGCGAATCCCTGCGCGACAATGCGGAACTGATTCGCAAATCGCGCGACCTGGCGCAAATAAAGACTGATATAGAAAAAGTTGAGTTGGATCTGGCAGCGCTCGAAGCCAAACCACCGGATCGCGCAGCAGCATATGAACTGTTTCGTGAACTGGAGTTCGCAAATCTCACGCAGGAATTTGCCGACGGAGCGGTGGCCAGCGCGCACGTCACGGCTGCCCGCGAATTCAGGCAAGTTCGCACGCGCGGCGAATTGGATTCGCTCATCAAGCACCTTTGGGAAGCGGAAACGGTTGGCTTCGCGATCTCGAATTCGACGCCTGCCGGAGCGGGTCAGCAACAAAGCACGCGTGATGATCACGCGGCAAGCGGTGTCGCGTTTTCGCTAGAACCGGGGAAGTCTGCGTTCATCGATCTCGATAATTTCGCCGACGGGAAGGACTCCGCCGTTGCGTCCCTGCGTGAATTGTTTGCAAACGGGCTACTCGATAAATCAGTTCATGATTACAAGCGCGCGACCGCGTTGTTAGCGCCGCTCGGAATCGAACTCGCCGGCGTCGCGGACGATACTCTGCTGGCTGCGTATGTCCTGGACCCTACTCGCAGTCGATACGACCTCGTTGATCTCGCGCGTGACACGGTCGGCGTCGAGGGCGGCGGACCTCCTCACGATGGTTGGAGCGAAAGCGCCTGGCAAGCCGTCGAGGTTGCCGATCTCACGGCCCAAGTTGCCGCCGTGTTGCGCAACCGCATTGACGAAAAAGATCTCGGTAGCATCTACCGCGACGTTGAGTTGCCGCTTGCGCCGCTTCTTTATCGGATGGAACGCGCGGGAATGCGCATCGACACGGAAGTCCTTGCCGAGCTTTCGCGAAAACTGGGCGAACAGCTTGCGACGCTGACGGATCGAATCTGTCAGATGGCCGGGCGCGAGTTCAACATCAATTCGCCGAAACAAGTTGCGGAATGCTTTGAAGCGATGAATATCGTCTCGGGGCGCAAGACTTCGACTGGTCGCGTTTCGACAAGCAAAGCCGTGCTGGAAGAACTCGCGCTCACCCATGAGCTGCCGCGATTGATCATTGAGTACCGCGAACTCGAGAAATTGAAGAGCGTTTATACGGACGCTTTGCCTCATCAAGTTGCGTCAGATGGTCGAGTGCACGGCCAGCTCAATCAGACCGTCGCTGCGACCGGCCGCCTTTCGTCCAGCGATCCGAACCTGCAAAACATTCCCATCCGAAGTGAGTTAGGACGGGAAATTCGACGGGCGTTCGTTGCGGAAAAGGGAAACAAACTGATTTCGGCGGATTACTCTCAATTGGAGCTGCGGCTCCTCGCGCACATCACTCGCGATGCAGTCATGCTTGATGCATTTCAAAAAGGCGAAGACATCCATAACCGCACGTCGCGCCTCGTCTTTGGTGCGACGACCGACTCAGAACTGAAAGAAGCACGGCGATTTTCAAAGATCGTGAACTTCGCTATCGCTTATGCCATTGAGCCCTGGGGGCTGTCGCAACGCGTGGGCATTTCTCGCCAGGAAGCGCGCAAGGTGATCGACGATTATTACGATACATACAAGGGTGTGCGGCGGTACATGGATGAGATTCCGATTCAGGCGCGTGAACACGGTTACGTTCGCTCGCTTTACGGGCGAATTCGGCCGCTCCCGGGCATCAACGATCGGAACGGCAACATCCGGCGCGCCGCTGAGCGTGAAGCGATTAATATGCCGATTCAGGGCACGGCCAGCGATATTGTGAAGATGGCGATGCTCCGTGCGGACGAAGCATTTCAGCGAGAGAAGTTGCAGGCAGAGATGCTGATGCAGGTGCACGACGAACTGCTGGTCGAGTGCGCCGCCGAGGATGCTAATCGCGTCGCCGCTACGCTCAAGCGCGAAATGGAAAACGCGGTCGAACTGGATGTGCCGCTCATTGCTGAAACCGGAATCGGCGATGATTGGATGAGCGCGAAACACTGAGAGGGAGTTGAAAATTGAAGATTGGACAGTGCAAAAAAGAACTGCCACCGCGTTCATGCTTTGACCTGGAAGCACCGTGGTTTGGCAATTCTCAATTTGCATTTTTCAATTTTCAGTTTTTATTGTAATGACGCGAATCGATGGCTCACGACATCAATAATTTGAAGGGCAAAGTCACGCGGGCGCCCGAAGGCGAGGTTGTTTATCGGCGCGTTGCCCTGCGCCACCAGGAATCCGGGTCGCGCGGTCCGAACCAACCGCGATTTGATCCAACATTGATGCCCCTGCTGGTTGGTTGTGCGTTCCTGCTGCTGTTCGTGATCGTGCTCGGAAATTTAAGCGTGCGCCGCGTCGAAGATACCAGTCGCGAAGTTCTGATTGTCGAACAGCAATTCGCCGCGCGCGCCGCGCTACTCTTACAACTGCGCATCGCGCTCACGCAGCTCGACCACGAAGCGCGCGACAAGATGGAAGCCCAAACGCGTCATGAATTACGCCCGCCTTTTGACATGCGGCTGGGGACCGCGCGCAGTGACCTCGTCAAGTTGATTCCACCGCTTGATAAACCCCCACTTGCGCAATTACCGCAATGGCGCATTTTTCACGACGATCTGGTCACTTACATTGAGACGACCAAGGATGCCAATGCGTATAGCCTCCACGGCTTCGAGCAGTTTCAACGCGCGGACCGCGAACTGAATGAGCGCATACAGCAGAATTGGGCCGAGCAAAATGAAGTCACTCAGCGCAGCGAGCAACTCGCAAGTTCAGCCGCGCGCTCAATCAGGATCTGGTCCTTGATTGCAATCCTGGCCGGATTGTTTGTGACCGCCGCGACAGTTTGGGAAGCGCAGCGGCGTTATCGTCAGACACGCGAGAGCGCTGAGGCGGCGCGTCGCGAACGCGAGTTTAGCAATCAGATGCTCGAAGGCATGGTCAGTGCGATTGCGGCCATCGATCGACAAGATCGCATTCGGAGCGCGAATACCGCATTCTTTGAAATTTTTCCGAATCTCGGCATCGGCGCTTCAATCCACGATCATGGCGCATCGTCGGAGAGTATGAAACTGCTTGAGGCGGCGACGGCTTCGCACATTACAGCAGCAACTTACCGTGGCCGGCACCAAGTGAGCGAAAATGGTGCCGCGCACACCTTCGATGTTTACTCCTCGCCGCTGGAGATCGACAACGAACATGGCCAGATTCTGACGCTCGTAGATGTGACGGAAGCCGCG
>Ga0157375_10002535_pt1 | contig 15853 bp, 11 predicted proteins | sample M35metaG_FD_115311 | JGI IMG/M metagenome (GOLD analysis project Ga0157375, IMG submission 115311) | Miscanthus rhizosphere microbial communities from Kellogg Biological Station, Michigan, USA - M3-5 metaG | ecosystem: Host-associated > Plants > Roots > Rhizosphere > Soil | place: USA: Michigan...
CCGGAGTAGAGGCCGAAAATCTGCGAGGCGAGCGCCTGTGTCGACAGCGGACCGACGAGCGATTCGATCGCGGCGCGGAATCCGGAAAATCCTGCAATGTTCTCGACGTGACCAGGCAGCAGCAGTTGATTCACCATGAACAGTGCCAGCAGCGCGGTCATTCCGTAGTAGGAGAATCGTTCCCACGCCTCGGTGAAGGCGAGGTAGAACAGACCTCGGGGGTGACCTGTGACCGGACTCGCGGCGGGCTTGTTGCCGTCGCGCACCAGGCTGGCTTCGATTATGGTCACGCTACCCCCTTTGCTCGCACCTGCCAGTGAATGGGCTTTTCGCGAGATACCTCGATTAGTCGTCACGCCCGTACGGCGAGCTTCAGTCGCGCATGTTCTCAGCCGCTCTTCTTGCCGAGGATCGTTTCGTCGCGAAGCGCCTTGAGATCGACCCTGCAGACGAAACGGTCGGCCTTCGGCGTGGAGTCTTCTATGGCCTTGCGCACCGACGGTCCCACTGCCGTTTGCAACTCGGGCCACAGGCAAGCGTAGCTCGGGCTGGTCAGCACCGGACCCCAGTTGTAGCCGAGCCGCACCATCGCGTCCGCAGGAAGCAAGCCCTGGTCAACCTGGAGCAGGATCGTCTCGAACATGCGCAGGTCGGCCGTGTAGATCCGCTGCGCGCTTTCCCAGTCCGCCAGCGTCCACTTCTTGACTACGTCAGGGTAGTCGGACTCGGTCATCAGCCGATTCAGCCGCGCGTCGAACGATCGGTGAAATTCCGACGTCGCGATGCCGATTGTCGCGTATGCCGCTGCGCGCGCCTGGACGTTGCTCATCCGGATCTGCATGCCGACGAATACCATCGAGGCGATCACGCCAGCCGCCGCAATCGTTTCGCCCAGCGCCCTGCGCCTTCTAGCGTCCATTGTTCCCCCTGGATACCGGTATGGCTTCTAGTCTGGACAAACTCCGACGCCTGCGGCAGCGCATTCCGACAGCCGCAGTGTCAGGTAAACCCCGAGGGCCGCGCAAGCGCCTTTGCATTTTTCCACTTGCCGTGTGCCGAAACGCTTCCGCGCGTGCCGGATTGGGCTACAGTAGCGGCGATTCGAGCGGATGGCGGCCATGGCAGACGACATCACCGAGTTGTTGCATCGCGCACGCGCGGGCGATCGACCCGCGCTCGATGAACTGCTGCCGCTGATTTATGCCGAACTGCGCCGGGTGGCGCACGCGCAGCATCCGCGCGGCCAGGCGACGATGCTCAACACGACGGCGCTCGTGCACGAGGCCTACCTGAAGCTGGTCAACCAGCCGCAGTTGTCGTGGCCCGACCGCAGGCACTTCTACGCGTACGCAGCGCGGGCGATGCGCAGCATCCTGATCGACAACGCGCGCAGACGCGCCAGCGACAAGCGCGGCGGCGGCGCCGTGCGAGACGACGACGCGCTCGAACGCCTGCAGGCCGGTGATGAGTCGGATCTGCTCGCGGTCGATCAGGCGCTCGACAAGTTGGCAGGCATCAGTGACCGGCTGCGCGAAGTCGTCGAGTTGCACGTGTTCGCCGGTCTGGAATTCAAGGACATCGCCGCGTGCATGCAGGTCACCGAGCGCACCATCTTTCGCGACTGGCGCAAGGCGCGCGCACTGCTCGAGGGTCTACTCGGCGGCGAGCCATGCGTGAATTGACGCTCGCGCGCTGGAGCGAGATCGAACCGCTGCTCGACGCACTGCTTGAACTCCCCACCGATCAGCGCGAAGCGGCGCTCGAACGCGACTGCGCGGACGCCGAGCTGCGCGCCGCGGTACTGACCGTGTTGGCGCTCGACGCGAGCGCCGAAAACCGCGTCGACCGCCTCGCCCAAGACCTGTGCGCTACCGGAAGCGGATTCGAGGGGCAAAGAATCGGCCCATACAGAATAGAGCGGACGCTCGGCGAAGGCGGCATGGGCACCGTATTCCTGGCCACGCGCCAGACCGCCGAGTTCACCCAGCAGGTCGCCCTGAAACTGCTGCGCGTCGGCCTGTACAGCAGCGTGCAGCAGGAATTGTTCCGCCGCGAGCAGCAGATCCACGCGCGCCTCGAGCATCCATACATCGCACGCGTTTACGACAGCGGCATCACCGCCGCCGGCGTGCCGTACTTCGCCATGGAATTCGTCGACGGCGTGCCGCTGGGCGACTACTGCGACCGCGAAGCCCTCGGCGTCGATGCACGCCTGCGGCTGTTCGCGGCGATCTGCGAGGCAGTTGCCTACGCGCACCAGAATCTGGTCGTGCATCGCGACCTGAAGCCGTCGAACATCCTGATCGGCCGCGACGGCAACCCCCGACTGCTCGACTTCGGCATCGCCAAGCTGCTGCCGGGCGCGGGCGCAGGGCCCGAAGCAACGCAAACGCAATGGCGCACGTACACGCCGGGGTACGCGGCGCCGGAACAGGTCGGCGATGGCGGCGTGACGACCGCAACGGATGTCTATGCCCTCGGCGTTATCCTCGCCGAACTTCTGACCGGCGCGCGGCCCGGGCGCGACGACGCCGGTGAGCTGTCGGCATCGCTTACGTCGAGCGTCGGCGCCGCCGCGGCCGTGGCCCGCGGGACCAGTGCAAAAGCGTTGTCACGCCGGCTGCGCGGCGATCTCGAAGCAATCGTGCGCAAGGCTCTGCAGGCCGATCCGCTGCGAAGGTACCCGGGCGCCGCGGCGCTGCGCGACGAAATCCTGCGCCATCTCGCCGGCAAGCCGATTCGCGCGCAGCCCGATGCGTGGTTGTATCGCACGGGCAAATTCATGCGACGGCACAGAATTGCCGTGGCTGCCGCAGCGATAATGACAGTGGTGCTGATCGGCGCCACCGCCTTCAGTCTGTACCAGGCGCAAGTAGCGCGGCGCGAGGCAGCGCGCGCGAACAGCGAGGCGGCGCGCGCCAACGCGGTCAAGCGATTCCTGCTCGATCTGTTCGAAAGCAGCGCGCCGGGCGATCCGCAGCATGTGGAAACGGCCGATGCAATGCTGGCGAAGGGTCTGGCGAAAGCGCGCAGCGCATTCGTGGGACAACCGGATCTGCAGGTCGACGTGCTGCGCAACGTCGGCGACATCCAGCGCCGCCGCGGTCAGTACGATGGGGCGCGCGCGCCGCTCGAGGAGGCCGCCGCCCTCGCGCAGGAAAGATTCGGCCCCGGCGATGCGCGTACGCTCGAGGCGGTCGTCGCTCTCAGCCGGCTGGACGAGGCTCACGACGCTTACGCAGACGCGGAACGTCGCCTGGAACAGGCCGTGACCGCGTACGGCTCGGCCGGCGGACCCGAGTCGACCGCGCTGGCGCACGCGCTGCAGCAACTGGGCGTGATGAAGTTGAGACAGCATCAGGTGCAGCCTGCGGTGGATCTCGAGCAGCAGGCGCTGGCGATGTATCGGCGGCTGCTGCCCGACGAGAGCGACGATATCAATACCGCCATGATCGGCCTGGGCGATGCGCTCGATCACGCGGGCAAGTCCGAGCAGGCGGTGACGGTGTTCCGCGACGTCGTGGCGCGCAGCCGGCGCATGTACGGCGATGCGCATGTGCTCACGGCGCAAGCCCTGGCGTTCCTGGCCGCGCCACTGCGCGAACTGGGCGAGGTCGCCGACGCCGAAGCGTCGTTGCGCGAGGCGGTCGAGATCAATCGCAAGGTCTATCTGGCTCCGAACCTGAACGCGACCGATACGCTGTACGAACTCGGCAAGACGCTGCTCGCCGAGGGCAAGGCCGACGAGAGCGAAACGACATTCCGCGAGGAACTGGCAATCGAATGGCAGCTGTTCCCTGGTGGCCATCCGAATATCGCGTCGACCATGAAGAATATTGCCGCGGCGCGCGCAATGGCCATGCACTACGAGGATGCCGCAGGACTGCTGCGCGAGTCCCTTGCGCTCGATCTGCGTCTGCGCGGCGAGGATCATCCGTACATCGCGCAGACGCGCACGAGTCTCGCGCGCGCGCTGATTCACCTCGGCCGCATCGACGAGGCTGCCGGCTTACTCGATCTCGCGCTCGCAGCCGATCGCAAGCGCTTCGACCAATCGCACCCTGCAATCGCCGCCGACCTCATCGGCAGCGCCGAACTCGCCGCTGCGCGCGGCGATGCCGGCGCCGCGCTCGACGCGAGCGAGCAGGCGCTGACGATATACGCCGCCGCGTTGCCCGAGAGCCACTCTGCCCGGCTCGATGCACAACTGCATGTCGCCGAGAACGTGTTGGCGGCAAGGCGTCCCGACCAGGCGCAGCTGCAGTTTGCCGCTGCCGCTGGCACGGCGCGCAAGGCAACACCGCCGGTCGCCGCGACGATCGTGCGCGCGTTGCTCGGCCGTGCGCGCTCCGAAATCGCACTCGGCCGCATCAGTGATGCCAAGCAAACGCTGGCCGAGGCGCAGCGGGAGACCGCACGGCTGGCCGGCGATGCGACGACGACGCGCAGCGACATTGCCAACCTGCTTGCGTCGTTGAACTGAAGGCGGCGACGCAAACCGCGCGCCGCAAGTCGCTTTTCAACAGGGCGTCACTCCCGCGAAAGCGGTGATCACGCTGTCTTGTCCACAGACAGCTTCAGGATTGGTTTCAGCGTGAATGCGCAAGCGGATGTCAGTCGGCGCGACGGTTTGCCGTTGGTGATGAAACGAATCGCGGGTCCTACGAGGACTGCCGGCGATCGTTCCTTTCAAACCAACGAGGTAATTCGAAATGATCAGTCGTACCTGTCTGTTCGCCGCTTTCGCCGCGGCATCGGTGCTGTCGGCGTCCGCCCTGGCCCAGGATGTCATGGCCGTCGCGGCCAATCACTACGTCGTGCGCGTCGACAACGCTGACGTGCGCGTTATCGAAAATACGCTGGCGCCGGGCCAAATCGATCCAGTGCACACGCACCCTGCCGGTTGGTACTACGTCACCAAGCCCGGAAAAATGAAGATCGTGCACGCCGACGGCAAATCGGAAATATGGGAAGCCAAGGAAGGCGAAGCCGGCTGGATGCAGGCCGAAGGTCCGCACAGCTCCGAAAACGTCGGCAGCTCGTCGATGGGCTTCATACTCGTCGAGGTCAAGAGCGCCGCCCACGCGGGCACGGTCAAGGCGAAGTCGCCGTAATCCACCGCTTTGCCGCCTTCGCGCGCCCGCGCGGAGGCATTCTGCCGGACGGCCATTTCGGCCGCTGCGCAAAATTCCCCGGATCCCCATCAGCACGCGGCACTGGCCGCGTGCGTTCGCCGTGCCCGCCCGAACTCTCAGGCAATGCCATCGCTCGCATGAAAAACCAATGTCAGTCGGGAGCCGCGTAGTGCGTTTGTGCTCGTGAACGCCGCGGTGCTGCTCCGCAAATCATGGAGCCGCTGAACGCGTCGTGCACCGAAACCCAGTCAGGAGAACGAAAGTGAACTTCCGTTTCATGTTCGCCGTAACCATCTTTGTCGTGCTGCTCGCGGCGGCGAGCAGCGCACGCTCGACAACGATCACCGTCACCTCGACCTCGAACGGCAGCAACGACGGCACCGGCTGCACGCTGCGCGATGCGATCCAGGCCGTCAACCTGCGCGCGCCGGTCGGCCAGTGTCCCGCCGCGAGCGGCCCGGTCGACACGATCAACCTGCCGTTCTCCCCGAGCGCGTTCACGCAGGCCGACACGCACAGCCAGAATGCCGCGCTGCCGGCGTTGCAGGCGAGCCGCTACCTGAACCTCTACGGCACCGGCCAATACCATTCGGCGCTGACGCGCGACAATGCGGTGACCTGCTTCCGCAATCGCACTGCCGCAGCCGGCGAGTTCCGCCTGTTCGAGGTCAACTCCGGTGCGGCGGCGTATATCCAGCGTGTCGACTTCATCAACGGTTGCGCCGACGGCCCGGCCGATCCGGATATCGACTACAGCAGCCCGAGTGCGCGCGGCGGCGCGATCATCAACTACGGCACGCTGTATGTCGATTCGAGCTTGTTCTTCCAGAACGCGGCGGAAGGCATTGGCGGCGCGATCTACACCGGACAGGATGCAATCCTCGGCGTTTCGGCGTCGACGTTTCAGGAAAATGCCGCGGCCGGCGGCGGCGGGGCATTGTTTGTCGATACCGATAGCGGCGATCCCTACGAGACCGACGTCACGACGAGTCTGTTCGCAAACAACCAGGCCTATACCGGCACGCAGTCCGTCGCCTACGGCGGCGCGATCCGAAGCCGCGGCACCCTGGTCGTCACCAATTCGACGTTCAACTACAACTCGGCAAACGTCGGTGGCGGAATACACAGCGCCGGCTTTGTCGCCGTGTCGTTTGCAACGTTTCTCAACAATGATGGCAAGACCCACGAGCTATACGTTGCGCCGCTGAGCTACGCCGCGATCAAGAGTTCGCTGTTCGGATCGCAGCCGTATCCGGATTTTGAAAACTGCACCGTCGGTAACGGAGCATTGGTTACCTGGTACGGCAAGAGCATCTCCGCCGACAGCAGTTGCGCCGGCGGCAACAACATGACCGGCACTCCGGTCGGGATCGAGTCGAGCCTCGGCTACAACGGCGGCCCGACGCAAACGCTCAAGCTCAATGCGAATAGCGTGGCGATCCGCGTGGATGCCGACTGCACCGATGCCTACGGCAATCCGGTCGCGACCGATCAGCGCGGCTCGCCGCGCCCGACCGCCGGCTGCGACGCCGGCGCGTACGACAGCGACCGGATCTTCTACGACGGGCTCCAGTAGCCAGACCGCACATCGCGTCGACAACCTCACGTCCAGCACCCCGTGCCCAACATTACGCCAGAGGAACACCCATGAAACGACACTTCGCCCGTTTGCTGACCGCCGCCGCGATCACGAGCTGCACGCCGGCCACTGCAATCACGATCTTCGTCACTTCCGATTCGGGTGGCAAGAACGTTGCCGAAAGTTGCACATTGCGCGACGCGATCGCGTATTCGAACAGCGGCCTGCCGAGCGGCGGCTGTGGATCCGCCAGCGCCATCGTCAATGCATCAACCATCCAGGCGCCGGCGACCTCCGTCAGCAATGTGATCGAATTGCCGGTCGCAACCACGATCACCTTGTCGGCGGTCGACGACCCCGACCGGAACGTGGGCCTGCCGCCGGTGACCGCGCCGCTGGTCATCCACGGTAACGGCGGAACGATCCGGCGCGACCCCGGCGTCGCGTGCGGGCACGACGACGCGCTGTCACCGGGCGAGTTCGGGCTCATCTACAACGGCACGCTCCTCGAGATCGACGACGCGACGTTGCGCGATGGCTGCGCCGATGCTCCGGCCGGAACGGGACCGTACGGCGGCGCGATCTACAACGCCGGCCAACTCACACTCGCACGCGTGATCCTGCTCGACAATTACGCGCGCATCGGCGGCGGAGCGCTTTACAGTTCCGGCTACGGCAACAACGCCGGCGTTGTGCAGGTGACTGCGAGCGCATTCACGGGCAACGGCGCACAGTCCGGCGGAGCAATCTACCTGGCCGGCAGCAGTGCGGCGCTGGTCGCAGACGGCAGCGTGTTCGAACAGAATGCGGCCGCCGAATTTTTCTCCGGCGGCGCCCTGTTCGTTCCGACGGGCACCACGGCCCATGTGGCAAATTCCACTTTTGCACAGAATTCCGGCGGCTCCGGCAGCGCCATCCAGGCCGACGGCACGGTCACGCTGAGCTTCGTCACGATTGCGCAGAACGCCACAGCGTCGGGCAGCGGCGGCGCGCTGCAGGTTTCTGCCAGCGGACCGGTTCAGCAGCTGACGGTCAAGAACAGCATCCTTGCAGACAATGACGGCGGCGCCGGCAATTGCCAGCTCGGCCTCGGCATGATGACCGCCGCCGGCGCGGATCTTTCCTCCGATGCCAGCTGCATCGGCTTCAGCCTGAACGGGGCCGACGCGCAGCTCGCGCCGTTGGCGGGTTACGGCGCCAGCGCTACATACGCGCTGAATCCGCGCAGTGCGGCCGTGAATGCTGTCGAAGACTGTACCGACACGCAAGGAGCGCCGGTCGGCTTCGATCAGCGCGGCATGCCCCGCGCGCAAGGCGCTGCCTGCGATATCGGCGCATTCGAACTCGGCGACCGCGTGTTCGGCGATGGCTTCGAGATCATCGTCAATTGAGACCGGCCTGCAGCGCCGCTGCGTGGCCGAGCTGAGTATGCGGGGAGCACCGCGACCGCGGCGCATTGCCGCTTTTGCGGCTTTCGGGCAAGCTGTGCGGCCTGCCCGGACCCTTTTGAAGGCGCAACCCCGACGTGCTCGATCTTCGCCCTGGCCTCCCCTTGCAACTCCGCCTGCTGCCGCTGGTCCTGGCACTGGCTCCGACCGCCACCGTGCTCGCCGCCGATGCCGCCGCAAGTGCAGGCACGGCCGTCGATGCGAGTCCGATCTGTCCGGTCGGCGTATTGCGCTGCCCGAAGCCGAAGGATCCTTATCGCACCTGCAAGCGCAACGATCTGCTTGATTTCTTCACGCCGGGACTGCCGCCGGCCGGCGATCGTTCCCAAGCGCCGACCGACCTGACCGCGCGCAAGGTCATGCAGCCCGATCGCACGCACGAACAGCTCGAAGGCGATGTCGAGTTGCGCAAGCTCGATGCATTGCTGAAAGCCGATTTCCTGACCTACGACACCGAGACGACCGACTACACCGCCACCGGCAACGTGCGCTTCCAGGATCACTCGACGCTGCTCGCGGCCGACAGTGCGCGCGGCACGGGCACGCCGAGCACGACGTCCATGGACAACGTGCGCTACCAGTTGCTCGAGCAGCGTGGCAACGGCGTCTCGGCGAAGTTCAACCAGACCGATCCGGACCACCAGCAGGCGCTCAACGCAACCTACTCGACTTGCGACCCGAGCGAACGGCAGTGGGAAATCCGCGCGAACGAACTCGACCTGGATCACGTCGAAAACGAAGGCTATGCGCACGGCGCGACGATGGTCTACGGGGGCGTGCCGTTCTTCTGGCTGCCGTACATGAAGTTTCCGCTCGACAACGAGCGCGAGTCCGGATTCCTGTTTCCGAAACTCGGGTACAGCGACCGGCGCGGTTTCGTCATCGGCATTCCGTACTACTTCAATCTTGCGCCGAACTACGACGCCACGCTGGAGCCGCGCGTGATGACCGAGCGCGGTGCGATGCTCGCCGGCCAGTTTCGTTTCCTGTCCGCGTCGAGCAGGCTCGAATTCGACTTCAACTACGTGCCGCACGACAAGGAAGCAGCCAGCGAGTACAGCGACTACGTCGCCTCGCATCCGGGCACCCAGGCGGAGGAGATTCCCGGCCAACGCGATTTCCTGCACCTGCTCGGCTCGACTGCGTTCTCCGCGAACTGGGGCGTATCGGTCAACATCAACCACGTGTCCGACCAGTTTTACCTGAGCGACTACGGCAACAGCTTCATCACGACCGCGACGAGCCTGCTGCCGTCGAGCGCGTACCTGAACGGACACGGCGACTGGTGGAGCGCGAGTTTCGGCGCCGATTCCTGGCAGGTAACCGATCCGTCGCTGTCGCCGGGCGTCGAGCCGTACCGGCGCCTGCCGCGCGCCACGTTCCAGGGTGAGCATTCGTTGCTCGGCGGACTCGACGCCGGCATGAATGTCGAATATGCGAACTTCGAGAAGACCAATGCCGTGACCGGCGGCCGTCTCGACGCCTATCCGTACCTTGCGTTCCCGGTCGAGACTGCCGCGTATTTCATCCGTCCCGAACTCGGCGTGCGCTACACCAGCTACGACCTGAGCCACCTCGAAGACTACGCGACCACGCAGCCGTTCGCGCAGCCGCTGACGAACTCTTCGCCGACGCGCAGCACGACGATCTTCAATCTCGATGCCGGCCTGACGTTCGAGCGTGCGGCGCAATATTTCGGCAACGAGTACACGCAGACGCTGGAACCTCGCCTGTACTACCTGTACGTGCCGTACCGCAACCAGAACGACCTGCCGATTCTCGACACACAGCTGCCGACATTCGATTTCCCGAGCCTGTTCCGCACCAACACGTTCGTCGGCGCCGACCGGCAGACGAATGCGAACAACCTGACCGCCGCGCTGACGACGCGCCTGATCGACAACGCCAGCGGCGACCAGCTGCTCAGCGCGAGCATCGGCGAAATCCGCTACTTCAGCACGCAGCACGTGCAGCTGCCTGGCTACCCGGAGGTCGACTACTCGGGCTCCGATTACGTCGGCGAACTGAATCTGCGCCTGAACGACCGCTGGGGTCTGCGCTGGGATCAGCAGTGGAACCCGAACACGCACCTGACCGATCTGTCCGGTGTCGGCATCGAACGCCGGTTCGGCACCGATGGCGTCGTCAACGTGTCCTACCGCTTCCGCCGCAACTTCCTCGAGCAGGTCGACACGACCGCGCTCGTGCCGATCAACGACCGCTGGAGCCTGGTCGGGCGCTACTATTATTCGATCATGGATCACCAGCTGCTCGAAGCGTTCGGCGGCATCGAATACGACAGCTGCTGCGTCGCCCTGCGCACGCTGGTACGCCACTTCGTCAACGTTTCCGGCGCCAACACGATGGACACCGCGGTGTTCCTCGAACTCGAGTTCAAGGGCGTCGGCGCCACCGGCACGCGGACCGAAAATTACCTGCGCCGTGCTATGCTGGGATACCCGTAGTAACAGGCCTGCAGCCCGCGTAAACCCTGCTCGCGAAAGCGGGAGCAACAGGCCGTGTCGAGTCAGCCATCTTGATCCTACTCCATTGATGTAACAGGCAAAATGGATTCCCGCTTGCGAGGGACTGAGGGCGCTGTCCGGGTGCTTTTGAAAGTCCGATGGAATGCAGGCCCGGAGCCTTGGATAACGCATTTCTTACCCGTAACCCCTATCATGTCGGGTTGGCTGTGACGTTAAATTGCGACCTTGCCCCGGTCGTCGACGCGCAGCATGCCCACCACTTTTCGGAATAGTTTGCCGATGAACAAGCTCATCGCCGTTTTTTGTCTGACCCTCACCGCGTTCGGCTTCGCCTCGACCGCGTTCGCGCAGGCGCTGCCGGTCGACTCTCTCGACCGCATTGCCGCCATTGCCGAGGATGATGTGATCCTGCAAAGCGAGCTCGATCGCGCGGTCGCGAACGTGCTCAGCCAGTACCGCCAGAATCCGCAGCAGCTGCCGCCGCGCCAGGAACTCGAACGCCAGGTGCTCGAGCGCCTGATCCTGCTGCGCCTGCAGGTGCAGCGCGCCGGCAGCACCGGCATCCGCGTCACCGATTCCGACGTCGACCAGGCGATCCAGCGCGTGGCCGAAACGAACAAGATCGACGTGCGCCAGTTGCGCGCATCGCTCGAGCACGAAGGGTTCAGCTACGACGAATACCGCAAGACGTTGCGCGACCAGCTGCTCGTGCAGCGTCTGCGCCAGCGCGTCGTGCAGAACCAGGTCAACGTCACCGATTCGGAAGTCGACATCCTGCTTGGCAGCAACAGCCTGAAGGCCGGCGAAGTGCACTTGGCGCACATCCTGATCAGCGTGCCCGAAGGCGCGAGCGCCGAGCAGATTCAGGTCTCGCGCGACAAGGCCGACGACGTCAAGAAGCAGATCGACGGTGGTATGGATTTCTCGGCAGCGGCGATCCGCTATTCCAACGCGCAGGACGCGCTCGACGGCGGCGACCTCGGCTGGCGCCGTTACGACGAGGTGCCCGAAACGTTCGCCAATCTCGCCGAAGGCATGCAGCCAGGACAGGTCTCGCAGGTGCTGCGCGGGCCAAGCGGTTTCCACATCGTCAAGCTGATCGAGAAGCGCTCGAGCGGACAAAAGCTCGTGACCGAGTACCATGCGCGGCACATCGAGATCAACGTCACTGAGGTCGTGACCAGCGAAGACGCGCAGAAGACCGTGCGCGACATCCGCGCGCGCATCGTCGACGGCCACGAAGACTTCGCCAAGCTCGCCAAGCAGTATTCGCAGGATCCGAACTCGGCGAACGGCGGCGGCGACATGGGTTGGTTCCCGATCGACCAGTACGGCACGCGCGTGGCCGAAACACTGGCGGCGATGAAGGACAACGACATCTCGCAGCCGTTCCAGACCGACGTCGGCTGGCACATCGTCCAGCTGCTCGGATCGCGCCAGCAGGACCGCACCGACGACGCCAAGCGCGAACAGGCGCGCGACGTGCTGCGCAACCGCAAGGCCGAAGACGAATACGAAAACTTCCTGCGCCAGATGCGCTCGGAGGCCTACACCTGCGCCAGCATCGCGGAATACGCAAGCCCGAGCCTGCCGCAGTGCGGAGCCGAAACGAACGAGAAGAAACCGACCGCGCCGTAGGACTGGCGCAACGTGAGCGCGGCGCTGCCACGGATCGCGCTGACTGCCGGTGAACCCGCCGGCGTCGGGCCGGAACTGGTCGCCGCGCTGGCCGCGAGCGACCTGCAGGCCGATCTCGTCGCGATCACCGACGCAAACCTGTTGCGCCGCGCCGCGCAGCAGCGTGGCGTGGATCTGCAACTCGAGAGTTTCGATGGCTCGCCGCGCGATCGACGCGCGCCGGGAGTTTTGCGCTGCATCGACATCGCGTTAGCCGTACCCGCTGTTCCCGGCGAACTCGACGCGGGCAATGCGCGCTACGTTCTCGACACGCTCGCGCGCGGCGCGGACGGTTGCGCATCCGGAGAGTTCGACGCCATCGTCACCGGCCCGGTACAGAAGAGCATCATTGCCGACGCCGGCTTCGCATTCACCGGCCACACCGAATTCTTCGCCCAGCGCGCGGGTTGCGATGTCGTGATGCTGCTCGCTGCGCCTTCAGTTTCCGGCGGCGGCCGCTTCGGCGGCGACTTGCGCGTCGCGTTGGCGACGACCCACCTGCCTTTGTCGGCGGTGCCGGGCGCAATCACGCAAGCCGGCCTGGTGCGCACGCTGCGAATTCTCCATGACGATCTGATCGGGCGCTTCGGCGTCGCCGCCCCGCGCGTCGCCGTGCTCGGGCTCAATCCGCACGCCGGCGAAGGCGGCCATCTCGGACGCGAGGAAATCGACACGATCATCCCGGCGATCGAACAACTGCGCGCGGCGGGATTCGATCTGGTCGGGCCGCTGCCGGCCGACACCGCGTTCCTGCCGGCGCAACTCGCGCGCTTCGATGCCGTGCTCGCGATGTATCACGACCAGGGATTGCCGGTGCTCAAGCACGCCGGCTTCGGTCACGCCGTCAATGTCACGCTTGGATTGCCGTACATCCGCACGTCGGTCGATCACGGCACCGCGCTGGACCTGGCCGGCACCGGCAAGGCCGACGCGTCGAGCCTCGAGGCCGCCACGCGGCTCGCGCTGAAACTCGTTGCAAACCGGACCGCGTGATCCGCGCGAACCGCCCCGCTCAGGAACGAAGGCCCAGCTGCCGCTTGAGCGAGAACATCCGCATCGTGTTTTCCGCGGCCTCGTTCTGGATCCCATGCAGCAGTTTGTGCCGCAGCTCATAGAAGTTCGCGGCGTCGGGCGTGCCCGGTGAGTTGCGCAAATGGACGTAGAACTCCGCCCCACCGGTCCCCGTCGCTTCGAGCAGTTCGAAGCGGGATAGTTCGAGCCGGCGCAGCTCGAGCGCGAGCAGGCAGAACGAGCACGGCGTGAATGCCCAGCAGTGCGTGTCGACGTAATCGTCGTCACCGCTCTCGCGCCGCTGCCGCCACGCGGCAAGACTTTCCTCCAGCGCCTTGTTGGCGCTGACCATGCTCGGATCCGCTTTCTGGTCGAAGCAGAATTTCGCCGCATCGCCGCCATAGGTCGCGTGCAGGCTCTGGCTCAGGAAAACCTGCGCGAGACGCGGCTTCGTGCGGTTCTCGAAGAACGCCTCGATGAAATCCGCGGTCGTCGAATGCGGCTTGAAGTAGTCGAAGCAACCGCGCTTGTCCGGCACCGCCATCGACAGCATTCCGTCCGGCTTCAGCACCTGGCTGCAGCCCTGAAGGAATTTCACCGGATTGGGCAGGTGTTCGAAATTGTGCGAGGAGATGATGTAGTCGAACGTCCCGAGTTCGCCGCGCGCTTCGACCAGGCGTTCGATATCGACCGCCGAGCCCACGATCTCGACATCCTCGATGCGCTCGATGAGCGCATCGTCGACCTGCGGATCATCTTTGGCGCGTTGACGCAACGTCGCCGTGTCGAAGAAATCAAGCGTGACGCAGTTGAAGCCTTCGCGTTTAGGCACGATCGGCGAATGCCACGGCGCGATCTCGATGCCGCGCATCGCCTTCGAAATGTACTTCGTGATGTGCTGCTGGCGGGTCATTGATCCCTGGAACCGATGCGGCGGCCACACATCGCGTGGATGGCAGTCTTGACAGGGATTGTACAGCGGAGTGCGCTGGTCGCAGCGCTGCGGGAACGGAGCCACATGCTCGTCATTCCAGCGGCTCTCAACAGCGGAGCTGGTCAAGCTGGAATCCGGTTCTTAATCCAGGACGATGGAGAACTGGATCCCTGCCCTCGCTGGGATGACGGCATTTGAGTGGCAAGAACTGGATCCCAGCCTTCGCTGGGATGACGGCGCATTATTAGATCCGGAGGATTGAATCAAGACGCGTTGCCGCAAGGCTTCGCCAGCACCGGTACCGGCACCGGAGCTACGGGCCGCGCAAATCCCGGAATCTTCTCGAAGATCAGCGCAACCGCGAACAGCACGAGACCGCAGCCGATCGCGCTGGCCCAGGTGACCGCCTCGCCGAGGAACATAGCGCCCCATAGTTGCGCGAACACCGGCACGATGAATGTCACCGTAACCGCGCGCTCGCTGCCGGCGTCGCGGATCAGCCGATAGAACAGCGCATAGGCCACGCCGGTGCAGACGACACCGAGCACGACCAGCGACCAGATCGCGCCGGCAGTCGCCGCCTGTGTCGGCGGCGAAATTGCGATCCATGGCATCAACGGCAGCGCCGCGCCGATCTGCGCGCCGGCAGCAACGACGAGCGGATCGACCGCCGCGAACCGCGCTTTCACTGTGCGTGCGTTGAACGCGTAGAACACCGAAGCCAACAATGTGCCCGCGAACGCGGCGAGCGTCGTCCAGTTCAACTCGACCGTTCCGAACCGGACCAGCGTAACCACGCCGAGGATCCCGACGACGACGCCAACGAGTTTCGATGTCGACGGACGGGTGCCGACCCACCAGCCGATCAGCACCGTGAATAATGGGACAGTCGCGTTCAACACGGCGGAGTAGCCGGCCGGAAGCGAATGCGCCGCGAACGCGAACAACAGGAACGGAAAGCCCGACCCGATCAGGCCGACCAGCAGGTAGTCGCGCCAGTGCGCGCGCCACTGCAGGCGCCGCCGTGTCGCGGCCAACACAGCGACCAGAACCACTGCGGCGAGAACAATACGACCGACTGCGGTCGTAGCGACACCGAGAACCGGCACCGTGATGCGCTGGAACAGAAACGAACTGCCCCAGATCATGCCGAGCAGCAGCAGTTGCGTGATGGTTGCGAAATTCATGACGACTCCAGTGGCGCTCCAATGCGCCCAAGTCCGCGGGACAGCGGACTCCGAATGGCGAGCATCATAGCGCTGGCGCGCGACGCGAAAAATCGGTATTTTCTCGCCCCAGGTGTGAGCGGAATTCACAGCTGGCGTTGCTAGCAGCCAGGAAGGAGGGCGCCCAACCTTGGCGTTGGGAAGGCGCCCGAACACTCAAGCGTCTCCATTCTTCATGCGACAGTTTGTCCAATATTTCTCGAAGGAGCGGAACCGATGAACCCGTGGCAACGTCTGCCGCCGCTGCGCTCGTTCCGCGTGCTCGAGGCCGCCGTGCGGCACCAGAACTACACGCGCGCCGCCGATGAGCTGCACCTGACCCACAGCGCCGTGAGCCATCAGATCCACGCGCTCGAA
>Ga0157375_10002541_pt1 | contig 15830 bp, 16 predicted proteins | sample M35metaG_FD_115311 | JGI IMG/M metagenome (GOLD analysis project Ga0157375, IMG submission 115311) | Miscanthus rhizosphere microbial communities from Kellogg Biological Station, Michigan, USA - M3-5 metaG | ecosystem: Host-associated > Plants > Roots > Rhizosphere > Soil | place: USA: Michigan...
CACCGTGCGCAGCGCCTCCATCACGTTGCCGAGCGCGGTCATGTGCGGGAACAGGTTGAACTGCTGGAACACCATGCCGACGCGCTGGCGCACGCGCGTCAGCTCGGCCTCGTCGTAGCTGCGCCGGCCGGGATCGGCCTTGCCCGGCGCGGCGCGGCCGATCGCCTCGCCCGCCAGCTCGACGACACCGGCGCTCGGCCGCTCCATGAAGTTGAGACAGCGCAAGAGCGTGCTCTTGCCCGAGCCCGAGGCGCCGAGGATCGCGATGCGGTCGCCGGGCATGACGTCGAGGTCGATGCCGCGCAGCACGGCGTGGTCGCCGAAATGCTTCTGCAGGCCGCGCACGCGCAGCAGCGGCCGCGTTGTGGCCGTTGCCGGCGTGTCGCCGATCGGTAGCGAAGCCTCGGCCATCGTCATGCGTCCGACCTGCCGAGCCGCCGCTCCAGCGCATACGTCGCCTGCACGAGCGGAAAGAGGCAAAGGAAGAAGACGACGGCGATCACGGTGTAGGTCTCGATCGGGTTGAAGTTGAGCGACGCGAGGAGCTTGCCCTGCTGCAGCAGCTCGACGTAGGCGATCGCCGAGCCGAGCGTCGTCATTTTGAAGATCTCGATGCCGCGATTGGTGAGCGCGGGCAGCATGCGACGCAGCGCCTGCGGCAGAACGACACGGCGCATCGCCTGCGCCGGAGTCATGCCGAGCGCGCGTGCCGCCTCGGCCTGGCCGCGGTCGATCGACTCGATGCCGCCACGGTAGATCTCGGCCGAGAACGCCGCCGAGTTGAGCGCGATGCCGAGCGCGGCGGCCGTCAGCGGGCTGATCGAGAACGGCAGCAGGATCGGCAGCGCGTAATAGAACCAGAGGATCTGCACCAGCACCGGCGTGTTGCGGAAGAACTCGACGAAGGCTGTCGCCGGCAGGTGGATCCAGCGCCTTCGCGCATGCCGGCCGAGGCCGACGACGAGGCCGAAGCCGAAGCCGAGCACCAGGCAGATGACGAACAGGCGCAGCGTGCCGATGGCGCCCGCCCAGAGCACGTCGAGGTTGTCGAGCACCGGCGCGAAGTTCCAGCGGTAGAGCGCACCCATCAGCGCGCCATTCCTTCGCCGCTCGCGGCGAGGCGCCGCTCGAGCCCGTGGACGAGCTGGCTCGCCGCGAAGATGACGACGAAATAGATCAGCGCCGTCACGGTGAAGACTTCTAGGGGCCGGAACGTCTTCTGCGCCACCTCATTGGTCTGGAACAGCAGGTCGGCGTACGAGACGATGGCGACGAGCGTCGTCGTCTTCATCAGCTCGATCGCGCGCTCGAGGAAGGCGGGGATCATCCGCTTGACGGCCTGCGGCAGGACGACGCGGCGCATCACCTGCGCCGGCGCCATGCCGAGCGCGCGCGCCGCCTCCCATTGGCCGCGCTCGACCGAGACGATGCCGCCGCGGAACACCTCGGCGAAGAACGCGGCCGACTGGATCGAGAACGTCAGCACGGCGGCGACGTAGGGCGTCATCTCGACGTGGATCAGGATCGGCAGCGCGAAAAAGAACCAGAACAGCTGCACCAGCGGCGGGGTGGTGCGGAAGACCTCGATCACCGCTCCCGCGGGCCACGCCAGGAGGCGCCGCGGCGAGAGCCGCATCAGCGCCAAGACGAGGCCGAGCGGAACGCCGAAGGCGAGCGCCGCGCCGGTGACCTTGAGCGTGTTGAGCAGGCCGAGCGCGAGCAGGTCGGCATTCGCCCATACCGGGGCGAAGTTCCAGACGTGCATCGGCGCGTGACCGAGAAAGAGTGCGAGCGCGCCGGCCGCCTACGACTTGCCGAGCATCTCCTTCATCACGGGCGGCGAGGCCTTTGGGTCGAGGCCGAAGCCGACTAGGAACTCCTCGTACCACTTCTGCGTCTGGCCGTTCGCATAGAACTTGCCGATCTCCTTGTCGACCCACTCGACCCAGGACTTGTCGGCTTCCTTCCTGACCGCGACGCTCGACGCCTGCGACTGCGCCGGCGTCGGCACGACGATCTTGCCGGCGCCGAGCTTTTGCCGCGCCGCAAGCAGCGGCGGGTGGAACAGGCACACCGCATCGGCGCGGCCGGCCTGGAATGCGGCGATCGCCTCGGCGTTGCCGGGGAAGCGCGAGATCTGCGCCTTGGCGACGTTCTCGGTCAGGAACTTGTCCATGCTGCTCGCCTGCGGCACGGCGATTCGCACGGCGGGCTTGTCGAGATCGGCCCACGCCTTCACCGGCAGGTCGTCCTTCGCCAGCACGGCGAGCGAGTAGTAGAGCAGGGCCGTCTTCGGGAAATCGACCGCCTGCGCGCGCTCGGGCGTCGCGTCCATCATCGACATCATGTCGATCTTGTTGCCCTGCAGCGCGGCGATCGCCGTGCCCCAGGTCACCTCGACCGGCTCGAACTTGACGCCGAGGTCGGCGGCCATCTGCTTGCCGAGCGAAACGCCGACGCCGCTCGCCCAGTCGCCCGACTTCGGGTCCTTCGAGTACCACGGCGGCGCCTGCGTGACGCCGACGCGCAGCGTGCCGCGCTTCCTGATCTCGGCGAGGGTGCTGTCGGCGGCCTGCGACCAGGCGGCGGGCGCGACGGCGGCGGCGGCGAGCGCGAGCACCGCGCGGCGTTGGAATCGGACGGTCATGGCATCGGGCTCCTTGGGGGTGGCCGATGATAGAGACCTGTCCCTCGGCTACAGGCGATCGACGCCGAAGTACTCGCGCACGGTGTCCGCGGCGACGCCCTGCAGGAATGCCGCGAGCTCGGGGTCGAGCCCGGCCGTGTAGGCGTTGCCGACCGGCGACTTCCTGTGGATCGCCGCATACGTCGTGCACGCCGCAAGGTAGGTGCCGGCGAGCGTCGGGTGGCGCTTGTCGGGCTGGTAGAGCTCCAGCGACGGCCGCTTCGACACGGCCTTGGCGTAGGCGAGCCCGGCCGGGATGACGAGGGCGTCGTTGGCGTTGCCGGCGAGCGTGTACTGCTCGGCGAGCTGCGCGGTCATCTCGGGATGGTCCTTGTAGGCCCACGACATGAACAGCATCGGCTGGGCGCCGTACTTCGTGACGATGGCCGCGTCCTTCTTCACCGACTCGCGGAACGCGCCTTCGAGCTGCGGATGGATCGGACACTGGCTGCAGTCCATCATGATGACGGCGTCGAACTGGCGCCCCGGCGGATTGAAGACGATCTTGTTGCCGGGAACGAACGAGTACTTCCCGATGCCGTCGGGCTGCAGGTAGCTCGCGACGTCGTGCCAGTCGAGGCCCGAGCCGCTGATCGTCACCGAGGTGCCGCGGTACTTGCCGGCGGGGTCGGCGGCATTGGCCAGCTCGTTGTAGTGGCCATGCATGCTGTTGTTGTAATAGAAGAAGCTGTTGCCGACCCAGAGGACGGAGCGGATCGGCGCGCCGGCGGCTTCGGTTCGCGCCGGCTTGGTCTGGGCCGTGGCCGGCACGCCGGCACCGAGGAGGAGCGACGCGCCGATGGCGATGGCGACGGCGAGGGTGCGCAAGGGCTGCATGGCGGTCTCCGGATGTCCTGAGGCACCATGATCTCACTGCCGCCGCGGTGCCATCGACTGCGCCCGTGGCAACCCGATCCAGCGGCGGGGGACTCCCTCGCGCTACGCGCTCAGCGATCCATTCGGCGCTGCCGCTGCTCCTCGATCCGGCGCGCTTCGACGCACTCGGGGTGAATGCGCGAGCCGGCCGCCTGGCATTGCCGACTGATGCAGATCGCGCGGGCGATGAAGTTGCGGCCGCCGCAGACCTCGGCGGGACTGCGCAAGCCGGGCTCGGTGGCCTCGGTCCGGATCGATGTCGGCGCGGCCCGCGGCACCGACATCGCGGCGGCGGCCGGTCGCTTCGGAGGACCGGGTCGCTGCGCGGGCGAGGGTGCCGCGGCGGGCTTTGCCGCGGTCGCCATCGCCTGTGCAGTGTCCGGAACGACGGGGATCGCGACCGCCGGCGCTTGAACCGGCATTGCCTCAGCCGGGGTTGCTTGAACCGGCATTGCTTGAGCCGGCATTGCTTGAGCCGGCGTCGCTGGAACGGGCGTCGCTTCAGCCGGCGTCGCTTGAGCCGGCGTCGCAGCCGCCGAGATCGGCGCTGCCGCGACGTGCGGCGGCAGCACGCTCGCCTGCGGCGGCGCCGCCGCGGCGAACATCGACGTCGTCGCGACCAGCGCCCAGGCCGCGACGCCGACGACGCCGAAGGCCGCCAGCGCCAGCGCGACGAGCCCGCGCCGCCTCGCCCGCTTCGCCTGCCGCGCGGCGGCCGACGCTGACGCGCGCGGCTCGTCGTCGCCGAGGGCCTCGCGCAGCGCCGCGACGCTCTGCGGTCGATCCTTGGGCGCGACCGCCGCGGTCCAGTCGATGGCGGCGAGGAACCTCGCGCCCACGCCCGGGAATGCCGAGCCTCCCGCGGCGGCGAGCGGCGTTCGCACGTCCTTGACGACGCGCATCACGGCCGGCGTGGGCACCTCGCCCGTCAGCATGAAGTGGACCGTCGCGCCGAGCGCATAGAGGTCGGTCCACGGGCCCTGCGCCATGCCGGCCGAGTCGCCGTACTGCTCGACCGGCGCGAAGTTCGGCTTGAGCACGGCGGTCAGCGATCTCGTTCCCTGGCCGGCGGCACGGCGCGCCGAGCCGAAGTCGAGCAGGATCGGCCGGCCGTTGGGCAGCAGCAGGATGTTGTCGGGCGAGATGTCGCGGTGGAACACGCCCGCGCGATGCAACCGCTCGAGCGCGTCGAGGATCGGGTCGACGAAGGCGCGCAGCCACGCCTCGTCGGGCGGCGCGCGCATCGTGCGGCGCGCCTCCATCAGCGTCACGCCGGGGCAATACTGCATCGCCATGTAGGCGGTGCCGTTCGCTTTCCAGAAGCGGTGAACGCGAACCAGCGCGGGATGGTTGAACGGCGCCAGCAGGCGCGCCTCGTTGAAGAACGACTCGAGCGCGCGCTCGAATGGCCTGGCACATTCGGCCGAGCGCGGTCCGACGATGCCGCCCGGGCCGCGCACGGCGAGCTCGGCGGGCATGAACTCCTTGAGCGCGACCTGGCGCAGCAGCGAGCGATCGAGCGCGAGGTAGACGATCCCGAAGCCGCCGACGCCGAGCGGTCGCAGGATCTCGAACTCGTCGAGGCGAGTTCCGGCCGGCAGCAGGCGCGAGTCGTCGAGTGCGGCCGGCACCGCAAGCGAGGGGGTTGCCGCGAGCGTCATCGAGGGGGGTCCGGGCACGTCGTCCTTCATCGGCTGCGACGAGGGTTTCTGTAGGGAACGCGCTCGTCGGCGCGCTCGGCGCGCCCGGGTCCTCGTGCATTGATAACGAATCGCCCGCTTGCCCGCCGCACGGCGCGCCCGGCGCGCCCGCGCCGATGAAAAATTCGTCCCGGTTGACAGGGAGATCCGGTTGAGCGCGAGGGGAATCTACAAGGGATACACGTTCGCCGACGTTTCCACGCCGATGGACAACGGACGGTACCGCGCCAGGGTCGCGATCATGGCGCTCGACGGCACGCGGACGCGCTCGCAGCGGTTCATCGACCTCGAGGTCTTCCCCACCCGGGCCGAGGCGGGAGAGCGCGTCGTCACGGTGGCCCGGGCGTGGATCGACGCCAACGCCGGGCACGACGAGCTCGCCCTGCCGAGCAACTTTTCCCCGTTCGAGTGAGCGCCCCTCGGAGTGACCTCCCGTGCCTGTCCGCCAGGGCTTGCGCCAGCGATGGACGCATGCGACATTGGCGCGCTCCCATGGAAGACCTTGCCCGAGCCACCGCCGCGGTCAACCGCGCGCTGCGCGAGCGCGACGAGAACACGTCCGCGCACTCCGGGCGCACCTGCTGCCTTGCGCTCGAGACCGGCCAGGCATGCGGGTTGTCGGCCGACGACCTGGCGACGCTGAAGCTCGCCGCGGAGCTGCACGACGTCGGCAAGATCGGCATCCCCGACCGCGTTCTGCTCAAGCCCGGCCGGCTCGACGACGAAGAGCTGCGCGTCATGCGAACCCATCCGCGCCGCGGCCACGACATCCTCGCTGCGATCGGCGGCGAGCAGATCGCCCGGGTCGCCACGGTCGTCCTGCATCACCACGAGGCCGTCGACGGATCGGGCTACCCGGAGGGCCTGAGGGAAGAGTCGATTCCGCTCCTGTCGAGGATCGTCTCGGTCGCCGACTCCTACGATGCGATCGCCGCCGTGCGGCCGTATCACCGGCCTCGGCCGCACGCCGAGATCATGCGCATCCTCTACGAGGCGCAAGATCGCAAGTACGACGCGGCGGTCCTCGCCACCTTCGCCACGATCATCGAGCGCAGCGCCTACAAGGCGAACGCCGAGGTGGCGAGCGTCGACGGCATGTCGGCGACGGGAACGACCTCGTAGCCGTCTGCCGCGCATGCCGCCGGCACTGCGCGGCTCGTGAAGTCCCTCCCCCTTGCGCGGGATCCCGTGAGAGTAGATTCGGGCGACCCACTTGCAGCGCCTGTAAAAGGAGACCGTCGTCATCCTCTTGTCATCGCGCCGACGCTGAATGTCAGGGCGCAATCACAACATCAGGAGACAAGACGATGAAGACAACCCTTGGCATCAGCCATGTGCTGGCGCTCGGCCTGGCCGGAGTGTGCGGCTCCGTCCATGCGGCCTCTAGCTGCGCCGAGCTTGCCCTGGTCACGACCGCAGACTCGACCGTGTCCTCGGCGGTGACGGTCCCGGCCGGGACCGTCATCAGCGGCAGCTCCGTGCCGGTCACGATGTGCCGCGTCCAGGGCAATGCCCATCCTTCCAGCGACTCGGATATCAAGTGGGAGGTCTGGCTGCCGAATACCGCGGCGGCATGGACCGGGCGAATGAAGGTCAACGGCACCGGAGGCTACGCCGGCGCCACGCCTTACGCGCGGCTGGCTCAGGACATCGGCGACGGCTTCGTCACGGCGGGCAGCAACATGGGCCACGACGGCGGCGAAGCGGCCAGCTGGACGCTCGGCCACCCCGAGAAGGTCAAGGACTGGGGCCTGCGCGCTCACTACTCGGTGGCCACGGCGGCGAAGACGCTGGCCGCCGCGTACTTCGGTTCGCCGGTGCAGCACTCATACTTCGAGGGCTGCTCGAACGGCGGCCGCCAGGCGATGATGATGGCGCAGAACTACCCGGAGCTGTTCGACGGCATCGTCGCGGGAGCGCCCTCGCAGTGGTACCCGGACCTGCTGATGTGGCTGCTCTGGACCGGCAAGACGCTGACGCCGGTGGCGGGCGGGCCGGCGTCGATCTCGGTCGCCAAGCGCAACCTGATCACGCAACGCGCGCTGCTGGTCTGCGATGCCAACGATGGCCTCGTCGACGGGCAGATCACCAACCCGCGCGCCTGCACCTTCGACATCGACACGATGGGCCCGTCCGGTGACGGCTCGCTCACCGCCGACGAAGTGACGGTCGCCAAGCGGATGTACGGCGGCACGCATCGCAACTGGAACGATCTCGCCTCCGAGCAGCGCTACACCGGCGCGAAGTACGGCTCCGAGGCCGACTGGTCGCCGCTGTTCGCCGACAACGGCGGCTACGGCCCGTTCATCGGTCACTACGTCTACTCGCTGCTGTCGCCTCCCTACGACTGGCGTCGCGACATCAACTGGGACGACGTCTACGACCACGCGAAGGCGGTGCTGACGCCGGTCACCGCGGCGCCGAGCCCGGATATCCGGCGCTTCACGAACCGCGGCGGCAAGCTGATCCAGATGGCCGGCTGGAACGACTCGGTCGTGCCGCCCGATGGCTCGGTCGACTACTTCTTTGCGCTGACGCAGTGGGAGCGGCTGCAGAACCTGCCGAGCAAGGAGGTCGACAAGCAGATCGAGAAGCTGACGCCGCAGACCGTCGCGGCGCATGCCAACGCGTTCGGCAAGCAGGTTCAGGAGTATCACCGCCTGTTCATGCTGCCGGCCACCGGCCATTGCGGTGGCAGCACCGGCCCGAATTCGGTCGGCGGCGGCATGCCCGAGCCGCCGAATGCCTACCGCGACGCCGACCATCACGTGGTCAGCGCCGTGATCAAGTGGGTCGAGCAAGGCGTGGCGCCGGAGAAGATCGTGGCGACGAAGTTCGACGCCGCCGGCAACCTGACGCGCTCGCGCCCGGTGTGCGCGTATCCGGCCGAAGCCGTCTACAAGGGCTCGGGCGACATCAACGTCGCAGCGAACTTCACCTGCGAGACGCCGAAGCTGAAGGATCGCACCGTCACGGCGAGCGACCTCATCAACATCCGCAACTCGCTGACGCAGCGCACTCTGATGCTGCCGAACCGGTAAGCCATCGGCCGTTGTAGATCGCCGGCGGGCCGCCATCCGGCGGCGCCGCCGGCCGCGGTGGCGGATGCTCGTCGCCGTCAGCCGCCGGGCGTGCGGCGCGCCGGGTCGTCGCGCGCCAGCACGTCGGCGAAGTCGTCGAAGCGCTTCCACTTCGGGATCGGCGGCGTGTAGTCGGCGCGGGGAACGTAGGGCGACGGCTCGGCGGCCGTCATGCGATGGATGTAGCGCGGGCAGTTCGGAAAGATCCGCGTCGCGTGCACGCGCACCATGAACTGCGCCCCGGGATGACTCGCCAGCAGCGGATCGCCTTCGACGACCCGCGCAGCGCCGTTGACGCGCAGGCGATTGGGCCGCTCGAAATCGATGAAGAGCAAGGCCACCGCCGGGTTGACGAGGACGTTGCCGAGGCTGCGGAACATGCCGTTGCCGTCGTAGCTCGGAAACGCCAGCTCGTCGTCGGCCGTCACCCGGACGAAGCCGGGCGCGCCGCCCTTGTAGGAGCAGTCGGGCCGCCCGGAGCCGTCGGCCGTCGCGAGGAAGAAGAGCGGGCGGCTTTCGATGAACGCACGGTCCTCGGCGGTGAAGGCGGTGCGCGAGAGCTTCTCGTCGAGCCGGTCCGCGAGCTGGCGGGTGTCGCAGCAGTCCTGCAGCTGGCGCATGCCGGCGTGGTACGCGGGATCGGGGCCGGGGCTCGATGCGGACATGTCGGCCTCGCTCGATGAAGGTCGCGAAACGCTCAGCTCTTTTCGCCGGCCAGGACCCATTTCTCGCCCGTGGCCTGGCCGTCGCGGATCATCGTCATCGTGCCGTCGAGGCGCGGCCCGCGCACGGTGCCTTTCCAGAGCAGCTTGCCGTACTGCGGGCTCTCGGTCTCGGCCTCGAACGCGATCGTCTCGCCCGATCGCGTCGCCGTGTACGGGCCGTCGCCGTAGCCGTAGGGGTCGCACGCGCTCGAACGGAAGCGCCCGCCCTTGAAGGTCAGCGTGTCGGCATCGCCCGACGTCTCGCCGCACTTGAGGACGACGCCGCCGAAGTTCCTGCCGTCGAGCACCGCGCGCGAAGCCTGCCCCGCTTCGGCCGTGCCGGCCATGCGGAGCGGGCGGACGAACAGAAAGCGGATATGCGAGAGCATCGACATGACGGGCCTCCTGACTGGCGACGGATCGATCCCACCCTGCGGCGCCGCCGGCCGCGCGTCGGGGCAATCATCCTACTGCGGCATGCGCGGCGGGCACAACGGCCGGAGGCTCGGCAGCGCGGATCCTTTTCGCCGCGGCCACATTCGGGAGACGTCGACGAATCGAGCCCGCCAACCCAGGTCGATCTTCGCCCGGATCAGAACCTGAGCGTCGCCGACGCCGCGAGCAGCGGTGCAGGGTGATAGCTCGACGACGACAGCGTCGCCCCGGTGCGATCGAGCACGCGCAGCTTCCCCGCGGTGACCGCCCCGGCGTAGAGATCGATGTGGCCTTGCGACCCGAGCTGCCGCGTCAGCCGCGCGAACACCGGGACGCCCTCGTGGCGGCCGACGCCGTCGGGCGCCGGGCCGTCGCTGCGCAGGCGAAATCGATAGTCGCGAAACGAGGCACCGGCGGCGAGCTCCCATTGCGCGCCGAGCGCACGCACGAGCTCGAGGCCGGCGCCGCCGGCCGGTCCGGCCTGGAACGGATTGCCGACGCGCCAGTCGTCGTCGATCTGCCAGTTGACGATGAGAAGCGGAAAGACACGGGTCTTGTCGATCTGGCGAAAGACTCCCCCGCCGACGCCGAGCACGAGCGTCGGCGAAAAGTACTGGACGGCGCCGAAGACCGCGCCGAAGTTCTTCGCGTCGCTTGCGCTGGCGCCCGACTCGTAGCTCCACTCGAGCTCGGGAGCGATGAAGAGACTGAGCTGCTGGCTGACCTGTTGCGCAATCCTGAATCCGACTGCCGGCCGGTTGACGTGGCTCCACGGCGCGACGGCGCCGAGCGCCGACGGCGTGTCGAAATGCCAGCCCTCGAAGCCGTAGCGCAGCGAGATTGCGGCCGAGAACTCGGGCGTGAACTGCCAGGTCGCTCCGCCTTGCACGATGAGGCCGTTCCACCTGAAGTTGCCGCCCTGGTCGAGCTTGGCGTCGAGCTGGCCGATGCCCGTCAGAGACGCCGACACCGAGACCGAGTCGGGTGCGGCCGGCTGGGCGAGCGCCGGGCTCGCTGTCGCCGCCAGCACCATTGCAGTCGCCAGCGCGAGGCCGAGCCGCGCGGGCCACCGTCTTGCGGCAGCGGCAAACAGCGCGGCGCCGGTTTTATCGGGCGAATTTCGGGGGCACCGTCGCAGTATCGGCATCGAGAGCTCCAGGGAAGAGAATTCGAATGTAGCTTCGGTCGCTCGCCCGGCATCGAAGCACGAGCTCCACTGCTTGCGATGGCGCGCAGCGATAACGTCGGTGATCTCGCAGGGTCGCGGAGAGTAGGCCGGTCACAACGGCGTTGACACCAGCGAGCTGCGCTCCGGCGAGTCGGGGCCGGTGGTCGACGTCCAGATGGCAGTGGGACGTGATTTCGTCAGGGCACCTTCTGCCAACCCGGGCCCGGATCGAAGCGGGCCATCTTCGGCGCGAGCTGCGCCGTGCCTCGGCCGAGGTCTTTCTGGTAAAGGACCCCATCGTGGCTGATGAGGAACGTCATCACGCCGGAGACGCCGTAGTTCGCGGGGTACGCGACGATGGCGAAGCCGCCGATCATCACGCCCTTGACCAGGTAGTCGAACGCGCCTCCCGGGGCACTGCTGCCCTGTCCCGTGAGGATGCGGAACAAGTAGCCGCGGTAGGGAGTGAGGTTCGCCGTCGTGTAGCCCTCCGTGGCCGCCTGCGCGACCAGCGGTCCGAGCGGACTCATCGGCTCGCCGTCCTTCACCGGCCAGTAGAGCCCGTCCTTCTTGCCGGGGCTGCTCGCGAACTTCTGCGCATACGCGAGCTGTCCGGATCCGGCCCCCGCCGCACGGGCGTATTCGATCTCGGCGTCGGCCATCGCTTTCAGCACCTGGATGGTGTCGAGCTCGTTGCGGCCGATCCGGCGTGCAACCACCTCGTCACGTCCGGCTGCCGCATCGAAGCTCCATCGCAGGCCGGTCTTGACGAGCGGAACGGGCATCGGCCAGTCGTCGACGCCCACGGTCAGCACGACGCGCGATGCGCCCTCGCGCCGGATCGTGTGCCTGGCGTCGTACGCCGCGACGAACCGCTCGGCAGCGGCGCGATCGGCAACCTCGTCGCCGGAGAGCAGCCACTCGCCCGATCCCGGCCCGATGAGCTTCGTGACGATGTTCGGCTTGCCGTTGCGCAGCGCATCGACCATGGCGGCGACAGCCTCCTCGGGCGACGCGAACGTCGTCTGCGCGGCCTGTGCCGTCGCAGCGTGCGAGCCGGTCGACAACAGGAAGGCGAGCAACGTCAGTGCGAGAGCCGCCTCGATCGCGCGATTGAGCCATGAGGCCTGCCTCATCGCCTTCCTCCCCCGCCGCGGCCGCCGCCGCCGCCGCGCGAGAAGCCTCCCGAGCCCGCTCCCATGCTCTGCCGGCTCGCGTTGCCGCGGCTGCTGATGTCGCGCGTGCCGGCGCCGTTGCCCACGCCCTCGAAGCCGCTGCTGCGGCCGCCGCTGAAGTCGCGTGAACCGACGCCGCGATCCATCGTTCCCGCCGACGCGCCGTCGCGCCCGGATCCGGCGCGATCGCGTGCCCCGGCCGAACCGCCCGCGTCGCGCCCGGCGTCGCCGCGTTGCGCCGCTTGCCGACCAGCGTCGCCTCTGCCGCGGAACTGCTCGCGCGCGGAAGCATCGCGGTTGAAGTCGCGGTTGTACTGCCGCGCTGTCGCTTGGTCGCGATAGGCCACGCCTTTGCGGTGGTCGACGTTATGTCGCCAGTTGCTGTCGCCGCCGATGTTGCTGCGGTTGAAGTTGTTGTAGTTGTGGTGGTTGATGTAGACGCCGCCGCCGCCCCAATTGCAGCCACCCCAGATGGCCGCGCCGACCAGCATCCCGGCGCCGAACCAGAACATTCCGGCGCCCGGGTAGTAGGCCGGCGGGTAGTAGTAGTACGGCGGGTAGGCGGGGTAGGGCCAGGCGCCGTAGACGACGGTCGGGTCGTAGGTCGGCACGTACACGACCTGCGGGTTCGCTGGCTCGATCACGACGACGGTCTTGCCGCCCTCCTGCACGGTCGATACCTGCTGCTCCGGGGTCGACTTGAGATTGCCCGCGGCAGACGCCTTCGCGCGCAGCGCCTGAACCGTCTCCATGACCTGCGACTGCTGGGCAAGGAACGCGTCGCCAAGCTTCTGGGTCCAGTCGATCTTGGCGTCCATCATCTCCAGGACCTGCGGCATCGCGGTGAGCGACTTCACGCTCGGATCCCAGCGTTGCTTCAGCATCGCGTCCTCGAGCGCCTTGCCGGTGACCTTCGGGTTCGCCTTCAGCCAGCGCGCGGCCTGCACGATCTCGAGCGGATACGTGGAGGCCATCAGCACCTGAGCAAGGAGCGCATCCGGATAGAGCGCGATCGGCGCGAGCAGTTGCTCCAGCTCTTCCTGGCGCAAGGGCGCCTCTGCCGCGGTCGGTGCGGAGGCGGTGCCCGGCGTCGTGGCGGGTTGCGTGGCGGTGGTTTGCGCGACGACCACGCTCGGCATCGGCAACGCCAGCGCCATCGCGACGGCCCAGACCAGGGCCTTGTCATGAACTGACTTCATCGACGCTCGCTGGGTTCCCCAAGACCATCCTACTATTCGATCACCGCGACGAAAAGAGGAGGGACGCCCGGCGGAATCGTCACTGTCGCGCGCCCGCACGCTGAGCGGGCTCGTATCAGGCGATGATCGCCTGCGTCGCTCGCGAGAAAGAGGTTCCGGGCAAAGCCACATGAATGCATCGATCTTGAATCCGTCTGTCTCCGAGTCGGCGCCGGTGCGACGTTGGCGTGCGTGCGCAGCCCTCATGGCCCGTGCCGCTCTCGTCGCCGGGCTCGCGGCCTCGGCTTGCGCCGCGGCCGCGCAGACCTCGCTGACGATCTACGGCGGCGCTCGCGGCGGCGGTGGCGGCTTCGAGGATGCCAGCGGCAACGGCAACGCGTTCAATCTCAAGAGCAGCGCGGCGGTGTCGGCCAGCATCGACTGGCAGCTCGACGACGGGCGGGTGGCGCAGCTCTTCTATTCGTTCCAGCGCAGCGCGCTGCCCGGCAAGGCATTCGGTCAACCGGCCGACGTCGCCGTCAACGTCAGCTACCTCCACCTCGGCGGGCGTGCTTTCTTCGAAGGCGATTCGAGGTTCGGTGGCGGATACGTCGTCGGCGGGCTCGGCGCCACCTTCTTCGTCCCCGGGCTCGGCGGGCTGTCCGACGAGGTTCGCCCTTCGGCCAACGTCGGCATCGGCTGGGAGTGGCCGCTCGCGCGCAACGTCGTCCTGCGCACCGAGCTGCGCGGCTACCTGAGCCTGATCAACTCCAGCGGCCAGTTCTTCTGCTCTGGCGGCTGCGTCGTCTCGATTCGCGGGACCACGCTGACGCAGGCCGAGGGCATGGTCGGCGTGTCGATCGGATTCTGATCGGCAACGGCCACGCTATCGTTCTGCGCATGGAAACCTTGAATCCTTCCCTCATCGAAAGCTGGCACGCCCACGTGTACTTCGATGCATCCAGCCGCGACGCGGCGCGCGCCTTGCGCGAAACCATCGAGACGGAGCTCGCGGGCCGCGTGGACCTGGGGCGCTTTCACGAGCGGCCGGTCGGCCCGCATCCGACGTGGAGCTACCAGCTGGCGTTTGCCCCGGCCCGCTTCCCGGACGTCGTGAGCTGGCTCGCGCTCAACCACGAGGGCCTCGACGTGTTCATCCATCCGAACACTGGTGACGAGCTGCGCGACCATCGGGACTGCGCGATCTGGCTGGGCCGGTCTCACGTGTTGAACCTGGCGGCGTTGGCCGAGTAGCTGCCTTGCGGCTTCTGCCCTCGGTCTTGCTCGCCTGCGCGCTGATCGGGCCGCCGGCCGCCAGCCACGCCCAGCCGTTCCCCGCCGGCCCGATCACGGTCGTGATCCCGCTGGCTCCCGGCGACGCTGCCGACATCGCCGCGCGCGCCCTGGGCGAAGAGATCTCGAAGCTGCTGAAGACGCCGGTGCTTTCGGTCAACCGGCCCGGCGCTGGCGGCGCGGTCGGCGCCGGCAGCGTCGTCCTGGCGAAGAAAGACGGGCACACGATCCTGTTCGCGCAGAACAGCGCGCTCACCTTTCGCGCCGTTCTCGACCCGCAATCGGCGACCTACGATGCGCTCCGGGATCTGGTCCCGCTCGGCACGGCCTCGCGCACGCCGAGCATCCTGGTCGTGCGCGGCAACGCGCCGTTCCGGACCTTCCCGGAATTGATCGAGCACGCGAAGAAGAACCCGGGCCAGGTGCGAATCGGTCACCCCGGCGCTGGCTCGGTCGGCGATTTCTGTGTGCAGTTGATCAACGCGCTTACCGGTGCGGAGCTCGTGCCGATTCCCTATGCCGGCGCGGCTCCTGCCATCGTCGCATTGCGCGGAGAACACATCGAAGGCGTCGTCCTGTCACTCGGTGCGCTGAGCGCCCAGCTCAAGTCGGGAACGTTCCGCGGCCTGGTCGCTTCGAGCCGATCTCCGGAGTCGGGCGACGTCCCGTCGCTGCGCGAGCTCGGCTACCAGGAGGATCTGTTCGGCATCTGGTTCAGCTTTCTCGCGCCCGCCGGAATTCCCGAGGAGGCGAGGAGGGCGCTCGTCGGCGCGATCGAGCAGGCAGTCAAGGACCCGGCGATCATGGCGAGGCTCGCCTCGCTCGGCATCCTGCAGAGCTACGCCCCGCCCGAGCAGACCGCAGGCGAGATGCGCGCCGAGATCAAGCGCGTCGGCGAGCTGGCGAGGAAGACCGGCCTGATCAAGTGAAGCCCGTCCGGCAGGCGCCCAGGGAGGGTCATTGCAGCGCCGCCGCCACGGCGGTGCGTGCGTCCGGCACGACGTCGTAGGAATAGAGGCGCTTGCGGAATTCGGCGTGCGCGGCGAGCTGTGCATCGCGGACGCTGAGATCGGCGGCGGCGGAATCGAGACGCAATCCATTCTGGCGGGCGCCGAGCTGGATCTCCGCGACGCGCTCGCGCCGCAATCTCTCATAGGCGCGCAGCGACGCCGGAACTGCCGATGCATCCGCCCGCGCCAGGATCGTGGCCAGCGCCATGCCGTCCTCGATCGACTGGTTGGCTCCCTGGCCAAGATGCGGCAGCATCGGATGAGCCGCGTCGCCGAGCAGCGTCAGCCGGCCCGAGCTCCAGGTCGCCAGCGGCTCGCGGTCGTAGAGGGCCCAGCGAAAGGTCTTGTTGACTTGCTTCAAGACCTCGCCGATGCGCGCATCCCACCCTTCGAACTCGCTGCGCAGCACGTCCGGGTCTCCCGGCGCGGACCACGATTCCTTCATTTCCTCGTCGGTTGGCACGAACCCCACGTAATTGACCATCGTTGCGTGGCGGACCGGAAAGACCAGGAAGTGCCGCGACG
>Ga0157375_10002548_pt1 | contig 15815 bp, 12 predicted proteins | sample M35metaG_FD_115311 | JGI IMG/M metagenome (GOLD analysis project Ga0157375, IMG submission 115311) | Miscanthus rhizosphere microbial communities from Kellogg Biological Station, Michigan, USA - M3-5 metaG | ecosystem: Host-associated > Plants > Roots > Rhizosphere > Soil | place: USA: Michigan...
CGGCATTGGAATCATTTCGCCGTCGAAGTATTCGCTCCTGGTTTCCGCTTTCCGTTCCAGAGCGAGATACTCCTCTGGCGTAATGCGTACCTTTGATTGGGTGGACACTTCGCGCTCCATGGCTGGACCTCGACTATAGCACCGGCGCCATACCGTGTCAGCCGAGCGGCTCGGTTGCAATTGACAGGCCGAGCCGCCATTGCGTGCGTTGAGGCACTTCCGGTTCGCGAAACACACTTGTCGCGGAAAATACGACCTTTTGTTCCGAGAATTCCGCGACTACTCGATGAATCCGGCGCCAGCGGTATCGTTATTGTCGTCGATGAGAAGGAATGCGCCCGTCTCGCGGTTTTCGCGATAGCTGTCACACGCGATGGGCAAAAGCGTCTTCAGGGAAATGCGGGCAATATCGTTTTGCTGAAGCTCAGAAGGACTGGCGTGTTTCGCGAGGGTATTGGGATCGACTTTGTGCTGAATTCCGGAAACCAGCGCCTTCACGAGCCGCGTCGTGTGACGCAGCCGGTACTTTCCCCCGGCCTTCATTGGCTTTGGGCTCATCCAGCAGATCGTCGCCTCGAATTGAGTTTTGGCCGAAGGCGCGTCATCGATGCCTGTGATCATATCTCCGCGAGAGGTATCGACGTCTTCGGCCAGCGTCAGCGTCACCGACTGCGGCGCAAAGGCTGTCGTGCGCTCGCCATCGAATGTAAGGATGCTTGTGACCCTGGTCTGGCGGCCGCCTGGCGTGATGGCGATCGACTGTCCGACACTCACGCGGCCTGATGCGATCTTTCCCATGTATCCTCGGAAGTCTCCGAGTTCTGGCAGCGGCGGGCGATTGACGAGCTGAATGGGGAATCGCAGGTGGCTGGCGTCCTGTTGTTCAATCTCAATAGTCTCCAGCGTCTCCATTACAGTATCGCCCGTGTACCACGATAGATTGGAACCCCGCTCGACCACCATGTCGCCCTGGAGCGCTGAAATCGGAATGAATCGCAGATCGATGGGGCCGAGCTGCTCGAAGAAGTTTCGGAACTCTGAACAGATGCGATCGTAGACGTCCTGCTTGAAGTCCACGAGATCCATTTTGTTCACAGCCACGATGATGTGACGAATACCGACGAGATGCGCGATATAGGCATGCCGCCGCGATTGCGTCACCAACCCCTGCCGCGCGTCAACCAGGATTAAAGCCAGATCGGCCGTACTCGCTCCTGTAACCATGTTGCGGGTGTACTGCTCATGGCCAGGAGCATCGGCGATGATGAACTTCCGTCGGAGCGTGTTGAAGTAGCGGTATGCGACATCAATAGTGATGCCTTGTTCACGCTCGGCCTTGAGGCCGTCAGTAAGCAGGGCGAAATCGATGCCTTTTCCACCTCGCCGTTCGTTGTCGCGCTGCGCCGCGGAAACCTGATCCTCGAATGCGCCACGCGCGTCGACAAGAAGGCGGCCGATTAGAGTGGACTTGCCGTCGTCGACGCTGCCGGCAGTGATGAACCTCAGAAGACCAACGCTCAAAAGTAGCCCTCGCGTTTCTTGTCTTCCATCGTGTTCGCCCCGTGATCGATCACACGAGTTTCACGCTCGCTGCGCGTGGCAGCGCCGGCTTCGGCAACGATCTCTTCTATCGTTGTTGCCTGAGATTTCACTGCCCCTGTGCAGGGCATGCAGCCGAGTGTTCGAAACCGTACCCATTCCGTGACGACGGTTTCTCCTTCACGCACGTCTTCAGGATTGTCGATTGGAATCCAGTTCGTGCCGCGAAAGACGACCTTGCGCTGGCGCGCATAGTACAGGGGCACGATCGGAATGTTCTGCTCCTGGATGTATTGCCACACGTCGCGTTCGGTCCAGTTCGAGAGAGGAAAGACCCGCATGGACTCGCCTTCATGGATCTCGCCGTTGTAAAGGTTCCAGAGTTCCGGCCGCTGATTGCGAGGATCCCATTGACCGAACGAATCGCGAAAAGAGAAAACGCGTTCCTTTGCTCGAGAACGCTCTTCGTCACGGCGCGCCCCGCCGATTGCGGCGTCAAACTGGTACTTTCCCAATGCTTGCAGGAGCGCTCCCGTCTTCAGGGCGCCACAGCATCGGGCAACGCCAAGTTTGAGGGGATGCGCGCCCTCGGCAATCGCCTCTTCGTTCCGGTGAACGATGAGCCGAGCGCCAATCGCTTTGGTAAATTCTTCACGAAACTTCAGCATCTCCGGGAACTTGTACCCCGTGTCTACGTGCAGCAGCGGAAACGGGATAGGCCCCGGATAGAAGGCCTTTCGGGCGAGATGCACGAGAACGCTGGAGTCCTTGCCGATCGAGTACAGCAGCACCGGATTCCGGAACTGCGCAACGACCTCGCGGAGGATATAGACCGATTCGGCTTCAAGAGCCTGGAGGTGTGACCAGTCTTCGCTCATTGCGGCCTTTCAATCTTCTGAAGTAAGGAGAAGGTTTGATGAATCACTACTCGAAGAACATTAATTATGAACTGCGGAGTCTGTTGTTGTCTATACAGGTTGAAGGGGCAGGGAAATGATGCTGTTCAATGCTCGATTGTCGTTTGTCATCGCTGATGGCGCTTTGCGCAGTCTTTTCTTGAAGATGCCGCGCAGAAGAGATGCGAGGATAGCTTGGCCAGGCCTCAGAATGCGTAAAACAGACGGAATTCCTTGGCAGAAGTTCGCAGCGGCCCCGTCGATCGCGTCGCCGCTGAGATGCGCATATCGCCAAGACGAACCTCAATAGCGCAGACCCAGTCCCGTTGAACCTGATCGAACCGCAGCGAATCTGTGACGAATGACTGTCCTGCCATCACCTTGGTGATGCCGTCGATCGGATAGCTGAGCAGGACTTGCGGAGACAAATACTTGCTCTCCCGTGTCACAACACCGTCGACCTGCATGATGAGATCAGGCAGATATCGTGAGCGGGTGAGGAATGAATACCGGCCGCCGGCAAAGAAGCCAGGCTCGCCTACGTTGAGCACGGTGCCGGCCAGAAAATGCCGCTCGCTCGAAGACACGCCGCGCACCCCGATGGAGTCACCCCCAACTTTGGCGGGAGGCGGCATGAGGAGTTTGTCGGATCGGCCATTGTCTTTCCCAAACATTCGCGGAAACCAAAAAACCTGATTTTCGAATGTGTGCTTGCGCTGCTTTTCGGTCAACTCAAGCTGAGCGAAGCGTCCCGATAACGAATCAACCGAGACGAGTTCGTACGTCAGGTGCTGCTGATCTTCGGGTGCTGCCCCGCCAGTGGTTGCGTCTTGCGAGGAGAACACCACAGCATTGCCATTGGAACGCGGGTCCATATAGCTGGTCCGATATCGAGGCCAGGTGTAGCCAACATCACGAATTCCCCACTGAATCTTGTATCCGGAATCTCCGTCTTCGCCTGGCGTGAACAGTCCGTCTTCGTTAATGTCCGGTGCGAGAGCGTGCGATCCGAGCTCCACCAGAAAATGTGTCGGGCCGTCTCTGGGGGTATCGCCATAATCGTACCAATTAGACGGAATCTTTCCTTCATGCGAGCTCGCGTAGACCTCTTTCACCGAGTATTGGAGATCTCCCGGCGCCGGTCCCAAACTGAACTTCAATCCTGGGCTGGATTTCGCGCGCAGAACCAGATGGACGTGTTCCAGATCGTTCGGATGGTTGCCGTCCATCCAGAAAGGGAGAATATTTCCCCGAACTCGGTAATCGTTCTGCACATAGTAGAACCAGTACTCGAGAACGACCACCGCCTCATGGGAAACCCAGGCCGGGTAAGCTCGATAGAACACCGTCGCGAGCTTTCCTTTTTCGGCAAGCGGCAGATTTTTGTAAGCCTGGATACGCGACTGCGTCGTACCCAGCGAGGACAGCGGTGTTGCCGCCGATTCCGTGTTTAACGGAAACAGCGGGCTTGTCGGGAAGTACTGTTCTTCGGAATGAAAGACGAGCACGGGCGCAAACTGGTGCGCCAGCCGAGCCTGCTCCGCCGAGGTCAGTCCCGGCAATAAACTATGTGGGGAAGGCGGGGCTTCCGCATACAGGGTCATTGACCCAGCAAGAACCAGCAATATGGCCCAAGTGTGTCGTGATGCTTCTCGTAGACGGTTTCTGATCATTTCAGTTCAGCGGCGGTGGCCGATATGCCACGTAACGAAAGCCAGAATGTTCGTGTGGCCTTCAGACTGTACGAGCGCCGACGCCACTGGAATGTTTCGCCAGCCGTCGAATGCAGGATTGTTTGTAGAGAAAACCTTGTTACTTGCTTCGGAGAATGTCGCCCCGCGGCTCTGAAGAAACTCTTTAACTTCGGCAGTAAGCTCGGGATTATTCAGAATCTCGCTGAAGTTGATGTCCCCGCGTCCATCCGGAGTTTTCAGCGATGTTGTGCGCTGCTGCCCTTTTCCGGCGTTGTTCAGCAGCAGTTGCCATGCAGCGCCGACCGAGACGGCCTTATACCACGGGACGTTGGACTGGATCCCTACGGACACTTCCGCCGGATGGACCAGCCTTTCCGTTGGTGTGTGACTTCCGACATAGCGCGTGTGATTGAATTCCGCGATGAGCCACCAGTACGCCTTGTAGTAATGGAAGAGCGGTACAGTCCATCCTGTGCTGATACGCAGCTCGTTGCTGAGCCTCAAGGGCATTTCGATCGGATCGCCGATCAGAAATTTCTCGGGGGCTGTCTGGCTCGAGTCTACGAGCTGTACACGCAGTCCGCGATTGGGATCTCCGGTTTGCTTGTAACCGATGTTGGCGAGGAACTCTGTAGACTTCCATGTTCTGCTGAAAAGGAAATCGCCGCCAAAGTTAACCTCGCCTGATGCTCCGTTGACGTGCCGAAAGCCGGGGAAGGGAGTGTTGTATCGCGGTGCCTCTGTGGGGATTTCAATGTAGCCGCGGAGTCCAATGCCAAAGGGGTTCCCGCGATTTTCGGATCTCAAATTGAACTTGGCCCCGAAAACGTTGTCTCCACTGGAGGATGAAAACGCGCCCGTCTCCGTGATGTTCACTGGGTTATAGGTCTTATAGGGCAACGTGGGCACAAACATGAAATAAGGCCCAGGACGAACCGCCGAGTTCGGATAGGTGTCGACGAAAAGATCGAGAGGCGGAACAGGGAACCGTACCGGTTCCTGGTGCGCACTATTCGCACGCAACCACGGCATGACCTTAGTGAACACCTCGATGCGTTTGCCGAAGCCGACAGCGCCTTGAAAGCTGTACGCGAAGATATCGATATCTCCCGGATCGCGGTCGTGGTTCATCACGGCCGCGCCGGCAACAATATCGCCGTCAGGCAAAGTGTCGGGGGAGATCGCCTGGATGAGTCCGGAACCGCCTCCCACAGATGCGTTGAAACGAGTGGGCCGCGTGATGGCGAGGTCCGGATCGGCGCTCTTCTGGACAGGTGCGGGAGTTGCCTCCAATCTGGGCGACATTGCCGCCAATAGCACAACTACTACCAGGACCGCGACGATCTCGGACCGCGTCCAACAGACATCCCTCATCAAAACTCCCGTCTCGATCCAAAAAGAAGGCGTGGCGAGGATAAGCGAAAGGCGAAGTTGCAGCAATCAGTAGTTGACTGTAGTGAGGCTGAATACCTCTGTAAAATCGAGGGTTCGGGGTTCTCTCTACCTATTGAAAGAGATCATCCAGATTGATCTCCGTGTCAGGCGTCCTGTTTCCAGTAGTAGTAAATCCTATCCAGCGGCCCAGAAAGATCACGCTGATCCAAAGAATCAAAGAGAGAATGGCCGCAAGTTTCCCCGAGGGAGGAGCGGTTTTGTCGTTATCCCAGCGGCGCACGTTCCGGCCGCACGTGCGCTCGAAGATCAACATGTTGAGACCCGAGAGAGCAATCAATGCCATCTTCCATTGGAACTGGCGGTTCGAGAAATAGACCGACGCGTTCGTAATGAACATCAGCCCGCCCGTAAGGACGGTCAGGCCGAATGCGGCCCAGGTCCACTTCAGCACTTCTGCCACGCGCGTGAACGGGCGATTGGCTGACGCAAGCCCAAGCATGCGTAAATCCAGAATGGCGATCGTGCCGAACGTCATTGTCAAGCCGATCACGTGGAACGACTCAATCAGAGGAAAGGCATAAAGAGAGTCGCGAATCCATCCCGCAAGGCCTGACGCCTCGATCGCTTTAAGTCCCGCACCGATATCCATCAAACAATCGGCCTCAGGGACCATGCTCCCCAAACGTGATCGTACGCAATGAGACGGCCAAGAACCACAATGCTGCACCAAACGACGAGGGTCACAATCGCAAGGGACTTCGTCGTCCAGCGACCGATGAACTCATCCTCTTTGCGGTTCCCGCGCAGCGAGAGTTGAAACACCGTGGCAATGACAATTCCGATGAGAAGCATGGACATCTTTAGCCAGAATGACAAGCTCATGAGCTCGCGAACCGGCTCACCGATGACCATTAAGACACCGGTAACAAGAAGCACACCAAGCGCTGCCCAAAGCCATGGGCAGAACCTTCTCGATATTTGCAGCACACTCTGATCGCGGCCGGCCCATCCAAAGATGCGCAGATCGATCATGAACACTGAAGCCAGGACGATACCGATGCATACGATATGAATAGACTGAATCGTCGGAACCACCCAGAGATGCGTCTGAATGGAGAGGCTTAGCTGTGTTCCGGCAAGCCAGTTGGCGAAATCGTTCACGTGGATCCTTTCAACCGTTCGTCAGCTAAAAATTTCCGCGGCCATGAGACGTGCTGCCGGGCACATCGTTGCAATGCTTGCCCGCTGGCGGCGGGGTTTTGGGTGGGCACTTGTAGATGGGACCCTCCATCGATCCAAAGTTCTTGCCATCGCGCAAAGGGTGCAGATTCACACTAAAGATCGTGCCGTAAGGGAATGTATTGACCGAGATACCTTGTTGAGCCATTGCTGCGGCACCTCCCATTTCCACACCCCAGGAAATGGGTTGCCCGTCAGGACCTCGGGAGGGCTTCCCATCGGCACCGAGAGGAACAAAATGGATCTCGGCATGGTTCGCCTGGGAGACGAAGCCGGTCAGCACGCCGGTAAACTTGATCGTCTTTGTCATGTCGTACATCGCAAACGAATGGTGCGACAGAGCAGTCGCGACTACAACACCTGTAATTATGGGCCCGGCGGTGATAGCGATCCTAAGGGCATGTCTCAACAAACGTTTCATGATGCCGCTCCTTACGAATTACTTGCCGAAGATATCAGGGAATAGCTCGCGCTGGGGTTTATCCCAGCCCTTTTCCAACTTCTCCCAATTCTGTGCCCAGGGACGGTTGTAATAGTCGATGTAGCCTGGATCTCCCTGTGTAAGTTGTGTCGGTTTGCCGTCAACAGCCGAGATGTTGCTCAAGCATTCGATATACGTGTATCTCTGTGTCGGGTGATCGAGTCCTGCGGTGCGGTTATATTGCTGAAGGGTGTGCAGCGGCGCCACAAAGGCCTCGGGATCATAAAACGTCGTGTCGACCGTGAGTCCGGCAAAACTTCCATCGGCATTACGCCGCGGCGTAAACACTTCGATGGTCTCCAGCGAATTGCTGAATTCAAACATGGAATGCGACAATGTCCATCCCTGGACGTTCGCTGTCCACGCGATCAACGTGTCGCCTTTCCAGAAGCCAACGGTCTCGCCCCACCACTGAGGAACCTGCTGAACGTGACTTCGCCCCACTAGCACACGTCGCAGGAAGTTGTCGGCAACACCGGTCAGGAACTGCACTTGAGCAGGCGTGGTCATGACTTCGATTTGATTGATGGAGAATTCTGCCCACCACCTCATGAAGCCCTCAGGATAGCAATACGCTGCATTCCACTGAGGCGCATTGTTTACGGCTTCGTGATAGTTCATTTGAACCATGCGTTCCTGATATTCGGGCGTGAGCAGCGAAAGAATCGTGCTGGTCTGGACGATGCGTCCGTAAATCCACTGATTCTGGCCGGCGCGGTTATATCGCCCGTCCCAGTCGGGGAGGGTCTGCCGCGTATGGATCGTCGGGCCGCCCGCCGCTTTGGTTTCAGCCAGTAGCGCTTCGTAATGTTCCTTCGCGGTTTTGTAAGGGAGGTGGCTCTTGATCTCTGATGCGGGGTAGTCTCGACTGCAGTCGCCCCACTCAGCGGAACGCGGAGGATCATTGCCGACCCTGCCGCCGCGCGTCCACATATCGGTGAGTTCGCGTGGACTGTTGCACCGGAAATAACGCTGATCCAGCCACGCGGCCTTATCCTTGTAAAAGTTTTTCGAAGTGAAAAGATCTGTCGGCAAAGGTTGTGGATGCGGTGCCTGCTGGGCCGGCTGCGCTGCGGCTGCCGCGCCGGCTTGTCCTCCTTGCCCCCGTTGTCCCTGACCCCGCTGCCCGCCACCGCGCTGGCCTTGCGCGAACGCAACAGGAGCCACAGCCAGCGTTGCGGACACGATGAGGCAGAACAGCGTCCGTCTCGCGGAATTCTTCAAAACTGTGCTGAGTAATCTCGCCTTCATCAGATGTGCTCCCCGGCAAAAATTAGTACGGGCATTCGCGGGGATCATATGACACGCGTTTGAGAGCGCGCAAGGCTCGGCGACGCTCCGACTCGCTAACCCGCTTCAGGATTCTCTTTCAGTCCGTCACATCGCTCGGAAAGAGGGGAAAACTTCGTCGATTTTATCTCCCGCACGGTTCGAGCCGTTCGAACCGGGGTTGATAATCAGTACTCTGCCTCCTTGCTGATGATGGCTCCGAATTTGCTTTACGCCTGCGGCGTCTGTTAGTCCTGCCTTTGGCTGCCTTGTTCCTGCTGGCGCACCGACGCTGAGACTCACAAATTTTTCACTCACAGCACTTTCCAATTTACGACCTCGACTGGTGCTCGAACTTTGTTTGTGCGCGAAGCGAGAGTCTTGAAGAGAGATCGTGCGCATAAAAACCAACTGAATCAGAGGTACCACGTATGAAATCAGTTAAGGCTATTGCATCTGTATCTGTGAGTATGCTCGTTGTGACGGCATGGCTTTCGTTCTCCGTTGAAGGCCAGTCGTCCCAGGTGGACAGGTTCCGTCACAATGGCTCTATTCGATCTGAAAATGGATCTGACCGCAATCGAGCTCGATTCACCGAAGCGCCCGCCGGTTTCGACAACCTGACGAACGGCTTCGATGTTCAGGGACCGGACTATGAAACGCTGGACGACGACACAGTCGTGCCATTGGCTTCATTCAACGATAACCGCTTCATCTTTGAAGAGCGGGAAGGCCCCGCAGATGGACTCGGCCCCACCTACAACGGAACGAGTTGTGGTGAATGCCACCAGAATGTGGTGACGGGCGGCGCGAGTCAGGTGGCTGAACACCGCACGGGCCACATGGCAGAGAATGTGTTTGTCGAGTCGCTGGGGGGATCTCTGATCGCTTCCCGCGCAACGCATCCGAACATTGTCGAACTCGTGGATTACAGGGATGACGTTCGCACCTTGCGCATCTCTACCAACACGCTCGGCAGTGGCTATATTGAAGCCATCGCCAATGATACGTTGCTTGCGATTCGCGATGCCCAGCCGGCCGACTTGCGAGGAACCGCGACCATGGTGCCTGTTCTGGAAGGGGATGGAACCGCGCGCATTGGACGTTTTGGATGGAAGGGGCAGCACGCCAGTCTGGTGTCATTCGCCGCTGATGCCTACCTTAATGAAATGGGAATTACCACGCCCCTATTTCCTGTCGAGAACACGTCGCTTGGCCGTTTTGTGGGTTATGGCACGCCATACGATGCCGTCGCAGATCCTGAGGATGATGGCCAGGATGTCGTCGCTTTCGCCAATTTTATGCGTTCCACAAAAGCGCCTTCACGTGGACCGATTAACCACACTGTCAATAGTGGAGAACAATTGTTTACGCAAATCGGATGCGCGACGTGCCACGTGGGGTCCATCACGACCGCGGCTCCAGGCACGCAGATCAATAGCGGCGCGCTTACGGTTCCCCCGGCTTTAGGAAACAAAATCATCCATCCCTATAGCGACTTCCTTCTCCACGACATCGGTACCAGTGACGGGATACCGATTCTGCCCACGCCAGAGTTCGCAATGACAGCCAATCTCATGCGCACAGCGCCACTGTGGGCGCTGAGAACACGCAATCGCCTTATGCACGACGGGCTATCCTTCACGGTGAGAGAAGCAATCGAGCGTCACGCAGGCCAGGCTTCCTCCGTCATCGGCACGTACAACGCCTTGAGTGAACCTCAGAAACAACTGCTGTTCGCGTTTCTGAATTCGCTCTAGCCGGTCCGCGCGGCGTTTCTGATAAAGAAACGCCGCGCAGGAGCGAGGAGCATTTCGTACCGCTAGTCCAGCGATTCGACTGGATAACCACGTTCTCGCCACGCCATCAGGCCGCCTTCCAGCGGATATACGGCGTTCAGGCCGGTACGAAGCAGTTGATGCGCGACCTTCGCGCTCGTTGCTTCGTTCGGGCACGAACAGTAAACAACGATCTCACTCTTCTGTTTAATCTCGCGGGCGCCGATATCCACAAAATTCGGAAGCATGTGAAAGGCGCCGGGGATTCGGACACGGTCGTGGTCGCGATCCAGAGGATTCCTCAAATCCAGCAGGATAACCGGCTTGCCTGAATCCATTTTCGTCTTCAGTTCGTCGGCGGAAATTCGCGTGATCTGGATGGAATGCAGAAAGCGCTGCCGTCGAAAGTACTTGATCAACACGTAAATCGCCGCGGACACAACGATGATCGCCAGGACCGATCCGCCAACATCGGAGCTTCGCTCAATGATCAATTCGATTTCCCGGCTGAAGATGTAGCCAAGCGAAACGTAGGTTCCTGACCATAACAGGATTCCCGCAGCATCGAAAACAAGGAAGCGAAGTCCTCGTATCCGGATCATTCCGGCCAGGGGGACGGCGGCAGCATTGAGCCCCGGAATGAACTTAACGAAAAGGAGCGTCCAGATGCCTCGCTTCTCAAACGCATCTTCGGCGTGCCGGACGCAATAATCCGGCTCCAGCGAGATGCGGCACATGAGGTTCAGAACGGCGCGGCCATACCGGCGGCCCAGCTGGTACCAGATTACATCTGCCGTCAGCGATCCAGCCAAAGCGCTTCCCACAACGCCCAGCACTACGAATTCGCCCGAGTGCGCCAGCGCGCCCATCACGATCAGGATGGGAACGCCCGGCAGCGGTATCCCCAATTGCTCGATGAATATGGCAAAGAAAACCAGGCCATATCCATAGCGAGCGACGAACTCGAGCAAATCTTGCATGCCGGCATCTTAACAGGGAAATTTTCTAATCGCAGGTGGCGCACGCGGCAGCGACAGGCCGTGAGGTGTGCCAAGTGCTCTAATGCAATCAGATGGGGAAAAATTTCAGGTCATCAATGAGGAGAGCCGATCAATGTACCTCCATCACCATCCCATTAGCTTGCGGAAGCGGCCTCGCGGCTTTGTTTCACGCGCGCCGCGGCGCAACAAAATGTCGATCACATCGCTTCGTTTTTGCCGCCTGGCCAGTAGAAGCGCCGTCTCATTGCTGGAGACTCCATTCATGTTTTTTCCGGAAACGGCATTCACGTCCGCACCCGAATCCATGAGGATATGGACCGTTTCAAGGGGGGCATGATCGGCTGCCCACATCAGCGGGGTTCTCCCCCAGTCATCCCGCTTGTTGATATCGAATCCATGCTGGATCAGAACGCGAACGATTTCCCGCGCTTCCGCTCCTCCGTCTCTGTCAAAACTGAGCCTGCGAAATATCGGGGGTGCTCCGGCAGTCAGCAGACTGCGGACGATTGCTGCATTCTCATTGCTTATTGCATAGTCCATTGCGCTGAATTTCGTGGGGTGGTCGCGCGCCGAAAAATCTGCGCCGTATTCGAGCAGCAGATCGACGACTTTCGCATGTCCGCCGCTGGCCGCGGCGAGCAGCGCGGTTTGTCCGGGGTTAACGCTGTCGATGGACATGTTGGGGTTTGCGCCATGCTGCAGCAAAAATCGCACTGTCTCCACCAGACCTCGCGACGCAACGTCAACCAGGTAAGTCGTGGTGCCTTCGTACATGGCGCGCTCGTCCGGTTCGATCGTAGGAATCACGCGATTGATATCCACGCCTTCCTTTAATAGCCTTCCGGCCTCATCGAAATCGGCAGCAGATATCGCCCGAGCGAACGCCTGATCCACAGACCTGTTGTGGCTCATAACCGTTGAGAAGGAACTGATGGTAGCACTGTTTCACAATCGTTCTTTTCTAATGTCCCATTTCGATTTCTGCAGCCTCTTGATGCCCTCCATGACACAACCGTGAGGGGCGGATTTGCATGAGGAAGCGGCGCGGATCCCATGCAGGCGTTGTGCAGCGATGATTCGGCCCCGCAATTGCCAGCTACCGAGCGCGTGCTTTTTCCCCCATGTATAGCTATCCTCACACGTGACATGCCGGGAATTTTCATCAGCTACCGCCGAATCGACACTGTGGCATGGGCGGGACGGTTGTTCGCGGACCTCGCTAAACGGTTTGACTCGTCGCAAGTCTTCATGGACATCAACGGCGGCATTCCCCGCGGCGCGAACTTTGAGGACGTGCTGAAGAAGACACTGGCCGGCTGCGATGCCCTCTTGGTCTTGATCGGCCCTCAATGGTTGAGCTGCGAGCGGGACGGGCGGCGCAGACTGGAAATGGACGACGACTGGGTGCGCAACGAAGTCGCGTCGGCACTGGCGCGAAACATCGTAGTCGTGCCGGTGCTGCTTGGAAACGCCACGCTTCCGCCTGAGGCCGATCTGCCTGAAGACCTTCGTCTGTTACGCAAGCGCAACACCGCTGAGATCCTGGATACCCGCTGGGATTATGACGTCGAGCAACTCGTCAGAGATCTTTTGAAGCTGACGACGCTGAAGCAATTGGACGACACTGTCGCCTCCGCCGACACAGGGCTCCGCGTGCTCAAAGAGCTGATCAGGAGATCGCCGGACGTCGCCGAAGCCGTGAGCCGCTCAAAAGAAGTCATCGAAAATACGCAGCGCCAGGTTGCAAGGCTGGAACTCTTCAAGACGTTGCATGATGCATTGCACAACGTCGAGTTCGATTGTCTCCGGCCCATGCAGGCCAGCGGTTCGGCCGCGAGAATCCGCCCATTCCGAATTCGATTCAATGCCGAAGCGCGCAATATCGACGATGCCCTGAAGAGCGGCGACATCAATCCTGCTCTGCGTGACGATCTGATCGACCAGTTGAAGCTGACCACGGCGGCTTTTCAAGCCGCCGTGGATTCCCCGGGAGAAGCCGCCTATGCGCAGGTCCTGGCGGAACTTCAGATCTTGCTCTCTGGCCTTCCTTCGCGGCTGGATTCGGCCATCGGTGACGCGGCAGCAGAACTCAATTTCGACCGTTTCGTGGAATTGATGACGGCGGTGGCGCAGAAACTGCCGCCCAACACAGCCAATCAGGATTCGAAGTTACAGCAGTTTGTTGAAGGCATCGATGCAGTGAAACGCCTGCGAACCGAGCTCGGCCGGCGTGTTTCCGAGCATACGCGGCTGCAGCAGCTCGATTCCCGGCTGCGGACGGTGATTATGGGCGGCGCTCCGCCCGGAAGGCTCGCGCTGGAATGGACACGAATTCGAGGAATGCGTTCGAAACTGACAGAGCCTTACTCCCCGGAGGTCGGAGCCGCCATAGAAGACTTGTTAGCAATTGAGAAGGAAATCGATTCCGCGCTCATCGGGGATAAGGCCCCAGAGGCGTTTGATCTCTTTTCGGAATACTTCAGGTCGGTCACGTCCGTTTTTCGTGATGTGGATACCAGCCTGATGGAATTCTGTGTACGTTTCAGCACCGTCAACCAGCCGCTCAATATGTTGTTGACGATGTCTTAAGGTCGCGCGATGTGGCCATAAAGGAACCGGAGGGCTTATGCAGTCCCAGTCCGAAACGGCGAAATCCCCAGTGCCATTCGAGACCGCAAGCGAACTCAAGGAAGCTCACGCGCTTCTTCTTGACCGATTGGACGACGAACTCGCCCGCGAATCCGCTGGCGGTTCAGAGTCAGCTGGCTTTATCCGGCTCGCGCCGGAAGTCCGTTTGTTTCTTCAGCGGGGCGCTGCGACTGGTGTCTTCCTGGATGATCTGAAGGATCGGACTGCCTGCACAGTGCTTCTGGAGTTTTGGGTTTCGGGGCTGGCGAAGGCAGGAATGCGAGTTTCCGGCGCGCGTCTGGAACCGTTTGACAGCGATCGCTTGCCTGACCTCAAAGACAAAGACTGTCCTTATGTCGGTCTCGATGCTTTTCGCGGGCCCGACTTCTTCTTTGGCCGCGAAGCGGATACTGAGATGCTGGCTGCTCAGGTCCTGAATTCGCCGCTTGTAATTGTCCTGGGCCCCTCCGGCAGCGGGAAGTCCTCGCTTGTGCTGGGAGGCGTTTTGCCGGCGGTGCAACAGCGAGCCTCTGTCATTGCTGTTCCTCCCTTTGTTCCGGGGAACGGTGTCCTGCTCAACCTGGCGGACGCCGTGCTTACCGCACTCGGTGAGCGCCGAGACGCAGCAGCCGAAGCCGAGCGGATGCGGACCGACCCAGCTCACCTTGCAGCCATGCTCGCCCAACACGCTCCGGCGTTGATCGTGGTCGATCAGTTTGAAGAAGTGTTTACGCTCTGCGAGGCCGCGGATCGTGACACTCTCGTTGTCAGCATCGTCCAGTTATTGGCGGCCGGCAAGGGCCATCGCGTCATCGTCACCATGCGCGAGGAATTCAGAAGCCGCATCGTGGAGTTGAGTCCGCTCACACCGTATCTCCGTGATGCATGGTATTCCATGCGGCCGATGGGATACGAGGAGCTCAAGGCTGCCGTGGAGAGGCCTGCCGCCCTTGTGAACCTCCAGTTTCAACCGGGTATTGTCGATGATCTCGTTAAGAGGGTTCTTGGCCAGCCGGCTGCGCTTCCCCTTCTGCAGTTCACGCTCCGCGCGCTATGGAAGGCGCGCGACCGCAATCGTATTACATGGGAGGTATACGGAAGCGTCCGCGATCCGCTTCAGGCGCTGAAAACGTCAGCGGACAACTTTTACGATGGGTTGTCTCTGGAGACGCAGAATGAGGTTCGCCGTATCCTGCTGCAACTCGTGCGAGTCGATGAACTGTTGGAAGCCTACCGTCAGCCCGTTCCCGAAAGTCAGTTGCTCAAAGCGGGCCGCGCGAATACGCGAGGTGTCCTCGATCTATTGGCTGAGAATGACTACATCCGAATTAATCGAAGCGTACACAATGCGGATCCCGTAGTCGAGGTCAAGCACGAATCACTGATCCGCAACTGGCCTCGCTACGTCGATTGGATTGATCAAAAGCGAATTGAACGCCGGCAACGGCTTGCGATCACCCAGGCCGCCGCTGCGTGGGCCAGCAAAGGAAGACCGGTTGAGGGCCTTTTGACCGGATTGCAGCTTGAAGATGCAGAACGTCTGCAGGACCTGTCCAAGGTAGAGCAGGAGTTTATTCGTGCAAGCCGGAATGAGATTGAACGCACCCAGCGACAACGGGTGGCGAAGGTTCGGCGCGAACGCAATATGTGGCGGCTCGGATTCGCAATAGCACTTGTACTGACCGCAGTCTTCGCCAACATCGCCTATCGGCAATATCGGGAGAGCAAGCGGCTGACGGCCTTAAACCTCGAGACAGAACGACGAGCAAAGGAGGCAACTGATCAAAAGGTAGAAAGCGATCGGCTTTACCAGGATGCCTTGACGGAGCTGAGAGCGATTCAGCAGAGCGCTCAGGGGCAACGGGGACCAGGGACGGCCAAGACGCCGCTGCCGC
>Ga0157375_10002549_pt1 | contig 15813 bp, 9 predicted proteins | sample M35metaG_FD_115311 | JGI IMG/M metagenome (GOLD analysis project Ga0157375, IMG submission 115311) | Miscanthus rhizosphere microbial communities from Kellogg Biological Station, Michigan, USA - M3-5 metaG | ecosystem: Host-associated > Plants > Roots > Rhizosphere > Soil | place: USA: Michigan...
CTGTTGACCCTGCTGACCCTGTTGACCCTGTTGACCCTGCTGGCCCTGCTGGCCCTGTTGACCCTGCTGGCCCTGTTGACCCTGCTGGCCCTGTTGACCCTGCTGGCCCTGTTGACCCTGCTGGCCCTGTTGACCCTGCTGGCCTTGCTGACCCTGCTGGCCTTGCTGACCCTGTTGACCCTGCTGGCCCCGACCCTGTTGACCTTGCTGACCCTGCTGGCCTTGCTGACCCTGCTGGCCTTGCTGACCCTGCTGGTTGTATTGCTGCAGCATGGACTGCAATCGCTGAGTCAACTGCCCCGCAGTATTAAGAGCCTGCTGCACCTGCTGTCTTTCCTGAGGCTGACCCGCGGCTTGTCCCGCCTGGTTCAGAGCATTTTGAGCATCGCGCAACTGGGTTCCCACTTCCTGCTGGCGTTCGCGGGCAAACTCGTAAGCGCGATTCTGCAGGCTTGGATCTGAAGTCCCTTCGGGACCGCCTGCGATTTGGAGTGCTTCTCCAGCCCTTTCCAACCGCAATGCCGTCTGGTTCGTATTCAGCTGATTTGAAGCAGAACGAAGTTGATTGGCTGCGTTAGGGTTCTGCTGGCGGTTGTTGTTGGCAAGTTGCTGAATCTGGTTTGCCAGGTCACGCGTATTCTCTGACAGCCTTTCTTGCTGCGGTGCAAGCTGTCTGGCCTGTTGCTGCGAGGTCGCGCCAGGTGTCAACTGCCGCATCTGATCGGCTTGCTGACTCTGCTGAGCTCTGATCTGATTGAGATTTTGTTGGGCCTGAGCAATTCCCTGTTGGAGATTCTGGGGATTTCCCTGGCCGTTCCCGTTCTGACCCAGCGCCCGTTGCGCCTGTTGAATGGCGTTCGCCGCAGCCTGCTGTGCCTGCTGCTGTTGCTGCGCGTTACCGCTCTGCTCGGCCTGTCTGAGATTCTGGACGGCCTGTCCCAGGGCTCGCGCTGCCTGCTGCGCCTGAGGATTGTTCTGCTGGCTGGCCTGCTGTTCCAGTTGGCGCTGTAACTCCTCGAGATCCCGACGCAGTTGCTGAATGTTCCGCTGATTGGCCTGAGGGTTCTGCTGTTCACGTTGCTGACGTTGAGCCTCCGCCTGCTGACGGCGAGCAAGTTCTGCAAGCTTGTCCTGCACTTCCTGTTCTTCTCTGGACTGCTGCTGACCTTCACCGCGCTGGACGGTCTCGTACTGGTTGCGGTTCTGGTCCAGTTCGAGTTCGAAGAGATCCGCAAGATCCTCCGCGCTCTGTTGTCCGCCGCCACCGCCACCACCGCCGCGCTGCCCGCGCTGCACCTGGATATCGGTGTAAAGGGCTGCGGCTCGGCCGAGGAATTGCAGCGCCTCCAATTCAGGCGTCAATGCACCCTCGGCATTGTTCTTCGACAGATTTTCTGCGGCGGGACCCATTTTCTCGACAGCCTTGTTCACATTCTCCGTCAGCTCTTTGATCATCGTGTCCTGATCGGTCAGCTGGCGTCTTTCGAGACGTCCCACCAGAGTTTTCGCGGACTCCGCGATCTTGTTCTGGCTTTCCGCTATGGAATGCAGGTTGTCGTTGATCTGCTTGGGATCCATGGTGCCCTTGGCGGTAACCATCTTCTGGGTCGCCACATAGACATCCTTCTGCCGCCGGGCGAGCGCTTCGGCATTGTCGTCGCCACGCTGTCCACGACCACCGCCACCGCCGCCACCACCGCCACCACCGCCATCCTGTCCCTGTCGAAACTCACGACCGAACGGACGAATATCGATGAAGTAAGGATCAGTTTTGACGACATTTGCGGGGTTGCGGGAATCCGTAGCCACGGCATAGTAGGAAACGAAATCGCCGGGCTTCAACTTGAACTCCTCAAGGAAGAACGTGTGGGTTCCAGAGATCTCTTTCGCACCCCCATTGGCGCCCTTGTACAGATCGACCTTCTGTTCCTTCCCTCCGTTGACCGTGAAGTACAGTTCAAGGGAAGCGACACCAAAGTCGTCATCCGCCTTGGCCTCGGTAAAGACTTCTTCCAGGTTGGTCGCGCGATAATCACGGCCAGGTTTCACGAAGTGAACCACGGGTTTTTGATCTTCCGTAGGTTCCATCCGGAACTCTTCAAGACCCAGGTATGGATCGTCGCCATTCGTGTTTGTGAGCTCGATGCGGAACGTGGTCTTCCGATCGACCACGACCTTCCCCATGACTTGCTTGTCGCCGGAGGGCATCATCTCCACGGCCTTTCCATCGGCAAACACGATGCGGCCGCTCTTCAGCGTCTGGTTCGACGTCACGTTCACTTCGACGGTTGTACCTTTCAGCGCAACCATATCGAAAGCATTCTCTTCCTTGCGGGCCGGCATGGCTGTGTAGGCAGGATAGATGTACGTGTAGTCCATCTTTTCCACGCGGGGAAGATCGGCGACTTTTACGGTAAACTCGTCGGAACGCTTGCCGGAAATGTCTACCCAATACCGTACTTCTTCCTGGAGGTTAAACAGCCGGAACTGATAGGTCGGCTGATTGGCTCCGGGAACAACTTCCATTGCCGATTCCGACCACTCTTTGCTATTCGCGTACATGAAATGGATCGTTCCGCGGCTGGCATCGTAGCTGCCGGAAAGAGAAGCCGTGACGGGAACATCGCTCCCCTTGGGCACCGTCACATTTCCCGGGTTAACCGAGAGTTTCAACTCATCGAGTTTCGGGGGATGGAGCCACGCGGCGTTGAGTCTATCGATCCCACCACCCAGAAATAGCGATGTGAGATAAAGGCCAATCAGAAAAGCCAGAACAAGGCCGCCGTTCACCGCGGCGAACGCGTTGAACTTCTTCTTGTTGATGGTTTCTCCGAATCGAACGTTCTTGGTACGTTCGAGCGCATCCTTTATGAGAAGAAAGCTGAATGCGCCGTGCTCAGCCGTAGGCTTCTGGATGGTCTCCACGGCACTGACGAGGCTCTGTTCCAGTCCAGGGTTCTTCTCTTCAACGAACTGCGCCAGTTGCGTATCGCTGGGGACCCGGCGAAGCGGCAATATCAATTTCCATACAGCCGCGGCCGCCATGCCTCCCAGGAAGACGAGACCTGTCGTTCGGATCACCCACAACGGGGCGGAAGTGACGGTCGCGAGATAGATGCCGATTGCCAGTCCCGCGACGAGCAACCCAAGAACCCATGCAAGTCCGCGCATCCAGACAAACGCCTTCCACTTGCTCCGAACCTGGCCAATTTTTTGAAGCAGTTCGTCGTTTGGTCTCATCCTACTCTCCTCACGCTTTGCGTTCGGCTGTTTGCTATATAGAGTTCCACGATACCAGCGATTAGGGCAATTAGTAAAAGATACCACCACCCCATCTGGCGCCGCGCATACTCCAGCTTGTCTTCAGTTACGATGCTTCCCGACTGCCGCGCTTCCGCTTCCGTACTTTGGACGCTCGCGAGCAGGTCTTCGGGAAGCATTTTCTCGAGGTTCCCTTCACTGGACGGAGAGTTCACAGCAAGAATCTGCGAGGTCCGTCCCACTCGCAATTCATAAAATCCCGGTGTTTCCGGCGCAAAGTAAAGTTGCTCTCCGGCCTTCAGTTCACCCTCACCGATCTGCTTCTGGGTGCCCGAAGGATCGATAACGCGCGCCACTCCACCATCTACGGTTCCGATGATCGGGATGCTTTCATCCAGCGAGTACCACCCCTTTGCCGCGTTATACCGGGTCAGATAGCGGACACTTTCGTGGAGGAACGGCACGAATGACGGCTTCAGCGGCAGATCGTTCCAGGTCATGTCGAGTGACGAGGCGAAGACCAGCATCCCGCGATCATCAGCCGGGGACTCCACCAGCGCTGCTCCACCATTGTCGAACTTGGCAATCGCGGCGGCACCAGCCTTTGGCTCGAGTTCGATGTAGTGAAAGAACTGCGCCGTATTCAAGCCCAAACGGGAACTTCCCTGAAACCGTTTGAAGATCCCATGGTTTCTGTCATAGCTGGTCAGGTAAACGACTGTTTTGCCGCGTTCCTTCGCTACATCTACGCTCCGGCCCGGCTTGGCGGGAAAGCCATTCATGGATTCCCACCACCGGAGATCCGAGTTGTTACCCAGAATTACCAGTTGCCCCTGGCGGCCAGATCTACGAGTTTCGACGGCCCGGTCCCGGACGGGGTCTGACAAACGCTGAACATCATTGAAGATGACAATGTCCTGTGCTGCCAGTTCCTCCGGCGTAACCGCCGAGGCGTTTCCCACTTTGACATTAAAAGGAAGGTCGGGGGCGGCCGTGAAAGCGGCCTTCAGGTGAAAGCTCTGCCGCGGACGTCCAGAGTCGAGAATCAGAACGTTGAGCTTCTCCCGCCGCTGGATTCCAAAAAGGAATTCGTTGTCCTGCGGTAGCGGATCGTCCGCCATGATCTTGATCTTGCCTTTCGCAAATCCCAAAGCCAGATCAAATCCGCCGAATTCGGCCAGCGCAGTCCCCGAGGCCGGAACCAGCACGCTCTTTCGGGCCTCTTCCTTATCATTGAGGAACAGCGCCACCGGCACGGTCACATCTTTGTCGCGTCGATAGTTATGGATTCTGGCAACAATCCGTCCAGAATAAGTGCGGACGAAAGACGTGGCATCGACGCTTACATTGTCGATTCCGACATTGGCGGAATCGTCGACGCCTACAAAAACCATGTCCGCCTTCACGTTATGTCCGATCAGGCTTTCGCGGCTGGAGCGGTTCCATCCCGTCCGCTGGAAATCGGAAATCATGACCAGGTTCTGTTCCTGCCGTCCGAACTCTCCGAGCAGGCGATCGGCCAGTGCAAACGCTTCGAAATAACGCGTGCCCGCAAAGCTGGGCTCCAGGGCGTCAACAGCGGCCCTGAGCTTTCCTTTGTCCGGAGTCGGCTGCACCAGAACGGTGGCCGAATCGTTAAACCCGACAATCGCCATGCGATCGCTCCCGCCAAGAGCATTGATCCGGGACAGCGCTTCGCTTTTCATTTTTTCGAAGTTCTGCCCGTAACGCATACTTGACGAGTTGTCGAGCATCATCACAACCCCGCGGCCCGAACCGGACGTCGCACCGTCGGGCGTCGCGCTCTGCATCAGGTAAGGACGCGCGAACACACCGACCAGAAGAGCGATCAGCGCCAGACGCAGAATCATCAGCAGCAGGTTTTTCAACATCTGCTGGCGAACCATTCTCTTTGGAATCTTCAGCAGGAACATCAGCGTGCTGAAGGGAACGATTTCCGAACGTTCCCTCCTCACGAGGTGAATCAGCACCGGCACCGCAAGCACCGCCGACCCGATCAGGAAGAATGGGTTCAGGAAATTCATACGGTGTGGGCCCTCGCCGCAAGGTAGGAAAACAATCCGGCATCAAGCGGCTTCGACGTATTCATGAGAGTGTAATCGATCTGCACCGCATTCATGCCCTTGCGGAGCGCGTCGATGTGGTTTCCCACGACATTCAAATACTGATTGCGAACGTATTCGGGAATGACGTGCATCTTGTCGGCAGTCTCCATGTCCTCAAACTGCGCCATGTCCTCGAATGGGAACGTCAACTCAAAATCGTCCATGATGTGGAACGCCATGATGTCGTTGCCCTTCGCTTTCAGGATTTTTAGTCCGGCTAAGATATTAGCAGGCTCGTCATAGAAATCGGAAATAAAAATTACAATGCCCCGGCGGCTGAGAACTTCACCTAGAAAATGGAGCGGTTTTTTGAACTCGGTTCCCTTGGCGGGGACTGCATGCTCGATATGGTGCAGCAGCGTGTGAAGCTGTCCGGTTCTGCGGCTCGCAGGAATGTGATCGCGAACCGCGTCATCGAACGTCAGCAGGCCGACGGCGTCACGCTGATGATATGCAAAGTAAGTCAGACACGACGCGAGCATCTTCGCGTAATCGCTCTTCTTCACTTCGCCCGATCCATAGTTCATGGATCCGCTCATATCGAGAATGATCAGGACACGTGTATTCGTTTCACCCTCGAAGAGCTTGACGAAAAGCTTGTCGCTGCGGCCGTAGACATTCCAATCGATGCGACGGATTTCATCACCAGGCTGATACTGCCGGTATTCGGCGAAATCGACGCTGAACCCAAGATATGGAGACTGGTGCAATCCGGTCACGAATCCCTCGACGACGGTTCGCGCCAGCAGTTCCATGTTCTGAATGCGAATCAGAACCTTGGGATCGATAAATCGATTCCGGGGTCTGTCAATAATGTGGCTGCTCAAGTTTCCTAATCCTTAAGTCCTGATTTGGGCACCGGAACGACGTCGAGAAGCTGCTTAATGATGTGGTCGGATGTAACGCCCTCGGACTCCGCATGGAAATTCGTGAGAATTCGATGACGGAAGACCGGGTAGCAGAGCTTCTGAACATCTTCCACCGACACGTTGTAACGCCCGTTCATCAATGCGCGCGCTTTCGCGCCCAGGATGAGGAACTGCGATGCGCGCAAGCTCGCGCCATAATTCACGTATTGTTTGATGAAATCCGGTGGATTGGTACCTGAAGGCCGACTCGTGCGAGCGAGTTGGACCGCGTAACGAGTGACGGGTTCGGCAACCGGCATCTTGCGGACGAGTTTCTGGTACTCGATGATTTCGGGTCCGCCGATCGTCTTTTCAAACTCGATGTTCCGCAGCGTTGTCGTTTGATCCACCACGCTGATTTCTTCATCTTCGGACAGGTACCCGATGATGATGTTGAACATGAACCGGTCGAGCTGGGCTTCCGGCAGCGGGTAGGTTCCTTCAAGTTCGATCGGGTTCTGTGTCGCAAGAACAAAGAAGGGCTTCTCCAGAATGTAGGTCTTGCCTTCGACTGTGACCGACCGCTCCTGCATGGCTTCAAGCAGTGCCGACTGCGTCTTCGGAGGCGTACGGTTGATTTCGTCTGCGAGAATGATGTTCGCGAAGATCGGTCCCTTGACGAAAATGCGTTCGCGTTTTCCGGTCGTTCGGTCTTCTTCAATGATTTCCGATCCCGTGATATCGCCGGGCATGAGGTCCGGAGTGAACTGGATGCGCTTGAAGTTCAGGTGCAGAACCTGAGCCACAGTTGCAATCAACAAAGTCTTTGCCAGGCCGGGTACGCCGGTGATCATCGAGTTTCCACCGGCAAGCAATGTCATCATCACCTGCTCAACCACGTCTGCCTGACCGACAATGACCTTACGAATCTGGGCGTCAATGCGTTTAAGTTCCGCATGAAAACGCTCGACGACTTCGAGTTCCTTCTTTTCTTCTGCGCTAAGTTCCACGTTCATAACCTCACTTTAGAATTTCGACTAAAAGCTTCTGCGCCGGCTCGTATGAAGGCGCGATATCAAGGGAGTTCAGCACGGCTTTTCGCGCTTCCGCGCGTTTTCCATCTCCCAAATAAGACTGTGCCAGCAGGTAGTACGCGGTTGCCCGGTCCGGTGTCTTCAGGGCAATCAGGGTTTCGTATTCGCGCGCGGCTGACGAGTACTGCTTGAGCTCGAGCAATAGGCTTCCCAGCTTCGTATGTCCCTTCAGCTCCATAGGCCGGACATACATTGCGCCCTCCAGAGCTTTAGCCGCACCTGCCTTGTCCCCGCTCTCTTCGAGAAGCTCCGAGAGCTTCATATACGAAGGAAAGCTGAGCTCGGAGTAGCTGAGATACTTCTTCAATGTTTCTGTGGCTGCCGCCTTGTCTCCCTTTTTGAGGTAGGCATCCGCAAGAGGTTCCCAGGCATTCTCTTCATCCGAGTACTCGGGATACATTTCGACGGCTTCCTTCAACGAAGCGATGGCCTTGTCGGTGTCACCCTTATCCAGAGCCTCGGTTCCGGCTTCAAGAAGCTTGCCGTATTTGGAGGGATCGATCGGAGCGGTCTTGTCGCCCATCCACTTGAAGAACTCCGTGTCGAAATCCGAAAGACTGATATTGAGAGCCTCGCGGAAAACTTGTTCGGTATTCTTGCCCGCCTTGTAAAGTTCGAGCATCTTGCGGATTGCCGGGAAACCCGACTTCATTTCTACATACTCGGCGACCATCGAGGCCTGGTAGTACGAAACCAGAACCTGTCCCGCATATTTCGGATGCATGAACCCATCGTTCAGTTCTGCGATCGGGAGAAGTTTCGCCGCACGAAGAGTTCCCGTTGGGTGTGGCCTTTCACCTTCTTCACCCTGTCGTGGCGGGCTTGGAGGCGTGCCGCGAGGAGGTTCCGGTGGCGCCGTTGTCTGACCCGCGGTCTGCTTGATGACTTTCAGGAAGTCCAGCTTCATGTCATCGCCCCAGCCCGGGTACGCCTTTCGCTCCTCATACACCGACAGCCCTTCGGAAAACCATCGCGGCACCTTGTTGTCGGTCATTTGGAGCGTGATGATGTGCGTGAACTCGTGCCAGAGGGTGCTGCCCCAGTTGAAATGATCGAGTTCCCTGGCGGTCGGCGAATCCATCACGAAGAGATGCCCGAAACACACGCCTAAAGCCCCCAGTCCGGTCAATCCAACGGCGCGAACTTCGAAATCGCCGTGGTTGGGGAACATTTCAAAGGACAGGGGCCCCTGCGGCGTAAAGTTGTACTTCGCAGTCAGTGTCTTGTATGCCTTCTCGAGCAGGTCCGTGACGTACGGTTTCAGCGCCGCGCTTTCTTTTTTCTCCAGCTTGACCTCGAAGTGGGGTGTCTGGATGCGGTCATAATCTGCGGCCAGGCGGTCGAGCATGTTCAGCGTATTGCCGGCCCACAAATTCGTGTCATCGCCCTTGAACGCTGTTTCGAGAACATCGGTGCCTTCCATCTCCTGACCGATTCGATGCAGATTGATGCCGAGAAGCGTCATCGAATCATAGTCCCTTGGATTGATCCTGATGGCTTCTCGCGCAAACGCGACGGCCTCCTTATACATACGGACCGACACGGCGCTTTCGGCCAGCGTGTTATAGAGCTTGCTGTACTGAGGATTTGCCGTCAGCACCTTGTTCTTATAGTTATTGAACTCGGCGGTGTTGCCCTGCAGGTAATAAGCCGAAGCCGCAAGACTCAACGCTTCCACGTTCTGCGGATTGACTGCCAACGCCTTGTTGATCGATTCCATGGCCTTGTCGTACTGCTCTGACTCGATCAACTGGGTTGCCTCAAAGAGATGCGCCGCAGGCATCCTCGGATTGACATCGATTGCCTTCTTGAATTCCTCTTCGGCCCTTTCACCATCGGTACTCGCCAGGTTTTTGGAGTAATTCAGGTGAGCCTCGGGCATGTTCGGATCGATGTTGAGAGCTTCCTTATAGTTTTCGATCGCGTCGCTTTCTTTGTACTTCAGAGTCAGCAGTTCGCCCCACGCCACCCAGGCTTCGGCATTCTTGCGGTCTGCTTTGATGAGGGTCGTATAAACGCCGTTGGCGTCGAGAAATTTACCCGTCGCAACCAGTGAGCCCGCCACATAGATCAGGTTTCGCGCAGGGGTGTTCGGTGTGTTGAGGAAGTTCTGGATAATGCGGTCGTAGATCGCATCCGCCTCCTCCCGCTTTCCGGACTCCTCGAGGACATTTGCCTTCTCGTAGTTCGCCGCAAGTCCGAGGTCGGGCGAATTCACTGCGGCATTCAGATGAGTCAGCGCAGCCGCATAATTGCCGACGAGACGATTGGCGCGACCGGCCGCATAGCGAATCGGAGCGGAATTGGGACGGGCCACAGCCCAGGCATCAAAACGTTCCTTCGCTTTTGTGTACTCTCCCTGTCGAATCCAGGAGTTGTAGAGGGCGTCGACGGCTGCCGGATCGTTATTGCCGCCGGCAACTAACGGCTCCAGGGTGCGGACTGCATCCGCATACTCTCCGGAACGTGCCGCCTGAATGGCGCGCCCCGAATCCGATTGCCACAAAGCCGCGCAACTCAACAGCAACAGGGGAAGCAGGATGAAGACGGTAAAAGCGCTTCTCTTCATTTCTTTTGCTGCTCCTGAATTTCCTGATTTTTTTTCGCCAGTTCGAGAATCAGCTCTTCAAGCCGCTTTTCGTATTGGTCGGCGGGCAGAAGAGCCTTATCCAGCCGGTGGGCTTCAATCCTCTGCTCGATCGACTTTCGTTCGTTCAGCAGCACTTGAAGTTTCGGATCGGCTACCGTGACTGCACGATCGGCATTCATGGATGTAACTCGCGCCAGAACCGGAGCGTCCTGTTCGGAAACCGTTGCGGCGACCGATGCCGTTCCGCCCGCGGCAAGCCCGGCGTGTTCGGTCTGAATGCGGGTTTGTTCCTTGTAGAAGCGCTCTACTCCTGCAGTTGCATACTTGAACGCTTCCCAGGCACTGACTTTGCTGTCCTTATCTTCGTCGGCGGCAACGCCCTTCAGGCCTTGCAGGAAGTATTCATAGAAAGCCGTGTCTTCCTTCTCTCCGCTGCGGCTCGCTGCAATCAGCACGCGGTTCTTGCCCCCCAGGGTGTCAAACATTCCACCGCTCGAAGACGTGCTGCTGACAATGATGGTACGCGCGGCACTCAGGGAATCGATCAGTGCGCTGTAATCTTTTCCGGTAAGATCGGGGCCGAAAATATTCAGTTTGTAGTCGGTATCGAAACTTCCGTGGCCAATGAGAAAGAGCAGGAAGTTGTCTCCCGACTTCATCTGTTGCTTGATCTGCGCAAAAGCCTGTTCAACGGCGGCCTTTTTGCTCCCTTCGCCGGCCAGCAAAATGACGCGGTCTTTGGCGAATCCGAGGTCGCCCACGAGGGCATCACGCGTGGACGTTCCCCATTTCTCAAACTTTTTCTCGAGTTGCTCAGACCCTCCGACACCCTGAATGATCAGCGCGCTCGAATCGGCCCACGCGATTACCGGGAACAGCAGGATGACCAGGCAAAGATAAAAACGCTGTTTCATGCCAAGCCCCTTGTTTTTCTCCAAACCCATTCGCCAGCCAGCAGCGCGCACAACATCATGAAAAGGATCGGGACATCCCAGAGTTCCTTTTGCTCGACGAAAGAGTTCGCCACATCAACATAGACAGCGTCTTCCGGAATGTCGGCTAATTTTTCCAACGGATAGTAGCGTCCACCCGTCTGGCCGGCGATGGACCGAAGATTCCCGGCATCCAAAGACGCGTCATAGAACTCCACAGGCCGGTCCTTGACCTGGAATGCAGCCTTGTACGTTCCTATCTTTTCGGTCCCCTGCATTGCATCGACTTCCAGCTGATAAGTGCCTTCCTTCGTTGCGGCGGTCACCGGTGTCTGATAGGTCCCATCTTGCGCACCGCTCCAGTCCATGGGTAGAGTCTCTGAGAATCCATCCGGACCGCTCAGCTTCGCCGTGACACGAGCATTGTTCAATCGCTTGAATTCCTTGTCGGCGACATCCGCAGTGATATTGACCAGCTCGCCGGGGAGATAGGTATCCTTATCCGTCGTGATGGACACCTGAGCCGGCGATGCGCTGACAAGCCAACGCAACATCTGTTTCCAGAAAAGTTCGTGGGTCTGGTCCTCGTGATCCATCTCCATCTGCCAGTGCCAGCTGCTGCCGGTCGTAAATACCATGGTGCGGCCGCGGCCATATCGCTGGAAAGCCAACAGGATGGGATTGTCGCGGCTGTTCTCGGGTTCTCCTCGGGCTAACACCACTCCGCCCGGCTTGATATCGCCGACGCGATTGAAGTCCTCGACGGGCGGCAATTGCCCCCAGATTTTGCTGTTGGTCGCGGGATTGTCCGAGAGCCGCATCAAATTGTGCGTCCTGCCGTAGTCGGTCAACTCGAGCTTAACTTTGTCAATGACGGGAAGAGCCCGATCAGGAAGCAATTCAACGGGAAGCATGTCGGCGATCGGGGTGTTCTGATATTTGCCGGACGAGAAGGAATTCTTTCCTCCCAGCATCAGAAAACCGCCGCCGCGTTCCCTCACGAAGTCCACCATCATCTGGAGCTGTTCGGGACTAAAAAAGGTGGATTCGATGCTTCCGAGAACGATGCCGGTATATGCAAAAAGGTCTTCCTTCTTCTTCGGAAAGCCATCCTCAAGCGTGCTTTGTTCCTGGATCCCCTGGCGGTAGAACTTGTTTTGAGACGACCTCAATAGAGATTCGACCAGCAGGTTCGGGTCGTCGGCGATCGCCCGGCGGCTGAATTTGTACTCCCACCGCGGCTCACCTTCTATATAGAGCAGCTTCGGGTGATCATTGCGGACGGAAATGAGCGAATCGAGAACATTATTCTCGGCAATACGGTCGTCGGGGACACGAATCGTAAACGAGAAGACCTGGTTGCCTTCATTCTTTACGGGAACGTCGATAGAAGCCTCGCCCACCTGCCCATCGGCGGGAAGCGTAACGTCGTGGGTCTTGGTGAATGTACCGTTCTCGCGGACGTCAATGACGGCCTTTCTCCCCTGCAAACCCGAGCTTTTGAATTGAACGTCCACAACAGCCGTGGAGTCCTTCAGCATCTCGCGGGGCGCCGCAACTCTGATGACTTCTGCATCCCGGGTAATTGCTTCCGATCCGACACCGACCGTATAGAAAGGAACCTTTCGCCGTTCCAGAACGTTCAAAGACTGGGTGAATTGCTGGGAAGCGTTATCCACGCCGTCGCCGATCATCACAACGCCAGTCAGCGGCAATGTTCCCATTTCCTGTTGAAGCAAATCGGTGACCGCTTCCATTCGGGTTCGTTTCCCGTTGAAACGCATCTCCTGGGTGGTCTCGATGCGCCGGGCCTCCTGATTGAACTCGAAGAGCCGAACCTTAAATTTCTTGGAAAGTTCCTGGAAGAACTTGGTGTCCTCAATTTTCTTCAGTAACAGATCCTTGCGTGACGTCTGTCCATCATCTTTGATGTTCATGCTCTCGGAGGTGTCGATAACGACCGCCATATAGCTGTCCTGCGGCAGCACCTGCGACACATTCATCACGGGTTGCAGCACCATGAATAACAAGATGATGAAAACGGCCGCTCGCAACACGATCATCCATGGCGACAACTTCTCACGCGCGACGCGTTGGTAAAAATAGATCGCAACGCCGACTGCGAGTAACGCCAGGGGAATGAATAACCATTTGTTCCCCAGCAGCTGAAACGCCAGGTGCCCCTTCTCGTAAACGATCGGTCTGTATTTGAAGAAAAACTCAAATAACCTCATAGACACCTAGTGCGACATCGCATAAATAATGAAATTGACTCCCATTCGGTACGCCTGGCCTGAAAACGCTTCCGGGTAGCAGGGGTTGTCCATCCACTCCCAGGCATCTCCCAGATCGGAGTTGTATGTGATCAACGTCATCAGGCGGTTGTTATCGTCCGAGATCCCGAAAATCATCGGCTCGGTTTCGTCGGCCTGCTCCCAGGTACGCCCACCATTGCACCCGAGGCTGACGTTGGGGATTTGCATGACCTGGTTGATCTCGAAAAATGTTCGAAACACTTCGTGTCTGAGGTCGAGCTTGACTGCTGGCCGGTCCGGAAAGATCTTGGCAAGTTCCTCCTCAACAATGGCCCTCTGACGAAGTCCCCAAAAGTCGTCAATATGCAGAAATCCGCCACGGAGCAGGTACTCGCGCAAAGTTTTTGCCTCTTCGTCGGTGAGATACATACGGCTCGGTTCAACGATATAGAGGTAAGGATACTTGGATAGCTCGGGATCCAGCGCGGCGACGACGTGCGGACTCTTGTCGAAAACGCGCACTCCGGTCAGCCGCTCCACACCCCACATGAATTTGCAGTCGGAAGCGGGGAAATCCGTCGCCCACCCTCCGCCGTAACGCGTACCCCCTTCACCTGCCGCGAGATCTTCACAGCGGATGTCCAATCTGGGCGTTCGCGCAGCTCCGCCGCCATTGCCGTAAACGAGGCGCGTGAAGAAGAATTCCGGGGTCGTCTCCGAGCCGGTAGCGGCGATCCCCGGAGAGACAAAAAGCACAAAGGCCAAAACTGACCCGAATGTCAGCAAAGACTTCTTCATAGGTGTTGGATTTTCAGCAATGCGCCCTCATCATACCTGAGAAAAAAGTCAGGCGGGAACGAAATCTCCAATCTCAACACCATTGTTTCGCAAGGCTTTTACAAGATTTAACACAGAGTGGAATTGGTGCGCGCGAATTCCCAGTTTCGCTGCGGATTCGATGTTCTCCTCACGATCATCGGTGAAAAAAAGTGCCTCTGCAGGCTTGCCGGCCACCGCTATCGCCGCGTCGTAGATCTTTCGGTCGGGCTTCATGGACCCCACTTCGTGGGAGAAGATCTTGTGGTCGAAGTAATCCAGCACTCCATAGTTCTTTGCAACGAACTCAACGTGGGCTTCGTTGGTATTGGATACGAGGATCAGCGGATAGCGAGCCTTAAGGTTTGCCAGAAGTTTCTCAGGAACGATCAATCCCGGTAAAAACACGGAAGCCCAGGCTTCATGAAACTCCAAAATGCTCATCTCGAGCTTCCCGTGTTCCCTGAGGTAACGATGAAATTCGGTGGTTGAGATCTCCCCGTGCTCATACCGGCGTACCCACGTCTGGTCGAGAATGATGGCCTTGAACTCCTCGGGTGAAAGGGACGTCCGGGCGGCGAAACGCTTCATGCCCAGATCAAAGTCAAAGTCCACGAGCACTTTTCCAAGGTCAAACAGCAATGCTTCGATAGTCATTGCGGGATCTTAGCAATAACCGGACTTGCCTCGCCGTGTGAAAATCCCCATACTCAAAAGGCAATGAAACAACAGAATGAGTTCACCAGCCGCCGTGAACGTTGGCAGGCGGCGCCGGAAGTCACCTACCGCGAAGGCGAATACATCGACAAGCTCTCCAAGAACAAGACCCAGGTCGTCGTCAAGCTGATTGATGGCGAGGAAGTCCGGGGTTGGATCGAGTACTACGACAAGGACATCATCCGAATCACAAGGAATACAGAGCCGAATCTCTTCATCTTTAAGAACCGGGTGAAATACCTCTTTGAGGATCCCGACGCCCGAAGGCCGAGAAGCTGACTGAGTCGCGAGTTTGAGTCATGAGTTCGGAGTCAGGCTGTAGTTTTACTCAGCAGTCATTACTCAGCACTCAAAACTCCCGATACGTCACCGGCACGTACGGAAAGCGCTGATTGGCACGTTCCAGTTCGACTTCGCTCCATTCAACAGTCGTCGAGCCGGGCGGCAGATCAAATGTCACGAGGCCGCGCTGCGGGAGCAGTGTTCCCAACGGATTTGCGGGATCTCGATCATCCAGCCGTGTCCGGGTGAGGAACACGGCACCGGAAATCGCGCCGGTAGTCCCTTCCGCGGCCCGCAAGACACCCTGGCCAACCAGCAGAATCAGTCCTTTCCATGAAAACGTACCGTACAGCTGCAGGTTGCCTCGGACCAGAAGAAGGCCAAAACCGCTGGCATTCCCGAAATCTGCATCGCCATCAATAACGACCAGCGGATAGTCTTCAGGAGACCCGACCGCACCGAGGCTGACACTTTCGCCCGGAGCCGGGCGATAGACATCCGTCGCATGCCTCGCAATTTTCTGCACCAGCTTTTCCAGGCCGTCAGGTGTTTGCAGCTGCGCGTCCATGTCCTCGCTTGGGGGCCTATCTTCATTGAGTGTGATCGCCTGAGTAAGCCTCGGGAAGCCCGACCTCTTCAGGCGAACATCGATGGTCTTCCTGGCAGTCCCGATGGAGCCGGCACTGCGTAACATTAGTGGATTGCCCCGCATCAGAGTGATCGAATACCGCCCCGCTTCCCTGCCCATAACATCGATTAGCGGCCTGTCCTGAATGAAAGGAGCGCCGGACTCCGGAAGCTGGGTCAAGCGGATCGCTTCCCGGCCATCCTCTATTCCTGCTTCGGTCAGATAAACCAACTGAGTCTCGGTGCGGTAGTTGTCACCGATCCA
>Ga0157375_10002550_pt1 | contig 15806 bp, 14 predicted proteins | sample M35metaG_FD_115311 | JGI IMG/M metagenome (GOLD analysis project Ga0157375, IMG submission 115311) | Miscanthus rhizosphere microbial communities from Kellogg Biological Station, Michigan, USA - M3-5 metaG | ecosystem: Host-associated > Plants > Roots > Rhizosphere > Soil | place: USA: Michigan...
CGCTGCATGTGCTCGGTGAGTGCGTCGCGCGGCCGCTGGAAGCCGGGCAGGTCCGCGAGGACGAGTTGGTGGTCGGCGCCGTTGGCGATCCCGAAGATGCGCCGCCGCGTCGTCTGAGGCTTGTCCGAGACGATGGCCACCTTGCCGCCGCAGAGCGCGTTCACGAGCGTCGACTTGCCGACGTTCGGGCGTCCGACGACCGCGACGATGCCGCTGCGGAACGGACGCGCGTCGTCGGCCGCCTGGGGCCGCTCAGCCATCGTCGGTCACGTCGTCGTCGACGACCTCGACCGGCACCCTGCTGATCACGACGGTCGCGACGCGGCGGCCCTGGACCTCGGCGGCGCGGAACCGCAGCCCCTGGAACTCCTGCTCGTCACCGTCCGACGGGATCTTGCCGAAGATGTCGAGGACGAGCCCGCCGACCGTGTCCCACTCCTCGTCGGGCAGCTGGACGTCGAGCATCTCGTTCACGTCGTCGATCGAGGTCTTGCCCGAGACCCGGTACACGCCTTCGCCGACCTCCACCATCTCCGGCTCCTCGACGTCGTACTCGTCGGCGATCTCGCCGACGAGCTCCTCGAGCAGGTCCTCGAGCGAGACGATCCCGGTGACCGATCCGTACTCGTCGGTGACGAGCGCCTGATGGAACTTCTCCTTCTGCATCTCCTTCAGCAGGTCGGAGGCCTTCTTCGACTCGGGGACGAAGTGGGCTGGGCGCACGATGTCGGACAGCGGCATGTCCATGCGCCCTTGGTGCAAGGCCTTCAGCACGTCCTTGGCGAAGACCACCCCCACGACGTCATCAAGGTCTTCGTGGAAGACGGGGATCCGGGAATAGCCGTGCTCGAGCATCAGGGTCTGCACGTCGCGGAGCGAGCAGGTGTCCTCGCAGGCGACGATGTCGGGCCGCGGCACCATGACCTCACGGGCGATCGTGTCGCCGAACTCGAAGATCGAGTGGATCAGCTCCTTCTCCTCCTCCTCGATCTCGCCCTCGCTGGACGCGACCTCGGCGGAGGCTCTCAGCTCCTGCTCGGTGATGTACGGGCCTTCCTTCAGCCCCTTGCCTGGCATCAGCACGTTCGCGAGCTTGAGCAGCGCCTTGGCGACCGGCCCGAGGATGCGACCGACGTAGTGGACCGGCGGCGCGACGAACAGCGCGACCCGGTCCGTGCGGGTGATCGCGAACGTCTTCGGCGTGACCTCCGCGAAGACGAACAGGAGGAGCGTCATCACGACCGTGGCGACGATCTCGCCCGCGTTGCCGAAGTGGCGCACCGCGAACGAGGTCGCGATCGTCGAACCCCCGATCGTGAACAGCAGCGTGAGGAACAGCACCACGTTCAGGTACGGCGCCGGGCTGTCGACGATCCGCGCCAGCTGGGTCGAGCCCCGGCGCTTCTCCTCCAGCAGGCGCACGGCGCGGACCCGGTTCATCCGAGTGATCGCGACCTCGGAGGCGGCCAGGAACCCCGTCACGACGATCGACACGATGACGATGAGGATCGAGATCCAATCGGTGGAGGTCACGGTGCTCGCACCCCGCTGTAGCGCTCTTGCCGCGCCCACATCTCGGCCTTCTCCGCGTCGGCCTCGTGGTCGTAGCCGAGGAGGTGCAAGATCCCGTGGACCAGCAGGAGCCGGAGCTCTGCCGAGGGGTCCTCGGGGTTGTTGCGCGCGGCGACGGCCGGCGCGATCACGACGTCACCGAGCAGGCGCACCCCGTCCTCATCGACATCGCCGAGCGGGAAGCTGAGCACGTCGGTGGGACCGGGTTCGTCCATGTACCGCACGTGGAGATCCTCGATCTCGGCCTCGTCGACGAAGCTTACGGAGAGCTCGACGTCGACGTGACCTTCGCCGCGGAGGGTCGCCTGTGCAAGGTCCCGCGTGCCCGCCTCATCGACTGGCCGCGGCTGGCGGTTGCTCACCAGCACGCTCGGCCGATCGGACGGAGGTTTGTCGTCGTCGCGCATGCGCGTCAGTCGCCGGCCGTCAGCGGCTGCTGGCCGTAGCGGCCGTAAGCCTCGACGATCTCCTGCACGATCTGGTGGCGCACGACGTCCTTGCCGCCCAGATGCACGAACGAGATCCCCTCGATGTCGGTCAAGATCTCCTCGACCACGCTGAGCCCGCTCGGGCCGCCCTGCAGGTCGACCTGGGTGGCGTCGCCGTTGACGACCGCCTTCGAGCCGAACCCCAGCCGGGTGAGGAACATCTTCATCTGCTCGGGGGTGGTGTTCTGCGCCTCGTCCAAGATGATGAACGCATCGTTCAGCGTGCGACCTCGCATGAACGCCAGGGGCGCGACCTCCACGATCCCGCGCTCCATCAGGCGCGGCAGCGTGTCGGGGCCGGTCATCTCGTACAGCGCGTCGTAGAGCGGGCGCATGTACGGATCGATCTTCTCGTAGAGCGTGCCGGGCAGGAACCCGAGCCGCTCCCCCGCCTCGACCGCCGGACGCGTCAGGATGATCCGCGAGATCTGCCGCTCCTGGAGCGCGCGCACCGCGACGGCGACGGCCAGGTACGTCTTGCCGGTGCCGGCCGGTCCGATCGCGAAGGTCACCGTCGAGCGGCGGATCGCGTCGACGTAGCGTTTCTGTCCGAAGGTCTTGGGCGCGATCTTCTTGCCGCGCGCGGATAGGAGGTTGTCGCCGAGGACCTCCGACGGGCGCGGCGCTTCCTCGTCCTCGCCGAGGTCGCCGATCGCGGCGCCGGTGACCATCGAGATCGTTTGGCGGACGGTGTCCTCGGTGAGCTCGTAGCCCTGCTCGAGCAGCTCGAGCAGCTCCTCGAACACGCGGCCGACCTGCTCGGTGCTCTCCGGCGCGCCGGTGATCGTGATCTCGTTGCCGCGGACGAGGACGTCGGCGGGGAACGCGACCTCGATCTGCTTCAAGAAGGCGTCGCGCTGGCCGAGCAGGGTCACCATCGATTGGTGCCCGGGGACGAGGATCTTCACTTGCGTGGTGGCGGTCGCCACTTCTTCTGGTCGATCCGGGGACGGAGCCCCTTCCCTCCTGCTCGCTGGCCTGCTCGTTCGCCTTGTCGACTTCACGCTGCGTGCCGCCCCGTTGGACGACGATGGCCGTCCGCGGACGGCCGGCACCAATGGTACCCCCTCTAGCCCGGTGGCCACTGCATCGGACGGCCGCCCAGCAGGTGCACGTGCAGGTGGAAGACGCTTTGCCCTGCATCGGGACCAACGTTGGTGACGAGGCGCCAGCCGCTGCGGTCGATCCCCTCGGTCTTGGCCAGGTGGGTAGCCGCCTGCGCGATGTCGGCGAGCATCGCTCCGTGACGGTCCTCGATGTCGGCGATCGAGCCGATGTGCTCCTTCGGGATCAGCAGGATGTGCGTCGGCGCTTTCGGGTCCGTGTCGCGGAAGGCCACGATCCGGTCGTTCTCGTGCACGATCTCGGTCGGGATCTCGTGCGCCGCGATCTTGCAGAAGATGCAGCTGGTGTCGCTCATGGGTCGCGAGCCTAGTACCCCGGCTTCCGCAGCGCGCCGTCGACCGCCCGCGACTCGTTGCGGAGCTCGGCGAGGCGTTCGAGCAGCTTCCGTTCCTCCCGCGACAGGTCCGACGGCGTCACGACGTGCAGCGTCACGAACAGGTCGCCGCGGCCCCGGCGCTGCAGGTTGGGCACGCCCTTGCCCTTGAGCCGGACGACGGTCCCCGAGGCGGTGCCCGGCTCGACCTGGATCTTCACGTCGCCGTCGAGGCCTGGGACGGTGATGTCGGCGCCCAAGGTCGCCTGCGTGATGGTGACGTCGAGGACTGAATGGAGATCTTGGTTCCGGCGCTCGAACGACTCGGGCGGATCGACCTGGAGCTGGACGTAGAGATCGCCCGGCGGGCCGCCCGCGATGCCGGCGTGCCCCGAACCCTGGACCCGCAGCTCCATCCCGTCGGACACGCCGGCGGGGATGTCCAGCGTGACCTCGGCGCGGGCCGAGACCCGGCCGGCGCCGCCGCACGTTTCGCACGGGTCGGGGATCTCCTGGCCCGTGCCCTGACACGTGCCGCACGGCGCGGTCGTCATCAACGTGCCGAAGACGCTTCGCCGCGCGCTCTGGATCTCGCCGGTGCCGCCGCACGTGCGGCACGCGATCGGCGCGGTACCCGGCCGCGCCCAGTTGCCCAGGCACATCTCGCAGACCGCGAGCCGGTCCAGCTCGGCCTCGCGACGCAGCCCGAAGGCTGCGTCGCCGAAGCTGATATGCAGGCGCACGGCGAGGTCCTCACCGCGGCGCGCGCGGCCGCGCGCGCCGCGACGCCGAGTGGTGCCGAACCCGCCGATCCCGCTGCCGCCGAAGAACATCTCGAAGATCTCCGAGAGGTCGGCGAACCCGCCGCCGGCCGGTCCGTCGGCGGCGCCGAACGTGTCGTAGCGCGCCCGCTTGTCGGGATCGGACAGGATCTCGTACGCACCGGCGATCTCCTTGAACCGCTCCTCCGCCGCCGGGTCCCCACTCACATCGGGATGATGCTCACGAGCGAGGACGCGGTAGGCGCGCCGGATCTCGTCGTCGGTCGCGTCGCGACCAACGCCGAGGATCTCGTAGAGGTCTCGGACGGCCATCAGCGCTCCGCGTCGCCCGAGGCCTCGGTCAGCCGGTCCGCGACAGCGCGGACCGCGGTCATCGCCGACAGGTAGTCCATCCGGGTCGGGCCGACGATGCCGATCGTGCCGACCGTGGCCTCGCCCGCCTTGAAGGGCGCCGCGACGATCGACGCGCCCCACTCACCTGTGGTCGGATGCTCGTCGCCGATGGTCACCCGAACGTCGTCGGCGGGTGCGATGTCCTGGAGCACGTGGAGCATGTCCTGCTCGCGCTCGAGCGTCTCGAACAACCGCCGGAGGGTATCCCTGCGCCACGCTTGCGCGTCGTCGGCGAGGTTGGCGACACCGCCGATCAGCACGTGCCCGGCGCGATCGCCTTCGGTCGCCAAGCGCAAGACGTCGGCGGCGATCAGCAGAAGGTCGTGGACACCCGGGCCCTCGGCAGCTGCCATCTGCAGCAGCGACACCTGTGCATCCACGTAGCTCGCACCCCGGACACGGTTCAACCGGCGCTCGGCGTCGGCGACGGCTTTCGGGTCGATGTGCTCGGGGCGGTCGACGATCTGCTTGTCCACGCGGCCGTGCTGGCCGACCGCGAGCACCAGCAGCGTCGGCCCCATGTCGATCACCTCGAGTCGCACCAGGTGCTCATCGGACGGGCCGGGCGGCACCGCGAGACCGGCGTACTGGGTCAGCCGCGAGAGCAGATGGACCGAACCCTTGAGCACCTCTTCCAGGTCCAAGATCGCCTCGGCGAAGTGGGCGGCGATCTGGCGCCGCTGGGCGTCCTTCAGCTTGGTAGGCGCCGGCAAGGCATCGACGTAGTGACGGTAGCCCGCGTCGGTCGGGATCCGGCCGGCCGAGGTGTGCGGATGCGAGAGGTATCCCTGTTCCTCGAGCGAGGACATCTCGTTTCGGATGGTCGCGCTCGACACGCCGAGGCGGGCGCGCTCGGCGATCGTCTCTGAGCCGACCGGCTCGCCCGTGGCCACGTACGCCTCGACGACCGCGTGCAACACGGTCGCCTTGCGCGTGGACAGCTCCGGACGATCGGCCATGCCGCGATGATAGCTGGCACTCTTGTGCGCAGAGTGCTAATCGAGCTCAGCTGCAGGGCATCGCCTTGGAGGCGGTGATGAGTTGCGCGTTCGCGGCGGTCGTATCCGCCTGCGCTGCAAGCGCATCGCGATAGGCGACGACGGCGGTGCGCATCTTCGTAACCGCCGCGGCGAGCCTCGCATCGCCCGAGGCCTGGATCGCCGCCTCGTCGTCTGCGAGCTCGGCGGCCAAACGCGTGTAGTTGTCGACACGCAGCAACTGGAGGTCGCGCAGGTGCAGGCAGAGGGTCTCGGTCGTCGAGAGCGAGGAGGACGGCGCGGGGGTCGGCGACGTCGAGGTCGGCGAATCGGTCGCGGCCGTTTCGCCACCGCTGCCGCCGAAGGCCGAGAGAGCGAACGCTGCGACGAGCACGGCAGCGATCCCGATCACCGCGATCGTGGCGAGCCTCGCCCGTGTCGGCGGGCCGGAGGGCGTCGCGACGGGCGGCGGCGCAGCATGCCGCGGCGCCGACGCAGGCGCTGCCGGCTCAGGCTCCGGCTCGGACTCGGACTCGGGCATGGGCTCAGGGACCGGCACCGGTTCGGGGCCGAGATCGGTTTCCGCGCCCAGGTCGACCATCACTGCGGTCCCGTTCTCGTGGCCGCACTCCGGACAGGTCCACGCCGTGGTGCCGGGACGCATGTGGAAGCGCACGGCGCAGTTCTCGCAGGTCGCGAACACCCACGCCGTTCCGCACGAGACACACGTGTACCCGTCGGCGTCGCCAACGTCCTGACGCGTGTGGCAACTCGGGCACGTGACCTCCGGCACGCGGCCAACTGTACCGGCCGCGCCCCAGCCGCCTACGCGGTGAGACCGAGGACCAGCTCGTTCAGGAGGAGCATGCCGCGCTCGGTCGGCACGAGCTGCCCGAAGTCGTCGTCGAGCAGACCGCTCTCGACGAAGGCCTCGTAGCGCTCGGGCTCGAACCAGCTGGCGGGAACCCCTTCGAGGATGCGGAGCTTGAGGAACACCTCTTCCAGGTACGCGTCGGACGGATCGAGCGACTCGCTGCCGCCGATCGGCAACTCCCCCGCCTCGACGCGCTCCATGTACGCGTCCGGTGGCCGGACGTTCCACCACCGGACGTCGTCCCGGTACGCGTGCGCGCCGGCGCCGAGACCGACGTAGGGGCGGCGCTCCCAGTAGCCGAGGTTGTGGCGGCACTCGAACCCCGGCTTCGCCCAGTTCGATACCTCGTAATGGCGATAGCCCGCGTCGCCGAGCAGCGTGCACGCGACCGTGAACATCTCCGCCTGCACGTCGGGATCCGGCGCCGGGCGATCGCCCGCCGCGACCTGACGGCCGAGCGCCGTGGCAGGTTCGATCGTGAGCGCGTACGCCGACACGTGCTCGGGCGCGAGCGAGATCGTCTCGCGCACCGTCCGCTCCCACGACTCGAGCGTCTCGCCCTCCGTCCCGTAGATCAGATCGAGGTTGACGTTGTCGTAGCCCGCCGCGCGCGCGGCCGAGAACGCCGTGCGGACCGACGCGGGTTGATGGATCCGCTCGAGCGACGCCAGCACCCTTGGATCGAACGACTGCGCGCCCATCGAGAGGCGGTCGTAGCCGGCGTCGCGAAGCGCCCGCAGCGACGCCTCGTCGACGGTGTCGGGGTTCGCCTCGACGGAGATCTCGGCGTCGTCGGCGAGCGCGAAGCGATCCCGGAGATGGACCAGCAGCGCGCGCAGGTCGGCGGGCGCCATCGTGGTCGGCGTCCCACCGCCGAGGAACACGCTGACGAACGGCGTTCCGTCCCACCCGGGAGCCGCCAGTTCGGCCTCGCCGAGCAGGGCCCGGAGGTACCGCGGCTTCAGCTCGTCCAAGCCGGCGTACGCGTTGAAGTCGCAGTACCCGCAGCGGGTGATGCAGAACGGGACGTGGACGTAGATCCCCGCGTCGGTCAACGCTTGGCCTTCTCGTCGACGCGGAGCGCCTGGATGAAGGCGTCCTGCGGCACGTCGACCTTGCCCACGCGGCGCATCCGCTCCTTCCCCTTCTTCTGGGTCTCGAGGAGCTTGCGTTTGCGCGTGATGTCGCCGCCGTAGCACTTCGCGAGGACGTCCTTGCGCTTGGCCTTCACCGTCTCGCGGGCGATCACCTTCGAGCCGATGGCGGCTTGCACCGCGACGTCGAACAGTTGTCGCGGGATCAGCTCCTTGAGGCGTTCGGTCATCCGCTTGCCGTAGTCGTAAGCCTTGTCGCGATGGATCACGCTCGAGAATGCGTCGACCGGCTCGCCGTGCAGCAAGACGTCGACGCGGACGAGCTTGGACTCCTGGAACCCCCAGGGCTCGTAGTCCAGGCTCGCGTACCCCCGGGTGCGTGACTTCAATTGGTCGAAGAAGTCGAAAACGATCTCCGCCAGCGGCAGCACGTAGTGAACCTCGACACGCTCCGGCGTCAGATACTCGAGATCGACCTGCTCTCCGCGCCGGTTCTGACACAACTCGAACACCGCGCCGAGGTAGTCGCTCGGCGTGATCACCGTCGCGTACACGACCGGTTCCTCCACCCGGTCGTAGTCGCCGCCGGGGGGCATCTCGGCCGGGTTGTGCACGATCGTCTCCTCGCCCGCCTTGAAGACGTGGAACTCGACGTTGGGCGCGGTCGAGATCAACTCGAGGTCGAACTCTCGCTCCAACCGCTCGCGCACGATGTCCATGTGCAGCAACCCGAGGAACCCCACGCGGAACCCGAAGCCGAGCGCCTGCGAGGTCTCCGGCTCGTATACCAGCGCGGAATCGGACAGCTTCAGCCTGTCGAGCGCTTCGCGCAGGTCGCTGTAGTCGCTGCCGTCGGCGGGGAACAGGCCGGACCACACCATGGGCTTCGGCTCGCGGTACCCGGGGAGCGGCTCCGCGGCCCCGGCCTTGCCCGCGAGCGTGATCGTGTCGCCGACCTTGGCCTGGTGGACGTCCTTGAGACCGGTGACGAGGTAGCCGACCTCGCCCGGTCCGAGTGCGTCGACGGGCGTGGCCTCGGGCGCCATCACGCCGGTCTCTTCCGCCTCGGAGGTCACGTGCGTCGCGAACATCTTGATCTTTGCGTTCGAGGGCAGCCGGCCCGCCTGCACACGGACGTACGTGATCACCCCCCGATACGTGTCGAAGGCCGAGTCGAAGATCAGCGCCTGCAACGGCGCCTCCGCGTCGCCGACCGGCGGCGGCACCTGTTCGATCACCGTCTTGAGGAGCTCAGTCACCCCGGCGCCCGACTTCGCGCTGACCCGCAGGATCTCGTCCGGGTCACGGTCCAGCAGCTTGCCGAGCTCGTCCGCGCGCTGCTCCGGCTCGGCGGCGGGCAGGTCGATCTTGTTCAGGACCGGGACGATCGTCAGACCGGCGTCACGGGCGAGGTGGAAGTTGGCCAGGGTCTGCGCTTCGAGCCCCTGCGCGGCGTCGACGAGCAGGATCGCGCCCTCGCAGGCGGCCAGCGACCGGGACACCTCATAGGTGAAGTCGACGTGCCCGGGGGTGTCGATCAGGTTGAGCTCGTAGCCCTCATGGAGCAGACGCACAGCCTGGGCCTTGATCGTGATGCCCCGCTCCCGCTCCAGGTCCATCCGGTCGAGGTACTGCGCCCGCATCCCGCGGGGATCGACGGTGTGCGTGAGCTCGAGCATCCGGTCGGCCAGCGTCGATTTGCCGTGGTCGATGTGGGCCACGATGCAGAAGTTCCGGATGTGGGAGATCTCGGTGGGCACGCGCGTCCATGGTACGGGCTGACCTGCAGCGCCCCGACGGCCCTCCGTGGCCCGTCCGAACGCGGGATGCGGGACCGGTCACGGACGGAGCCGCTGGTAGACTCCTCGGCTCGTATGGCAAACATCAAATCCCAGAAGAAGCGGAACATCCAGAACGAGAAACGCCACCAGCGCAACGTCGCGACCAAGAGCGCCTTGAAGACCTCCACCAAGAGGGTCCACACCGCGGCCGCTGCGGGCGATGCGGACGAGGCCACGACGGCGCAGCTCGAAGCCGCGCGAGCGCTGGACAAGGCCGCCAGCCGGGGGATCTTGCACAAGAAGACCGCGGCACGCCGCAAGAGCCGGCTCGCCAAGGCCGCGAACGCAACGACCGCCTGAGCTACGCGGCGATCGCAGCGATCAACACCGGCATCACGACGTCGCCCGGCGCACCCGACTTCAGCGCGCGATCGGTCTCGGCGATGCGGTCGTGGATCAACACCAGCTGGTCCAGCGAGTAGTTGCGCGCCTGCTGTTGGTACCGCCGGGCCTGCCAATCGAACCGGAGCCCGGCTTGCTTGGCGACCTGCGCGGCCGGCGTGCGGTCGGGCAGCGCGCGCACGCGGATCAGGTCCCGCACCCGCACCGCGATCCCTCCGAGAACCATCAGAGCTTCGTCGCCATTCTCCTCGATCGCGCGGAGCGCCCGGATCGCGCCCGGGAGGTCCTTCCCGAACGCTCGGTCACACAGATCCCATGTCTTCTGCTCGCCGAGACCGCGGAACTGGCGGTGCACCTCGGCCGGCGTGATCCGCGTGCCCTCGAAGGCGGCCCCGAGCTGCTCGAGCGCGGCGGCCAACTGCGCCAGGTCTTCGCCGAGCGTCTGGACGAGCGCTCGCGCGGCTTGGGCCGTGAGCTCGACGCCGATGCCCTTCGCGCGTTGGACGAGCCAGGGCTCCAGCTCCTTGCGGGCGACCTGCGCCTGGGTGATCGTGCCGACCGGCTCGACGATCTTGACCAGGGCGGCCGGCGGCTTGCCGCGCTCCGCGACCGTGCAGGCGAGCACCAGGGGCGCGGTCTGGTCGGGCGAGCGGAGGTAGACCCCGAGCTCGCCCAGGGCGGCCTTGGACAGACTCCGGCAATCCGTCACCAGCAGCGCGCGAGGCTCACCGAACAAGGACGGTGTCGCGAGGTCCTGGAGCTCACCGCCGGTCCACTCGGCGGCGTCGACCTCGGTCGCCCGGATCGCGCCGAGCATCGCGAGGGCGGTCTCGCGCAACCAGAACGCGTCCTCCCCCCACAGCAAGGTCACGGCCTGGAGCTGGCTCATCATCATCATCGTACGGTGCGCCACCGTCACCGCTCCCGGTAGCCTCGCCTGCCTCACGTGAGCGTAGGGTTCATCGATGCCGTCCACGACGCTGTCCCTCGCAGACGCGGAGATCACCGCGGTCCTCGATGTCGACACGTCGATACCGCTGGCCGCGATGTTCGACGGAAGCAGCGACCCGGCACCGGAGGGCATCGCCGCGAGGTATCCGGACGAGTTCACCGCGGATGACTGGCACTTCCGGGACCATTGCTTCGTGGTCCGGACGCCCACGCGGGTGACCCTGATCGACGCGGGGGCCGGCCCCGCCGACTCAGCCTTCGGACGGTGGCTCGGCGTCGCGGGAACGCTCCCGGACGAACTCGGCGCCATCGGCGTGAGGCCGGACGACGTCGACGACGTGATCCTCACCCACGTGCACTCGGACCACACAGGATGGGCCACGATGTCGTCGCCGGACGGGTGGGTGCCGCGGTTCCCGAACGCTCGCTACCACCTCCATGGCGCCGACGTCGACTGGATGCGGTCGTTCACCGACGAGGACGACGTCCGCGAGTTCGCTGAGGTGATCGCTCCCCTCGTGGCGTCCGGCCGCCTCGATGCCTCCACCGAGGACCGCGAGGTGTCGCCGGGCCTGCGCGTGCTGCACGCGCCGGGCCACACCCCGGGACACCGGTGCGCGCTCCTGGACGCCGGCGGCGAGCGGGTCCTGTTCGCCGGCGACCTGCTGCACTTCACCTTCCAGCTGAACGATCCGGGGTTCCGCGCGCCGGGCGAGCACGATCCCGATGTGGCGTGCCGCACGCGCGCCGCATGGCTCGATCGGGCGGAGTCAGAGAGGCTGACCGTCGCGACCGCGCACGTGCCGCCATCCCCGATCGGCCGGATCGTCCGCGAACAGGGTGCGCGACGGTTGCGACCTCGCTAGCGCTGCGGACTCACCACCGGCTCGCCCTCCTCGTCCCACGTGACGGTGAGCGTGCCGTGCTCATCGGTGCGCCAGATCTCGGCGCCCGTCGAGGCCGCCTCGGCGAGCGCCGTCGGGTTCGGGTGTCCGTATGGGTTGGGCTGGCCGACGCTGATCGCGACGACCTCCGGGCTGACCGCGGGGAAGAAGTCGGGCAACGACGTGTCGCCCGCGTGATGCGGCATCTTCAAGACATCCACCTCCTGGAGCCTGCCGGTGTCGAGCAGGACCTGCTGGGCCTCGCGTTCGGCGTCACCGGTGAACAACATCGAGTCGGGGCCGTCCTGCAGGAGCAACACGAGGGAGTCGTTGTTCGGGTCGGAGTGCGAGTCGAGCCAACATCGGTCCGGCGAGAGCACGTCGAACGTCAGGTCGCCGACCGTCACGGTGTCGCCGGCGCGCGGCATCCGCACCGGGATACCCTCGGCGTCGATCTCGTCGTGGAGCTCGGCCTGCAACGCCGTGTCGTCGGGGCACCCCGGCTCGAGGAACACGCCGACCGGGAACCGCGCGAGCGCCTGCGGAAGGCCGGCGATGTGGTCGGCGTGCGGATGGGTCGCCACCACGGCGTCGAGCCGCTTCACCCCGTACGAGACCAGCAGTTGCGCGTCGAGCTCGTCGTCGGGCCCGCCGTCGATCAACACGGTCGCGCCGGCGGGGCTCGTGATCAAGATCGAGTCGCCCTGCCCGATGTCCAGCACGCGGACGGTGAGGCCGGTCGGGGGCCCGGCGCCGAGCGCGATCTGCCACACGAACACCGGAGCGAGCGCGACCCCGGCCATCAGCGCCCGGCGCGGCGGACGCCAGCCGGTGCGGAGCCACGCCGCGATCGACGCGAACACCGCGACGCCGATCAAGAGGACCACAGGGCTCCCGCTCGAGGTCACCCACGCGACGGGCGCCTTCGCCAGTGCGGACGCGACGACCTCGAGATAGCGCATCGGAACCCGGGCGAGCAGCGCGAGGACGCTTCCGAGCGGGAGCCACACGAGCCCGAGCGCCGACGCGGCGATGCCGAGCAACAGCGCCGGCGAGACGGCCGGGAACGCGGCGAGGTTCGCCACGATCGTCACGCCCGGAACCTCGTGGAAATGGAAGAGCAGCAACGGCGTGACGCCGAACTGCGCCGCGATCGTGGTGCCCGCCGCCAGGGCGATGGGCGTCGGCATGACCCGGTCGAGTCGCTCGGCGATCGGGGTGGCCAGGATGACCATCCCGGCGGTGGCCGCGACCGAGAGCTGGAACCCGATCGCGTAGACGAGCCACGGGTCGAGGATCAACAGCGCGAGGACGGCCGCCGCGAGGATCGTGCCGGTGGTCCGGGGCTTGCCGAGCAGGATGCCGAGCAAGGCGAGACATGCCATCGTCCCGGCCCGGAGGACCGACGGTTCCGCGCCGGTGAGGACCACGAACAGCACGACCACCCCGATCCCCATCGCGAACCGTCCGGCCGGACCGATCTTCAGTGCCCCCGCGAACGCCATCACCGGCGCCAGCACCATCGCGACGTTCTCTCCCGACACCACGAGCAGGTGCCCGAGCCCGGTCGTCTGGAAGTCGCGCGTGGTGACCGGGTCCAGCTTCGACGCGTCGCCCAGCACCAACCCGAGCAGCAGCCCGGCTTCACGAGGCGGAAAGATCCGCTCGATCGTGTCTCCGACGAACGCGCGGACGACCTGCGTCATCCGGACGAATGGCGACGGGGCGCCGCCGATACGTTCCACGTCGATCGCGCGGACGCTGACGGCCAGGCCCCGATGCGCAAGCGTCGAGGAGAAGTCGGCGTCATCGGGGACCTGGAGCGTGCCCTCGATCCGGAGTTGATCGCCGCGGACCGCGGGCGGCGGCGCATCGTTGCCGCTGACCCATGTCGACTCGCGAAGGGTCGCGGCGCCGCCGGACCACGACACGTCGCTCACGTCGACGATCGCGTGCCAGCCGAAGGAGCTCTGCTCCGGGTCCTCGCGCAACGTCGCGAGCAGCGTCACGGTCCGCGGTGCCAGCCGGTGCAGGAGGGAATGCTCCGCCCGCAGCGCACCCAGCCCCGCCCAGCCGACGCCGCAGAGCACCACGCCGACCACGACGAGCACGAGCGCCTTGACGGGGTTGCGGCTCGGATCGGTGGGCGCCGACATCACCGCCGCTACTGCGGGTGGATCGCCGTCGCCGAGCCCGGCCGTGCGGATCGGGTCGATGCCCCTGCGTCCGGGAGCGGCGGCGACGGCCCCTGCGAGGGCCGCGCCGCCGAGGAGGACCCAAACCCACCACGGCCATGTCGTCGCCGCCGCGGGCCGGAGGTCCCACAGGAGCAACCCCGCCCAGAAGCCGGATGCGACCAACGGAGCGCCCCACCCTCGCATCGGACGGTCACACCGTCACCTGCGAGCGGAGGTCTTCGAGCGTCGCCGGCCCGATCCCGGACACTTCGTCGAGCTGATCGATCGACGCGAACGGCCCGTGCTCCGTGCGGTACTGGATGATCGCGGCCGCGAGGACCGGGCCGACGCCGTTCAGCGTCTCGAGCGTCGCCTCGTCGGCGGTGTTGATGTTGACGAGGGTCGTTGGTCCCCCAGGGACGCCACCGGCGACCGGCACGCCGGTCGGCGGGGCCGCGCCCTTCTTCGGCACGAGGATCTGCTGCCCGTCGGTCAGCGGCGCCGCCAGGTTGAGCAGGGTGAGGTCGGCCTTCTCGAGCGCGCCTCCGGCTCGCTCGACCGCGTCGATCACGCGATCGCCCGGCGCGAACTCGAACACGCCGGGCTTGCGCACGGCGCCCGCCACGTCGACGATCAGGGTGGGCGCCGCGCTCACCGACGCCGACGGAGCGGCCGACCCCGATGCGACCGCCACGGCCGGGGCGCCCGACGGCGACGCCCCGAACGACGTCTGCGCCACGGGCACGGCCGATCCCGCGGTGGTCGCGACCTCGACCGGGCGCGGCAACGACCGCGTGTACCAGAGGCCGACACCGGCCAGCAGCGCGACCACGACCACGATGAGGCCGACGAGCTCGCCGCGCGACAGTCCGTCGAGCCGGTCACGGAAGTCCATGGCGCGACGCTACGGGCGCACGCCGCGCCACGCCGTGCGGAGCGTCACACCGATCGAGCGAACGGCTCAGTCGCGCACGACGAAGTTCACGAGCTTCGGCGCACGGACGATCGTCTTGACGACCTCGCGGCCATCCAAGGCGTGTGCGACCCGCTCGCTCGCTCGCGCGGTCGCTTCCGCGTCCGCCTCGGCGATGTCCGCGGATACCTCGATCTTGTCGCGAACCTTCCCGTTGACCTGGACGACCATGGTCACCGTGTCGTCGGCCGCGAGGGCGGGGTCGTAGCCCGGCCACGTTGAAACGTGCACCGACGACCCCTCCCCGATCACCTCCCGCCACAGCTCCTCCGCCGCGAACGGCGCGACCGGCGCCAACATCTGCACCAGGGCACGCGCGGCGTCGCGCGCGCCACCCCCGGCCTCCAGCGTCGACCGGATCTCGTTCGTCAGCACCTGCAGCTTCGAGATCGCGGTGTTGAACCGGAACCGGTCGAGGTCCTCGGTGACGCCCTTGATCGTCTTGTGCGTCAGGCGCACGAGCGACTCGGGCTCCACGCCGTCCGCCGCGATCGCCTCATCCACCGCGGTGAACACCCGGCCCAGCCACTGATGCACCCCCGGGCGCCGGTCCGGGTCGCCCGCGATCAGCTTCCAATCGATGTCGTCCTCGAACGGCCCGGCGAACAGCATGATCAGCCGCATCGTGTCGGCGCCCCATCGCTCCACGATCGGCATCGGCTCGACGATGTTGCCCTTCGTCTTGGACATCGAGGCGCCGCCGTAGATCACCTGGCCCTGATTCATCAGCCGCGGGAACGGCTCGACGAACCCGATCATCCCCATGTCGTACAGCGCCTTGGTGAAGAACCGGCAATACAAGAGGTGCAAGATCGCGTGCTCGACCCCGCCGGTGTACTGGTTCGCGGGCATCCACCGGTCGACGTCCTCGCGGCGGAACGGCCCGTCGTCGTACCCCGGCGAGCAGTATCGGAAGAAGTACCAGCTCGAGTCGACGAACGTGTCCATCGTGTCGGTGTCGCGCGTCGCGTCCTCGCCACCGATCGGACACGGGACGTGCTTCCAGGTCGGATGACGGGC
>Ga0157375_10002553_pt1 | contig 15801 bp, 15 predicted proteins | sample M35metaG_FD_115311 | JGI IMG/M metagenome (GOLD analysis project Ga0157375, IMG submission 115311) | Miscanthus rhizosphere microbial communities from Kellogg Biological Station, Michigan, USA - M3-5 metaG | ecosystem: Host-associated > Plants > Roots > Rhizosphere > Soil | place: USA: Michigan...
ATCGACTGGCTGCCGCCAGGACCCGGACGTCACGGCGAGCTCGTGCTGTTCGAGGACTCGATCGTTGCAGTCGCGCGCACCGGCCACCCGGCACTCAGGCGGTCGTTGACGCTTAGCGAGCTCAGGAAGGCGCCGTTCGTCGGCTTGCGCCCGCGGATTGCGTCCGAGGCTCATCCTGTGCCGGGCATCGGCGCGTGGACGCGTCTCAAGCTCAACGTCGTCCTGGAAGTTTCGGAATTCGTCGAGGTGCTCATGGTAGCGGCCGCCTCGGATCTATTCGGCCTCATCCCATCTAGCATGACGAAATTCGCGGGCCACCGGTTCGAACTCAAGGCGCTGCCGTGCGGGCCCAAGGTGTCGGTGCCGATCAAGCTGATCTGGCCCGTCGCGCGCGAGCGCGACGCTGCGCACCAGTTCCTGCGCAACCAGGTCGAGCTCGCGACGCACGACGTCGTTCCGCGCCACCGCCGCGGGCGCCCGGTAGCGAGTGCAACCGGCTAATCGTCGGCGGTCGAACCGTCCGCCGGTTTCCCCGCCGGCAGCTCGTCGCCATTCGGCTTGTAGCCCGGCGGCACGTAGAAGTTGAGCGTCTTGAGGCGCGCGCGTCCGGTATTGCGGATCTCGTGGCGGTCGCCGCGCTCGATCAGGAAGAGGCTCCCGGCACGCAACGCGTAGCGCTTGCCGTTGATGCGCGCGATGCCGCCGCCGGAAACGACGAACAGCCACTGGTCGGCGCCGTCGTGCCGATTCCGCGCATTCCCCTCCGCCTTTCCCGGCCCCAGTACCATCTGGGCGGCCTGCGAGCGACGATTGCCCAGAACGACGCCGAATCCCTCGCCGAAGCGCAGTGTCTTGTGCTTCATGGGTCACTAAAGACGGGTTGGCCGGGTATCGTCGTCGCCTTTGAGACGAGCCCATCACAAAGGCGACTCGACGCGACGAGGCCTACTTTTGCTTCTTCGGAACCTTGGCGCCCGCCTTGCGAGCCTCCGACAGGCCGATGGCGATTGCCTGCTTGCGGCTCGTCACCTTCTTTCCGCTGCCGCTGCGCAGCGTTCCGTGCTTGCGCTCGTGCATCGTTTTTTTCACCTTCGACTGCGCGGTCTTGCCGTATTTGGTTGCCATGAGTCGACCTCCGTCCACGTGACAACGAAAACAATCGCACCCGTTTCGCGCAGTGGCTATCGGACGGCGTCGCAACGGTGCGTAGGGCACTGTCGACAAAACAGCTCCATCCGGTCCGCCGAAGGGGCTTCGGCCCGGGTCGGACGCACCCTACGCGAGATGAAGGAGAGGACCGACAGACCGCACGTGGGCGGTGCGCCTAACCTCGAATCGCCGACGCTTACAGGTGCCGGCCCCCTTTTTTAATCTTTTCGCCCGGAGTTCCCCATGTCTTCCAAAAGTGTCAGCAAGAGTTCCGCATCGCAGCAATCGCAGCGCAAGGCGGCGGCGAGCCAGCCCGACGCGCTGGAATTTCTGAAGAGCCAGCACCGCGAGGTCGAGGACCTCTTCAAGCAGTTCGAAAAGCTCGGCGACGAAGGTCCGAGCGAAGAAAAGGAGCCAATTGTTCGCATGGCATGCGAGAAGCTCACCGTGCATGCGAGCATCGAGGAGGAGATCTTCTACCCGGCCGCCCGCGAAATCGACGACGTCGAGTCGTTGCTGAACGAGGCGGAGGTCGAGCACAACACGGCGAAGGACTTGATCGCCACGCTCGATTCAATGGACGCCTCGGATCCGATGTTCTCCGCGACGTTCACCGTGCTTTCGGAATACATCAAGCACCACGTGAAGGAAGAGGAGGGCGAGCTGTTTCCGAAGGTCAAGAAATCCGACCTGGACCTCGATGCACTGGGCCAGGAACTCGCCGCCCAGGCTGACGAGCTTATGTCGGCGCAGGAAGCGTCGTAGAATCAGTTGCCGCCGTCGAGGCGCGCACTGGCACGTCGACGGGCTTCGTCGTGTAGTCGTCGAAGCCCGCCTTTTGGGTCGTGCGGATACGACTTCTGTGTGAACACGACCACGAAAGGCGATGATGACGAATTCCCTCCGATCGCTGCCGACGCACAAGGCGCGAAGGGCGCTGCTGGTCGCGGTGGTGACAGCTTTGTTGCCGCTCACCGCTGCCGCGCAGCAGCCGACGCCGCAACAGCAAAACGCAATCCGCCAATCGTGCCGTGGTGACTTCCAGGCCAACTGTGCGGGCGTTCCGACGGGCGGCGCGGAAGCGCTGCAATGCCTGAAGAACAATTTCGACAAGGCGTCGTCCGGATGCCAGAAGGCTCTTGGCCCCGCAATGGGTAGCGCCCCCGCTGCGGCGCCCGCGAGCGCAGGCGTCCCCGCGTCGTCGTCGGCTGGGGCAACGGGCTCCGCGGGCGCGCCTCCAAGGTCTCCGCCGGCGCCCGCCGGCAGGCAGGGTGCGGCGACGGGCACCGGGCAGCCGGCCTCGATGCGCGAGGAGCTCATGCTGACGCGCGAGCTGTGCGGTCCCGAATTCCGGTCCTACTGCGCGAACGTGCAGCTCGGCGGCGGGCGCGCGATGCAGTGCCTCGAAGCGAACGCCGCGTATCTCTCGGCGCGATGCAAGGGCGCGCTGGCGGAGATCCGCGCGCGCCGTTGATTGCCGCGCGCTCGTTGCTGCCGCTGATGCGTCGGCGGAGCTAGCTTCCGCCCGCGCTTCGCGCGCGCACGTAAGCGGAGCGCACGTAAGCGACGAGCCCGCGCGTCGACGCGTCGGTGTCGGTTGGCAACGCGGCGCCCACGGACAGCGACGCCGCGATCGGCCGCGCGAGCGTCCGGCCGTGTTCCACGCCGAATTCGTCGAACGGATTGAGGCCGTACAGCATGCCCTCGACGAAGGTTCGATGCTCGTAGAGCGCGAGCAGCTGTCCGAGCCTGAATGGCGACAGCTCCGGCATCAGCATCATTGTGGAGGCGCGATCGCCGGGGCATACGCGCGCCGCGATGGCCGCGTCGAGTTCCGGACCCGTTAGTCCCGTGGCGGCAAGGTCCGTTCGGATCTCGTCCGCGGCGCGCCCGATCATCAGCGCCCGTGCGGACGCGAGCGCATTCGCCACGAGTAGCGTCTGCTGGTCGGCGATCGGTTGCGCCGCCGCGAGCGGTACGATGAACTCGACGGGAGCCTCTCGCGGCCCCTGGTGCAGCCACTGGAAGAACGAGTGCTGGCTGTTGCTCCCGACGTCGCCCCACACCGCCGGCGAATGAGCCTCGGTCAACGCGCCGCCGTCGCGTCCGACGCGCTTGCCGTGACTTTCGAGGACCAGTTGCTGCAGGTGCGAAGGCAAATGCGCCAGCGCCTGCGAGTAGGGAACGACGACCCGCTCCACGTGCTTCAGGTGAGTTGCGTTCCACCAGCCGACGAGACCGAGCAGGACCGGCACGTTGCGGTCGAACGGCGTCTCGCGAAAGTGCACGTCGATGCTCGCGGCGCCAGCCAGGAGCTTTTCGAAGCGTTCGAAGCCAAGCTTGAGCGCGATCGGAAATCCGGCCGGGGACCACAGGCAATAGCGGCCGCCGACCCAATCCCACCATGGAAGGATGTCGGCGACCGCAATGCCGAACGACTGCGCCGCATCGGGATTCGCCGTCGTCGCCATGAAATGCGCATTGACGTCGACGCCCGTGCCGAGCGCCGCGACGAGCCACGCCTTCGCGCTGGCGGCGTTGGCGAGCGTTTCCTGCGTCGTGAACGATTTGGACGTGACGATGAACAGCGTCGCCGCCGGGTCGAGCGGCGCCAGGGCGCGCGTCAGGTGCGCGGGATCGACGTTGGACACGAACGCGACGTCCACCCCCTGGGTCTTCCGAACGGCGTCGCCTCGCGCGGGCGGCGGCTCGGCGAGCGCCGAGCACACGAGGTGCGCGCCGAGATCCGAGCCGCCGATGCCGATATTGACGACCGCGCGAATGGGCCGGCCCGTGCAGCCTGCGCGGACGCCGCCACGTATCTGCGCTGCCATCCTCCGCATCTTTACCTGCGCAATGCGGACGTCCGGAATGACGTTGCGCCCGTCGACGACGAGCGGCGTATCGTCTGCCTGGCGCAGTGCGGTGTAGAGCGCGGGACGACGCTCCGATTGATTCACCTTTTCGCCGGCGAAGAGCGCTGCGATCCATCCCGCAAGTCCCGATTCGATGGCGTGGTCGACCAGCAGTGACAGTGTATCGGCGCCGAGGCGCTCCTTCGAGAAGTCGAACAGCCAGCCGTCCCACTCGAATGACAGTCGTGAGAACCGGCCGGGATCGCGCGCGAAGAGTTGCGCGAGCGTGATGGAAGCGAGCAGGCGTCGCTCGCGGGCGAGATCCGACGGGGCGGCTGGAGTCATCGATTCGTCTCTTCACGCGACGAGGCAAGGGACGGTTCGCCGGCGGCGTGAGCATAGTGGATCGGGCCGCCGATGCAAATCGCAATGCGCGTGTGCCGCAATGTGCCGCGTGCGGAGCGGCGGCTTCTTCGGGCCGGTGCGGTTCGCGACGGTTATAATCGATGCGGTCCCATGCGCATCCTGCTCTCCAATGATGACGGCTATTTCGCTCCGGGGCTCGAACGCCTCGCCGCCGCGCTAGCCTCGCGCGCCGAGGTGACCGTGGTAGCGCCCGAAGCCGATCGCAGCGGCGCCTCGAATTCGCTGACGCTCGACCGCCCGCTGATGGTGCGGCGCGCGCCGAGCGGCTTCCTGTTCGTCAACGGAACTCCGACCGACTGCGTTCACCTCGCGGTGACGGGGTTGCTCGACCATCTGCCGGATCTCGTGGTCTCGGGGATCAACCTCGGCGCGAACATGGGCGACGACACCATCTACTCCGGTACTGTCGCCGCGGCGACCGAGGGCTTTCTCCTCGGCATTCCATCGATCGCGATCTCGCTCGCGTCGAAGGAGGGCGCGCATTTCGACACGGCCGCGACGGTCGCGCTCGAGCTCCTCGACAATCATGAGCGACAGTCGCTCGGTCCGCACCTCCTCAACGTCAACGTGCCCGATCGTCCGCGCGCGATGCTGAAGGGCTACCGCATCACGCGCCTCGGTCGCCGCCACAAGGCCGAGAACGTGGTCAGGACGAGAAATCCGCGCGGCGAGACCGTGTATTGGGTCGGTGCAGCCGGCGCCGCCGCCGACGCGGGCGAGGGCACGGATTTCCACGCCGTCGAGCAGGGCTATGCGTCGGTGACGCCGCTGCAGATCGACCTTACGAATCACGAAGCGCTGCCGCGGCTCACGCAGTGGCTCGCGCAGTGAGCGGGAGTTAAAGGGGGGGTAATGGGCACGCTCGGGGCGAAGATGGCAGGCATCGGGATGACGTCGACGCGCACGCGCAACCGGATGGTCGAGCGGCTGCGTGCCGACGGAATCCGCGACGAGCTCGTGCTGGAGGCGATGAACTCGACGCCGCGGCACATCTTCGTCGACGAGGCGCTCGCGACGCGCGCGTACGAGAACGTCCCGCTGCCGATCGGCAGCGGGCAGACGATATCGCAGCCCTGGGTCGTCGCGCGGATGAGCGAGCTCGCGCGCGCGGGGACGCCGCTCGAACGCGTGCTCGAGATCGGCACCGGCTGCGGCTACCAGACGGCGGTGCTCGCGCGGCTCGCCGGCGAGGTGTACTCGGTCGAGCGCATCCACGCGCTCTTTGCCAAGGCGCGGCGCAACCTGCAAGCGCTGAAGGTCAAGAACGTGCGCCTGATGCACGGCGACGGCATGTCCGACCTCGGCGAGGAGCTCGCGGTGGATGCGATCGTCGTCACCGCCGGAACGTCGCGCGTGCCGGACGTGCTGTTCAAGTATCTGAAGCCAGGGGGCCGCATGATATTGCCGCTCGCGCAACATGGTGCAGTGGGCGACGGCGTGCAAAGGCTGACCGTGATCCAGTCGACCCCCGAAGGTCGCCGGGAGCACACCTACGATCCGGTAAGATTTGTTCCGCTGCTTCCCGGACTCGCCTGAACGTTGTCATCGATGCCGCTCGCACGTATTGCTGACGACGTTCGCACAGTGGCGTCGAGAGTGCTGCCGGCTGCGGCGATGATCCTCCTGCTCGCTTCGTGCGCCAGCCGGCAGCCCGCCCCCGTCGAAGATCGCACGCAGCGTCCGCCGCCGGTCGTCGCTGCGCCGCCCGCCGAGACACCGCCAGCGGAGGTCGCCGCGCAGCCCGCTCCTCCCACCTACACGGTGAAGCGCGGCGACACGCTGCGGCAGATCGCCGCCGAGCGCGGCATCGACTATCGCGAGCTTGCCGCGTGGAACAACATCGACAACATCAACGTGCTGCGCGTGGGCCAGGTGCTGCGTCTCACATCGCCGAGCGAGCCCGCCTCGAGCGCCGCCGGTGTGCAGACGGCGCCTTTGCGCACGGAATCGCCTGTGGGCGTGCCGCAGGCTCCGGTCCCGCCCGTTGCAATCGCGCCTCAGGCCGCCGCACCTGCGATCATCGCCGTGCCGCCGCCGTCCGCTCGCAATTCGGAGGCGTACAAGACGCAGCCCAAGGCGATCAAGGAGCCTTACTCGGAGCAGGCTTTGCGCGATGTGCAACGCGGTGCTGCGTTGGCCTCCGCCGCGCCGATGACGTCAGCGGCACCATCACCCGCCGTTGCGTCTCCAAGTCCCGCCGGGGCTTCTCAACCGGCGCCGGCAACGCCCCGAGTCACGCCGGCGCCGATCCCCGCGCCCGCGGCGGAACCGCCGGCGGTTGCGCGCGTCGAACCGAGACCCCTGCCGCCGGTAGCGGACGGCGACGAGAGAGTCGACTGGGTGTGGCCCGCGCGGGGCAGGATCCTGACGGGATTCTCGGAAGCCACGAGCCTCAAGGGGATCGACATCGCCGGCGCGGTGGGGCAGCCTGTCGCCGCGAGCGCAGGCGGCAAGGTCGTGTACGCGGGGACTGGGCTCCGCGGCTACGGCAAGCTCATCATCATCAAGCACAACGGCACGTACCTGTCGGCCTATGCGCACAACAAGGAGATCCTGGTGAAGGAAGGCCAGCAGGTCGCGAAGGGACAGAAGATCGCCGAGATGGGCAACACCGACGCGGATCAGGTCAAGCTTCACTTCGAGATTCGCCGGCAGGGGAAGCCGGTCGATCCGCTTCGCTATCTGCCGCCCGCGTGAGCCCTCGGCGCGCCCCGAGGGCGAACAAGTCCCGAAGCGCGTAGCGCGGCGGGCAATCCAATGACCGCGAGGCCATCGGCCGAAGACGATCCCGATCTCGACCTGCCGGGCTTCGAGTCCGCGGGAGATAGCGGCCACGCATCGTCCGAGCGCGGGCACGATGACGACCACGCGACGGCGCGCGCCGAACCGGACCGATGGACGCGGGAGCTGCCGCTTCCCGAGCCGGCGCCGGGACTGGGCGCGGACATCGTCAACGATGTCACGCAGATCTACCTGAACGAGATTGGCCAGCACGTGCTGCTTTCGGCGGCCGAAGAGCGCACGCTCGCCCGGGCCATGGCGGGCGGCGACTTCGAGGCGCGGCAGCGGCTGATCGAGCACAACCTGCGGCTCGTCGTCAGCATCGCGAAGCATTACACCAATCGCGGCCTCGCGCTGCCCGATCTGATCGAGGAAGGCAACCTCGGCCTCATCCACGCGCTCAACAAGTTCGACGCCGAGCGCGGCTTTCGCTTCACGACGTACGCGACGTGGTGGATCCGCCAGGCGGTCGAGCGCGCGATCATGAACCAGTCGCGTACCGTGCGGCTGCCGGCTCACGTCGTCAAGGAACTGAACGTCGTGCTGCGCGCGTTGCGCCATCTCGAGATGCACGGCTTGCCGGAAGGCCGCGACGTGGCGCTCGACGACGTCGCGCATCTTCTCGGCAAGCCGGTCGAGCAGGTGCGCAAGGTGCTGGGCTACAACGAGCGGACGACGTCCCTCGACGCTCCCATCGACCGCGAGGGCGGCACATCGATCGGCGACACCCTGGCGGACGAGGACGCGCTGTCGCCGGAAATCGTGCTGCACAACACCGAGATCGAAGGGTGGGTTCGCATGTGGCTCGAGGAGTTGAACGAGCGCCAGCGGACGGTCATCGAGCGCCGCTACGGATTGAACGACCGCGAGGTCGCGACTCTCGAGGAGCTCGCCCGCGAGATCGGCGTCACCCGCGAGCGGGTGCGGCAGATCCAGACCGAAGCGCTCGAAAAGCTGCGGCAGCGCCTGAAGCGCCGTGGGCTGGATCGCGACGCGTTGTTGTAAGCCGTGCGGTCGGCTACGTCGCCGCGGGCGCTGCGCGGCGCAGCGCCGACGTCGGCGGCAGGATGCGCACCGCTCGGCGAAGGCGCCACAACGCCGAAGCGCGCTCGAGCGTCGTGTCGGCGTGCGCGGAAACCGGTCCGTAGCGCAGCTCCGCGTAGGACTCGCCGATGACGGCGAATGCTTTCGCGAACTGCGGCCAGCGCGCAGCGGCGCGCGAGACGTAGTCGAGCGGCCCCTCGTAGGCGGCGCGCGGCAGGCCGGCGCGCGCAAGCCGAGTACACACGCGGTCCCACAGCGCACGCGCCCGGTCCTGCCGCCGGCGCCTCCATGCAAGCCAGCCGAGCAGGCCGCCGATCCACGCCGACGCCATTGCCGCAACGAGCGCGGTGAGCTGCCACGGGGCAAGCGAATTGAGCTGCCATTCGCGCCACAGCGCGCGCTGTCGGTCGAAATTGAAGCCGATCACGTTGCGCCGCCAATCGTGGTTCAACGCGTCCCACGACAGCTGCAGCGACTTCAGGAACGATTCGTCGAGCCGCGCGAGCATGGGCACCTGCTCGCTCGCCGGCAGCGAGCCGCCGAGGCCGAGCTGGATGCGCGAGGGCGCGACCGCTGCCGTTGGATCGAAGCGGCGCCATTGTCCGCCGATGATGGCCTCGGCCCATGCGTGCGCGTCGGATTGGCGAACGATCATGTAGTTGCCGTTGGGATTGATCGAGCCGCCCTGGTATCCGGTCACCACCCGTGCGGGGATGCCGGCCGCGCGCAGAATGACGACGAACGCGCTGGCGTAGTGCTCGCAGAAACCGCGGCGCGTGCCGAACAGGAACTCGTCCACGGGATTGGCCCCGAGCAGCGGCGGCGTCAGCGTGTAGAAGAACGCCTCGTGGTGGAACCAGTCGAGCACCGCGTCGACATAGGCCGCGTCGCCAGGCAGCCTGCTTCTGAGCTCGCGCGCGAATGCGACCGTTTTCGGGTTGGTGTTGCCTTCGTCGGGCAACTGCGGATGCTCGCGGCGATCGGCCTCGACGTCGCCGCCGCGGCCCGCCGGATAGTGGTCGCGCAACGTCGACGACTGCAGGTAACGGATCGGCTGCGTCACCGGCAGCCGGGCTATGATCTGCTGGTCGCGCGTCAGCATCGCGTCGACATCGCTGCGCAGCGTCCCGGGATCGCCGTCCGTCACTTGCGGAAGGCTGCCGGGCATGTCGAGCGCGAAGAGCCACGGCTTCCAGTGCGGCTCGAGCATGACCGTGTAGAAGACCGACGCGCCCTCGGATCGCGGGAACGATCCCGCCGGGCGCTGAGCGCGCATCGTCCACTCGCGTCCATCGAAATCGGCGAGCACCGGTCCGCGCCAATAACGCAGCCACGGCGGCGGCACCGGGCCTTCGAAGTCGATGCGGAACGCGACGGAGTCGGAGAGCGAGAGCTCGCTGATGTTGCCGGGCGCCATGTGGTCGGAAAGACCGGTGCTTCCCACGTGATCGGCCGGCATTCCCCACAGCGGTCCCGACACGCGCGGAAACAGCACGAACAGGATCACGGCGAGCGGAATCGCCTGCGCGAACATCTTCACCGTCACGGCGAGCGGCGTCCGCCAGCCGCCCTGCACGGTGCCGAGCACGGGCGGCCGCGCGAGCGTCTGTAGCGTGCTGCCGAGCAGGATGACCGCCGGGATCGCTGCCGCGGCGGCGAGCAGCGACTGGCTGTAGAAGAACGGCGTCACGATCAGGAGGCACGCGAGGCAGACGATCAGCGTGCCGTCGCGCAGGCGGCGCGTCTCGAGATACTTGATGCCGATGAGCGCGAAGAGGAAGGCGACGCATGGATCGCGACCGATGAAATAGCCCATGTGCTCGCGAATCGCGAGGGCCGTCACGACGGCGAGAACGCCCAGCACCCACGAGCGGATGATCGACGGCGGCCTCTCGGGATGGCGCGCCGCGCGCTCGATCACGACGAAGCGCAGCGCAACGAGCGAGATGCCGAGGACGGCGATCCACAACGGCACGAACGCGAGCATCGGCAGCTGCGTCGCGAGCATGAGCGCGCCGAGCCAGCGCACCTGCCCGAGCGACAGCGTGTCGTCGGCCGGTGCCATCGGCGCCCGGCGCTGTTTCCTGAAAAAGAGATAGGACGCTTCCATCGGCTGGGCCCGCGGGCGCTTTCGACCAGGGCAACCGGCCCTAGCTCGCTTGCTCCGGCAGCAAGGCGAGCGCGGTCAGCGCGGCGCGGCGGTGGTCGCGGCCCTGCCCGGCGGGCAGCGAAACGCCCGGAGCGCGCAATGCAAAGGGCCTCGCCGCGCGCTCTGCGGCGAGCACCCACGCGGTGAGGCGCGCGATCTTGTTCGTCGACGGAAGGGTCGCGGGCAGCGCGTCCCACACGAGGTCGACGCGCCCGCCACCGCTTCCGCCCTCGAACTGTTTCGTGTGCCAGCCCGCCCCGCGCGCGACCGATTTCCATGCGATGCGCTGCAACGGGTCGCCCGGCTGGTAGGCGCGGAGGCCTGCGAGATCGGCATCAGAGCCGCGCGCGACCGACGCGTCGTCCTGGCCGAAGTCGCCCGGAGGCAACGGCGGCGGATCGACTTCCGGCGTGGGAAATGCGATGCCCGCGAGCGGGAAATGCACGTACGCCCACGCGTGCCACAGTCCCATCGGATATTCCGACGAAAGCGTCACGCGGCCCAGCACGATGCGACCGCGCCGCGGCGTCAGGAGCTCGAGCGCGACGGGCAGCGCGGAATCCGGCAACACGTCTACGGTCACATGGCTGCAGCCGCGCGCCGTCAGCATCACCGCATAGCGCGGCATCGCGCCGCCCGCGAGCGCGAGCGTGAACGGCATGACCGCACCCGCGAACGTTTCACCTGCCGCAAGCGGGCGCAGCTCGATGCCCGACAGATTCCGGTACGTGTGTACCAGTGCCGTGGCGACGAGCCCCGCGAGCATGAACGTCGCGACGAACCCAAGCGACAGCGAATAGTTGAGCGACGTAAGAAGGGTCATCCCAAGCGTCGCGAGAAACGCGTAACCGCGCCGCGTCGGCAGGATGTAAATCCGCTGATGCCGAAGGATGACCGGGTCGTGATCCGCGGGCGCGTGGCGCAAGAGGCGCTGCAGATAGCCGGCGCGCCACGATCCCGTGGCCGCCGGGGCGCCAGATGCGAGAGTGGCCGCGGGCGTCGGCGTAGGCATCGGCTTCTCGTTCTCAGTGTCGTTCAGTGGGATAAAGGACTTCGGCAAACGCCGGCCCGCGTCCGCCGCGTGGCGGACGCTTTGCTCAGGGCAGAGCGACGGTGCGCAGCAGCGCTTGTGCCTGCAGCGCGCCGGCGCGTGCGCCGCCCGCGAGCCGATGGCCAGCGACCGATGGGAATACTGCCTGCACGTCCTCGGGCAACACCATCGGGCGACCGTACAACAGCGCCCACGCCCGCGCGGCAGCCATCAACAGCAAGCCGGCGCGCGGCGAGAGGCCGCGTCGCGCCCCCGCGTCTGCCGCGCCGCCGCCGACGCTGCCGCGCGTCGCGGCGAGCAGCGCCTGCACGTAGTCGAGCAGCGCCGGCGACACGTGCACGCCGGCGGCTTCCTTCTGCCATTCGAGCAGCGTCGGCGGATCGGCGACGGCCTGCAGCGTTCCCATCTGGACACGACGATCGCCGCTGATCAGAAGCTCGCGTTCGGCCGCGGGATCGGGGTAGCCGATCTCGATCGCCATCAGGAAGCGGTCGAGCTGCGATTCGGGCAGCGGATACGCGCCGATCTGCTCGACGGGGTTCTGCGTCGCGATGACGAAGAACGGATCGGGCAGCTTTCTCGTCTCCCCGTCCTGCGAGACCTGCCGCTCCTCCATCGCTTCCATCAACGCCGACTGCGTCTTCGGCGGGGCGCGGTTGATTTCGTCGGCCAGGACTACCGAGTGAAAGATGGGACCGGGATGAAAGCGGAACGCCCGTGTCTCCGTGTCGAAAATGGAAACGCCGAGCACGTCGGCAGGCAGCAGGTCGCTCGTGAACTGGATGCGGGCGTACTTGAGCCCGAGCGTCGTCGCGAGCGCTTGGGCGAGCGTCGACTTGCCGACGCCCGGAATGTCTTCGATCAGCAGATGGCCGCGGGCAAGGAGGCACGCGAACGCGAGCCGCAGCGGCTCGCGCTTGCCGACGACGATGCGGTCGAGCTGCGTGAGGACCGCGGCGAGCCGCTCGGCGATCGGAACGTTGGTTTGGCTTAGCGGGCGAACGGTCATGGGCGCTTTTCCTGGCAAGAGTGCCGTTTCCCGGCACATTACCGTGCAATGGCAGTCTGGTCATCACTGGCGAGCGCGGGCTAAACTCCACCCGTCGGGGACATGCATGATGCCCTAAGGGCGGGATTGCCCTAAGGGCGGGATTGCCCTAAGCGCCCGCCGGAGCGGTCCGGCGCCCGCCCGGCTGTCCGTCGGCCGGCGTCGACTACTCCGATCGCCATCGTCGTAATAAAGCAAACCTCGTGCCCACCGCGTACATCACTCACCCGTCGTTCTTGCTGCACGACATGGGGTCTTACCACCCCGAGTGCCCGGACCGCCTGCGCGCCATCGGAGACCGGCTCATCAGCTCGGGCCTCGACAGCTATCTTACGCATCACACGGCGCCCGAAGCCGACAACGAGACGCTCGCACTGGTTCATGCGCGCGACTACATCGCCACGATCGAAGCGGAGAGTCCTTCGTCCGGACTCCATTATCTCGATCCCGACACGGCGATGAACGCGCATTCGCTGACCGCCGCGAAGCATGCGGCAGGCGCTGTGGTGCTCGCGACCGATCTCGTCGTGCGCGGCGAGTGCCGAAATGCATTTTGCGCCGTGCGCCCGCCGGGACACCACGCCGAGCGTCGGCGCGCAATGGGTTTCTGCCTGTTCAACAACGTCGCCGTCGGCGCCGCGCGCGCGCTGTCGACGCACGGCCTCGAGCGGGTGGCGATCGTCGATTTCGACGTGCACCACGGCAACGGCACGGAAGACATTTTTTCCGGCGATCCGCGCGTGCTGATGGTATCGACGTTCCAATATCCGCTGTATCCGTATTCGGGCGTGGACAATCCCGCAGCTAACATGGTGAACGTTCCGCTGCCGGGCGGCGCCGGCAGCAAGGAGTTCCGCGCGGCGGTGAACGAGCACTGGCTGCCGGCGCTCGAGCGCCATCGGCCGGAGGCCATTTTCATCTCCGCCGGCTTCGATGCCCACCGCGAGGATCCGCTCGCGGGGCTCGAATTCGCCGACGCCGACTTCGCGTGGATTACGCGCGAGCTCGTCGCCGTCGCCGCCAAGCACGCGCACGGCCGCATCGTCTCCACGCTGGAAGGCGGCTATTCGTTGTCCGCGCTCGGCCGCAGCGCCGTCGAACACGTCCGGGAGCTTGTCGCGAACTGACCGGCGGGCGTCGCCCGAAAGGGCGGCTGCAAATAACGGCGCCATTCTTGCAGGAGGAAAAGCGTTGGAGCGTCGAAAGTTTCTCGAGTCCTGCTTGGCACTCTCGGGCACCGCTGCGCTGCCGCAGATGTTGGCGCTCGCCGAGACGGCGCCGCGGCTCTACGAGCGCACGCGCCTCGTCGACATCCACGGCGCGCCGCTCAAGGCGAGCAGCGTCGCGGCCGAGACGAACTACATCTTTCACTACCCGTTCGTGTCGACTCCGTGCTTCCTGCTCAATCTAGGGAAGCCGGCGGTCGCGGAGAACGCGCTGCGACGCGAGGACGGCACGACTTACGCATGGAATGGCGGCGTCGGACCGTCGAAGGCGATCGTCGCGTTCTCGGCGATCTGCGCGCACAAGCTCGCCTACCCGACGCGCGAAGTCTCGTTCATCCGCTATCAGCCCAAGCGCTCGGCGACGTCCGATGCGCAGGTGATCCACTGCTGCGCCGATCACAGCGTCTACGATCCCGCATCCGGTGCGCGGGTCCTGGCCGGGCCCGCGCCGCAACCCCTCGCCGCGATTTTGCTCGAGCACGACGCTGCGAGTGGGGAGCTCGCGGCGCTCGGGACGGTGGGCGCCGAGCAGTTCGACGCGTTCTTCAGGAAGTACGAGTTCAAGCTCGCGATGGAGCACGGCCCCGCGAAGGCGCAGAAAGCGATCGGGCCGACGTCGGTCGTGCGCGAGCTCACGCAGTACTGCAAGCAGACGATCCAGTGCTGAAGGCTGCCGCCAGCGCCGCGATCGTCGTCACCGACCTGTCGAAATCGTACGGGCGAGTCGTTGCCGTCGACCGGGTGTCGTTCGCGGTGCGCGGAGGAACGACGACGGCCCTGCTGGGCGGCAACGGCGCAGGCAAGACGACCACGCTTTCGATGCTGCTCGGATTGCTTATGCCCAGCGCCGGCCGCGTGACCGTTCTGGGCGCGAAGATGCCCGACGAGCGCCATCGCGTCCTGCCCAGGATGAATTTCACGTCGCCGTACGTGGATCTTCCGAAGCGGCTCACCGTCGCGGAGAACCTCGCCGTGTTCGCGGATCTCTACGGCCTGAGGCGCGCGCGCGAGCGTATCGACGCAGTCGTCGCCGATTGCGACCTGGGCGGCTTCGTGAAGCGTCCGTACGGCAGCCTGTCGGCCGGCCAGCGCACCCGCGTATCGCTTGCGAAGGCAGTGCTGAACGAGCCTGACGTCCTGCTGCTCGACGAGCCGACCGCGTCGCTCGATCCCGACGTCGGCGACCGGATGCGCACGTATCTCGAGCGCTACCAGCGCCGCACCGGCTGCACGATGCTGCTCGCGTCCCACCACATGGGCGAGGTGGAGCGAATGTGCGACGACGTGATCATGCTGCGCGCCGGCGTGGTCGTCGACCAGGGCAGCCCGCGCGAATTGATCGAGCGCTACGGGCGCGGCAACATGGAAGAGGTCTTTCTCGACGTCGCTCGCGGGCGCGCCGATGTGGGTCTTGCGGGGAGCGCCGCGGAAGGGATAGTCCAGTGAGCGCGACGAGTCGCGCGGTGAGCGACCCCGCTGCGGTCCGCTACACGGGCATCGGCGCCTCCGCGCGCCGGGTGCGGGCCATCCTGCGGCGGCACGCGTATCTCATCCTGAAATCGCCGACGCGCATCGTCTCGATGATGTACTACCCGACGGTAACGATGATCGTCTGGGCGTTCCTCACGCTCTACCTCGCGCCGACGAACAACTTCCTGAAGGACGCGCCGGGCTTTTTCATCGGCGCGGTGCTGCTGTGGGACGTGCTGTTCCGCGGCCAGCTCGGCGTGTCGCTCACGTTCATCGAGGAGTTCTACGCGCGCAACCTCGGCAATCTCTTCGTCTCGCCCCTGACGCTGCCCGAGTACGTCGTCGGCCAGTTGACGATCAGCGTGGTTCGCGCGCTGATCGGCGTCGGCGGCGCGTGTCTCTTCGCCTGGCTGCTGTTTCGGTTCTCCATATTTTCACTCGGGCTTCCACTCGTCGCGTTCTTCGTGAACCTGCTGGTGTTCGGCTGGGGGATTGGCCTCGCGATGTCGGGTGCGATTTTGCGCCTGGGCCTCTCCGCCGAAGAGCTGGCCTGGGCGGCAATCTTCATTCTGGCGCCCGTGTCCGGCGTCTATTACCCCATC
>Ga0157375_10002557_pt1 | contig 15794 bp, 9 predicted proteins | sample M35metaG_FD_115311 | JGI IMG/M metagenome (GOLD analysis project Ga0157375, IMG submission 115311) | Miscanthus rhizosphere microbial communities from Kellogg Biological Station, Michigan, USA - M3-5 metaG | ecosystem: Host-associated > Plants > Roots > Rhizosphere > Soil | place: USA: Michigan...
CGCTTATCGGCAACTACGGCACGGCGTCTGGAGATGCCGAGTCGCAGGCGCCCCGTGTGGCAGGCTTCATCGTCCGGGAAGCATCGCCGGTCGCGAGCAACTGGCGTGCGGATTCGTCCCTCCGCGACTATCTCGTCCGCCACAATATCGTGGCGATCGCCGACATCGACACACGCGCCCTGACGCGTGTGCTGCGTTCGGCAGGTGTGATGCGGGGCGTAATCGCAACGGGGCAGGTCGACCCTGATGCGCTCGTCAGCAAGGCGCGAGCGATTCCGAAGATGGAGGGATCGGATCTCGTGCGCGGCGTCACGTGCGAGGTGCCGTTCGATTGGCGCGACGTGGCGGTGAGCGCCGGCGAGGCTGACCATCGCGAGTTCGGCATCGCGCCACAACGACGCTCGTCCAGACGGCTACGCGTCGCGGCGTACGACTTCGGCATCAAGTGGAACATTCTTCGCCGGCTCGACGCCTACGGCTGCGACGTGCGCGTGTTTCCCGCCACCGCACCCGCCAGCGACCTGCTCGCGACCGAGCCTGATGGCATTTTTCTCAGCAACGGACCCGGTGATCCGGCAGCCTTACCGTATGCCATCGACAACGTTCGCGAGCTGGTGCGCACGGACATTCCGATCTTCGGTATCTGTCTCGGCCACCAGATTCTCGGGCTGGCGGTCGGAGGTCAGACGTTCAAACTGAAGTTCGGCCACCGCGGCGCCAATCATCCGGTCAAGGAGCTTGATTCGGGCAAGGTCGAGATCACCTCTCAGAACCATGGCTTCGCCGTCGATCCCGATTCGCTGCCCGCGGAAGTCAAAGTTACGCATTTGAACCTGTACGACGGCACCGTTGAGGGTTTCCGCCATACCAGCAAACCGGTGTTCTCGGTGCAGTACCATCCCGAGGCCTCACCCGGCCCCCACGATGCAGACTACTTGTTTCTGAAGTTCCTCGACGCGATGGAAAAGCGCTGACCTGGACGAATGCCTAAACGTACGGACCTCAAACGCATTCTGGTGATCGGTTCAGGCCCGATCGTGATCGGACAGGCCTGCGAGTTCGACTATTCGGGTACCCAGGCGTGCAAGGCGCTTCGCTCCGAGGGTCTTGAAGTCATTCTCGTCAACAGCAACCCGGCGACGATCATGACCGATCCCGAGATGGCCGACCGCACGTACGTCGAGCCGCTCACTCCGGATTTGGTTGCCGCCATCATCGAGAAGGAACGTCCTGACGCGGTGTTGCCCACCGTCGGTGGCCAGACCGCGCTCAATCTGGCTGTCGCGCTCGCGGAGCGTGGCGTGCTGGAGAAATACAACGTCAAGCTGATTGGCGCGCAGATCGACGCCATCAAAGTTGCCGAGGATCGACTGCTCTTCCGCAACGCGATGCAGGAGATCGGTGTCGAGGTGCCGCGCAGCGGCGTCGCCAAGTCGCTGGAAGAAGCAATGGGGCTCGTCGAAGACACCGGCTTCCCGGCGATCATCCGCCCGTCGTTCACGATGGGCGGCGTCGGCGGCGGCATCGCCTACAACGTCGAGGAGTTCCGCGAGCTTGCGGCGCGCGGTCTCGAATTTTCACCCGTCCACGAAATCCTGGTCGAGGAATCGGTCATCGGCTGGAAGGAATTCGAGCTCGAGGTGATGCGCGACGTCGCTGACAACTTCGTCGTCATCTGTTCGATTGAAAACGTGGACGCGATGGGTGTGCACACGGGCGACAGCATTACTGTTGCCCCGGCACTGACGTTGACGGACAAGGAGTACCAGCGGATGCGCGACATGGCGCGGCGCATCATCCGCCGCGTCGGCGTCGAGACGGGTGGCTCCAACATCCAGTTTGCCGTGAATCCGGACGACGGCCGCATCGTGGCGATCGAGATGAATCCGCGCGTGTCACGCTCGTCGGCGCTCGCGTCGAAGGCAACCGGATTTCCGATTGCCAAGATCGCGGCGAAGCTGGCGCTCGGCTATCACCTCGACGAGATTCCCAACGACATCACGCGCCTCACACCGGCATCCTTCGAGCCGACCATCGATTACATCGTGGTGAAGTTCCCTCGCTGGAACTTCGAGAAGTTCCCGCAGGCTGATCGTACGCTGACGACGCAGATGAAGTCAGTGGGGGAGGCGATGGCGATCGGCCGGACTTTCAAGGAGGCCTTTCTCAAGGCTGTTCGGTCGCTCGAACTCGGCAAGCTCGGTCGGCTGTTTCCGGAGAATTCGGACGATGACGGGAACGGTGACGAGGACGAAACCGCGCTGCGCAAGCGATTGGTTGTACCAAGCGATCGGCGCATCTGGGCAATCTTCCGGGCGCTGCGGCGCGGGTGGACCATCGAGGTCGTTCACGAGCTGACGAGGATCGACCGCTGGTTTCTGCAGCAGTTCGCCGACATCGTGGCTCTCCGCGACATGGCCGCGCTCGGTGAATTCCGCGAAATGTCGACCGATCTCTTGCGGACGCTCAAGCGAAACGGCTTCAGCGATGAAGATATCGCCGCCGTGTACGGCGTAGACGAAGCTGCCGTTCGTCAGCGACGTCAGGACGAGGGGATCGTCCCCGCGTACAAGCGCATTGACACCTGCGCCGCCGAGTTCGAGTCGTTCACGCCGTACATGTACGGAACCTTTGAGGAGGTCTGCGAGGCCGACCCGACACCGGCCAGGAAAGTGATCATTCTTGGCAGCGGCCCCAACCGGATCGGTCAGGGCATCGAGTTCGATTACTGCTGCTGTCACGCGGTCTTCGGATTTCGCGATGAGGGATTCGAAACCGTCATGGTGAACTGCAATCCGGAGACGGTTTCGACCGACTATGACACGTCAGACCGGCTGTACTTCGAGCCGCTCACCTTTGAAGATGTCATGGGGATCGTCGACCGCGAACAAAGCGCTGGCGCCGACGTGTCGTGCGTCGTCCAGTTCGGCGGTCAGACGCCGTTGAAGCTGGCCTTGGCGCTTCAGGAAGCGGGTGTGAACATCCTGGGCACGACACCGGATTCCATCGATCTCGCCGAGGATCGCCAGCGCTTCTCGCAGCTGCTGTGGGATCTGGGCGTGCCGCAGCCCGCCAGCGGGACCGCGATTTCCCGCCAGGAGGCGCGTGAGGTCGCCGAGCGAATCGGGTATCCCGTCGTCGTGCGTCCATCGTACGTGCTCGGTGGCCGTGGGATGGCGATTGTGTTCGACTCCGGTGCACTCGATCGCTACATGACGGGCGCCGTTGACGTGTCGCATGACCGGCCTGTGCTCATCGATCGGTTTCTCGAGGACGCGTTTGAGTTCGACGTGGATGCCGTCGCTGATGCGACCGGTGCGGTTGTCATTGGCGGCATCATGGAGCACATCGAAGAGGCAGGCATTCATTCCGGCGATAGCTCCTGCGTCGTTCCGCCATTCATGGTCGCGGAGCGGCACCTCGGCACCATTCGCGAATACACCCGGCGAATCGCGCGTGCCCTGAAGGTCGTCGGTCTGATGAATGTGCAGTATGCAATCAGGGACGATACCGTGTACGTCCTCGAGGTGAATCCACGTTCATCTCGAACCGTTCCGTACATTTCGAAGGCGACTGGTGTGCCGATGGCGCGCATCGCCGCGCGTGTGGCGGCCGGTCGCACGCTTGCGGAACTCGGCGTCGTCAACGACCTCGAGGCGGCGGGCGTGTTCGTCAAGAGTCCGGTCTTCCCGTTCGTGCGGTTCCCGGGCGTCGATACCATTCTTGGGCCCGAGATGAAATCCACAGGCGAGGTGATGGGCGGCGCGGACAACTTCGGCGCGGCCTTTGGAAAGGCGATGATGAGCGCGGGGCAGCAGCTGCCAAAGGACGGATGCGTGTTCATCAGCGTCAACAACAGCGACAAGCCCACGGTCGTACCCATTGCGCGTGATCTGGCGGCGCTCGGATTTTCCATTACGGCGAGTCGAGGGACGGCTGCCTTCCTGCGCGCCCACGGCATCGACGCCGAAGTCGTTTACAAAGTGAACGAAGGTCGTCCCAACATCGCCGACCAGATCGTCAACGGCAAGATCGACCTCGTGATCAATACACCGCTCGGTCGCGAGTCGTTTTTTGACGATCGCGCTGTTCGCCGCGCCGCAACGATGGCGCAGGTGCCATGCATCACGACGCTGACCGGCGCCTCGGCGGCGGTCAGCGCGATCAAGGCGCTCCGTTCGCAGACGCTGACGGTCCGCTCGCTGCAGGACTATTATGCGGGGGTGGAAGCCGGGGCCTGATCGCGATGACGCACGATACGGTCCGCCGGAAGGCGGACGCGACGAAGGACACGAAGAACCGCGCATTGTCCTTCGTGACCTTCGTGCTCGCCACTGTGGCGGCCTTCGTGGTACAGGCGCAAACTTTCCGCGGCAGCGTCACGACCGTTGAAATACCCGTGACGGTCACCGACAGCAACAACCGCCTGATTACCGGCCTCACGAGAGACGACTTCGAGGTGTTCGAAGACGGCGATCCGGAGCCGATCACGCAGTTCTCCGACAAGCGAACGCCGGTCAGTGTCGGCGTCCTTCTCGACATCAGCGACAGCATGCGCGGGCAGCCAATCGTCGACGCGCGCGGAGCGCTCGATCGATTCATGAGCGACCTGCTCGAGGGTGAGGACGAGGCGTTTGTCGGCGCGTTCAATCACCTGCCGCGCATCCTGGTGCCGTGGACCGCGCCGCCATCTCGGCTTGCCGGCCGTCTGGATACCGAACGGCCCACCGGTGGAACGGCCATCTACGACGCCATCGCTGCATCGATGTCGATGTTCGGACGTCGCCAGCGCACGCGTGCTGCGATGATCGTGATTTCCGATGGTGCTGACACCGCCAGCGACCATTCGTTGCCGCAGACGCGCGAGTTGCTTCGCCGTAGTGACGCATTCGTCTATGCGATTGCGATCGATTCAGCAACGGAGCAGCGGGTGAGCACGCAAGTCAACCCGGAAGCGCTGCGTGAAATCACGGGCCCAAGCGGTGGGTACACCGAGGTGGTGCGAACATCGGCGGATCTCGGGCCTGCCACCCAGCGAATCGCGGAAGAGCTCAATTCGCAGTACATGCTCGCCTACGCGACGACACGTCCCCAGGATGGAAGCTGGCGGACCATTCGCGTCCGCGTCCGGAACCGCGACTACATCGCGCGGGCGCGTCGCGGATACTTCGCCATCCCCGAGCGCTAACCGGCCAAAAGCATCGCCCGAGTTGCACCGCAGCCGAACTCCGACCGATTTGGTCTTGACGGACTGAAACGGTCGGGTATAAAGTCGCGAGCGTGACTCTGAGACTCAATCTCATATCAGTGGTTGCTCTCGTCCTGTTCGGTTCTGCCACTGTGCTTGCCCAGAGCGCGGTCTTCCGCGGCCGTATCGTCGATCCGATGAGAGCCGCCGTTGCCGCCGCACGAGTGGTCGCGGTTGCAGCGCCCGGCGGGGCAGTGACGACTTCCGTGTCCGACGCCGAGGGACGATTCGAGCTCCAGCTCGAGCCCGGCGACTATCTCCTCACGATCAGCTCGCCAGGGTTCTCAGAAGAGTTACGTCGCATTACGGTGCCGGTATCGGGTGCGGCGTCCGTTGAATTTCTACTCCAGATAGCTGGCTTCACACAGTCCGTTGAGGTGAACGGCGACGCGACGGGCAACACGCCCACCGTCAGTACGAGCACCAGGACGCCGACACTGCTCCGCGACGTACCGCAGGCGGTAACGGTAGTCCCGAGAGCGCTCATCCGTGATCAGCTCATGTCGAGCGTTGCGGATACGGTCAACTACATCCCGGGCATCACCACACACCAGGGCGAGAACAATCGTGACCAGATCATCGTTCGCGGCAACAGTTCATCGGCTGATTTCTACGTCAACGGCGTCCGCGACGACGTGCAGTACTACCGCGACCTCTACAACGTCGAGCGAATCGAGGCGTTGAAAGGATCGAACGGGATGGTGTTCGGTCGTGGCGGTGGCGGGGGCGTCATTAACCGGGTCACCAAGCAAGCCGGCTTCCTGCGGAGCGGCGAGACGATGCTGCAGGCAGGCTCCTACGGCAACCGCCGGTTCAGCGCGGACGTGAATCAGCCATTGACGTCGTCGCTGGCATTGCGCGTCAACGGCGTGTTCGAGGACTCAGACAGCTTTCGCCGCAGCGTTGGCCTGCAGCGATACGGGATTGCACCGAGCGTGACGTTTGTGGCCACCCCTCGAACCATGCTGACGATCGATTACGAGCATTTTCACGATGAACGCGTCGCAGACCGCGGCATCAGCTCGTTCCGCGGACGTCCAGTCGATGTGGCGCCCTCGACCTATTTCGGAAATCCTGCGGACAGCCACGTGAACGCGGACGTGGACCTGGCGGCGGCGAGTATCGAGCACGAGGTGCGTGGCTTTACCATTCGCAACCGCACGGTCGTTGGCAACTACGATCGCGGGTATCAGAACTACGTGCCGGGCGCAGTCACAGACGACCGGAGCCGCGTCGCCTTGACCGCTTACAACAATGCGACGGCGCGGTTGAACACCTTCAATCAGACCGATGCCACACGCGCCGCACGAACCGGTCGAGTGCGGCACATGCTGCTCTTCGGCGGGGAGATCGGCCGCCAACGCAACCAGAACTTTCGCAACACCGGATACTTCGAGAATGCGTCCACAACCGTCATGGTGCCGCTCTCCGACCCGTCGACGACACTGCCGGTCACGTATCGACAGAGTGCGACCGACGCGAACAACCGCGTACGCACGCACGTCGGCGCGCTGTATGTCCAGGATCAAGCGGAGCTGTCGCGGTTCGTGCAGGTCATCGGCGGCGTGCGGTTCGATCGTTTCGATCTGCAGTTCCACAACAACCGCACCGGTGAGGCACTGCGCCGTATCGACCATCTGGTGTCGCCGCGCGCTGGCGTGGTACTGAAGCCGATCGCCAGCGCCTCGATTTACGGCAGCTTCACCCGCTCATACCTGCCGAGCTCGGGAGATCAGTTTGCATCGCTGACGGTCATCACACAGCAGATGAAGCCCGAACAGTTCACCAACTACGAGGTCGGCGCGAAGTGGGATGCGACGTCGGAGCTCTCTCTGACGACGGCGCTGTATCGCCTCGATCGAACCAACACACGCGCGACCGATCCCAACGACCCGACCCGCATCGTTCAGACAGGCAGCCAGCGAACCAATGGATATGAGTTCGGCGTCAATGGAACGATCACCCGCGCCTGGAAGATCGCTGGCGGCTACGCCCATCAGAACGCGCTGGTGACGAGCGCGACGACCGCGGCTCGGACGGGCGCGCAGGTCGCGCAGGTGCCGCGCCACACGTTCTCGTTGTGGAACAACTATCAGCTGCTGCCGCGCGTCGGTGCCGGACTTGGCATCATTCGTCGAACGAATATGTTTGCGGCCATCGACGACACCGTCATCCTGCCCGGATACACGCGCGCCGATGCGGCGGCCTTTTTCGCGCTCAGCGAGCGCACGCGCCTGCAGGTCAACGTCGAAAATCTCTTTGACCGGACCTATTTCGCCAACGCCGATAGCAATACGAACATTTCGCCAGGCTCGCCGCGGACCGTTCGCGTCGCGCTGAGCGCAGGTTTTTAAACCGTAGCCTCTGCGCTGGTACGCGGAAACTGCACTCGCGGGCGCAGAGGACCTACAGCACCCCAAGAAAGCTGACTGATCGAGTCGTACTCGTGTTTGCAGGTACCCGTTCGTGGGTCCTGCCGCACTCCTTCCTGCGCTCGCACTGACAGCCGGCGCGGCCGTCGGCATCGCCGCCGAGACCCCGTGGCGAAGTCTGCTGTGGCTACTGGTACCTCTCGTCGTGGTGGCCTCAATCGCCTGGTGCTGGCGGCATCTGCTCGTGACGTGGGCCACCATCGTGGTCGCCTTTACGTGCTGCGGCGTCGTTCTCGGATCGCACGCGCGGCAGGAAAGCATTGAGACGCCGCTGCGTCTTGTGCTCGATCGCGAGCTACACGCGTTTCGAGTCGGCGCCGCGGGCGTTCCGGACAACAACCGTCCCCTCCCAACGCGTCTGCTGCTGACGGAAGATGCGTCGGTCGAAGACAACTTCGCAACACTACGAGTGCGCATCCTCGCAGTCCGGCCGAACGACAGATGGGTGCCCGCGGAGGGAGGCGCAGTGCTCAGCATCAGCGGCAGCGCCAGTCAGATGCGGTTCACACAGTGGCGTCGTGGCCGGATTCTCGAGGCGCCTGTCATGTTCCGGCGTCCCGCGCGTTTTCTGAACGACGGTGTTCAGGATTTCGAACGCGATGCCGCGCTCGATGGAATTTCACTCCTCGGAACAATCAAGAGCGGATTGCTGGTGGACGTTGTTCGCCGGGCAACCGTCATCGGCGAACTCGCGGCTGACATTCGGGCGTACGTCCGCAATATCGTGGCGGATCGCGTTGGCCCGCACAGTACGCTTTCTGCGGCGATCGTCGACGCAGTGTTGATCGGCGATCGCAGCGGTCTTCCCGATGACATCCGTTCCCGTCTGCAGGTCGCCGGCACGTACCACGTCGTTGCTATTTCAGGCGGCAACATCGCGATTTTCGCGGCGATGATGATCGTCGCGTTCGTACCCTTCGGGATTGCCGGCCGCCCCGCCGCCGCACTGACGCTGATAGGCCTCGTCGCGTACGCCCTGGTCGTGACATCGAGCCCATCCGTCTGGCGTGCAACGGTCGTCGCCGTCGTTTATCTGGTCGCGCGACTGTTTGACCACCGCACAGCCCCCTGGCAGGCGTGCGCTCTTGCCGGAGGGTTGCTGACCGTTGGAGAGCCGCTCGACGTCCGCAATGCAGGCTTCCTGTTGACATTCGGTGCGACCGCCGCCCTTCTGATGGCTGTCGGACGCGTGACGATCCGCGGCGACAACGGCATGGGCATCAAACGACGGCCGTGGGCGGCGTGGCTGGGTGTGTCGATCGGCGCTTCGGCGGCGGTAGAGATCGTGCTGCTGCCAGTGACGGCTGAGACGTTTTCCAGGGTGACAGCCGCCGGCCTAGTGCTGAACATCGTCGCGGTTCCCGCGATGGCCACGGTTCAGATCGCCGGCCTTCTCGTTGTCCTTGCGCCAGCCGCATCCCTCGGCACGGCCGCCGGCTGGATAGCGCATCTCGCCGCGATGGCGATTCTGGACAGCTCGCGTCTCGTCGACATCGCACCGTGGCTGGCGATTCGCGTTCCACCACCATCCGCGAGCATCGTTTCGATCTACTACGCCGGTCTGGCCGTGGCGCTGTGGTCTGCCACGCGGCTGACGAGAATCGTCGGCCTCGTCGCGCTCGTCGCCTGCGGCATGGTCATCGTCACCGGCTCCGTTGCGCGTCAGGACATTGGAGGTCTCCGCCTGACGATGTTCGACGTCGGGCAGGGTGACGCGTTGATGTTGCAGGTCCGAGAGTCGAACCTGTCGGGCGCCCGCGAGGGGGACACAGGCCCGCGCACGCTGATGGTCGATACCGGCGGAAGTCCGTTCGGAGGCAGCTTCGATATCGGCTCGCGCGTTCTCGAGCCGGCGCTCTGGGCTCGCGGGGTGTCCGCGATCGACACGCTTTTGTTAACGCATGGCGATCCCGATCACATTGGCGGGGCGTTGCCGCTGATCGACGATTTCAACCCACGACGGCTCTGGGAGGGCGTACCGGTTCCTCGCGCGCGTTCGTTGCAATCGGTGCTCGCGCGCGCATCGGTATCTGGTGCCGTGATCGACCAGCGACGCGACGGCGAAGAATTTCGCTTCGGCGACGCTCGCGTGTTCGTGCTTCATCCACCTCGGCCCGACTGGGAGCGTCAGCGGGTCCGCAACGATGACTCCGTCGTCGTCGAGATCGTGTATCGCGATGTCGCGTTGCTGCTGACGGGCGACATCGGCGCGGACGTCGAGCGCGCGATCGTGCCGCGGCTGGTACCGGCGAAGATCCGCGTTCTCAAAGTCGCCCATCACGGAAGCCGCACGTCGACGTCCCGCGAGTTACTGGAGGCCTGGCGTCCACAGATCGCGCTGATCAGCTGCGGTCGCGGCAACCCATTCGGTCATCCAGCACCTGATGTCATCGCTCGGCTCGACGCAATCGGTGCGCGGATCTATCGCACTGATCGGGACGGGGAAGTCACGGTTGATACAGATGGAACGAACGTACGCGTCACAACGTTCAATGGAGAACAGCGTTGACGCGAAGGACGCGACACGAAGGTTCCCGGCATCAGGCTTCCCGCTTAATCCTCTGCCACTCTTCTTCCATTTCTTCCAGCGTCGCATCCGGAAGCAGCTTCCCGCGTGAGGTGAAGGCACGCTCCATCGCATCAAAGCGCTTGGTGAACTTCTCATTCGCGCGGCGTAGCGCGGCCTCGGGTTCGATGCCGAGCTTGCGCGACAGGTTCGTAATGGCAAATAGCAGATCGCCCATCTCTTCCTCGGCGCGCGACAGGTAACCGGTGGCGCCCGATTGGACCTCGCGCCTGACCTCGGCCACTTCCTCCTCAATCTTGTCGAGCACATCGCCGGCGCGCGCCCAATCGAATCCAACGGCTGCCGCGCGTGCGCTGATCTCATAGGCACGCAGCAACGAAGGCAGCGTCTTCGGAACGCCGCTCAACGTCGTCTTCACCCGCGAGTCCGGTTGGCCCTTCGCTTCCCGCTCACGTGCCTTCATCGTTTCCCACCGCTCGATAACCTGGCCGGTCGTGATGTTTCCCTCATCCGGCGCTTTCGCGAACACGTGCGGATGGCGCCGGACGAGCTTCTCCCGAATTGCATCAATCGCATCGCCGATCGAAAACTGGCCCGCCTCTTCGCTGATCTGCGCGAGGAACACGGCCTCATAGAGGTAATCGCCCAATTCCTCCCGAAGCTCCTCCATGTTGCTCGTGTCGATCGCCTCGAGCACTTCATACGTTTCCTCGAGCACGAACGGACGCAGCGACGCGTGTGTCTGTTCACGGTCCCAGGGGCAACCGCCGGGCGCGCGGAGCGTCCGCATGATGGCGACGAGCTTTTCGAATTTCTCGCCCGGCGATTCTGTGGAAACCGGACGTTCAGGGTGCGAAGAGGCCATGGCTTCGTATGCTAGCATTCGGATTTCGCCATGACCGAACACGAGCACGCCGAACATCAGCACGACGCCGACACCATCAGCTTTGCCGCGTTCGTGCTCTCGCTTGCGCACACCGCTGCCGTTCACTTCGGAGACATTCCGGATCCCGTCAGTGGCCAGAAGTCAGAGGTGAATCTGCCGGCCGCGCAGCAGATGATTGACATCCTGGCGCTGCTCGAGGAGAAGACGCGCGGCAACCTGACGGCCGAAGAGCGTCAACTGCTCGACCAGATTCTGTACGAGCTGCGCCTGCGCTTCGTCGAGGCGGGCAAGCCGCAGTCGCGCATCATCACGCCCTAACACTGCCGGATGGTCCGCGGCACAGTTACGATGCTGGGCACCGGGACGTCGCACGGCGTCCCGATGATCGGCTGCGCGTGCGCGACCTGCCGTTCGAGCGATCCACGCGATCGACGCCTGCGCCCGTCGATTTACGTCGACGTGCCGGAACGGGCACGGATTCTCGTCGACACGGCAACGGATCTGCGGCAGCAGGCGCTCGAGCATCGACTCTCTCGCGTTGACGCCGTGCTCTTCACGCACGCCCACGCGGATCACATCCTCGGACTTGATGATCTCCGCAGCTTCAACACGCTTCAGGGCGCCGCGATCCCGTGTTACGGAAATCGCGAAGCACTCGAGGCGATTCGCCGGCAGTTCTCGTACGTGTTCGAAGCGCCGCTCCAGGAAGGCGGCGGCGTTCCGCAGCTGAGCACGCACGAAGTCGCAGGTCCATTTGCCATCGGCGGCGTTCGAATCGTGCCGGTTCCGTTGTGGCATGGCAAACTCCCGATCCTCGGCTTCCGCTTCGGCAACTTCGCCTATCTGACCGACTGCAACCGCATCCCAGACGAGGCATGGACACTCGTCGACGGGGTGGACATCCTCGTCCTCGACGCGCTGCGCGATACGCCGCATGAGACGCACTTCACGCTTGCCGAAGCGGTCGCCGCGTCGGAGCGTATCGCGCCGCGGCGAACCTACTTCACGCACATGACCCACGACCTGCCGCATGCGCAGACCAATGCCCGGCTGCCCGCAGGTGTGGAGCTGGCATATGATGGCCTCGTGTTCGACATCGAGGTTCACGCAGCGTAAGTGGAAGTGCTCCACTTTCCGGACGATCCGCGTCCGGCCTGGCTCGTGCATCCCGTGCTTGCCCTCGGCAACTTCGACGGCCTTCACCGCGGACATCTCAAGATCGTCGAGCGCGTCCGGCGCGGCGCCGCCGAACATGGCGGCACACCGATGGCCATGACGTTCGATCCACATCCGTCGCGCATCGTGCGGCCCGACAAGGCGCCACCATTGCTCATGACCAAGGCGCAGCGGCTCGAGGCGCTCGACCGCGCGGGGATTGCCGCCGTGGCGGTCGTCCGGTTTACGACGGAGCTCTCGCACTGGGATCCGGAAACATTCGTCCGGACCGTGCTCGTGGACTGGCTGCGCGTATCGGAAGTATGGGTCGGCGCAAACTTTTTGTTCGGCCATGATCGCAGCGGGAATTTCTCGACACTGCGAACGCTCGGTCAGCGCTACGGCTTTCGCGCGGACAAGATCGATCCAGTCCGCTACAAAGAGTTTGTCGTCAGCAGCACGCGCATTCGCCGTCTGGTGGCGGAAGGCCGGATGGATGAAGCGGGCGCGCTGCTTGGACATCCGTATTACATCGACGGGACCGTCGTCGCTGGAAAACGTCGCGGCCGGGAGCTCGGTTTTCCAACCGCGAACCTGCAGACGGAGAACGAGCTGCTACCGCCGAACGGGGTGTATGCGACGACGACCACGATTGACGGCGTCGTCCATGCGAGCCTGACCAATGTTGGGGTGCGGCCAACGTTTGGCGACACGGTCAAGCCGATAATCGAGGCGTATGTGCTCGGATTCAACGGCGATCTGTACGGACGTCCGGTGAGGCTCGGGTTCGTGCAACGGTTGCGCGACGAACGGAAATTCGAAGACGTGGATGCGCTGCGCACGCAGATGGAAGCCGATCGCCGCCGCGCCGAACGTCTCTTCGCACAGTTGTCCGTATGAACGCGTCGCTTCGCCTGTACAACACCCTCACACGGCAGGAAGAGCCGTTCTCGCCCTCGCAGGACGGCACCGTCCGCATGTACGCGTGCGGTCCGACCGTGTACGCGCGCGCGCACATCGGCAACTTCAGAACGTACGTCTGCGTTGACGTCCTGCGCCGCACGCTGAAGCATCTCTGCGGCTACACGATGCGCGAGGCGATCAACTACACCGACGTAGACGATAAGACCATCGCGGGTGCGCAGAAGGCTGGCATACCACTGCGCGCATACACCGACCAGTGGATCCGCGCGTTCCGCGAGGATATCGAGCAACTCGGCATCGAAGTGCCTGAGGAGACACCGCGGGCGACCGATGAAGCCAACCTGCGTGCGATGGGCGACCTCATTGCGGCGCTCGGCCGCAACGGGCATACGTACTCGCGCGATGGGTCCACCTACTTCAAGATCGCCACGCTGCCCGATTACGGCAAGCTTGCGCGCCTCGATCACGAGGGCATGAAGTCAGGCGTCAGCGTCGACGTCGACGAATACACCAAAGACGACGTGCGCGATTTCGTGCTGTGGAAAGCGACCAAGCCTGGCGAGCCGACCTGGGATGTCGGTGCAGGGCCTGGACGGCCCGGTTGGCACCTCGAATGCTCGGCGATGGCGTTACGCCTGCTCGGCGAACCGCCGATTGACATTCACGCGGGCGGCATCGACTTGATCTTCCCCCACCACGAAAACGAGATCGCGCAGAGCGAGGGCGCCACCAGGCGGCCGTTCTCGCGGTTCTGGGTGCACATCGAACATCTGTTCGTCGAAAACGAAAAGATGTCGAAATCGCTCGGCAACGTCTACACGTTGCCGGACGTGCTGGCGCGGGGTCATCGCGCGTCCGCGCTGCGATATCTGCTGCTGTCATCTCACTACCGGAAGCAGCTGAATTTCACGTGGGCCGGAATGGAGCAGGCCGAGGAATCGCTGCGCCGCATCGTCGACTGCCTCGCGCGGCTCGAGACGGTGTCGTCCACCGACGGGTCGCCAGATGTCGAGGCATCGATCGATCAAGCACGAGCCGCATTTGCGGCTGCGCTGCTGGACGATCTCAATACGGCCGCTGGTCTCGCCGCGATCTTCGATCTCGTCCGCGATTTGAACGCCGCGATCGATTCCAAGACGATCAGCCGCGAGAACGCCGATGCGGCGCGACGCGCGATCGACGAGTTCGATTGCGTGCTGGGCGTCGTGACCCTCCGCCGTGCCGAGGACGCGCAGCCGCCTGTCCCGATCGACGAGATCGAGCGGCTCATCGAGGAACGGACGGCCGCACGGGCGCGGCGCGATTTCGCTGCCGCCGACGGCATCCGACATGCACTCGCCGAGCGCGGAATCCTGCTGGAGGACAACCCCGGGGGTACACGCTGGAAGCGAAAGTGACGCGGCCTCACGCGCATCAGACAGACAAGTCGAAGGGACCCGACCCGACTGAGCGACGCGAGTCAACGGTTCCCGATATCCGCACCGAGCTGCCTGGACCGAAGGCGCGCGACATCATCGCGCGCGACCAGGCGGCAGTGTCCACGTCGTACACCCGCGACTATCCGCTCGTGATTGCGAAAGGGCGCGGCGCGGTCGTCGAAGACGTGGACGGGAACGTCTTCCTCGATTGCACGGCCGGGATAGCGGTTGCCTCCACCGGCCATTCACATCCCGACGTGGTGCAGGCGATTACCGACCAGGCGCAGAAGTTTCTGCACATGTCGGGAACCGATTTCTATTACGAGCTGCAGGCACGGCTGGGTGAAGAGATTGGCGACCTGGTCCCGATGGCGGGTCCCCACCGGTCGTTTTTCAGCAACTCGGGAACTGAAGCCAACGAGGCGGCGCTGAAGCTCGCGAAGTTCACGACCGGGCGGCACAACGTGATGGCGTTCTTCGGCGCGTTTCACGGTCGCTCGATGGGCTCGTTATCGCTGACCGCGAGCAAGGTGCGGCAGCGCCAAGGTTTCGGGCCGCTGCTGCCCGGTGTCTACCACGCGCCGTATCCCGATACGTACCGCTCGGGACTGTCGGCTGACGCAACAGCGGATCGCTGCATCGACTTCATCGAGCAGCAGCTGTTCGTGCACCTCGTGTCGCCTGACGAAGTTGCCGCCATTGTCGTCGAGCCCATTCAGGGCGAAGGCGGCTACATCGTCGCTCCGGACAGTTTCCTCGAGCGTCTGCGGGCGATTGCTACGCGATACGGAATTCACCTGATCGTGGACGAAGTGCAGTCGGGAATGGGTCGCACGGGGAAGATGTTCGCGATCGAGCATACGAAGGTCTCGCCTGACATCGTGACCATCGCAAAGGGAATCGCATCGGGCCTTCCGCTGGGGATCACGACGGCGGCGTCGAGTCTGATGGGGCAGTGGCCACCCGGAGCACACGCGAGCACGTTCGGCGGCAACCCGGTTTCGTGCGCAGCCGCGGTCGCGACGATCAAATTGCTGCGGGAAAGCCTGGTGAAGAACGCGGAGGTTGTCGGCTCATACTTGATCGAGGGCGCTCGTGCGCTCATGGACAAGCATCCGCTCATCGGTGACGTGCGCGGACGAGGGCTGATGGTCGGCATCGAGCTCGTTCGCGATCGGGCAACGAAAGAGCGCGCGACCGCCGA
>Ga0157375_10002559_pt1 | contig 15793 bp, 13 predicted proteins | sample M35metaG_FD_115311 | JGI IMG/M metagenome (GOLD analysis project Ga0157375, IMG submission 115311) | Miscanthus rhizosphere microbial communities from Kellogg Biological Station, Michigan, USA - M3-5 metaG | ecosystem: Host-associated > Plants > Roots > Rhizosphere > Soil | place: USA: Michigan...
AAGCGTGTCCTTCAACGTCGCTTCGAGCGTGGCGAAATCCGGCATGTCGGAGGCGCGCGCCAGCAGGTCCTTCAGCGCGCGCGGGGCCTCTTCCGCCACGAACGGCCGGTCAAGGCAGAGCCGCAACACCTGCGTCAGTGTGTGGTAGAGCCGCGCCGCCGGCACGAGGATTTCGGCATCGCCGGGTGAAAGCACGCCGGCCGCCGAAAGTTTGGCCAGCGCCAGCTCGGTATTCTGGTCGAGCACGTCCGCATGCGTCGCCGCGATCACGAGCTGCAAGAACTGGGCGATGAATTCGAGATCGACCAGGCCGCCCCGCGCCTGCTTGAGGTCCCAAATGCCTTGGCTTCTCTTGTCGTCGGCGATCTTGGCGCGCATGGCCCTGACATCTTGGGCGACGGCGGTGCGGTCGCGCGTGCGGGTCAGCACCTGCTTGATCGCATCGTTGATCTGCCGCCTGAGCGCAGCCGGCCCGTTGACCACACGCGCGCGTGTCAGCGCGAGGTGCTCCCAGGTCCAGGCCGAGCCCGTCTGATAGGTGACGAAGCTCGACAGCTTGGTCGCCACCGGCCCTTGGTTGCCGGATGGCCTGAGGCGCATGTCGACTTGGTAGAGCGACCCCTCGGCCGTCTCTGCCGACAGCGCCGCGATCAGACGTTGCGTGAAACGCGAATAATATTGCGGCCCGTGCAAGCTCTTCGCCCCCGCCGACTGGGCCCCCTCCTCCGCATAGTCGTAGACGATGATCAAGTCGAGATCGGAACCCGCGGTCATCTCGTGGCCGCCGAGTTTGCCCATGGCGATCACCGACGTCTGGCCTCCCGGCATGGGGCCATGGAAGCGGACGAGCTCGGCCTCGACCTTCCCCGCAAGCGCCTCGATCAATGTCTCGGCGAGTCCCGCATAGGCGGCGCCGGCCTGCCGCGCCGAAAGCGTGCCCGAGATCACCCTGACGCCGATGAGGAAGGCTTGCTCACGGCCGACAATGCGGGCGCGATCCAGCGCGGCCGCGTAATCGGGGGCCTCGGCCAGCCCCGCTCCGACCAGCTCCTTCAGCTTGGCTTGCGTCGGCACCACACCGAAGAACCCGGGATCGAGCACGGCGTCGAGCAGCCGCGGTCTCCTGCCGATGATGCGCGCGAGCCGCGGCGCGGTTCCCATGATGTCGGCGATCAGCCGGAGCAGGCTTGGGTTCGCGGCAAGCAGCGAGAAGAGCTGCAACCCGGCCGGCATCTCGGCAACGACCTTATCGAAGGTCGCCAGCGCGAGGTCGGGGTCGGCGGTGCGGCCGAACGCATCGAGCAAGGAGGGAAGAAACGCAATCAACCGCTCGCGCGCTTGCGCGCTCCTGGTGGCGACATAGCGGCCGGATTGCCAGGCGCGGATAGCGGCGATTGCCGCTTGCGGACTGCGGAAGCCAAGCCGCTCGACCGCGGCCAGCGCGGCCGGGTCGGCTTCATCAGCCGTCACGACAATCCGCGGCGCCGATGCGGGCGCCTCCGGCAGCTTTTCGAACAAGGCTCCGTAATGCGTTTCGACGCTCTTGAACTCCGCAAGCAGCGCGTTGCCGAAGGAGTCGGTATCGGCAAAGTCCGAGAACTTCGCGATGCGCTCGAGCTCGCCGGGTTCGGCGGGGATGGTATGGGTCTGCTCGTCGCCGATCATTTGCAGCCGGTTCTCGACGCGGCGCAGAAAAAGATATGCTTTGGTCAACTTGCGTGCCGCTTCTTTCGCGATCCAGCCTCCTGCCGCGAGCCGTTCAAGCGTCTCGATCGTCCCGCGACTGCGAAGCTCCGGATGGCGGCCTCCGGCGATGAGTTGTTGGGTCTGCGCGAAGAACTCGATATCGCGGATGCCGCCGCGGCCAAGCTTGATGTCGTGCCCGCCGACCGCGATGGCGCCGTGACCCTTATAGGCATGCACACGCCGCTTCATCGCGTGGATATCGGCGATGGCCGCGTAATCGAGATATTTGCGCCAGACGAACGGCGAAAGCTGGCACAGGAACTCCTCGCCCGACACGGCATCGCCCGCGGCGATGCGCGCTTTGATCAGGGCCGCGCGCTCCCAATTCTGGCCGAAACTTTCGTAATAGATCAGCCCCGCGTCGGTGGAGAGCGCGATCTGTGTCGCCCCGGGATCGGGCCTGAGCCGCAAATCCGTGCGGAACACATATCCGTCGGCGGTGTGTTCCTGCAGCAGCCGCACCAGCTCGCGTGTCAGCCGCACGAAGAAAGTCGACGGCTCGACGTCGGGACTGAGCCCGGCGCGGTCGGCGTCGTAGAAGACAATGATGTCGATGTCGCTGGAATAATTCAGCTCAAACGCGCCGAGCTTGCCCATGGCGATGATGAAGTAGCCGGGCGTCGGCTCCGCGTCGGCATGGCTCGCGATCTGCCCGGCGTCGAGCGCCTTGCGAAACAGAAACGCGGTCGCCTCTTGCAGCACCGCGTCGGCGGCCGCGCTCATGGCCGCCAGCGTCGTCTCGGTCGGCCAAACGCCGCCGAGATCGGCGAGTCCGGTCAACAGCGCCATGCGGCGCTTATGGCGGCGGAGCAGTGCCATGGCCTCCTTGGCGGAAGGAGCCTCGGCAACGGCGGCGGCAAGCTCGGCGCGCGCTTCGGCCAGGTGAGCATCGGGATCGCGCAACACGCATTCGGCGAGCGTTGCGGGATCTCTCAGCGTCAGGAAGGTGAGATAGGGGGAGCAGGAGAAGGTCGCGGCAAGCAGCGCGCGAAGCTTTGGCGTCGCACCGAGGAGTTTGGCCGCAGGAGCGAGATTGGGAGTCCCGGCTAGCGCCTCGGTCAGGCTTTGCAGTGCGTCATCGCCCCGTGCCGCGTCGTAGACGCGCGGGGCTTCGGTGATGCGCTCGAAAAATGCCGTCACGCCGGCCTGATCTCTGCTCCCTGGAGCGCTTGCTGCGGCGCCCCGTTGACATGCGTCTCGCCATTGGTGGGCAAGGCGAGGATGACCCTGAGCCCAGGCTCGTTGTCCTCAAGTCTCAGGCTACCACCATGCAGCCGCGCCACGGCCGCGACAAGGCTCAAACCGAGCCCGCTGCCGGGCTCCGACCGGCTCGCTTCCAGCCGCACAAAGCGGTCGAGCACCCGCTCGCGATCGGAAACGGGCACGCCAGGTCCTCGGTCGGTCACCACGATCTCCGCCATCGGGCCTTTGGCCTCGGCGCTCACCTCAACTTCGGGCTGGGCATCGGGGCCGCCCTCGGCAGCCTCGCTCGTCCCATATTTGATCGCATTATCGATGAGATTGGCGATGGCCTGGCCAAGCAGCTGGCGGTCGCCGCGAATGAAGATCGGCGCCTGCATATCGGCCTTCAGCGCCAGCCCGCGCTCCTCGGCGACCGGCTCGTAGAGTTCCGCCACGTCGCGCAGCAGCGCCGACACGTCGAGGGTCTCGCGGTTCTCGCCGCCCGCGGCGCCCGCCTCGATCCGCGCGATTGACAGCAGCGCGTTGAAAGTCTTGATGAGCCCGTCGGCCTCTTCGATGGTGCGCTCCAGCGCCTCGCGATAGACCGGCTCACCGTAAGGCTCGCGCAACGCCGCCTCGACGCGATTGCGCAAGCGATTTAGCGGCGTCTTGAGGTCGTGGGCGATATTGTCCGAGACCTCGCGCAAGCCGGCCATCAGCTGCTCGATGCGCGCCAGCATGAGGTTGAGGCTCTGCGCCAGGCGGTCCAGCTCGTCGCCGGACCCATTGACCGGCAAGCGTCCGGTCAAGTCGCCCTCCATGATTGTGCGGCTGGTGTCCGACAGGGCATCGATGCGCGCAAGCAGCTTGCGGCTCACCCAGTAGCCTCCGCCAATGCCGAACAGGGCCATGACGCCGAGTCCCCACAGCATGGCCGAGCGGACCATGCGAGCGAGCTCGCGGCGGTCTTCGATGTCGCGACCGACGATCAGCCGATAGCCGCTCGGCAAGCGGAACACGTTGGCGAAAGCGAGCCGGTTCTCGACGCCACCGGCCGCCGGGCGCCGATAGACGAACTCGACGGGTCCGAGGCTATTCCAGAGGTCGGGCGTGACCGCGCTGAGATTGCCGGCGAGCCGCCGCCCTTCGCTGTCGGCGACGAGATAGAGGCTGTTGCCGGGAGTTGCGCTGCGCTCAGCAACGGTGCGGACCAGCTGGTCCAGCCCCCCTGCCCGGTACTGCTCGGCAAGGCCCTTCAGCTCGGCGTCGATCGTCTGGTTCAACTGGCGCGACAGCAGAACCGTTGTGTTCCAGTAGATATAGACGATGGCGACGATGGCCGCCGCGCTGAACAGCGCAAGATAGGTAAGCGATAAGCGAAATGTGGTGGTCCGGAAGAGCTTAGTGAGCGCTGTCACGGATGCTGTAGCCGGCGCCGCGGACCGTGTGCAGGAGGGGGTTGCCAAAGTTCTTGTCGATCTTGGACCGAAGCCGGGAAATGTGGACGTCGATGACATTGGTCTGCGGATCGAAATGATAGTCCCAGACATTCTCGAGCAACATGGTGCGCGTCACGACTTGGCCGGCATGCTTCATCAAATATTCTAGCAGGCGAAATTCGCGCGGCTGCAACATGATCGCTTCGCCCGCGCGTGTCACCTTATGCGACAGGCGGTCGAGCACGAGGTCGCCTACCACGAAGCGCGTGCTGCCCTCTTCGGGAGACGTGCGCCGGGCCAGAGCCTCGATGCGGGCGAGCAACTCAGTGAAGGCATAAGGCTTGGTGAGGTAGTCGTCGCCGCCGGCGCGCAGTCCCTTGACCCTGTCGTCGACTTCGCCGAGGGCGCTCAGGATCAGCGCCGGGGTCCTAATTTCTTCGGTGCGGAGCGCCTGAATCACGGCAAGCCCGTCGCATTTCGGCAGCATGCGGTCGACGATCAGCACGTCATAGGCATTGGCGCGCGCCAGGTCGAGGCCGGTTTGGCCGTCGCCCGCATATTCGGCGACATGGCCCGATTCCTTGAGCGCCCGCTTGAGGAAAGTCGCAGTTTCTTGGTCGTCCTCGATGACCAGCACGCGCATGGTTGAAGATCTCCCGGACGACGCTGCTTGAGAAAGAGACATGGACGGCTTGTCCTAAAGGTGAGAGGGCGGACGGCGCGGTGGGGGGAACCCGCGCCGCCCTCCGGCGCAGAAGGCTAGGCCTTCTTCAGGGAAAGCGCCACAAAGCGCGTCTGATCGCCGGTTTTGACCTGCATGAGGACCTTGACCGAGTCCTTCTCGGTCTTGGCGCCGTCGATGGCTTTCTTCACGCCAGCGGCGACATCGGCCGGATCGGACACGGTAACGCCGGCCACCTGGAGGATAACGTCGCCGGGCTTCAGGCCCTTATCGGCGGCATCGCTCGCGGGGTCGACTTCGGTGATCACCACGCCCTCCTCGCCGGCGCCCGGAAACTTGGCGGCGGGAGCAAGCGACAAGCCGAGGTCCTTCATTTCCTCGCCGGCGCTGGGGGTTTCGGGCTCCAGCGCGGCCATCTTGCTGTTGTTCGGGAAGGTCCCGAGCTTCATCGTGACTTCACGCTTCTCGCCATAGCGGACGATCGAGAGCTTGACATCCGTGTCGGGATGCAGCTCGGCGACTTTTCGGGCGAGATCGCGCGAGTCGTCGATCCTCTCGCCATTCACCGCCACGATGACGTCGCCGGCCTTGAGGTCCTGTTTGGCCGCCGGCCCGTCCTCGGTCACCTTGGTGATCATGGCGCCCTTGGCTTCGCTCATGCCGATCGAGTCGGCGATATCGTCGCTCACATTCTGAATGACGACGCCGAGCCAGCCGCGGTCGACGCTGCCATGGCTCTGCAACTCGGTGACAACCTCCTTGACCAGGGCGGCCGGAACCGCAAACGCGATGCCGACATTGCCGCCGGAAGGCGAGAAGATGGCGGTATTCATGCCGACCACCTTGCCGTCGAGGTCGAAGGACGGCCCGCCGGAATTGCCCCGGTTCACCGCCGCGTCGATCTGCAGATAGTCGTACGGCCCTGAGCCGATGTCGCGGTTATGCGCCGAGATGATGCCGGCCGTCACCGTGCCGCCGAGGCCAAACGGATTGCCGACGGCGAGCACCCAGTCGCCCACCCGCGGATCCTTGTTGGAGAAGTCCACGTGCGGGAAGGTCTTGCCCTCGGCATTGACCTTGATGAGCGCCACGTCGGTGCGCGGATCGGTGCCGATGACCTTGGCTGGGAACTTCTCGCCATCCTCCATCGTCACCGTGATGTCCTCGGCGTCCTCGACCACGTGGTTATTGGTCACGACCAAACCGTCGGCCGAGATGAAGAAGCCGGAACCCTGCGCGAGGCTCGGCGTCGGCTTGGTCGGCGCCTGCGGCATGCCTTTGCGGAACTGCTTGAAGAAGTCGTAAAGCGGGTTGTCCTCCGGCAGATCGGGCATGCCGGGGATCGGCGAATCATTGTCGGCGACCTTGACGTCACCTTTGACGTTGATGCTCACCACCGCCGGGCTCACCTTCGCCACCAGATCGGCGAAGCTCACCGGCGCGAGGCCCAGGGGCGTCTGAACGGTCTGTTGTGGAGTCGTCGTCTCGGCGGCGGCGAAGGGCACGCCATTGCCGAGCGTCAGCCCTAATGCGCCTGTGGCGAGCAGGGCGGCGGCCGCGAGGAGCGCGGCCTTGCGGGTCGACTTCCGCGCGGGGCTCTCAGTCGCGGCAGAACTCTGGTCAAGTTTCATGAGTCACCTCTCTCCTGAAGAAAACTGTCCGAAGATAGCCTTGCGTCGACGAAGGAGCGAGGCATCTGGTCCAAAGATATAGGCCCTCGCCGATTACGCCGCTGTTTCGGCGGCATTAAATTTCAGTAAGGTTCCTGGGGAAAAATGGCCGGAGCGCTGGGCCTTCCGTGGCCCCGCCCTCGAAAACGTCGTCTCAGCTTTGGTCCAACAGTCGCCTCAGCCGGCGCTTCTCGTTAACGCTGAGCTTCGGCGAAGCCTGGGCGGCTGACTGGCGCCGCCGATAAGTAAGCCAGATCAGCAGCAGAGCCGCCGCGAACACCGCCGGCGTCGCCAACCAAAGCAGCACTGTGTGCGGCGTGAATTTGGGCTTGAGCAGCACGAATTCCCCGTAGCGCGCCACGATGAAGTCGACGACCTGTTGATCGCTGTCGCCTTGCTTCAGTCTCTCCCGCACCAGCAGCCGCAAGTCCTTGGCCAGGGGGGCCTCGGAATCGTCGATCGACTGGTTCTGGCAAACCAGGCAGCGCAATCCTTCCGAGATCGCGCGGGCGCGCGCCTCGAGCAGGGGGTCCTGAAGCACTTCGTCGGGCTGGACCGCGCGAGCCCCGCTCGCAAGCAGGATGCAGAGCGTGAGGGTAAGGAGAACAGGGAAGAGAATGTTTCGGACGGCCATGAAGATCATTTGCCGGCGGCAGCTTGAGCCACCTTCGCCTGCGCCCGCTTCGGCGCGCCGACCCGCAAGCGCCGGTCCGAGAGCGACACCGCGCCGCCGAAGAACATCACCAGCGCGCCGAGCCAGATGAGGCGCACCAGCGGATTGAAATAGAGACGAACGCTATAGGCGCCGTCTTTAAGCTGATCGCCGAGCACGGCATAGAGATCGCCGCGCCAGCTCACGTGGATGCCGGCTTCGGTAGTGGCGCTCCGTTCGACATTGAACTCGCGCTTCGAGGGCGTGAGCTCTGTGACCGCCTCGCCGCCACGCGTCACCTCGAACAGCGCCACCCGCTCGCGATAGTTTGGCCCTTGTCGAGGCGCAACGCCCTTGAAGGCGAGCGTGTACCCGGCAATGTCGGCGGTCTCGCCGGGCTTCATCGCCAGGATCGCTTCCGACCGCCATGCCGTGGTGGCGACGATGCCGATCACCGCGAGCCCAAGACCGGAATGCGCGAGCGCCGTCCCGTAGGCCGCGCGCGGCAGATTGCGCAGCCGGCGCCAGGCTTCTGCCGGCGCGCTTTGCAAAAGCTTTACACGGTAAGTGATCTCGGTGAGCGCGCCCATGATCAGCCAGATGCCAAGGCCAATGCCGAGCGGCGCGAGCCATGGCCCACGCCGGCTGAAGGCGAGCAGCAAGATCGCCGCCGCCAGCGCTACGCAGGCGGCCGCCATGAGGCGCTGTGCCGCCGCGAGCAGATCGCCTCGCTTCCACGCGAGCAGCGGCCCGAACGGCACGGCGATCAAGAGCGGCACGATCAGCGGCGCGAAGGTGAGATTGAAGAACGGCGGCCCGACCGAGATCTTGTCGCCGGTCAGTGCCTCGAGCGCAAGCGGATAGAGCGTGCCGACGAACACGGCGGCGCAAGCCGTGGTGAGCAGGAGGTTGTTGAAGACCAGCGCCCCCTCGCGGCTGATCGGCGCGAACAGTCCGCCTTGCTGCAACAGCGGCGCGCGCCAGGCGAACAGCGTCAGCGCCCCGCCGATGAACACACCCATGATGGCGAGGATGAAAATGCCGCGCGCGGGATCCACGGCGAAGGCATGCACCGAGGTCAGCACGCCGGAGCGAACCAGGAAGGTGCCCATCAGCGACAGCGAGAAGGTGATGATGGCGAGCAGGATAGTCCACACCTTCAGCGCCTCGCGCTTCTCCATGACGAGCGCGGAATGCAGCAGCGCCGTGCCGGCGAGCCAAGGCATGAAGGAGGCGTTCTCGACCGGGTCCCAGAACCAGAACCCGCCCCAGCCGAGCTCGTAATAGGCCCACCACGACCCCATGGCGATGCCGAGGGTAAGGCACATCCAGGCGGCGAGCGTCCAGGGCCTGACCCAGCGGGCCCAGGCGGCGTCGATGCGGCCTTCGATCAACGCGGCGACCGCGAAGGAGAATGCCATCGAGAAGCCGACATAGCCGGTATAGAGAAAGGGGGGATGGAAGGCGAGCGCGGGGTCTTGCAGGACCGGGTTCAGTCCCTGCCCGTCGAACTGTGCGGGCACCAGCCGCGTGAAGGGATTGGACGTGGTGATGATGAAGAGCAGGAAGGCCGCGCCGATCGACCCCTGCACGGCGAGCACATTCGCCTTGAGCTGGCGCGGCAGGTTGGAGCCGAAGGTCGCCACCGCGGCGCCGAACAGGGTGAGGATCAGCACCCACAAGATCATCGAGCCCTCATGGTTTCCCCACACGCCCGAGATCTTGTAAAGCAGCGGCTTCGACGAATGCGAATTGCGCCAGACATTCTCGACCGAGAAGTCTGAGGTCACGTAAGCCGTCATCAGCGCTATGAAGGCGATTGCCACCAGGACGAACTGCATTTGCGCGGCGGGAGCGGCGACGGCGGCAAGCTGCGGATCGCGGAAGCGCGCGCCGAGCAGCGGCAGCAATGTCTGCACGATGGCGACGCCAAGCGCGAGGATCAATGCGTAATGCCCGGTCTCAGCAATCATCTCCCGTTCCGATCCGCAAACCCTAGTTCACGCTGCCGGCCTCGCCGCCCCCGCGCCACAGGCCTTCGGCTTTCAGCTTCTTGGCCACTTCCGGCGGCATGTAATTCTCATCGTGCTTAGCGAGCACATTGTCGGCATGAAAGACGCCATCGGGCTCAAGCGTTCCCTCGGCCACCACACCCTGCCCTTCGCGGAACAGATCGGGCAGCACGCCAGTATAGGTCACCGGCAGGGTCTTCGCCTTGTCGGTAACGGCGAAGCGGATGGTTGTCCCCTCATCGCGCACTACGCTGCCGGTCTCGACCAGCCCGCCGAGCCTGAAACGCTGGCCCGGTGCGATCTGCATCTGCGTCACTTCGCTCGGGCTATAGAAGAAGACGATCGAATCCCGCATGGCGAACAGCACGAGCCCAACGGCCATGCCAAGCACGGCCAGGCAGCCGCCGATCAGAACGCCTCTTCGCTGCTTGCGCGTCATGACTTCAATCCAAGCTCGGCCGCCAGTTGATCGAGCTGCTGCAAGGCCTGCGCGTTGCCGCTGAATTCGGTTTTGGCGCGATCGAGCGCTTTCACCGCATCATCCTTCCGGTCGAGTACGCTATAGGCGCGCACCAGCTTGAGCCAGCCCGAAAGATCGCTGCCGTCCTGCTCGAGCTTGGCGGCAAGACGCCCCACCATGGTTTCGATCATCGACTGCCGCTCGGCGGGACTCATATTCTGAGCAGCGGCGACATCGGAAGCGCTCGGACCTTTTTCGCTCTGCGCACCCGACTCTTGCGACGGAGTGCCTTCGGCCTCGGCCAGGGGCTTTCCCGCGAGATGCGCTTCGTCGGTGGCGATCTTCTTCTCCACCATCTCGCGCCAGGGTGCATCTTCCGGCGCCTTGTCGAGCAGCGCGCGCCAATCCTCGATCGCCGACTGAAACTGTCCGTCCTGCTCCTTGGCGATTGCGAGCAAGATGCGCGCTTCCAGCAACGTCTGATCGAGTTCCACCGCGCGCCCGAGCGCGGCCCTCGCTTCTTCCGTCACCACCCCATTATTGGCGAGCACCAGGGCTTGGCCCTGCCCCGACAGACGCTTCGCCGATTCTCCCAGCAGTCTGATCGCCTGACCGTAGGCGTCAGCCGCATCACTATAGCGCCGCCAGCCCATATAGACCGGGGCTATCGCGTCCCACCCCTCGCCCTCCTCGGGGTGCTCTCTGAGCCGCGCCTCGACGCGGGCCACGAGCGCTTCGAGGTTCAGGTTGCTCGCGGGATCTTGCAGGCGCGCGGCAAGCGGTTGGTCCGGCATTCGGGGAGAGCCGTAAGCGAGATAGAGGCCGAGCGCGAGCAGCGGCAACGCGACCGCCACCGCGATGGTCGCCGCCCTGGCGTGGCTCGTGTCGGTTGAAACCTTTCCGGATGCCGCAGCCTTGCTGTCGGCGGCAAGCAGGCGGCGTGCGATCTCGACTCGTGCGGCCTCGGCTTCCTCCTCGCCGATCAGCTCGCGCGCGCGATCCGACTCGATCTCACCGAGCTGATCGCGATAGACGGCTGAGTCAAAGGCATCGGCCGAGCCGCCGTCGATTCCCGAGCCCGCAAGCGGGCGCAACAGGACGAGCAGCACGATTGCCGTGAGGCAGGCGAGGATGATCCAAAGCAGCACTGGAAGCCTAGCCTCCGAACATCGACTGAACGTTAGGCATAGGGAAAGGCGTAAGGAGGGGCAAGGGCGGGCAGGGTCGCGGAGATTAATTCGGCGCAATCCCGCCGAAAGCCTGGCTGCCGGTTAGCCGACAGTGCGCCAAGTGCCGTCGGGACCACGACAGGCTGTGCCGCGCGCCGTCTGCGGCTGGCCGCCGATGTAGATCGTGTGGGTATAGGGCCGGCAGAATTGCTCGCCCTGCGGATAGGGCTTGCCTGGCACGATCTGGCCGCGATGCTGGGACTGGGGATTGTTCCAGGGCGTGGCGGCGCCGGCCTGGCCATATTCGAGGGCCTGATATTCGGCGGCCGCAGCCATGCGGCGGTCCTCTTCGTCCAGGCCCGCCCCGATTTGATTGCCGACGATGCCGCCGACCACCGCGCCGATAGCCACGCCTGGAATCCGGTTCTTGCTGCCGCCGATGGCCGCACCCGCCGCGCCGCCCGCGATCGCGCCCACAATGGTGCCGGTGCCCTGTTTGTTGCCGGGTCCGCACGCGGCGACTGCCGCCGACAACAGGAAGATCGCTATGATGGGTGCCAGTCTCATCCGCTTCCCCCTTCGAGCTCGAATTGGCCCGGTCAGCCCTGGCAAGCGACTATGGTGAGTTTAATCGTGCCACCCCGATCTTAACAAACAACAATTCTGGCTATTGTTTGATCCACATTTTTGGTCATTGATTTTTCAGGGTTTCCGGCCTGTTTTGCACTTTTCTGCAAAACTTTTTTGCAATTCCGTTCCCGATCCCGCCCCGAAAGTGGCGAACAGTTGTGGTGCCTATCGCGGCCCCGGTGGGCACGCGCGGCAAGCTCGCCCTCGCTGCTTTCGTCGGCTTGCTCACGCCACGGCTCGGCGAGCTTCGTGGTTATGAAGGACATCAGCCGGTCGCGGTGATCCTTCGCCTGTAGGAACTCGCGTGCGAGCACGGTCCAAGACACATTCGGCAACAACGACACAAGCGAGTTGAGCCGGTAGCCGTGATGCCCGGTGACTTCGGGGTGCGTCGCGCGCCAGGTCCCGGCTCCGACCATCGCGGGGTTGTGGCTTTCGTCGATCAGCGTTTCGCAATGCGGGCAGCGGAAGGCGGCGGTGTTGGGCCGGTCGGGTTCCCATTCGATGTGCCGCCACATGATCTAGCTGAACCCCCGCACGATGGGCACGGCACTTCGAACACGCGCTGATCGCTCTCGGCGTACAGCCGACAGATCAGCGACGTTTCTTCGAACTTCGGGCTTGAGCCGTCAAATAGCGGGCGACGGCGGCGGTCAGCAAGAACGTGTAGCCGCTCCGCACCGCCTGAGCCACGTCACCCGCTCAACGTCGGCGTTGCCGATGCTGTTGGCGATCTCGCGCTGTGGCGGCCACAGCTTCACCGCGCCCGGTTCAGCGGCCAGCCTTTGGGGAAGCTTGATGTTGCTTCGATACACGTCGAAAGCGGAATGTCGAGCGGCGGACGAAGTTGCTCGACGGCTTTGGCCCATAGCTCGGCCACGTCAGCCATTATCCGCAAGCTCGGTCAGCGCGTCGCATAGCTCCGTGGTGAGCACGTTCCGTTCTCGCAGCGGCAAGGGCACGCGGTCGGGCACGCTCAAGATGCGGCTGCGAAATTCGCGCATCTTCCCGGTCCATTGCTTTTCGACGTCGGACGCGTTCACCGTCTCGCCGCGCATCCGTGCGGCCTTGGCTTCGGCGAGATCGGCTTGCGCGCTGCCAAGCCCCGCCCGCGCGTCCCCTCCGGCATCGCCGCCGCGACCGGCGGCGATCTCTCTAAGGTGCGAGCAATAACCCACGACCGATGGCTCTAAGGCGTAACTGCCGCGTTTCGTGCCCCTCACGATGATGCCGCGCTTGGCGAGGTCGTTTAGCACGCTCTGGCCGATGCCAAGCAATCGTTGCAGCGACGCGGATGTTATCTCGCGGTCCATGCTGCCATTGGAAGGCAGGCACAGCGAGGGTCGAGCATTAATGGTTTCGCGGCGGCGTGTGGTCGGCATCGTTTTCGGCCAACCGCGCCGCATTGGCTGTTTCTTCTGCCAAAAGGGTCAGCAGCGTCTCGCGTTGAGCGGCGTCAGTGGGGTTCTCAAGTCGCTGCCTAAAGTTTTTGATGTTCTCGGCGTGGATAAAACTTTCGATGGATGTTTTCATGCGCCTCCCTTTCGGTGCGCAGCATCAGGGGAAATCAATGCGCTTCTCAGTGATGAGGAAAAAGTAAGCTGTCCACGGTGAGCTTACGAAGCCGAACAGGGTCGTCCTCTCCGTCCGCCGCCAGGTCCAGAAGCTTTTTCCCGATGGCCAACCTTAGCTCACTGTCGCGGGCATAATCGCGGAAAGGGTCATCCGCCCTCAGGGCCTTCCAAATGGCGGCGAACGCTTGGTCCATCGCCGCAAGCGTCCTTGGCTCGTACAAATCCTGTCGGGAATTTTGAGAGGTCATCGGACTCCCCCTGTGGTTTGTAGGCGGGAGCGCGACTTAACTCTCTCAGCCACCCGGGTGCCTTGCTAGCCCTTGCCGATGGTACCTAACTGTACGCTGACCGTGTGGCACTAACAAGGCTTCTCCGCCCTGCCAACTTTCCTTGCAGCGAGTGAAAACTCGGGGCGGCGCGTGCCCCGCCCGCTGTCGGACACCGGAAGAACCTAGACGGTCAGTGCTCGGATGCAACGCGCGCCACGCATCCATGAACCGCGCTTGCTGAAGCATTAAGAGGATTTCGCGCTCGCCGAGATCAGCGATCATCCCGCACGATATGAGGGCAGTTTTGAAGCCAATTCCGGGAAGTACAGCACTTGATATGAATCAAGGGACCGCGACATGGGACATGATCTAAGTTGAATTACAGCCCACATCGTTTTCATCGGTAGCGCCCCCCGTCAAGCCGAAGATGTGGGCCGTTCGTGCCGGCTTTTCCCTCCCGGCACGAACGCGAAACAAACGCGCTGAGGCGACCCAGCCGCGTTTAGCGGTTGGGCCGCCTTTCCCCCCTCGAGGGATATATGGAGAAAACAATGATCAAGTTGGTCGCAGCTGCTGCGGTTGCCTTAGCCGTCGCAACGTCGGCGCAGGCCATGTCGCCCCTGCCGCTTCATCAGGAGAACGGCATGATCACGCAAGTCCGGGAGGCATGTGGCGCGGGTATGCACATGGTCAACGGCGTCTGCATTACTACATCCGCACGCCGTCATGTTCGGCGCGGAGTGGTCACAGGTCACTGAAAAATCTAAGTAGCCCGATTGTGCGTGGGCACCGTCGGGCTGCTAAATTTTCTGGGTTGGCAAGAAGGCGTGACGCTGATCGTCACGCCTCTTTAATCCCTGCCAGATTGTTTGCTCGAAATTACGGGGAGCGGCTCCCCAGCCCGACGCCCGTCACCAGAATTTAGACCGGCCACGTCGATCGCGCCGATGCAGCGCTTGCCGCTGTGTGTGCGGTCTAGTGGCGCTTCCTAGTAGCACAAAGCCCCGTTCCTGCGCGGAACGGGGCCCGCTCAAGCAAATTGAGGCTCAGTAGTAGTCGTAGCCGATGCAGGCGTTATAGCGACTCCACCAATACGGGCTTCCCGTAATGGCGGCCTGACGCTGCAGCCAACCGCAATCGGTGTAGCCGTAATAATCACCGCCATACCATCCGGGCCAAGCTACCCAGATCCCGTTGACAAAGTGGCCATGGCCTCGGTGATGAAAGGTGTCGTGCCCATGGTGGTCATGGTCATTAAACGCGTAATGGCGATTTCCACCGTTGTAATGGCCGCGATGCCCAAAATCGTGGCCTCTCGAGGCATAGTTACCGGGAGACATATAGCCGTGGCTGTAATGGCCGGGGCTATGACCGATGCTTCCCCCACGCAATGCCAGGGAACCACCACCCATTCCGTGGCTGAACCCATGGCCGCCACTGAACCCATGGCCGCCACTGAACCCATGGCCGCCACTGAAGCCCCCATGACCGCCAACGAGGGTTACGATACCGGTTGATGAGGTGTTTTTCAGGATCGGCGCAGGGTTTGCCTGTGCCGAGCCCCATACGAGCATACTGCCTACGAGGCCAGTTGCTATGGCTAGCTTGGTTTTCATTATTGTTCTCCTTCTTGGGTCGTTGTGCTTAGTAACGTTTCGGGCGCGGCCTAAGTTGCGAATTGCGCGCTTAAATCAGCATTGGAGAGCATCCCTAGAAGACGCGAAAGGCGAACAGCTCGATGGATGGCTTTGGCGTCATCAGTCTTGCGTTCTTCAAGGTGTGATTACTCTCACAGCAACAGGCGCGCGTTTGCCCGTTCCATCCCTAGAGAGGCTTTTGCTGCCTTGCTAAAGCCTTTGGCTAAGAGGGGACGCGACCGTGATCGCGCCCATGTCGTTACGCTCTTTCGGAACGCAGCACGCGGGACATGGCCTAACTAGACCGCGCGCTTTGATCGCAAAGATGGGCGTGCCGCCCGGTCGCCGAGCCAGTGGCGGGCGGTAGCTCAAGCCGATCATTGAGAGGATTGAGATTGCGCCGCCGTCCGCGTTTTGCACGCCCGCGACGCCACACAAGCGCGTGGGTTTTGCACGCTAAATCTTTGATGTGCGCCAGATAGGCAGCTTTTGGCTAAATTTGGTTGCGGGCGCGGAAAAATGGCGAAATCATGCGGCTGGCAGCACGAGCGTTGCCCGCAAGCCACCTTCCGGCGACGCTTCCAGCTCGAAGCGGCCCTTATAGAGATGGGCAAGCTCGGCCACGATCGACAGCCCCAGCCCTGAGCCCGGCTTGCTCTCGTCGAGGCGCT
>Ga0157375_10002560_pt1 | contig 15790 bp, 11 predicted proteins | sample M35metaG_FD_115311 | JGI IMG/M metagenome (GOLD analysis project Ga0157375, IMG submission 115311) | Miscanthus rhizosphere microbial communities from Kellogg Biological Station, Michigan, USA - M3-5 metaG | ecosystem: Host-associated > Plants > Roots > Rhizosphere > Soil | place: USA: Michigan...
CTAGCTTCCACAGCCACTTCAAGGCGATCACACAGACGTCACCCATGCAGTATCTAAAGTCGACGCGCCTGCATCAGGCTCGCCTGTTGATGGTGCGTCAAGACCTGACCGCAGAGGCGGCTGGCCGTGCCGTGGGCTACACGAGTCCATCACAGTTCAGCAGAGAATTCAGAAGACTTTTTGGCTTGACCCCGGCGACGGAGACGAAACGAATGCGAGAAAGTTTTGCGATCCCGCCTGTGTTCCATGACGCCGAGTACGTCTCATCGCACTGAGGCTTGCTGTCGAACAGGCAGTCCCGGGCGATGCAAACCGGTGCCGCGGACTGCGGCTGTTATGGATGATCAGCGAAGCTCACCCGCGATACGCTCGCTCATCGCGTCTTCATTCCATGTTGCTTCCCGCGCTCAAAGCGGCCGTACAGATGGCCATTGGCCCCGAACTGTGAATGGCGCTTGCTGACCGAACGCGTTCCGACATCGACCCGACGGAACGATTCGCTATTGATCGGTGCGCGCAGGGCAGAAGTCGCGCCCCTTTTCGGGTCTTGCGTCGGGAAGTTGTTTCTACCGGTGTGCTCGACGACCACACGTTGATCGAGGCATGTCGCGCGATCGACGGTTTCTGCCGGTTACTGACCGGGGACGATGATGGCGAAGCCGCATGAACCGACGAAGGCCTCGTCTATAATCCACGAACTACAGCCTCAACTAACGCAGGGAGCCTTACTTCATGAGTCAAGCGCGCGGGCGATACTCGGGATCTCGAGACAGCGGCCAGCGCCAAACGCGCCACGTCAAAAAGTCGCCGGCCAACCGAAAGGGCCAACCATACGTGAAAGGACCGCCTGCTCGAGACCCCGCTCAGACTGCCTCTATTTTCAAAACGCGATCGTTTCAGCTACTGGTCGATGCGGTGGGCGCAGAGAATATTGCGTTAGGGCTTGATTCGAACCTGACGCGAGTGGCCGAACTGATGAAGGGCGAGCGATTCACGCCCGAGACTGCTTTTCACATGGAAACTACGCTTGGGTTGCCGCACGGCTTCTTTGACCAGCCCAATCCTGCGCTGTCGGCCGAGACCATCGCTCGTTTGAGCTCACCGTTAGACTTCGTTCCACTGGACGGCGAACCAGAAGCCGTGTCCGAATCATTCAGGCCCGTTTCTCCCCCAACGCTCAACCAACAACCATTTCTTAAAGATCGTTTGTCCGAGGAACCGGAAATGCCCAAGAAAACAACTGGCGGGTCGCCAAGGGTCGTTAAGAGTAGTGGAAGTACGACAGCCGTGCAGCCGCGCGCGCGTACCCCGCAAAAAGACGCTCCCGCGAAAGCCAGGCTCTCTCCGAAGGCGAGCCAACAGCAGTCTCTGGCGTTAAATGACAGCGCGGCGGTCGAAAATATCCGGCGCGCCAACCTTCACGTTCTCACGACTCGCAACGGATCAAAAGTGAGACTCGCGGCGGTCATGGCGCTTACCGGTTCCAACATGGCCCATCGGCTACACGGCAAGAGGCGCATGGACGATGCCGAGGCGACTCGTTTCACCGAGCGCCTGGGCTTGCCAGCCGGCTGGTTGGACAGTCCTCGTTCGGAAACAGAGATCCCCGAATCGGTGTCCCGCTTGCTCGCTCCCGTGCCCCGCGGCCGAGCGTCCGGCCAGCAACAACAACTGCCTGCGGCCGCAATCAGAGAGAGCGCGTTACCGAAGTCGACCGTCACGAAGGCGCGCGCAGGGCGCGCTCAGCAGGCCGCGATCGCCGATGCTGAGAGCGCACTCATTCCGGCGGCTGTCTCAGGTGATGAGGCAACAGCCCTCAGCCAGCGAGATCACGCAAGCGATTCCCCCGCAGAGGTTGATCGTCACTCACCTGGAGAGAAGGTCCCGGTCTCCGCAGCGCTTGAGCAACCCTCGCCTGCTGTAGTCCCGCACCTAAACTCGATGTCGCGCTCTTTCACTTCCGCGACCAGCCTCGATGATCTCGAAGGTATCGAACCGATAGCGGAAGCACTGATCAAAACGCTGGCAGGTAAGGCACGCACTGGCCGACTGGACGAGCTAAAAGCGCTGGAACTTTTGCGGCAAGCGGTGTTGTTGTGAGTGCATGGCAGGAGGTGGAAGCGTAGCAGTCTGCGACGATGCACGAAGCGCGCCGCGTCGCCAGAACCTCTGGCGTTCAGGTGCGCACGAGGAAGCCGTCTCAATTCTTGTCGACGATCCAGTGCGGCGCCCGTCCTTGACCGCTCCAAATCTCACCGCTTCGCAAATCTCGATACCTGGCCGCAAGGGCGTTCGTGAGCTTTCTCGCTTTCGCGTTCTCGCCCCATCAATTCCGCGAAGCTGATTTCATACTCGTGCATCTTCCGCACGATGTCGGCGAGGACCACTTCCGCTTCACGCTGGCGTGCCGCACTCACCTGCTGCTGCAATGTTTGACGCTGCAGGAGCAGTTCTTTAAGGCTAGGCTTTTCAATTTCCATTCAGGGAGATGTACTCGTTGATGTCGACTCAGGACTTTGGCGCAAAGGGGTAGCAACCAATGAGGGCGACGGGCAATTCAAAAACGTCGTCGCGCCAAAGCGACTTGCCGGAACGCTGATTCGGCAAACGGTGGCGTCTTTCGTTGCTCTATGGAACCGATATAGGCTATCTCGTGGTCCGCAGCCCGCTGCGTCGGCACGCACTTGGATGATGTCACCACACTTCGGAGACAAGCCTGGCGGCTCGACTCGAGAGGCCATGCTACGTGAACGCGGGGAGTCGCGCGTTTTGGGAGGACGCGGCAAGATGAGCACCCGTCACCTTACGTCGGATCCGCCAGCGAGCAGATCCGACGGTTGTGCGGGCTTAAAGAGGCTGAATATTAGACGCTTGCTTGCCCTTCGGGCCTTGCTTTACCTCAAAACTGACCTTCTGGTTCTCTTGCAGCGACTTGAAGCCGTCCGCCTTCACTTCAGAAAAGTGCGCAAACAAATCCTCACCACCGCCGTCCGGCGTGATGAAGCCAAAACCTTTTGCGTCGTTGAACCACTTTACGGTACCGGTTGCCATCTGCTGAATTTTCCTAAAGGTCATACATTTCGGGTGATCACGCCGTCCATTGCACTGGACAGCGGAATCCACTTTGTAACACGAGGAAATCGTCCCCGACAACCGGGATCTGCCCGGAGGCTAAAACCGATCGCCATTCACACCGACGCCGAGGGTATTCCCGCGCCGTTCTCGCCGACGGGGCTCGATCACGCCCCCGTGCCTCGCGCCACGCATGAGCAAAGCGAAGATCATTGACACTCAAACGGCTGCGACGTCCCGGGAAACGATCAACCTTGTTCATCGCGCGCTCCCGCAAGGGCTCACCGCGTGCAGGCGCGCCGAACAATCTCGGCCAGTGCAGATGCGGACGCACTCTGCCGGAGCACCGGCCCATCGACTATCCGAGTGAAGAACGGTAGAAGAAGAAGCTGCCAACATCAAGCCGCTGCAAATTTATCCGGGCCAGCCGCAGGCGCTGCTCGTCGTCCCATGCAACGCGACGCGCCGATGTGCGCGTCCCTGACTCAACGCTCGAGATATTGCCTCAGTTTGTCGGCGCGACTCGGATGCATCAATTTTCGCATTGCCTTGCTTTCGATCTGGCGAATGCGTTCACGAGTCACGTCGAACTGCTTGCCCAGTTCTTCGAGCGTGTAGTCCGACGCGGTGTCGATACCGAAACGCATGCGCAGCACCTTCGCCTCGCGGGGCGAGAGCGCGTCGAGCGCATCGTCGATCGCGGCGCGCATGTTGGCATGAACCGCAGCGTCCGCCGGCGACGCGGCCGTCGGGTCTTCGATCATGTCGCCGAGCGTGGCATCGGCGTCCTCGCCCACCGGCGTCTCGAGCGACACCGGTTGTTTCGCGATTTTCAGAATGCCGCGGATCTTCTCTTCCGGCATCTCCATGCGCTCGGCGAGCACGGCGGGATGCGCTTCCTGGCCCGTCTGCTGAAGAATCTCGCGCGAAATGCGATTGAGCTTGTTGATCGTCTCGATCATGTGCACCGGCACGCGAATCGTGCGCGCCTGGTCGGCGAGCGAGCGCGTCACGGCCTGCCGCACCCACCACGTTGCATACGTGGAGAATTTCCAGCCGCGCCGATATTCGAATTTATCGACGGCCTTCATCAAGCCGATATTGCCTTCCTGAATCAGATCAAGGAATTGCATGCCGCGGTTCACGTACTTCTTCGCGATCGAAATCACGAGACGCAGGTTCGCCTCGATCATTTCGCGCTTGGCCTGCCGCATTTTGACTTCGGCCGCCGTCATCTGACGGTTGATCTTCTTCAGTTGCTGCAGCGGCAATGCGACTTGCGTTTCGATGTCGATCAACTTCTGCTGCTCGGCCTGGATCGCCGGAAGGCTGCGCTCGAGCGCCGCGCCGAACGCGCGCGATCCCGCCGCCGTCTTCATGGTCCAGCCGAGATCGGTTTCATGACCCGGGAACGATTCGACGAATTTTTCGCGCGGCATGCCGCAACGCTCGACGGCGATCTGCAGGATGCGCCGCTCGATCGCGCGAACCTGCGCGACTTGCTGCTGCACGTCTGCGCACAGCCGGTCGATGGTGCGCGCGGTGAAGCGAATCGGCGCGAGTTCGCGCTGAATCTCGCGACGCGCGCGCTCGAGCGCCGCCGACGTAATCGTGTTCTTGAGCTGCGCGGCGCGGATCTGCTCGAACTGTTCGCGCACTCGAGCGAAGATCGCGAGACTGTCGGCCGTGAGCTGCTTGAGACGCGCTTCGTTTGCGACGGCCGAATCGGTGGCTTCGAGATCGCTGTCGTCGTCGTCCGTGTCGGTATCGCTCGTGTCCGTGTCGGTGTCAGTGTCCTGTTCGGCGCTCGAGTCGGATGCCGATGCCGATACGTCAGGCTCCTCGGTGTCTTCGTTGAGGCCGTCGACGAGTTCGTCGATGCGCAGTTCACCGGCGGCCACCTGATCGGCGTTCCCGAGAATCGTTTCGATGGTCGAGGGACAGGCGGCGATTGCCTGGATCATCTCGTGCAGCCCGTCCTCGATGCGTTTCGCGATCGCGATTTCACCGGCACGGGTCAGGAGTTCGGTCGCGCCCATTTCGCGCATGTACATGCGCACGGGATCGGTGGTGCGGCCGAATTCGGAATCGACCGTGGAGAGCGCGACTTCCGCTTCCTCGTCGGACTGTTCGTCAGACACCACAGAGGGCGCTGCGTCATTGAGCAACAGCGTTTCTGCGTCCGGCGCCTGCTCGTAGACAGACACGCCCATGTCATTGAACGTGCTGACAATCGTTTCGATAGCCGCCGTTTGCGCGAAGTTGTCTGGCAGGTGATCGTTGATTTCGGCGTGGGTGAGGTAGCCACGCTCCTTGCCAAGCTGGATCAGCGCGCGCATCTGGCGTTGACGTTCCTCGTCCTGCTGCGCTGTATAGACGGTATCGACGGGTACAGCGTTGACTGATGCCTTGCCCTTCGATGCGCGCCGGGGCGGGCCTTTCCGCGCGGTTGCGGCCGTGTCCGGCCCTAAATCTTCCCGATCAAAACTTGCCAATGCATTCTCCTCGACGGGTTCGCTCGGCGATGGCAAAACCCATGGCCACAGGCATTCCAGCCTGCGCGCCACGGACGGGCCGGGAGGCCACGTCTAGAGACGCAGACGACTTGCTGGGAATCGCAACGAGCAAAGAACACGGCCCGCTCGACAGGCGGGCCGTGTTTGACTGCGTACGAATTACGCAACCTGCGAGTATAGCAGCGCTTGGTGCGTCGCAGCAAGCTAAGATCGAAGATCGGTTCAACTTTCACTGATTTGGGTCGGGGCGGATGTCGTAGTTAGCGCGAATGAGTGCGTACGCGATTGTCCGGGGCCCTACTATCACTATCGGCGCGCCTCTTTGCGTTTAATAACAGTCGATGCTGCTTCGGCGGACATGCGGTGGTTTTGCCAGATGACCGGTCGGGGCGCTGTAGCGGAGTGCCTGATCTACCCTGCAATCTCAATTTGAGCAGTGAATCGCTAGGTGTGGCCTTCGTGTGCCTTGATGTGGAAGCCGAGATTCGCCGCCCGTCATGGCTATCGAGTGCGGAGCGGGCGTTGTCCTTTTACTTGATCCTGAGAACTGGAATGCCGATGATTGCTCACTGGCCGACCGACCTTTGTGTTTGATGGGTTAGGCAATAAACGACCGTTAGTTGCATCATGTTTCGCTTTCCCGGCGGACCAATCGGGATGCTTTTGATGGATACATCGCAATAGGCTTAACTTGTGGGGTTGGTTTTGTGAGCGGTTCTCTTGGCGTTTTCGGCTCGCGCGCCTCATCGGCGCGTACGTCGTGTCACCTTGGTGAGCTCAAACGGTGCGTTGCCAATACGCTCACAAGGCTTAGTGAATCACTGCGTTTTGATAGGCACACTCCCTCCTCCAACACAGACGGATCGCAATAGGCGTTTCAGATCGGTCAACCGCGATGCGATTTCGGGTGTGCGGATCGGTCGCGGTTGACGCGATTGCTGTGTATTGCAGGCTGGTTTCGGCAGGTTGAGATGCACCGTGCGTTTTGACGCAAAGGCAGCCTCTCTCTCAGGGGTGGCGGGAAGGATGAGACCCGCTTCCAGGGCTTCGGAAAACTCGGCTGCCCAGTCGCCGGCACGAATGCGCGGGCGGGACTCCTGGTGGTGGCAGACATTGAGCGTGGACCCATCGTCGGAAACCTCCAAGCGGCGCGCATTCTTCGGGTCGAAAAAGGCTTGCCCCGCGTGCGCGCGGGCGGTCCTTTGCGCGTTCGCAGCTCTCGCATGGGCAAGGTTTGTTTCGATGCGGGCGGTGTCCCTCACTCGAATCTGATGGCTGAAGTCGACCGAAGAGCGAAGGAGCGCTCGCAGATAATTGATCGGTCGCTTTGCACGGCTCAAATGTTCCCAGGTTGCTTCCACGACGTCAGATAGAAGCTTGGCGTTTTGCTTGGCTTCGCGCATGAGTTTAAAAATGAGAAATTCATGAAAACCCAAATTCAAGAGGCGCTGAAGGTCCTGAGGCAGTCGCGCTGGTTGTCTCTTTTGAGTATTAGGGGATAGATCCTTATATATAGGGCCGTCTGCCACCGTGGCATTCGGAGAGATCAAAGAGGTGGCCTGCTCGGCATGCGCGGGCCGTTCGGCAGCGCTCTGCCGTGACGTTGGGCTGGCCGGTTCCTGGACCAATCCAAGGAGCGCGGCTGTTTTTTCGGTGAGATGCAAATAGGCGCGCCCGAACAGTCCCCCGCTGACGTATCGTTTCTGAGGAGGGCGCGTGATGAGTCCGGCAACCTCTAGATCGTCGAGACTGCGATAGAAGGTACGCATCGATTGCAAGGCGCGCCCCGTAAGCAGTTCGCGGCGGGCAAAGATGGCGGCGTAGGGGCGATCGGCGTCCACGGTGCGGGCGAGGGCGGCAAGCAGAGCGCGTGCGCGGGCCGGAAGGGCGGCGATGTGATTGGCACGGTGCGCAGCGCGGAAGATCACCCAGGGCAGGTTCGATCGATCGCAGGCGTATTCTTCCAGCGCTTCGTGGTCAATCGCGGGGCGGTTTGTATTAGCGGCAAGACAATCGTCTTCCTCGCCAGCAACTCGAAGTTGCGCGATAAGCATGTCCATTGCGTCCATTTGCAAAAAATGGAAGACAAATGCTTGACTGCCGATCGCTATTCGTTACACTTCGAGGTGTGCACTCGTGACCCGATTGGCGTCGGGGAGCGTAACGGGCGAGCAACAGTAAGCCCGATATTCAAAAGCCTTCGGTTGGCGCCGAAGGCTTTTGTCTTTCTGAAGCCAATTACGATTTCATGATCGATCTCTGACGTGGGTAGAAGCTAACTCATTGATTTCTCAGAAAACTCTAGTAGAGCAGTTGCACTTCTCAAGTTTCCGCGAAGCTAACTTATTGATTTACAACCAAAACCTAGTAGAAACTCAATCGCCGGACGATTCACCCAGGCTCTTGCTTATAAATTCCGTTATCCGCTGCGCCCACTCTTCCGCTTCCGTCGCATTCTTCTCGAAGAAACGTACGCCAACCACCCCGTTTCGCGACGAAACCTCGCAAACCTTCCGCTTTCCCATCTTGATCACCGTAGGGCTTGGCGCCGTTGTTCGTTGTTTTTCGGTCGCGAGGGCGACGGCGCGATCCTGTGTAAAGGTTTCGTCGTCGACCAGTCGGCGTACTGCCTCCGTCACCTTTTCTGCCTTTCCTGCTTCGGTCAGAGCGGCGAGTTTTTGCGCAGCGTTGCTGCCCAAACGCTCGGGCTTCTCCGATAGAGCGGTCTTCGCAGCGTCCGGAAGAAGGTCGAAAGAGAAGATGCGGGTGACGTGACTCTTGCTGAGTCCAGCGCTCTCAGAAATCTCCGTTCGTGACAACCCCGTCAGTTCCTGGAGTCGTTTGAAATTCCAGTACTTCTCGAAATCGGTGAGCGAGGGCGAGAGCAAATTTGAAAAGAACGCTGCGAATTCGATCTCGCCCTCTTCGATCGACGCGATATTCGCGCGAATCGACTTGCGACCGAGTTCGCGATACGCTGCAACCCGATTGTGCCCTGCAACAATTTCGAACCTGTCCCCGGGGAGCGTACGAACCAAAATGGGTGTCGCGAGTGCGTGCTGCGCGAGATTGTTCTTGAGTTCCTGAAACTGCTCCGGCGTCAGTTTTCGGCGCCTGCCGCTCACTTCGATCAGCGAGTCGAGGCTCACTTCGAGTGCCGCCTTGTCCTCAAGCTGCGCCTCCAACTCCTTGATGCGCGCCTGGGCCGAATTGATCCGGTTCTGCGCATCCATCAATCGTCCGGGAGATGTGCGCGGCTCGGAATCCGTCGGCCTGGCTTGCGCCGGTTCGGTCGGCTTTGTTCCAACGTTTGCCGTCTTGGCCAGTAATCTGTCGCCGATGCCCATTTATGCTTCTCCCTTGTTCCACGAGCGGACGAACTGCGCGTCCAGGTGTTCGGCCAGCCGGTCAAGCGGTTCCTTGAAACGGTTGTACGCGGCCGTGCTGCCATCCGGTTTCGAGAGGTCGTACACCGTCGATAGCTGGGCGGACGCGCCCTTGGGAACCGTGGACTCGGGAATCTCGAACGGCAGGACGCGGTCGCCGTATGCCTTTTTCAGCCAGCCCCGGACGACGCGCGAGACGTCGTCGGACTTGGCTTTCGTCATGATCACGTTCACGAAATCGAAACGCTTCTGCTCGAGCACGCCCGGAAGCTTCTTCGCAATATCGGCGAAGAGGTGCCAGAACTGCGTCGAACTGGCGAAATCGAGCGCCTCCGGCGGGCAGGGGAGCAGGATCGCATCCGATGCGAGCAGGGCGTTGATGGTGAGGTAACTCAGAGCGGGGGGCGTGTCGATGACGATCACGTCGTACTCGGACGCGAGCGGCGTCAGTCCCTTGCGCACGATTTCCCAGAACTCGAACGTGCTGTCGTTCAGCACCTTGGCGGGGATCTCGAACTCCGCATCGAACAGCGACGACGACGCAGGAATCAAATCGAGGTTATGCCAGTATGTCTGCTGGACGGCATAATGCAGAGTCGTCTGGTCGCCGTAGATGAGCGGCAGCAGCGTCTGGTCGTCCGAAATTTCGGCGTCGGGAGCCCAGCCGCAAAGTTGCGTAGTCGTGCCCTGCGGGTCGCAGTCTATTACAAGAACCTTTCGGCCGAGGAGCGTGAGCGCCTGCGCGGCCGATACCGCCGTCGTCGTCTTGGCAACGCCGCCTTTGAAGTTCGCAACCGTGACGATCCGACCTCGTTGCCCTTCGGGCCGCGCCACACGCTCTTTGGTTGCTCTCACCCAGGTGAGTGTTTCTTCAAGCGTGAATTCCTTGCTTCGCCCGGCGCCTTTCGACGTCCCGGGCGGCAGGTCGCCCTTCGTGGTGAGATACTGGAACCGCTGCTTGTCCAGGCCGCACAGCGACGCGACCTGGGCGCTGGTGTAGGTCGGCGCGCTTTTCCGCGGATACGGTTCCAGCATCGCATCGCGAATCTGGTTGAGGATGTCAGTGGCCTGAGCAGCCACTCCCAGGAGCGTTTCAATCGAAACGGATTGGTCGACTTCGGGAAGCCGAGCGCTTAACATTGAATTCGCAGTCACTGGCAGGCCTAGGTAAGCAAAAAATTCTTCGGTTTGTGTAGAAGCTGCTGCAAACCGAAGAATAAACGGCGAACCGGTAAACCTCAAGTAAACTCTGAAGTGTTATTTTTGCGCGGCCGCGCGCCTAATCGCCGGCTTCGACGCAGTTCGGGCGGAGGAGGGGTTTCGCGAGCAGTGGAATTGCCTTCGCGGAGGTTCCTCTGACCTTCAAGACGGCACGATTCGGGGCTCGAGCGCATTCGTCGAGATGCACACACCATCGACGCGCGTAAATGCGAGCCTGAATATTTGTTGAGCCCGGCGACGCGTGGCCCGGTCTCGTGACATACGCCGGGGCCTCGCGTGCGTCGCCGTTGTTCGGAGACTATGTTTCGACCCGGCAACCCGGTCGCGTGTAGCCGAACAGGCTGGTTGTTCACGATGCAGTAAAACGCGACCGTGGAACAACGAAGCGCCGTTTTGAATTATAGAAAATCGTTTATTTTCAATAATTTGCGACGTAAACTGAATTTTGTTTCACGGTTTGTCGCCGCGAGTATCGGCGTCTGGAGAGTGAAAGGCGTCCAAAGAACTGCTTCACAACTCTCCGGCGCAAAACGTTTCGAACGTTACGTATATTGTAGTAAACAATACAACCTTAGCGTATCGATTTAGGGATCACCGGCAAGAACCGCTTTCTTCACCGCTCGGTTTCCGCTGCCTGCGCTTTGCCCGCCACCTGGTGAATTCGCTCCCGCACGACACCAATCGCCTGCTTGAGCGCGTACACGTCCTGAAAATAGCGTTGCGGCATCCGGATTTCGTTGGCGTGCGCGTCGATGGTGTCGATGTCCTTGAGCCATTGCGCAATCTGCTTTGCGCTCGGCTGCCTGTTTTTCCAGGTTTCATCCTCCAGCGACTTGATTTCGCGATACCAGATCACGAGCCGCTTCTTTATCCGCCCCTCGGCCATGCGTGGCAGCGCCTGCAACAGACCCAGCAGCACGGCAAGGAACGGGACCAGGATCAGCAACCGCCTTTCGATAAAACTCGCCAGCCAGAACGGCAGATAGCGCTGCAGGAACGGACGGCCCGATTTGAAGTAGCGGACGCTTTCGTCGGAGATCGGAAACTCGTCGGTATGCAGGTTCGGAAAGGTGCCGAGCGGCGTGAAGTAGTCCTCGCCGCCGTGCGCGCTCCTGGCCGCGTCCAGCAGCACATAGACGAGTGCGGGGTGCAGCGTGTCCTTCGACACGAGCAGAGCCGTGGCGGCGAGCAGCGTGACGTCGGCGTGGGGAAGATCTTCGATGATGCTGGTCGACGCGCGCGGGAAAATGACTTTGGAGAGCGACGGGAATTTCTGCACCAGCGCGTCGGCCTGCGCAAAGCTCATCAGCTTCAGACCGCTGTTGAGCAGCGATTGCTGCATGACGGCATCGGGCCTGCCGATGAAAAAGGCAGCATCCAGCCGGTCGCTTTCGAGCGCCCGATATGCCGAGTTGGCGTCCACTTCGAGCAGCGTGGTGTTGTCCGCGGTGACGCCGCTGTAGGAGAGCAACACCAGGGACACGTTGAGCAGGCCGCTGCCGGGAACGCCAACCCCAATCCTCTTGCCGCGCAGTTGCGCAAGCTGGTTGATGGTGGCGTCGCCGCGGTAGAACACCCAGATCGGCTCATAGGCGACAGCGGCGATCGTCTCCAGGCCGTCCGTTTCCTTCGGATTCGTGGTGCCGGACTGGATGAAGCCCACTTCATATTCGCTGTCCGGATCCTTCAGCCGCTCATAGTTTTCGACCGAGCCGGAGGACGCGCGAATATCGAGCGTGACGCCGTCGCGCTTGAGAAGCGGGGCGTAGCGTTCCGCGAAGCCGCGGTAGATGCCCTTGTCCGCGCCGGTCGTGATGACGATCGTGCGGTGGATGGCGGGCTTGAGCACCGCCGCGAGTGCCCAACCCAGCGCGGTAAGCAGCAGCACCACGCCCACGATGAGAAGCCTGCGGCGCCCCGGCGTCATGGGGTCCTTTGGCCTGCGATAAAGCGCTGGGTTGTGCTTCGCCATCATTCGGCCTCTCTCGTCAGGCCCTTATCGCGGGCCTTTGCTGTACGAAGTGGACCTGGGGCAGGCTTTGCGCGAGCGCCGCCGAACAGGAAGCCGGATCTGCCGTTGTCCGCGTTCCCAACCGCATGCGCATTCGAGCCCGCTATCGCCGGTCGATTAGTTGTTTTCCGATCTTACGATAGCAGATTGCCTGGTTGCGACACTGTCGCAGCAAACGAGCAGGCGATGACTCCAGCCCGACACGAGGCCGACGTCGAACATCACCGTGATCCAGACGTTCACGTGAAAATGCGACTAACGGTCTCGCAATTCCCCGCCTTCGAATTCTTCGAGCCTTCACGATTCATACGTCCCGGGCAGGGCAGGGTACGGGGGCGCGTGAGGCGGATGGAAGGCCAGCACGTCCGGCCGGGCCGAAAATCGTGCGACGTTCACAAGAATGCTGACCCGCCACGATGCTCGCACGCACGATGCCGCGATCGCCGAGGCCGACGGCAAAGCCGGACTTGCGACGCTGAACGGCCTGACCCTGGTGACCCGACAGACGTGAACGCCCGCATGGGCACGCGGCCGCCGTCGAAACGGAGATGCAAAAAAACGCACGCCAATCGTCCTGACCGCGGTCGACTTCTCCGCGAGCGGGCACGCGGCATTGCACCGCATGCCCGTATCAAGCCAGCAGCGGATGCCGCCGCACCCGCCCGCTTTCACCACCGATGCCGCTCAGACCTTGCCCTTCCACGGCACGAGCACGCGCTCGACGTAACGCATCAGCACGTCGAAGCACAGCGCGAAGAAGCCGATCACGATGATGCCCATGATCACGACATCGCTTGCCAGGAACTCCGCGGCGTTGAGGACCATGAAGCCGAGACCGCTCGTCGAGGCGACCATCTCCGCGGCGACGAGCGTCGTCCAGCCGACGCCGATGCCGATCCGCATGCCGGTGAAAATCTCGGGCAGCGCCGATTTCATGATGACGTGGAACACCACCTGCGTGCGCGATGCCCCCATCGAATACGCGGCGTGGATCTGCTCGATGGACACCGAGCGCACACCCGCGCGCGCGGCGATCGCGAGCGGCGCGAAGATGGCGAGATAGATCAGCAGGACCTTCGAGAACTCGCCGATGCCGAACCAGATGATGATGAGCGGAAGATACGCGAGCGGCGGCAGGGGGCGGTAGAACTCGATCGGCGGATCGAATGCGCCGCGCGCGAAGCGCGACACGCCCATCATCACGCCCACCGGAATCGCCGTCAGGCACGCGAGGATGAACGCGCCGAATACGCGCATGAGGCTCACGCCGGTGTGCTGCCAGAGCGTCGAATTGGCGAAGCCGTCGGTGGCAACGACGAGGAACTTTGCGTACACCGCCTGAGGCGAAGGCAGGAACAGCGGCTTGATCAGATGCAGGTTGGTCACCGCGAACCAGAGCCCGATGAAGGCCACGATGGTGACGAGGCTGGTTGCGATGCTGCTTCCATGCCCTGGCACGCCGAACGCGTCGCCCGGCTTGACCGGCTTCTTCGCGAGCATGCGGGTACGGCCGCGCGGCTTGCGCGGCGGCCCGTCGGACGTGTCGGCGCTGATCGGCGATCGTCCGTGAAGCAGCGTGTGGATCGCGTGGGCGGATTTGGAACTAGACATGCGACACCTCCTGCCGTGCGCCGTGCGATTTTTCGTCGCCGTAGATGATGCCGAGCACGCGCTCGCGCATCTCGATGAAGTCGGGGCTCGATTTGACGGCGCGCGCATCGCGCGTTTCCAGAAAGCGGCGGTTGAAATCGAGGTCGTACGTGTGCGTGATGCGCCCCGGCCGCGGCGACATCACGATGAGCCGGCTTGCCAGAAAAAGCGCTTCTTCCACGCTGTGCGTGATGAAGAAGAACATCTTGTTGGTCTTCTTCCAGACGTCGAGCAGGAGTTCCTGGATCGTCTCGCGCGTGAGGGCATCGAGTGCGGCCATCGGTTCGTCCATGAGGAGCATCGCCGGATCGCAGGTCAGGGCACGGGCGATGCCCACGCGCTGCTGCATCCCGCCCGAGAGCTGGTAGATCATGTGCCTGTGAAAATCCTGCAGCCCGACGAGCGCGAGATTGCGCACCGCGATCTCGTGACGCTTCGACTTCGGCACGCCCTGCAGCTTCAGGCCGAATTCCGCGTTGTCGATCACGTTGAGCCACGGCAGCAGCGCGTGCTTCTGAAACACGACGCCGCGATCCGCACCGGGCCCGGCGACCGGTTCGCCGCCGAGCAGCAGTTCGCCGCTCGTCGGCGCGATGAAGCCCGCCATCAGCGAGAGCAGCGTGGTCTTGCCGCACCCCGAAGCGCCGAGTGCGACGACGAAGTCGCCCGAGTCGATCGTCAGATTGATGTCGTCGAGCGCATGGACCTGTTCGCCGGCACGACGCCCGGGAAACACCACGCTGACGTTCCTGACCTTCATGCTTTCCATAGTTCCCCCTGGCCGATGGCCATGGCGTGCTGCTTCACTTGAGTTTCTGCGCCGCTTCCGCGTACGCGGGCGTGACGAACTTCGAATAGTCGGGCGCCACCGCGCCGATGCGTTTCTGCTCCTTCAGAAAGTCCGACGTGTCCTTGAGCGCCTGCGCCGCCCGGCCCGAGCCGCCGCCGCCGAGCCACTTCGGCGACGCCTGCTCGGCGAGCGTCGGGTACGCGTAGAGTGACAGCGACTCGGGCACGTCCGCCGGCTTGCCGCCGATCATCTTCGCGATCGCCGCGGCCTGCGGCGAGCCCGCGTTCCATTGCGACGGATTGCGTCGGTACTGCTCGTCAGCGTCGGCGATCGCCTTGACGAACTTCGCCATGAACTCCTTGTGATCCTCACCCCACTTGCGATCGACTGCAATACCGTCGAACGTGGGCTTGCCGAGTTTCGAGAGATCGCCCGACGTGACCAGCACCTTGCCGCTCTTCTTCAGTTCGGCGAGCGCGGGGTTCCAGACGTAGGCCGCGTCGATGTCGCCGCGCTCCCACGCCGCCACGATCTGGTTCGGCTGCATGTTCAGGATCTTGACGTCGGACGGGTTGATGCCCCAGTGCTGGAGTGCGAACATCGTGTGATAGTGCGTGGTCGAAACGAACGGCACGCCGATCGTCTTGCCTTTCAGGTCGGCGGGCTTCGTCACGCCCGAGCCGTTGCGCACGACCATGGCCTCCGCCTGATTGATGTTGTCGAGAATCCAGAAGAGCTGCAGGTCGAGCCCCTGGCTCACGGCCGCCGCGAGCGGGCTCGACCCGATCACGCCCACCTTCACGTCGCCGGAGGCCATCGCGGTCGCCACTTTCGCGCCCGATTCGAACTGACGCCACTTGATCTTGTAGCCCGTTGCCTTTTCGATCGAGCCATCGGCGATCGCGACGATCCACGGATCGACGATCTGCTGGTAGGCGATCGTGACTTCCTTCTCTTCGGCGTGCGCCGGCTGCATCACGCATGCGGCGAGCGCCGCGAACGTGACGATGATGCGCTGCATCGTGCGGGCAATCCGCAACGGCAATTTTGACGGCTTAAGGTGTCGCATTTCGGGTCTCCTTTCCTGGCTGCGTGGCTGACACGCGGTTCTTTTCGGGGACCGACCGGGCTTGTCCCGATCGCC
>Ga0157375_10002562_pt1 | contig 15789 bp, 11 predicted proteins | sample M35metaG_FD_115311 | JGI IMG/M metagenome (GOLD analysis project Ga0157375, IMG submission 115311) | Miscanthus rhizosphere microbial communities from Kellogg Biological Station, Michigan, USA - M3-5 metaG | ecosystem: Host-associated > Plants > Roots > Rhizosphere > Soil | place: USA: Michigan...
ACCCGCACCAGCGCGTTCTCGCGGTCGATGCCGTGGCGTTTGTCGAGGACGGACTGGCGGATGACGCGCATCATCGAGTCGAATTGATCCTCGACGCGGTCGATCGCTTCGCGCGCGTCTTCGATGGCGCGCTGCATGTTCAGGATCACTTCGACACCGGCGAGGTTCACGCCGAGGTCGCGGGTGAGAGCCAGGATCATCTCCAGCTTGCGGATTTCATCCTCGCCGTAGAGCCGCGTGTTGCCCTGCGTGCGCGCGGGCTTGATGAGGCCTTCGCGCTCGTACAGCCGGAGCGTCTGCGGATGGATGTTGTACCGCTCGGCGATCACCGAGATCATCACGTAGCCATCGGATCTGCGGCGGGACATGTGTTTGGTTCCTATTTGTCATCCTGAGGCTGCCGGAGGCGCGTAGCCGCAGGCGGAGACGCCGGAGGACGGCGAAGGATCTCAAGCTACGCAACCTGCGCTGAAACCGGGTTTCAGCAAATGCAGCGCATCTTGAGATCCTTCGCCGTCCTGCGGCGCCTTACCGCTTCGCGGTTCGCGCCTCCGGCGGCTCAGGATGACAGCGTGCTACATCATCTACTTATGTTCATCCACGACTTCCGCGTCGATCACGTCGTCAGCTTTGCCGTTGCCGTCGCCGCCGGCTGATGCGTTTGCGTCAGCGCCGCCAGTGGTTCCGGCTCCGCCGCCTGCGGCGTTCGCGCCGGCGTTCTGGTACATCACTTCCGCCAGCTTGTGCGACGCGCTGGTCAGCGCCTCGGTGGCCTTCTTGATGTTTTCCGCGCCGCCCTGTTCCATTGCTTTCCTGGCGTCGGAAATCGCGGTCTCGAGATTGCTGACGTCCGAGCCCGAGATCTTGTCGCGGTTTTCGTTCAGCATCTTCTCGACCTGATACACGAGCGAGTCGAGCTGGTTCTTTGCCTCGATCTCCTCACGCCGCGCCTTGTCCTCGGCGGCATGCGATTCGGCGTCACGCACCAGCTTCTCGACCTCGTCCTTCGACAGACCCGAAGTGCTGGTGATGGTGATCTTCTGCTCCTTGCCGGTGCCGAGGTCCTTCGCCGACACGTTCATGATGCCGTTCGCGTCGATGTCGAATGTGACCTCGATCTGCGGCATGCCGCGCGGGGCAGGCGGAAGTCCGATCAGGTGGAAGACCCCGAGGAGCTTGTTGTCGCGCGCGAAATCGCGCTCGCCCTGCAGGACCTTGATCTCGACCGAGGTCTGATTGTCCGCGGCCGTCGAAAACGTCTCCGACTTGCGCGTGGGAATGGTCGTGTTGCGCTCGATCAGCTTCGTCATCACGCCGCCCAGAGTCTCGATGCCGAGGGAGAGGGGAGTGACGTCGAGGAGCAGAACGTCTTTGACTTCGCCGCCGAGAACGCCGCCCTGAACGGCCGCGCCGACTGCCACGACTTCGTCCGGATTCACGCCCTTGTGCGGTTCCTTGCCGAAGAAATCCTGGACCATCTTCTGGACCATCGGGATGCGCGTGGAGCCGCCGACGAGAACGACCTCATCGATCGACTTCGGATCGACTCCGGCGTCAGTCAGGGCCTGCTTCAGCGGTCCCATCGTCTTCTGCACGATGTCGCCGATGAGCTGCTCGAACTTCGCGCGCGTGAGCGACATGTTGAGATGCTTCGGGCCGGACTGGTCGGCCGTGATGAACGGCAGGTTGATGTCGGTCGATGCGGTCGACGAGAGCTCGATCTTCGCTTTCTCGGCCGCTTCCTTCAGGCGCTGCAGAGCCATCTTGTCTTTCGACAGATCGATGCCCTGGTCCTTGCGGTACTCCTCGATGATCCAGTCGATGAGGCGCTGGTCGATGTTGTCGCCGCCGAGGTGCGTGTCGCCGTTGGTCGACTTCACTTCCACGACGCCGTCGCCGACTTCGAGGACGGAGATGTCGAACGTGCCGCCGCCGAAGTCATAGACCGCGATGGTTTCGTTCGATTTCTTGTCGAGACCGTACGCGAGCGCGGCCGCGGTCGGCTCGTTGACGAGGCGCTCGACCTTGAGGCCGGCGATCTCGCCCGCGTCCTTGGTGGCCTGGCGCTGCGAGTCGTTGAAGTAGGCCGGCACGGTGATGACCGCGCGGTCGACTTTTTCGCCGAGGTAGTCTTCGGCAGCCTGCTTCAGTTTCTGCAGGATCATCGCGGAAAGCTCGGGCGGGGAGTAAAGCTTGCCCTCCACTTCCACGCGCACGTCGCCGTTGGAGGCGCGGGTCACCTTGTAGGGGACCATCTTCATCTCTTCGTTAACTTCCTCGAACTTGCGGCCCATGAAGCGCTTGATCGAGAAAATGGTGTTCTCAGGATTGGTCACGGCCTGGCGTTTCGCGACCTGGCCGACGAGCCGCTCTCCGTTGCGGGCGAAACCGACGACCGAGGGGGTGATGCGGCTTCCTTCGGCGTTGACGATCACTTTGGGCTCATTGCCTTCCATGACCGCCACGACGGAGTTGGTCGTGCCGAGGTCGATGCCGATAATTTTAGACATAAGTTTTTCTCCTACTGACGTTTACCGCGACTTTAGTGCGATGTCATCAGATTTGTACGTGATCGAAACCTGAGCGTAGCACTGTGATATTCCGGGTGCAAGGGGACAAATGGTGTGGTTGTCGGTTGTCTGTTGTCGGTTGTCGGGAAAGGCTGATACGAACTCTCCAGGACAGAGAACTTCATCTAACCTCCGACAACCGACAACCGACAGCCCAATCCCCTACGCAATGCCCGTTCCGACGACCGCGTTATCATCCCGGGTCCAACGGAGGGATCACATGCTTCCCAATTCTTCTCAGCAGCAACCAGCCTGGATCTCGGCGAGCACAGCCGAAACGGGGCTTCGTACGCGCGCCTTTGTCCGCTCGGTCTACGGGTGGATGTTCGGCGGATTGCTCACCACGGCCTTCGCGGCGATGTGGGTGGTGATGTCGCCGGCGATGCAGCAACTCGTCCTCGGTACGCCGTTCGTCCGCTTCGGTTTGATGATTGCGGAGCTCGGCATCGTCTTCTGGTTGTCGTTCCGAATCCGCGTCATGGCGCCAAGCACTGCCGCGGCGGCATTTCTCGTTTACTCGCTGCTCAACGGTCTGACGCTGAGCGTGATCTTCTGGGCTTATACAGGCGGAACGATCACGATGGCGTTCGTGACCGCGGCCGGCATGTTCGGGGCGATGTCGGTTTACGGCATGGTGACGAAGCGCGATCTGACGTCGTGGGGCTCGTTCTTCATGATGGGTCTTTTCGGCATCGTGATCTGCATGATGATCAATCTGTTCATCAAGTCGGACGGCATGTCCTTCGTGATCTCGATCCTCGGCGTCTTCATCTTCCTCGGACTGACCGCCTGGGATAACCAGATGCTGAAGGTGATGGCCACCGCAACCGGTCCGGAGCAGGAGAGCTACGCGGTCATCGGCGCGCTGATGCTCTATCTCGATTTCATCAACCTGTTCCTGTTCCTGCTGCGCCTTTTCGGCGGACGCAGGCGGTAAAAACAGTTCTCACCACAAAGACACAAAGGACACGAAGAGATCCTCTTTGTGTCCTTTGTGTCTTTGTGGTGAGAATCTTTTTCAAATCGCGTCCGCGATGCGGCGCGCGATCAGCGAGTAGCCCTCATCGTTCGGATGGAAGCGGTCGAACGACAGGCGGTCGCGGTACGCGAAGATGTCGGACGTCTGCACGATCACGATGTTCGGATCGTTGCTGAAGCGCTCGACCATGAGAACGTTCCAGCGATTGACGAACGGAGTCAGCAGCTTTCCGAACGGCGTGGTGATGAACGGGTTGTAGAGGCCGATCACGAAGATCCGCGCGGACGGATTCGCGCGCCGGACGATCTTCACGCTCTCCTCCAGACGATCGAGCACGTCCTTCATGACGCGCTCGGGATCGCGCGGCGGCGCGTTGCGCCAGTTGTTGTCGCCCCAAAGGTCGTTGCCGCCGATGGAGATGATGACCACATTCGACTGCGCGATCAGCGTCTGCACGTTGTGGCTGTCGAGCTGCTGGATCAGATCGCGCGTCCGCGCGCCGTTGACGGCGATGTTGACGATGTTCTTCGAAGGCACGTTGCGTTTGCGCAGCTCGTCGACCAATCGTCCGCCGATGCCGAGTCCCGTTTCGTCGCCGGTGCCGCGGCCGAGGGAGTCGCCCAGGATGATCGGGGCAATCTGCTGGCGCGGGGCGGATGCGGTGACGTGCGACGGCGACGCGATCGAAACGGACGAGCCTATGTCGCCGCGCAGGAATGAGTAGAATCCGGCGCCGAACAGAATCGCGGCCACGATCGCGGCGGTGAGCGGCAGGTACCAGACCAGGAAACGGCGCATGTGCAGAAACGATAGCAGGTGTCCCGCTGTCATCCTGAGCCGCCGGAGCTGCGGAGGCGAAGCCGCAGCAGCGGAGGACGGTGAAGGATCTCAAGATGCGCTGTCTTGGCCGAAGCCGCGTACATTGCTCGCGCGGTTCCAGCAAAGCTCGCGTAACTTGAGATCCTTCGCCGTCCTCCGGCATCTCCGCCTGCGGCTCCGTGCCTCCGGCAGCATCAGGATGACACCACGGATGACACCATGACCCCAACCCTCACCGCCACCACCCTCACGAAAATCATCGGCGACAAAACGATCGTCGATAACGTCTCCTTCGAGCTGCAGCGCGGCGAAATCTTTGGCTTCCTCGGGCCGAACGGAGCGGGGAAGACGACCACCATTCGCATGCTGGTCGGGCTGATCAAGCCGACCTCCGGCCATGTGACCATCTGCGGATTCGATCAGCGGCATCAGTTTGAGGATGCCATGCGCTGCGTCGGCTGCATCGTCGAGAATCCCGATCTCTATCGCTTCATGACCGGCCGCGAAAATCTCGAACACTTCGCGCGGATGCTTCGCGTGCAGACGAGCGAGATCGAGCGCGTGGCGGAGTTGGTGTCACTCGCGCACCGCCTTGACCAGCGCGTCGGAACCTACTCCCTCGGCATGCGCCAGCGCCTCGGCATCGCCCAGGCGCTTCTCGGCGATCCCAAGCTGCTGATCCTCGACGAACCGGCCAACGGCCTCGATCCCGCCGGCATTCGAGAGATCCGCGAGCTGCTTCGCCGCCTCGCGAGCGAACGCCAGATGAGCATCTTCATCTCGTCGCACCTGCTCGCCGAAATCGAGCTGACCTGCGACCGCGTTGCGATCATCCACAAGGGACGCATCCTCCGCGAAGGGACGGTGCGCGAGCTGATCTCCAGCCGCCGCGAGATGGAACTGCGCGTGGACGACGTCACCCGCGCTGCCGCGATCGCGACGAATCGCAATCTGACTTACCGCACCGACACCGATCGCATCTGGATCGCCATCGAGGAAGCCGACGCCCCGCCGCTCATCGCCTCATTCGTCGACGCCGGCATCAACGTCTTCCACGCCCAGCGCCGCACGCAGTCGCTCGAAGAGATGTTCCTCGAAGCGACCGGCGGCGAGTCGGTGGATTGACGTCGGCGCTACTTCGTCGCTTCCGCTTCGCGCCTCGCCGTCGCTTCGCGCTCGTCCTTGGCGGACATCGGCGGGTTGTAGGCAGGGATGCCGGTGACCGCTTCGCCGATGATGAGGTTGTGGATGTCGTGCGTCCCCTCGTAGGTTTTCACCGACTCGAGGTTGAGCATGTGGCGGATGATCGGGTACTCGTCGCTGATGCCGTTTGCGCCGAGGATGTCGCGGGCGGAGCGAGCGCACTCGAGGGCGATGTTCACGTTGTTCATCTTGCCCATCGAGACATGGTGCGGCTTCAGCTTGCCGGAATCCTTGAGGCGTCCCATCTGCAGCGCGAGCAACTGCCCTTTGGTGATCTCGGTGATCATCCACGCCAGTTTGTTCTGCACGAGCTGGTGCGATGCGATCGGCTGGCCGCCGAACTGGATGCGCGATTTCGCGTACGTCCGCGCCGTTTCGTAGACGCCCATGGCCGCGCCGAGGGCGCCCCAGGCGATGCCGTAGCGGGCCTGGGTGAGGCAGCCGAGCGGGTACTTGATGCCGTTCGTCTCGGGCAGAAGGTTCTCGGCGGGGATGCGGCAGTCTTCGAAGAAGAGCTGCGAGGTCACGGATGCGCGCAGCGAGAACTTGCCCATGTGATACGCGGTGGAAAATCCGGGCGTGTCCTTTTCGACGAGGAAGCCGCGGATGACACCGTCGTGCTTGGCCCAGACCACGGCCACGTCGGCGATGGAGCCGTTCGTGATCCACGCCTTCGCGCCGTTGAGGACCCAGGAGTCGCCGTCTTTGCGCGCGTACGTGCGCATGCCTCCGGGATTCGAGCCGAAGTCAGGCTCCGTCAATCCGAAGCAGCCGATTTTCTCGCCGGCGGCGAGTTTCGGGATCCAGTAGTCGCGCTGTTCTTTGGAACCGTAGGTGTAAATCGGATACATCACCAGTCCCGATTGCACCGATGCGAAGGAACGCAGTCCGGAATCGCCGCGCTCCAGCTCCTGCATGATCAGGCCATACGCGACGTTGTTGAGGCCGGGGAGGTCGTACTCTTTGATGGTGGCGCCGAAGAGTCCCATCTCCGCCATCTTGGGGATGAGGTGCATCGGCATCTCTTCCTTGCGATTGGCTTCTTCGATGATGGGGATGACTTCCTCATCGACGAAGTCGCGCACGGTCTGACGCACCATCAGCTCTTCCTCGGAGAAGAGCGAATCGATATCCATGTAATCAACGCCGGGAAAGCTGGGCACGGTGAGGCTCCTTCAGTGCTGCGATTTAGGGAGGCGATGATATCAGCGCTCGTAGCGCCGGCGGCTCGCCGGCTGGACCGCCGCCGGCTCGGCGGCACGGTGCGGGTAATCGGTACGCGCCAGCGAGCCGCTGGCGGTCCAGCCGCCGAGCCGGCGGCGCTACGCTCTTACGCTCGCCGTGTACATCACGTGTGGGTGCGGATATGCGAAATCGATCCGCTTCGCGTGAACGTCTTCGAAGCCGAGGCGTTGCAGGCGGACGAGGAAATCCGCGGGCGATTCGTAGGTGAACGATTCGCCGAGAGTGAGCCCTAGCGCCGAGGCGCCGCGTTCCTGGATCGCGTTCCATGCGTTCTTGAATCGCTCGGTCGGGTCCTGTTCTTTGATGATCAGGATGCCGCCGTTGCGCAGGCGGGAGCGGCAACGCATCAACAGCGCATCCCATTGATCGAGAGGGATTTTGTAGAGGACGTCGATGATGGAGATCGCGTCGAAGGTACCGGTGATGACGTCGTCGAAACCGATGACGAAGTCAACGGAGGAGATGGGCCGCACTTTGCGCGCATCCGGTTCCACCGCAACGACGCGACGCCCTTGCGCGAGCACCGCGAAGAGGCCGTGACCGGCGCCGATGTCGAGCAGTGAGGCGTTTGCAGGCAGTGCGTGCAGCACGCGCAGCATCGGCGAGGTCAGGAAGCGGAGCAGGATGTGGGTGCGGTCGCGCGGCGCGCGATTGCGGAAAACGCGGTGCAGTACGATTAGCGCGCGGATGAATCCCACGCAGGCGATTGTACGGGGCTGGTGGCGCGAGGCGCTCGGCGCGGTGATCGTGCCGGTGTGGCGCGCGAGACTTCGAGCAAGACGGTCCTGATGCTCACACTGTCTCTGCTCCTGCTCACAGTCTTATCGGGACCAGGTCCGCAGGCGCCCGTCCCGGACCCGCTCGCCTCCGGGTTCGTCGATCCCCCAATTTCCGCCCGGCCCAGGACGTGGTGGCACTGGATGGACGGAAACATCTCGAAGATCGGGATCACTCTCGACCTGGAGGCCATGAAGCAGGCCGGCATCGCTGGCGCGACGATGTTCTCCGTTTCCCAATCGATCCCGCCCGGTCCGGTCCCGTTCATGAGCGACCGATGGCGGCAGCTGACCTCGCACGCCGTGAACGAGGCCGCGCGTCTCGGCATCGAGGTTGGGATTCACAATTGTGCTGGATGGTCCTCGAGCGGCGGCCCCTGGATCTCGCCCGAGCATTCGATGCAGGTAATCGCGTGGTCCGAATGGAACGTGCATGGGCCGGCGGACTTTGACGACCTTCTCCCTCCCGTGAAGGCTCCTCGAGTATACGAGAAGGTTCCCTACTCGAGAGACATCGCGGTGTTCGCGTTCCGGACACTCGCGAAGCGTAAGACCGTTGCCTATGACGCCCGCTTCCTGGCAAGGACAGGGGTTATCCGGAAGTACGGCCTCGATCCGGAGCCTTCGTTTCTGGCGGGCGGTCCTGCAATCGCGATTGGCCGTTTCCTGGACCTGACCGGCTCGCTCGGCGCCGATGGGAGGTTAGCCTGGCATGTCCCGGAGGGCGACTGGACCATTCTCCGTATCGGCCACATCTCCACCGGCAAGTCCAACCATTTCGCACCGCCCGAAGGCGAAGGGTTGGAGGTCGACAAGCTCAGTCGCGAGGCACTCGATGCGCACTGGGCGGGGATGATGGCAAAGGTGATTTCCGATGCCGGACCTCTTGCGGGCAAGGCGTTGCGCGAGGTGGTCATCGACAGCTATGAGGTCGGCAGCCAGAATTGGACTCCGCGGTTCCGTGAGGAGTTTCAGAAACGGCGCGGCTACGATTGCCTTCGCTGGCTTCCCGCGGTCACCGGACTCACCGTCGAATCGAACGAAAAAACGGAACGTTTTCTCTGGGACTTTCGCCGGACGATTGCGGATCTCTACGCGGACAATTACTACGGGTATTTCGGCGGCCTTTGTCACCGAGCCGGCATGAAGGCAGTGACTGAGTCCTACGGCAACGGCGGCTTCGACGCCATCCAGTCCGGAGGAATGGCGGACATTCCGATGGGCGAGTTCTGGTCTCACGCGAACGGACCCATCGAGCCGGTCAGGCTCGCGGCATCGATCGGACACGTTTACGGCAAGCCGGTGATCGCCGCGGAATCGTTTACGGCGGGTGAAGCGCAGGGCGCCTGGCGGATCGATCCCTTTTCGATCAAGGCAATTGGCGACTTGATGTTCTGCAACGGCGTGAACCGGTATGTGTTTCATACCTACGCGCATCAGCCGTGGCGAAACCTCGCGCCAGGAATGACCATGGGCCCATTTGGAATGCAACTCGGGCGCACGCAGACGTGGTGGCGCGAGGCCGCGGCGTGGCTGCAGTACATTGCCCGTTGTCAGTACCTGCTGCAAAAGGGGACGTTCGTCGCGGACGCCCTCTACTTTTATGGCGAAGGCGCGCCGCCGGTTGTCAGGAGCAGGGACCACCTGACGCCGAACCTTCCGGCCGGTTACGACTACGACCTCTGCGATTCGATCGTGATCCTCAAGCGGCTCGCGGTCAGGAACGGACGCCTGATTCTTCCCGACGGAATGTCGTATCGGATTCTGATCCTCCCGGAGAGCCGGTTCATGACGCCGGCGGTGGCCCGGAAAATTCGCAGCCTCGTTGCGGAAGGCGCCACGGTGGTGGGTCCGAAACCCGAGCAGTCGCCAAGTCTGGCGCAATACCCGGTCTGCGACGAAGAAGTACGCCGGATCGCAAACGAGGTCTGGGGAAACCTGGACGGCAAGAAAGTGACTGAGCGAGTGTTCGGCAAGGGGCGGATCATCTGGGGCAAGCCGCTCGCTCGGGTTTTCGCCGAATGGGGAATGCCTCCCGACTTTCAGGTCGAGGGCAAATCCTCCGGTGAGGGGACCGCGTACATCCATCGCCGAGCCGGAAGCGTCGAAATGTATTTCGTTTCGAACCAGCGCAGCGAGCCGGCGCAGCTCGATCTTGCCTTCCGCGTGTCAGGAAAGACGCCCGAGCTCTGGTATCCCGATTCCGGACGGATGGAGTCTGCTCCACTTTTTCGCGAGGAAAGGAGCCGCACCATCGTCCCCGTGCGCCTCGCTCCGGCTGGCTCGATCTTCGTAATTTTCCGAGAGCCTGCGTCGAAGGTTCACTGGACGGGCGTACGCGGGCCGGCGCCCTCATCCGCCTCCCATGCCGCATATGACCTCTCAAAGGGGCCGCACGGAGATCTCATCATTACTCCTTGGGAGAATGGAGATTTCATCGGAACTACCAATTCCGGCGCACGGCTTCGCTTGGCTGTGCCCCACTTCGAGCCCTCGACGGTCCTGACAGGACCGTGGACGATCCGATTCCCAGCGAATCAGGGCGCTCCGTCCGCAGTGACGCTGTCCAAACTCATCTCCTGGCCGGAGCACGCGAACTCCGGCATTCGTTACTTCTCGGGGACGGCGACGTACGTCAAAGATTTCGAGATTCCCGCCGCGCGTTTGTCCGGGATGAACACGCTGCACGGCGAGGACCGAGTGGTCATCCTCGACCTCGGCCGCGTCAAGAACTTCGCCCGCGTGAAGGTCAACGGGAAGGAGTTCGCAACTCTCTGGAAGGAACCCTTCCAGGTCGACATTTCGAGCGCCGTCAGGAAAGGAACGAACCATCTGGAGGTTGCAATCACCAACCTTTGGCCGAACCGGCTGATCGGTGACGAGCAACTCCCGTCCGATGTTGAGTGGAACGGCCCGAAACTGAAACGCTGGCCGGCGTGGATGACGAGCGGTTTGCCGCGGCCGAACAGCGGCCGGTTGACCTTCACGACATGGAGATTCTACGGGAGGTCCTCCACGCTTCTGGAGTCCGGCTTGTTGGGTCCTGTGTCGATCCGGACGTCGAAGCGTCTGGTCCTCCCTCTGCCAGCGGACGGCAGAGATTGACGGTATTGCTCGACAACGACAACCCGTCGCCCGCTTCCTAACCTGCACGATGCCGCGCGTGCTTCAACGCAGGGGACGGCGTCCGTAAACGCGTGCAGTACGATTGGCGCGCGGATGAATTCCACGCGAACGATTGTACGGGGCTGGTGGCGCGAGGCGCTCGGCGCCGCGCTGGTGCTGGTCTCCCGCATCCTCACCGCGCCGCGCACGCCGTGGGAAAACGACGAGTTTTTGTTCGCCGAGGCCGTGAGGAATTTCGATCCGTCGCGGTATCACCCGCATCCGCCGGGATTTCCGCTGCTGGTGCTGATGGGGAAGGTCTTCGCGGGTTTCGTCCACGATCCATGGCGCGCGCTGGTCGTCTTCAGCATCGTCGCGGCGCCGATCGGATTCGTGGCCATCGCCCGCGCGTTTCGCAACTGGATCGACGATCCCAATCTCGCGATCTGCGGAGCGCTGCTCTATTACTTCTCCGCGTCGATGCTCGTGCACGGCACGCTGGCGCTTTCCGACGGACCGGCCATGATGTTTCTCGGACTGGCACTCTTCGCCATCAGCAGTCCGCACGGCGAGGATCACGATCGCAACGCCATCGCCATCGGTATCTGGACCTCAGCGGCGGTCGGGACGCGTCCGCAGCTCTTCGTTCCGATCGCGCCGATGCTGATCATCGCCCTGCTGCAGATGCGCACGATGCGCCAGCGGGTGGCGTGCGTGATCGCGTTCGGATTGTTTTCGGCGATGTGGTTCCTGCCGCTCGTCGACGCCGCCGGCGGCTTCGAAGCGACACGGCTGTACGAGGCGAAGCAGGCGCAGTACGTCGCCGCGCACGATGCCTCGGTCTCGCGCGGCGGCAAGTCGATGGTCCAGCTGGCGGTGCGCTTTCTCTTCCATCCATGGGGGACGAAGTACGTGACGCTGCCGCTCTTCGCCTGCGTCTTCCTCGGCATCGCCGCGTTCGTTCGTCTGCTGCGTCGCGACAAACTTCGTTCGACATTGTGGCCGCCCGTCGCCTTCACGATCGTGCAACTCATCTTCGAGCTCGGCTGGATGGATCCGGCGGACGCGGCTCGCTACAGCCTCCCGATCATGATCCTGATCGCGCTGCTGGCGGTGCTCGGAATGGACGTCGTCCGGCGCAGCGTGAAGGTGAACGCGACGCCGGCGATCGCGACCGCGATCTTCGCGATTGCCACGCTCGCGTACGTGTGGCCGCTGGTCGGATCGCGAACGAAGGTCGCGTCGCCGCCCGCCGCGGCCGCGGCATTCGCGAATGCAAACCTCCCGGCCAACAGCGTCATCGCCTACGACGTCTCGCTCAAACCGCACGCCGAGTATCTGTTGTCGCGTTTTCGCGTCGTGCCGATCGAGAAGGCGATCGCGGAGCTCTATGACCGTCCTGACGTGCCGCTCTACCTCATCGCCAACGGTGCATCGAGTGCGAACGGTGCGCACGTGTTCACCTGGCCGGCCAGCGACGCGTACGAGAAACTGACGCGCGAGCTGTATCGAACGGTGACGATCGTTCCGAAACCGCCGCGCGAGCGCTACCTGGTCGTTCGCGGCGCGTATCCGCTGGAATGGACGGCGGGCGGCGATGAATGGCGATGGCTGAGTCCCGATGCCACGATCCGCCTTCCGCGCGCGCACGGCAGCGAGGCCGCGCTGACGCTGCGTTTCTCCAGTGATGTTCCGTACGAAACGAATGCGGTGCAGATCTCGGTCAATGGACGCGATGTTGCCGTCGTCAATGCCGGCAGGGAGCCGGTCGTGGCGAAGGTGCCGTTGCCGCCCGAGCCGCAGATCGGTATTCGCCTGCGCTCGTCGCATTCGTTCTCGCCCGGCGCGCTGCTCCACAATGCCGATCCGCGCACTCTGGCCGTGCAGTTGACGAGCGTCGTCAGCGAGCAGCGCTGAGCGGGCGTATCATTCCCGGCGAGTGTCCACTCCGTCCGTTTCGCTGGTGATCCCGATGTTCAACGAGGAGTTGAATATTGAACACGCCATGAGCGCGGCGGTCGAGGCGTGCACGAAGTACACGGACGACTACGAGATCATCATCGTCGACGACGCGTCGACCGACCGCTCGCCGTTTCTCGTGGCCTGCCGCGCCGCCGAGAATCCGCGCATCCGGATGATCCGCCACGAGCACAACCGCAAGCTCGGCGGCTCGCTGAAGACCGGATTCGCCGCTGCCACGAAGGACCTCGTGCTCTACATGGACGCCGACCTTCCCTTCGATCCCGACGCCCTCGGACGCGCCATGCGCGCGATGGCCGTGACGGGCGCGGACCTCATCGCCGGCTATCGCCTCGACCGCACCATGGAAGGCGCGAAGCGGACGCTCTACTCGTACATCTACAACGGTCTGATCGGCGTCCTGTTCGGCTGGCCGCACCGCGACATCAACTTCTCGTTCAAGCTGATGAAACGCGAGCTGCTCGATGCGGTGGAACTCAAGTCGGAAGGTTCGCTCATCGACGCGGAGCTGATCGTCAAAGCGAAGAACCGCGGCTTCAGCATCCAGCAGATCGGCCTCGACTACTTTCCGCGCATCCGCGGCGAGTCGCATCTCTCATCGCCCGGCGTGATCTTCAAGATTTTCCGCGAGCTGGTGAAGCTCTATCCCGAGATGCGCGAGCGCGTTTCGCACGAGGAAGTGGAGCGCGCCGTGCGCGAAAAGCGCGAGGCGGCCGTCCTCAGTGACGATCGCCACCCGATCGAGACGTAGGTTTTTGGGCAAGCAAGCCACGTCCGGTGCAGGAAATGCAGGGGCGAGGTTGATCCATGAGCGTTCCGCATCCCGACCCGTCTTCCGATCCGCGGCCTTTTGTCGCGCTCAGCAAATTCAGGGTGGCGAACGGGTTGACTCCTGAGGTTCGTGCAGCGTTCGCCGGCCGTCCCCATCTCGTCGACGACGCGGACGGCTTCGTGCGCATGGAGGTGATCTCTCCCGTCGACGATCCGGACGAGTTCTGGCTTCTCACGTACTGGACGAATGAAGAGAGCTTTCACACCTGGCATCGCAGCCACCTGTACCGCGAGTCGCACAGCGGCATCCCCCGAGGATTGAAACTCGACCCCGCGGCGACTCAGGTACGTTTCTTCGAGACCATCAGCGACTGACGCATGAGCGATTGGATTGACGTCCTTGCGGCGAACCGGAGCGACCTGGCGCGAGCGATCGCCGAGACGCATTTCGATCGCCATCCCGAACTGCGGGAGCGTTATGGCGCGGCCGGACTGGCGCATTGCACCGCGGACGCCGCGTATCACCTTCAATACCTGGAACAAGCCCTGCGCGTGCGCAACGACGAACTGTTCGCCGACTACGCGCGCTGGGCGAAGATCATGCTCGAGGCCCGGCACATTCCGGCCGCGGACCTCGCATCGAATCTGGCCACTGTCGCCGAGGTCGTCGGCGAGAAGGTCCCCGCGCTCGCGGCGAACGTGAGGCAGACCATCGACGCCGGATTGCGGGCGCTCGAAGCCGTCGCCGAAGCGCACGACGCGAGCCAGCCGCATGCCGAACTGGCCGAGGCGTATTTAAGGGCGGTGCTGGCAGGCGACCGCAAGGTGGCCAGCAGGCTCGTCGCCGATGCCATCAGCGGCGGCGTTTCCCTGCACGACGTCTACCTGCACGTGTTTCAGAGCACGCAGCACGAGATCGGCCGCCTGTGGCAACGGAACGAGATCGGCGTGGCGGACGAGCACCTGGCGACGGCCATCACGCAGATGGTCATGTCGCAGCTCTATCCGATGCTGTTCTCCGGGCCGCGCCGGCAGCGTACGTTCGTCTCCGCCTGCGTTGGCGGAGAGCTGCACGAGATCGGTGCGCGCATGGTGGCGGACTTTTTCGAGATGGATGGCTGGAAGACCTACTACCTCGGCGCGAACACTCCGGTCAGCGGCATCGTGAAAATGATCTGCGAGCGGAAGGCGGACATTGCCGGGATCTCGGTCACGATCTCATTCAATCTCGACGCGGCGAAACAGGTCATCAACGCCATCCGCGGGGAGATGGGCTGCCGCGACACTAAAGTCATCGTCGGCGGGTATCCGTTCGCGGTCGCGCCCGAGCTGTGGAAGACGATCGGCGCGGATGGCTATGCCGCCAACGCCGCGGACGCGATCCTTCTCGCGGAGAGGCTGATCGGAGAGCGTGCGTAATGGGTTCTCCGGCCAACGGAAACCGGGGAGTGCGGCATTTCGACGTTCTTGCGTTTCGGTGCGACCCGGGGGGAATCGTGGAGGAAGTGGTCGCGGACGATCTGAAGCTCGATCGCACTCTGCGGCCCGGCCAGTCGCTGTTCGAGCTGATCGATCCGCACTCGCATGAGAAGGCGAGGCAGTTCCTGGCTACGATCGTGGCGCGGCAGGCGGCCAGCGGATGGGAGTTGAACATCGACGACGATGGCAAGCTGTTTCCGGCCGTCTTCACCGGCACGATGCAGGCCGACAAACTTTTTATCGTGGCCGGCCGCTCAGCACGCGACATCACGAACATCGTCGAGACGCTGGAGATGATCAGCAACGAGCAGCTCAACGCCTTTCGCATGGCCTTCCGCGATCAGCTCGACACCTTCGACCAGCGCCGCCGGACAGACGCGACGGCGTACGAAGAGCTCTCCCGGTTGAACAACGACCTCGCCAACGCGCAACGCGAGCTCTCGGAGAAGTCGAGGGATCTGGAACGGCTCAATGAAGAGAAGAACCGGTTGCTGGGCATGGCCGCTCACGATCTCCGCAATCCGCTCTCCGTCATCCTCGGCTACGCCAGTTTTCTCGGCATGGAGGAGGGAACCGATCCCGAGAAGAAGAAGATGTACGACGAGATCGCCAGCTCCAGCCGCTTCATGCTCGATCTGATCAACGACCTGCTCGACGTCTCGCAGATCGAAGCCGGGCGGCGCGAGATTCAGATCTCAACCTTCGACGCTCTTGTGGTGATCCGGCGTGTGATCGCCGCGTACAGCGCTGCGTCCTCCGCCAAAGGCCTCCGCCTGTCGCTGCACGAGCCGGAGGACGGCGGAATCACGATGACGAGCGACGCCGCGAAACTGCGGCAGGTCGTTTCGAACCTCGTCGGCAA
>Ga0157375_10002564_pt1 | contig 15782 bp, 11 predicted proteins | sample M35metaG_FD_115311 | JGI IMG/M metagenome (GOLD analysis project Ga0157375, IMG submission 115311) | Miscanthus rhizosphere microbial communities from Kellogg Biological Station, Michigan, USA - M3-5 metaG | ecosystem: Host-associated > Plants > Roots > Rhizosphere > Soil | place: USA: Michigan...
CAGCCCTTGTGGTCCCAGATGCTCGTCCAGGCGATACGGTGGTAGATTGCGCGACTGCTCGCGCAGGCTGCGATAGACCAACTGAGCCAGCAGCTCTTTGCGCAGTGCTTGGCGGGCCTGGGTGACCAAGCTGTCGTTGAGTGGATACTCGAATGGCTGTTGCAGCAGACGGGAGAAGTGTTCGTTCAAACTTGCCTGTGCCGCCACATTGCCCGCATAGCGTCGATCCCAGTCGGTGGCTACCCAATCTTTGAGAGTGTCGTTGTTACGGTGCTCCGGATTGCCAAGCATCAGGTAGGTACGCAGGTTGTCGAGCAGCACTTGCCGGTTGTTCAGGTTGGCGCGGATTTGCCCCTCCAACTGACGCGCAACGCGTGGCAGCAATTGCCTGTCCAGCTCATGTTGATAGCGTTGTTGCAGAACGGCGGTGGTAGGTTCGCCTTGGTACAGGCCATTGCGTTCGTGCAGTGCCAGCGCCGACTGAGGCGGAAACACCTGTGTGGCGCGATAACTGGTTTCCAGCTCGGGCAAGACTCCCAACGCATCATCCTGGGTGGTGATCGCGGCCAAGTGCTGCCCGAACTGTTCGCCAAGGGTGCGCAGTTGCTCTAGACGTTGTTGATTTTGCGCAAAGCCACCAATCCAAAGCAGGCCGAACAACGTCAGACAGCCCAGTGCTCCGGCGTACAAGGCCCGCTGCCCCCAATGCAGGCGGCGCGACTCCCGCGCGTCCAACCCGGCCAATCCCGCTTCAGGAAATACCACTCGGGTAAGTAGATGATGAACAAAACGTGGAGCACCACGCAGCGTGCGCAGTGTTCGTGGCGTCACTACCGGCGCTTCCAGCTCATCCGGGTCAGAGGTGGTGTTGGGAAGGCCGCTGCCCCAGTGTGGAACGCTGGCCAGGTAGACACCACGTAACTGACTCGCTGGCTCATAGCGGTTGCCGGCAAAGGCGGTTTCAACCAGCAGCGCAAGGTTAGTACCGATCAGGCCTAGCCGGTGAGGGAAGTCCAGAATGCGGCCTCTGGATTCGATACTGCGCTCCTGCTGCAGGCGCATCACAACCTGGCTGTTCAAACGCCGGAGAAGGTCTTCGAAAGTTTCATGTAGGACTGTTGGGTCGGTGCCTTGCTGGTCCTCTTTGAAGCTGATCCCCAGTACTTGTTGGCTTTCTTCCCGGGAGAGTTGGCTGAAGAAGGCATCGAAGCCTTGAACGTTATCGGCCTTGGTGAGTACCAGGTACACCGGCAGCCGGCTATGCAGGCGCTGATGGATGTCCAGCAGCCGGCTGCGAACCTGTCCGGCCAAGTGCCTCAGTGGCTCGGGGTTGCTGTCCAGCAGCAGGGTGATCGGAATGTTGACCAGCACCCCATTGATTGGGCGGCTGCGCCGACGACGGCGCAACAACTTCAGCAACGTACGCCACCCCTCGGTGTCCGCAGGTTCCTGTGCGGTCAGGTAGCGGCCGCTGGTATCAAGCAGCACGCCTTGTTCGGCGAAGTACCAGTCACATTGCTGCGTCGCCGGTGGTGGGCTGCTCTGCTTGCCTTCCAGCTGGTTGAGCGGGAACTTGATGCCGGAGTGATCGAGTAGGCTGGTCTTGCCTGCGCCTTCGGGACCTATCATCAGGTACCAAGGCAACTCTTTGCGCCAGCGTGCGCTATGGCCGCTGTACAACCCTGATTGCTGCAAGGTCTGCACGGCGCTTTTAAACAAGCGACGCAGTGTGGCCTGTTCCTTGTCGACGGCACGCCGTGAAGGCGGCAGGGGATCCTGGTCGTTCTTAGCCGAACCGGCGGCTTTGCGCCGATCAGTCACAACAAGAAACAGGCCCCAGGCGAGCAACAGCCCGCAGATGGTCAGCAACCGGGATGTGGCGCTTTCCCAGAAACGGTGATCAGCCACCGCCAACAAGGGGCCAGCGAACCAGATCAGCAAGGCCAGCGCGATAACCACGAGCAGGCTCCATAGCCACGTTTGGGCTAAGAGGCGGGTCAGGGAGGTGAATATCTTTTTCATCGAAGAGGCTCTCTGAGGCAGAAATCAGGCGTAGGCCCGTTCGGTATTTTTAGTAGTGACCTTGGCCAAGCCGGCCGCAGCCTGGTTGGCGTCCAGCGCGAGCCAGGCCTTGAGCAACTGGTGTAGAGCTGGGCTGTCGGCGACATCGCCAAATACATCCTGCCAACCGAGTGTTCGCTCGCTTTGTGCTTTCAGGCGTTTTTGCGCCCGGCTCAGCTCCTGGCGCTGTTGGGTGCGCAACGCGCTCAGTTGCTGCTGACTGTCCTGAAACAGGCTGCGCAGTTGCAACTCGGTCAGGCGATCGAAGCGTAAGTCGGTCCGCCCCCGCAGGTTGTGGCGGAACTGGGTGTAGGTCAGTGCCGGGACTTGCTCGACCTCTGCCTGAATGGCCTCGATCTGCAATCCCAGTTGCTTACGCTCCGAGCTGGTGAACAGCGCGCCGGTTTCTTTGTCGCGGGAGACGCTGGCATACCAGCGCAGCAAGGTGGCCAAGGCCGCGTTTGCGTAGCCGGGGTCGTTGAAGTGTTCACCCATCGACAGCACTTGCGTGGCGAAGGATTGGCGCGCGGGCATGTCGCCTTTTAATTCGATTTCTCCTGCGAACTTCGCGCAGGTCAGTTCTTGGATGGCTGCACAGCCAGGCTGCCAGAGCACCGATGAGGCGGCGCTTTGGCCGGCTTTGCGTGGCATGAAGTGCCGCTGTTCGCCATGGTGCTGGTAGGGATCGCCACGCAGGTTGAGCATGCCACCCAGCAACAGGATGGCACCGACCATCGGATTGCCGATGCCCGCGATCAGCATGGCGCTGCCGGGCAAGGCCATTTTCCACTCGGCGTCCATCCAGGTGGCTGGTACCGACGGGATTGGGTCGTTGTGGTTGACCAGTCGGTGGTGCGGCAGGGGCTGGGCGGCTTGGGCGAAGGTCCGGTTGCCGGTGCGCGGGGATCCGTAGGTGTAGAGCTGGATATCGTTGGAATATTCGCGTTGCAGCCACTCGGCCAGCAGCAGTGCAATGGCGCCGCCAAGGCTGTGGCCGCTGACGATGATGGTCTGTCCCTTGCGGTAGAACGCATCCATATATCGCTCTACAAATGCGCGGGCGACCAGAAAGGCATCGTGAAAGCCGCGATGGATCTTTCCCTGGCCGTCGACATGCGGCATTTGTCGGGCATCCGCGTCGCGTAGAAAGTCAGCGAATTCCTGGCTGCCACGCACCGAAATCAGCACCACCTTGTCGTTGTGAGTGATGAATGCTTGGGTCTCGGTATCCTTGTCATGCAAAAAATGCACTTCTTCAGGGTACTTCCAGTTGGCGTTAGCCTCCTTGGCATAGCGTTCTGGATCGTAAGGCATGATCTCCAAACGTTTGGAGTAGGGCACCTCTTCGCTCAGCAGATGGAACGGACCGCTTTGCTTGAACTGGGTCGGCGGGATCAGGTGGCCGAGCTGGCTTTGCAGGACGCTGCCGATGCAGCCCGGCACGGTGTAGGGCGGTGGTGTGGGCGCTTCGTCGGGCTTGCGCTCCCGGTGAAACGGCGCATAGCTGAGCACGGCCATCATCGACAGGTGATAGGCGTTTAAGGCGCAGAAGGCTTTATCCCGTGAAAGCAGCGGACTCAATGCGCGCAGGGCTTTGACTTCCAGCACATTGTGCTTGTTGACCATCAAGGCGACGCCGGGCCGGGTATTGGAGTGAGTGCAGGCCTCCTTGAGGAAACACGAAGGGCGCGGATCCAAGGTGGTATCGAAGTCCGGCAGGTGGGCAGCTTCGCCGGGTTTGGCAAAGTCGCGGATTTCCACCTGGAAAAAGGCGGCTTGTTCTTTTTCGGCGCGTTCGCGTGCCTTGTAGGTGCGGCCATCGATGCGTGGGCCGGTGGGGGATTGTTCGGCGGCGACTTGAAGGGCAGTCAGTGGAAGCGGGAAATGCTCACGTTCGACCAAGTTCTCATACCATTTCTCACCGGATTGATAGGCCATCGACAAGTCGAGTATCAGAGGACCTAGATAGAAGTTTTCCAGGCGGGCATAACCCTCAGCGTCGAGTGTTCCCGTGTAGGCCATGCCCATGCGGTCATGCAGGGTGTAATCGAGCCCGGCATAAGGCGTCCCTTGGCCATGTTCGTCCACCAGCCGAAAGCTGCACCACGAACCACGTTTAGGACAGGTTTCCTTGAATTTTGTAGTCATCCGTGATTACTCCGTGCAGCCGGGGTAGACCGTGCAGGTCTGCCCGTTCATCAGGAAGGTTTTGAAGATCGGTGGTTGCTGGCAGCGATCAGATTTCTCTGTGCCTAAACACGGCTTCCATCCACTGTCGCCTTTGATCCAGCGGTTTCGCACTGAAGGTCGCTCCTCCGGATTGACCTCAATGGCCAACTTCACCGTCTTGCCGGCCAACTGGTCGTATTGCAGATGGGTGCCCGTGGCTTCGCAGGTGAGGAGCTTGCTGATTTCACCAAACCTAGATTTCGCCTGACTTTGCTGAAACAACCAGCTGCATTCAGCGGCCACGGCGCGCACACCATCTTTGTCGAACCCGGGTGCGCCTGCCGGTAATTTCTTGAAGATCCTGAAGCCGCCATTGGCGTAAGTCTGTTGCCAACGTTGCTGGCCGTAGCGCCCATTGATATCCAGGTCCACGGAGGTCAATTGCATCCTGCATAGGCCGACGCTGTAGGTCAGCGGCAGCTTGCGTTTAAAGGACTGTGGTTCTGCCTGAATGGCTACCTTGTCGCGAGTGCCGTAATAACGCGGGCTCCATTCGCCATACAGGTTTTGTCGCTGACAGACGCTGCTCTCCGGATCGACCGGGTCGTAGGAGGGCATGATGTCCATACCGAATTCCGCCGGCAGCGTGCCCTCGAAGGTGAAGCTGTCCAGGCCATAGCGGCCCGTGGCTGAGACGGCACCTTCCTTGGCGGCGAGGGCGACCCAGCTGCAGGCATTCAGGCTGATCAGGGCAATGGCAAGGATGCCCAGGCGCAGGCATGTCAGAGCTCTTCTGTGTTCAGGCACAGCAGCCGAATCAGCGATTGGAGGGCGCATTCGCAACCTCCCTGGGCAGTACGCTGTTCGTCTGTTCAACCGCCGTTGGTGCAGGCAACTGAAAAGGCTCAAGTACGGCCCCCCGTTGCTCTTTCAGCACCCAGGCGAACCCGGCGTAGAGCGTGGCGAGACTGATCAAGGTGAATAGCGCCACCAGCCACCATGGCACCAGGCGTGCTGGCGCTCGGTACTCTCGCAGCAGGCCTTGCCATTGCGGCGATAGCTCATGCGGGGTATCGCCGCGCAATTGGCGAATGTGGCGATAGAGGTCGTCGCGGATCTCTTCCAGCTCCACGCTCCCGCCCGTCGTATCCATCGCGTACTTGCCCTTGAACCCAAGCGACAGGCACAGGTACATCAGCTCAAGCATGTGCAGGTGCCGGGCGGGGTTCTTGATTACGCGCTCCACCAGCAGGAAGAATTTCTCCCCTCCAGAGGTCTCGTTATGAAAGTGGCTGAGCAGGCTGCGATGTGGCCAGTCGCTGTGTTTGCCCCATTCGGTGGTCAGGACCGCCTCATCAACCACGGTGCATAGCAGGTAACGCGCGGTCTGAACTTCGTAGTGTTCCACCCCGGCCAATCGCGTTCGGCGTTCGAATGCCTTGATGTCGTTGTTCAGGCGTCGATTGAGTTTGATGAGGTCCTTACAGCGTTTACGTTGCTTGAGCTTGACCACATCGGAAAGCAGATCCGCCGCCGCTGCCACCAACGGATTGGGGCTGATGCTGAAGGTCTGGATGGCCTCCTTGCGTGCTGAATACACATAGTGTGATTCCAGTTCCTCATAGCGAGGCGGTTGCTCAAAGTCAGTCAAAGGGCTCTGAGCGGGTGCCGTGCCATCCAGATTGACGATCACGGTCTTGTTGTCCAGGCTGCCAAAAGTGTCGCGTTGCATTGTGATCAGCTCCTGATGGCCCAGAATTGCAGTTCAAGCGCAGTGAATTCACCCGACAGATGAAGCGCAAAGCCACGAGAGTTCTCCAGGTCCGCGATGTCCTGGGCTGAGAGTTCGAGCTTGAAATAGGATTTGTCGGTGTGATACGGGATCTGCCTAGGTGCCACGGGCAGCGGGCTTAGCTTGATGCCGGGAAGATGCAGATTGACCAGATCGCGGATGCTGTTGACGGTGCCGATCTTCAGATGCTGCGGCAGTCGCTGACGTAGTTCGCCCATCTCACACTGGGCACTGGCGACCAATACGAAGTAGCCGTTCTTGAGGAAGGATGGGTCTTCCAGCCGGGCCACCTGTACGCCGTATTTGTGTTGCTCCAGCGGTAGTTCGACGGCGTGCTGTTCCAGAACCAGTGACAGCACTTGGCTGATCTCGTCCCTGAGCTTGAGGAAACATCCGAGCTGATCCTGGTGGTCATAGCCGGCGAGTATCGCTTCTGGCCTGCGTGCGCTGGAGAACGCGGAAAGATCGCCCACCAACGTTAGAAGGCTGCGATAGACCTGCTCGGGATGTAACTGATCCATCGCTAGGTAGTGGCGCAGCAGCAGCTCCGAGCGGTTGATCAACTGCAGCATCATGAAGTCGCCGAGTTCAGCCCCGCCAATCTGGCCGGTGGAGCGCATCCGGTCGGCGATGGCTTCGCCGCGGCTGTTGAGTTGGTTGAACACTTGCTCCACGCTCTCGATCAGCACTTTGCAGGCATGGAAGTGCAAGTGGCTGGGTTGAAAACCGGGCTGCAGAAGCACGGTTTTATTGTTGTCTACACCTTGGATATGGCTGAGCTTAATCTTGACGAACGCGCTGTCACGACGCTGCTCCCCGAGCAGCAACTGAAGGTCCGGACGTGCGCAGCTCATCGTGTTGTTGGTGTGAGCACCGGCGTTCGAGTCCGCAACTTCGCGCTCATGGCTGAGGTAGCGGGCAAGCGCATCCGTCTGAGAGGGATCGCGGGTCTCAACCTGGCTGCCACTGGCCAGAGGGAGCCCCAGGTAAACGGGCACGTCGTAGGCATTCGGCGGCACGTCCAGAGTCAGCGCCTGATGGTCATGGGTCAGTTCAAAAAAAGTGCCATCTGGCATGACCCCCGAGGCGGCTCGAACCATCACTTTGCTCAGTTTCAGGTAGCTGGTGTCCACCTCCAAACTGAAGAAGCCCCAGCTGTAAGGGCTGGTCAACTGTGTACGCATGTTCATCTGGTGCGCGTAATAGCGGTCGTTCTGTTGGAAGTGTTGTGGGCGCAGCAACATGCCTTCTTTCCAGACGGTTTTATCCGTATTCATGGTCTGCCCTCGGCGGCTGGCTTGGGGTCAGCTGGCGGGCGTACGCCGTGCTGATCGAGTATCAGGTGGGTTCGGTTGATTTCGGTGGGCTTCAGAGGAATCACATAGCGCCACTGAGTTTCTGGTAGGTCGCGATAGGCTGCGAGTACGGCCACGTAGTGGCTGGAGGGCTCCACACTCAACTTGAGCTCGACTTGTTTGCCGGGGCTCAACTCCAGTTCTTCGGTGTTCACCAGGTCGACGGCCAGGACAGTCTTCGGGCGCTCATACAGGCTGAAGAAGTCGGCGTTCTCAAACGCCACGGGGTGCTTGAGTTCCATCAGCAGCACCACGATGGGAGAGGGGCGGCCATGAATATCCGGATTCAGGTCCTCGCTGGCGGCAAGAGACAGTTCCAGTTTGGTCATGGACGAATAGGGTGAAAGGGCCGAGCACCCGTTCAGCAGCAGCCCCAAAGCCATGCAGGCCAACGGTCTTAGGTAAGGCATCAAATCTCTCCAGTTGGCAGGTGCTCAAAGGTGTCGAGCAGGCGCTGCTGCTCGTTGTAGGCGTGGGGGTAGCCTTCCCCCAAAGGGTGCTGCAGCAGTGCTTCGCGCTGGGCGCGATGGAGCCGGCAGTAGGTTTTCCATCGCCCTTCGGCAATGAACCAGCGGCGCGAGGCAGTGGGTTCGAAATGCAAGGTCACACTGGCTGGCGACAATTGTTCAACCGCGTTACGCAATGCAGTACGGCTGGCGGCATGCGTGGCCACTTGATGGCGTTGCAGCGAGCGGTAGCCTCGACGGACCTGCGCCAAACTGGCCGACAGCGGCGCCTGCACCAGCTCTGCTGCTGAATCCAGGCGAGCGTCAATGTCTGGTTCAATGCGGGTGTCGTGTTTGAGTTCGGCGCAGGTGCGCAAGCATCGCTGCAGCTCTGTGGTGAAACTGCGCAGCAAATGGGCAGCATTGACCGCCAGTGCCTCGCGCTCATGATCGTTGAGATGTTGCAGGTCAACTCCAAGGGCGTCGCCGAAGTCACTCCAGAAACGGGGAGGTGAGAGCGGGGCGGGTGATACCGCGGCAGGAACCGCAGGCGTGAGGGTAGGCACCCGCACATGGGTGGCCTCAAGCTGTGTGTGATCATCGTGCTGGTCGATCTTCTGCGAAGTGCTGAGCACATCGCTTAGATCATCATCACTGGCTCGGTCAGTTACACGGTCGAGCAATGTGAGTGGGTCGTTCTCAAGATAGTCCTCCCTGATTACACTGTCGGCAGGCGCCGGGCGCCCAGCGCCGAGCGTGAGCAAATCAGCCGGTTGTACCAGGCGTACGCCTATCTCGAATTGGCTGAGTCGGTAGACGGCGTGATTGCGAAGGCGCTGCGGCCGCTCTTTGGTCAGCCGTCTGCCGCTTTCTAGCTCCCACGTACCGTTGCTGCTGGTATCGGTCAGGTAGAAGTCGCCATCGTGAAAACTGATACACGCATGTTGGCCTGAGAGTTGTTTTTTGGGGTCAGGGATGTACCACTGACAGTCGTCGTTGCGGCCAATCAGGCCACCGGCTGAAGTGAAGACTTGGCTGCGCGAGCGTTCCGGCAGTGACGCCGGAGGATTGAGAATTTCCATGATCATTTGCATGTCGAATCTCTGCCTCATTGACTACGGTTGAGCGCGCGGGGATCACCGAGCGGACGGTAATCCGCGTCGCTGAATACGTAGTTGCCGGTGCAGCCACTCAGGCACAGCAGCAGAAGAAAAACAGATCCAAAACAACGCATTTCGGCGCTCCATATTGATTTTTTGGCAACAGATGCCCGTCCCATGTCGATGGGAGAGGTCACCACATAGAGGTCAACTCAGGCGTATGCCCGTTGACCGTCAGCAGCCTGGGGCACTTTTGCCAGGCGGCCAGCCGCTTGGTTGGCGTCCAGGGCGAGCCAGGCCTCAAGCAACTGGTGAAGGGCTGGGCTGTCGGCGACATCGCCAAACACATCCTGCCAACCGAGTGTTCGCTCGCTTTGCGCTTTCAGGCGCTTTTGCACCCGGCTCAGTTCTTGGGCCTGCTGTGTGCGTAATGCATTCAGTTGCCGCTGACTGTTCTGAAACAGGGTGCGCAGTTGTTGGTCGGTCAGGCGATCGAAGCGTGGGTCGGTACGCCTACGTAGGTTGTGGCGGAACTGGGTGTAGGTCAGTGCTGGAACCTGCTCGACCTCAGTCTGAACAAGGTCAATTTGTAGCCCCAGTTGCTTACGCTCCGAATCGCTGAACAAGGCGCCGTTGCGCTGGGATACGCTGGCATACCAGCGCAGCAACGTCGCCAAGGCTGCATTGGCGTAACCGGGGTCATTGAAGTGCTCGCCCATCGACAGCAGTTGTTTACCGAAGGACAAGCGGGCAGGCATGTCGCCCTTTAGATCAAGTTCTGCCGCGTATTTCGCACAGGTCAGTTGCTCGATGGCGATGCAGCCGGGCTGCCAGAGCACCGATGAGGCGGCGGTCAGGCCGGCTTTGCGCGGCATAAAGTGCCGTTGCTCTCCGTGATGCCGGTAGGAGTCGCCACTCAGGTTGAGCATGCCACCCAGCAACAGGATGGCACCGACCAATGGATTGCCGACTCCCGCGATCAGCATGGCGCTGCCGGGTAGCGCCATTTTCCACTCGGCGTCCATCCATTTACCCGGTACGGACGGGATGGGGTCGTTGTGGTTCACCAGACGATGATGGGGTAAGGACTTGGCTGCTTCGATGAAGGCTTCGTCGCCGGTGCGCGGGGCTCCATAGGTGTAAAGTTGGACATCTGGCTTATTGGGTAAGCGTTGCAGCCACTCGGCCAATAGCAGCGCGATGGCCCCGCCCAAGCTATGCCCGCAGATAAGAATGGTTTGGTTGCCCGTATAAAAGGCATCCATATATCGCTCTACAAATGTTCGGGCGACCAGGAAGGCATCTTGAAAACCTCGATGGACTTGTCCTTGTCCATCCACATGCGGTACCTGTCGGGCATCGGCGTCGCGCAGAAAGTCGGCGAACTCCTGACTGCCACGTGCCGATATCAGCACCACCTTGTCGTTGTGGGTGATAAAGGCCTGGGTTTCAGTCTTCTTGTGATGAAGAAAGTGAACATGTTCGGGATACTTCCAATCAGCCTTGGCTTCCTTGGCATAACGTTCGGGGTCGTAAGGCATGATCTCCAGGCGCTTGGAATACGGCACCTCCTCACTTAGCAGATGGAACGGACCGCTTTGCTTGAACTGGCTCGGCGCAATCATGTGCCCGAGTTGGCTGTGCAGGACGCTGCCGATGCAGCCTGGCACGCTGTAGGGCGGTGGTGTCGGCGCTTCGTTAGGCTCGCGCTCCCGGTGAAACGGCGCATAGCTGAGCACGGCCATCATCGACAGGTGATAGGCGTTCAAGGCGCAGAAGGCTTTGTCGTGTGAAAACAGCGGGCTTAATGCGCGCAGGGCTTTTACCTCCAGCACGTGGTGCTTGTTGGCCATCAAGGCAACGCCCGGCTGGGTATTGGAGTGGGTGCAAGCCTCCTTGAGAAAGGGCGAGGCGCACGAATCCAAGGTCGTATCGGCCTCGGGCAGATGGGCTGCTTCGCCCGGTTTGACGAAGTCACGCACTTCCACCTGGAAAAAGGCGGCCTGTTCTTTTTCGGCGAGCTCGCGTGCCTTGTAGGTGCGGCCATCGATGCGTGGGCCGGTGGGGGACTGTTCGGCGGCGACTTGGAGAGCGGTGAGTGGGATAGTGAATTTTTCCCGGGTCTGTAGACGCCGGTACCAAGTATCTAGTCCCGTATACGGTGCACTCAAATCAAGTATTAAAGGGCCGACATAGAAATTCTCCAGACGAGCGAAACCCTCGCTGTCGAGTGTGCCCGAGTAGGTCATACCCATGCGGTCATGCAAGGTGTAATCAAGCCCGGCATAAGGCGCCCCTACGCCATGTTCGTCCACCAGGCGGAAGCTGCACCACAGACCACGTTTTGGGCAGGTTTCTTTGAGTTTAAAAGTCATCCGTGATTACTCCGTGCAGCCGGGATAGACCGTGCAGGTCTGGCCGTTCATTTGAAAAGTTTGGAACGTGGGAGGGGTTCTGCACCAAATCCAGTCGTTGTCTTCTGTCTTGCATGGTTTCCAGCCGTTGGAAAATTTGATCCACGTGTCTTTGTAATAAGGGCGCTCCTCCGGATTGACCTTAATTGCCAATTTCACCGTCTTGCCGGCCAACTGGTCGAATTGCAGATGGGTGCCGCTGGCTTCGCAGGTAAGGAGTTTCGATATCTGGAGGTAGAGTTTGCTTTCCTGAAACATCCAGCTGCATTGCGCGTCCACGGAGCGGATACCGTCGTTGTCGAACCCAGGTGCGTCTGACGGTAGTTGTTTGAAAATCTTGAAGCCGCCATTGGCATAGGTCTGTTGCCAGCGTTGCTGGCCGTAGCGCCCATTGATGTTCAAGTCCACCGCTGTCAGCTGCATCGTGCACAGGCCGACGCTGTAGGTCAGCGGCACCTTGTGGGTAAAGCTTTGCGGTTGCGCCTGAATCGGTATGTTGTCGTTGGTGCCGTAGTTGCGCGGGCTCCACTCGCCATACAAGTTCTGGCGCTGACAGACGCTGCTCTCTGGGTCGACCGGGTTATAGGAGGGCATGATATCCATGCCAAATTCCGCCGGAAGCGTGCCTTCGAAGGTGAAGCTGTCCAGGCCATAGCGACCGGTGGCTGAGACGGCACCTTCCTTGGCGGCGAGGGCGACCCAGCTGCAGGCGTTCAGGCTGAACAGTGCAAGTGTTAGGGCAAGCAGGCGAAAGCTGCACCATGAACCACGTTTAGGACAGGTTTCCTTGAGTTTAGTAGTCACCTGTGATTACTCCGTGCAACCGGGATAGACCGTGCAGGTCTCGCCGTTCATTTTGAAGGTTTGAAATGTGGGAGGCTTTCTGCACCAGCGCCAACCTGTGCTTTCATGCGCGCAAGGCTTCCAGCCATTGGGAAATTTGATCCATGTGTCACCGTGCGAAGGTTTCTCCTCCGGATTGACCTCAATCGCCAACCTCACCGTCTTGCCGGCCAACTGGTCGTATTGCAGATGGGTGCCGGAGGCTTCGCAGGTGAGGAGCTTTTCAAGCTCGCCAAAGCGCGATTTGGCCTGACTTTGCTGAAACAGCCAGCTGCATTCGCCAGTCACCGCACGCACACCATTCTTGTCGTACCCAGGAGCGTCTGCCGGCAGTTGTTTGAAGATTCTGAAGCCACCATTGGCATAGGTCTGTTGCCAACGCTGAGGGCCATGGCGCCCATTGATATCCAGGTCAACGGAGGTCAATTGCATCCTGCACAGGCCGACGCTGTAGGTCAGCGGCAGCTTGCGTTTAAAGGACTGTGGCTCTGCCTGAATGGGTATTTTGTCGCGGGTGCCGTAGTAGCGGGGGGCCCATTCACCCTGCAGGTTTTGTCGCTGACAGACGCTGCTCTCCGGATCGACCGGGTCATAGGAGGGCATGATGTCCATACCAAATTCCGCCGGCAGCGTGCCTTCGAAGGTGAAGCTGTCCAGGCCATAGCGCCCGGTGGCTGAGACGGCACCTTCCTTGGCGGCGAGGGCGACCCAGCTGCAGGCACTGATGCCCAGTATACTCAGGCTTAAACAGCCCCTAGAAATGAGCTTGATCATCCCAGTACCCCCTTTCGACTCAGCAGGATTTCTTGCTGAACCCGCACAAAGTGAGTGTCTGGCGTCTCGTTCGTGCGCGGAGTCCAAACCAGAGAATTGGCGAGGTCGGCGTTGAGTTGATGTTCCAGCAGATAGTGAATCTGCTCCTGCCGGAACCAGCCCCAGCTATCCGCGTTGTCTAGTTGCGTCTGCAGCCACGGCGCCAAGGGCTCACGGGTAAGTAACTGTTGAATTGCCTCCACATGATTTTCCCAGAGCCATGTTTCCAATACGGCCTTTTGCGCTGCAGCTAATTGCTCCGCGGCAGGTGGTACTTGAAGCCACGGTGTATCGAAGGGTTCCGGATAGATACCTGGGAGGGGATTGTCCACACTCATCCATTGCTCGCCGTCCCAGCACAACACGCTGCACAGCGGCCCCAACAACAACGGGAACTGCTCTTTATCCAGTGCTTGCAGGTGACGCGAGATGACCCGGTTGTCCTGAAAGCGATAGAACGCTCGTTGGCTGTCGTCATGGATGAGCATGCGGGCCTGCCAATGTGCAAGCACCTCGTTCATGTCCAGATGATCCGCGCTGGCGACCCACCCCCAGTGGTGTTCTGGCGACTGCAACAGAACGGACAGGGCAGCCATTGAACTGACGTCGATGCGTACCAGCCAGGGCCCCAGTGGCGCGAGGTTGTCGAACGGCGTGCCTTGATAGACCTTGACGTAATCACGTATCGGCGCATTGGCAAACAGCGTTGGTATGGGATTTGGCTCTGCCATCGGGTTGGCAATGACCACCAACTGGCGCTGACGGCTCCTTTGCTCACTCAACCACTGACTGGTCAGAACGGTCGGCATGTTCATGCGGATGGGCTCCTATACTTGGCGAGGATGTGGATTCGCTCTGCGCGCGATCGGCCGGCAGCTGCGTGGATAGAGGTTTTCAATGTCATCAGGCAGGCGCACATACACCCTCCTGGCAGGCTTCACAGATCAAGCAGCGTTCGCTGCCCTGTGCCTGTGCGGTCTGCATCAACTTGGCCTGCACGAGCGCCAACACCGGAGGTGGAGGGACCAGTTCCAGGGGCGACAGCAGTTGAATGCCAGAACCTTGACCGGCGCTGCCGCCGGCGTTTAGGCCGACGTTCTTGCCGTTGCACCACACCCCGCTGGGGTCGATCTTCACAAAGCAACCACCGGCCATCAGCGTCAGCTCTACGCCGGCTTCGATGACCACCTTGTCGCCGGCTTTGAAGTGCAATTCATTGCCTGCTTCAACAAACTGCCCGACACCCACCTTGATATGTTGGCTCTCGGTTATGTCGAGGTGATCGCTGGCCTTGATGGCTACCTTGCGTTCGCCATGGGTAGTGTGATGCTCCTCCGCTTTGAGCTCGGTATAGCAATTGGCCCCCACGGTGGTGCGCCGTTCATGGCCGACATGCAGGGCATGGTCGTGCTTGACGACCTGGCTCCAGTCGCGCTCGGCATGCACGAAGATCTCTTCGCTGCCTTTCTTGTCTTCGATACGTACTTCGTTGAAGCCACCGCCACCGGGGGTGCTGGACGACTTGAATACCGACTGGGTCTTGGCCGCGGGCAACGAGTGGGGCACCGGGTTGGCGGTGTTGGGCAGGCAGGCGGACACATAGGGGCGGTCCGGATCGCCTTCGAAGAAGGACACTTCGACCTCCATGCCGATCCGCGGAATCACCACACTGCCGTACTGGTTACCGGCCCAGGCGCTGGCCACGCGCAGCCAACAGCTGCTGTGTTCATCAGCCTGGCCGGTGCGCTGCCAGGGAAACTGCACTTTGACGCGACCAAACTCATCGCAGAACACTTCTTCACCGGCTGGGCCGGTGACGGTCGCCGACTGGCTGCCGTGGATTACATGACGTTGGTGTTCCAGCGCGGGGCGGTAGGGCGTGTCCCACGGCGTGGCGGTAAAGGTGTTGCGGTAGCCTTGGTGAAACCCGTCCGGGTCCTTGCTGGTGTCGCTGGTCACCGACTCTTCCAGCACCTGGGGCTGGCGACCTTCATGGGTGATGGCGATGAGCAGCCACAGGTCGTTCCAGGCCGCGCGCGGGTGGGCGCTGAGCGGCAGGAAGTGACCGCTGCGCAAGGCCGGCTGATCGCTTTTGCCCTCGGCCAGGCGGTAGTCGTGGCGATGCCGCTCCAGGGCGCGTTTACTGAGTTGGCTGCCGCGGGCGTCATCGCGGAATTCGCCGGGGTAGTCGTAATCTTCCAGCGGTGGCGGGGTGCGCTCGCCCTCGGCCACCACGACGCGCTGCTCGGCACTCAGGCGTACGTGCGGCTGCTGGAAGTCGTAATCGCGACGGCAGACCTGGGCGGCGCGGGTCTCCACCCGCACGCCGAAACGTGACACCACCGCATGCTGGGCCGCCATCCCGGCGCCCGGCTGGTAGACCGTTTCCGGCAGTTTGCTGAATACGCTCTGGTCATCGCCGAACACCAGCAGGTGCTGAGTGGCGCTGTGCTGGAAGTGGTAGCTCAGGCCTTCCTCGGCGCACAGGCGCTGCAGGAAGTTGAGATCGGTTTCATCATACTGGGTGCAGTAGTCACGATCGGGATACACCGTCGGACCACACTGAAAGCGGTAGCTGTCGGCGAGGATGCCATGGCCTTCCAGCACGGCGGCGATGATCGTGGGCACGCTCATGTTTTGGAACATGCGTTGCTGGTGGGCGTGCTGCAAATACGCCAGGCGTGGTACCAACACCAGGTGATAGTGGGTCAGGCGTCGCCCGGTTTCGCCCTGGGCCACGCTGTGGATCTGACCATGCACGCCGGCGCCCTGGGCGTCGAAGGCGAGGA
>Ga0157375_10002565_pt1 | contig 15781 bp, 14 predicted proteins | sample M35metaG_FD_115311 | JGI IMG/M metagenome (GOLD analysis project Ga0157375, IMG submission 115311) | Miscanthus rhizosphere microbial communities from Kellogg Biological Station, Michigan, USA - M3-5 metaG | ecosystem: Host-associated > Plants > Roots > Rhizosphere > Soil | place: USA: Michigan...
CCATTTCCACCTCTTTTCCGGATGGTTCGACTGCCGTCACCGGGGCTCGTTCCAACTCTGCTATAACCCGCGGTTCGTCTGGTTTCGCGGCTTCTACTGTTACGTTAGACGGCATTTCGAGCACTGTGGTGTTGGTCGATTGTGCCAGCTCGATAGCTTGCGCTTTGGGGTACACGAATTCTTCACCCCACAGCCTGCCGGGATAGAACCACGCCTGGAGCGCTTGCGGACGGCCAGACGGCCGCTCGCGGAACGTGACGACAGTCTTATCCGTGGCTTTCATCCGAAGATTCGGAATAGCCAGGATGGTGGCATAGATGGTCGCTTCGTCCTTGCTAAAGATCTGGACGATATGACGGTTGCCTTGCGATGCGGCGATTTTAAACATATAAGTACCCGGCGGCAACACGCCGAAACCGGGCTGATGAACCGCCGGAATTTCTACAGGTGCGCTGAATGTGATTTCGGTCTTCTTGTCAAAGGCGTCCGCCTTGGCAACCGGCGAGAATGCAATGCCCATGAGAGCAAGACCAAACATGGTTGGCAATGTTCTGAAGAACTTCATTTGATTCCCCTCCTTTACTGGACTCTCGATTGAGCCCTCGTGATCGCGTTTGCTACTTATCCCGCGCGCTTTCACGCATCCCTGTGTGCATTCTTGATACCATGACACCCCGGCTACGGAAACGTATTGATGTCAGGTACCACTACGCTCTGCCTCCATCCCAGAATTGTTAAATGCTATGCGGACGCCGAGCGAATGTTGGGGGAAATAGCCCACTTTCACCAGGGGTTGTCCCATAGCACGCACCTGCTTTTGGTCAAACACATTGCCTCTTAACGGCCAGAATCGCTCTTGGTTTATCGTCCAGAACATTTGGCGCAAACCGTGCTAACGAGAAGATAGTCGCCGGAGACCCATTCGGGGGGAATGCGGCTGGCTGGAAGGAGTGAGATATGAGATTCGTTCTAGTCACTACTTTGGCGCTCACGCCATTGCTAGCTAAAGACAACGAGCCTGCAAAGCGGCTCGACGAAGCGGCGGCGGTGTTCTCGGAAGTCATGGCAGCACCGGATAAGGGCATTCCGCAGGAGCTGTTGGAGAACGCGCACTGCATCGTGATTGTGCCGGAGCTCAAGTCTGGCGCCTTCATCATTGGTGGGAAATATGGAAAGGGCTATATGTCCTGTCGGAACAAGGGCGGCCCAGGATGGTCCGCGCCAGCCACGGTCCGCATTGAGGGCGGAAGTGTCGGCTTTCAAATCGGCGGCTCTACGACGGACTTGATCATGTTGGTGATGAATGCGCGAGGAGCGGACAAACTGCTCGAGAGCAAGTTCACTCTCGGCGCGGAAGGCTCGGTTGCGGGAGGCCCGGTGGGGCGCACGGCAACGGCACAAACTGACGCGCAAATGCACGCCGATATTCTTTCGTGGTCGCGATCGCAGGGACTGTTTGCCGGCATTTCGCTGCAAGGCGCAACTCTGCGACAGGACCTCGACGACAACGCTACCTTGTATGGCAAGAAACTCGAGAACCGGGAAATCGTCACGAAGGGGATTCGTCCGCCCAAGGCCGCCGCCAAGCTGATGGCTCTCTTGAACAAGTATTCGTTCCGGGAACGCAAGGGCTAGTCAATCATCATTGAGGGTTTGCCGCACGGCCGTGCGGTGGCGAAGTTGCGTGGCTTAGGCTCCGCGATAAACCCGGTTGCCACCTGCCTTACTCGAGCGGGCGCTGAAGCAAGTAGTTTGCACTCTGACTTTTCCTGGCGGCCGCAGATCCCCACCCAGGACAATGGCGGCTGCGGCCACCATGCAAACACACGTTTCCGAACGACAAGGATCTTTGCAACCAGCAGTCGATTTACTGGCAGAAGATTCGCTGAAGGCTATCTGTACCGTTCCCGGCCCTTTCGTTACGATCTTTCTCCCAGCACGGCACCCCGGCGACGCGGAATTGCCTCGTGACCAAGGATTGAAGACGATCCTCCGGGATGCGAGGCAAGAACTCCGACGCCGGCGGTTTCAAGGCCCCATCGACCAGCTATTGAAGCCATTGGAAGAGCTTGCGAAGAACCCGGCCAGCCTTACTGGCGGGAGCGACTCTGTGATTTTCGTTGGTCCCGGAATCTTTCGTCATTTTGGGCTGCCTGCACCAATCAGTGAACGTCTGGTTGTGGCTTCTCACCCACACATCACTCCGCTGCTTGCCCATTTAATACCTCAGCAGGAATTCTACGTCCTTGCAATTGGAAAGAAGCTCCTCCGCCTGGGCCGATGGCACACTAGCCACTGCACGGAAGTCCCTCTCCCAGCTAGTGTTCCCAAGAGTTTCGAAGAGACCTTGGTGCTCGAACAGCCGGATCATGACTTGCAGAGCCATTCAGCAGGGGGTCCGGCCGGCCAAGTGGGGACGGCGCGTTTCGGTGTCGGCGCAGAACGCGAGCGGGTGCACGACCGGCTACGCCATTATTTTCAGACTGTGGATCGCGGGCTGACTGGCTTTGTCAAGGACCGACCTATGGTTTTGGTCGGAATTGCACAAGAACTGGCCGCATACCATTCGGTATCCAGGTATCCGAACCTATTGAGCGCCGAACCGACTAGCCCTGAGCACCTCAGCTACGCTGAACTCGGGGATCACGCGAGGCAAGCGGTCCTGCAGGCGAAGCAACTGGAAGCGAAGAAAGTGCTCAGCGAATTCCGGGAGACGGCTCGTCGCGACCACGTCCTCAGCGGCATCCGGGACGTACTGGAGGCCGCGCACGAGGGCCGTGTCCATAAATTGCTAGTTGAGAACATGACGACGTATGTGGGCCTTCTGGGCCCGTCGTTTCCGATGGATTCCGGGTGCCTGGAAGGCGAGCAAGACCTGATCAACGCAGCGGCCGTAGAGACACTTCGCGGGCAGGGTGAAGTTCATATGCTCAATCCAGGGGAAATTAACGGTTCCAGCCCCATTGCTGCCGTATTGCGATATTCCGGCTGAGCGGGTGCGCTGGAATACTCCCGGCTAGCGCAAGGCGGGTGTGATTTGTCGCACCGTTCGGCGCACAGGAAACCCGCAAGGCAAAGCGAGCCGATTCCAACCAGAGCGAACAATGGAAGCGAACTTAGGACTGTTATTCTTTAGAAATGCATCTCGTCACGCGACTCTTGATGCTTGTAACGATTGCGGGGCTGGCGGTTCTTCCTTCCGCGGCGCGCCCGCATGCTTCTAGTGATCAGCGACGCTTGCGTCTCTATAACACGCATACGCGTCAACGTCTCGACTTGATTTATTGGCAGGGCAATTCATACGTCCCGGATGCTCTGACGCAACTCGACCGATTCTTGCGCGACCATCTCACCGGCGATGTCCACCATTTTGATCCGCGCTTATTTGATGTCTTATTCGATCTCACCCAGGCCACTGGCCGCCGGGATTCGGAGATCGACGTCGTATGCGGCTATCGCAGCCCCCATACTAATGAGTTCCTGCGAACCCATACTTCGGGAGTCGCTAAGCAGAGCCTCCATATGCAGGCGGAGGCGATAGACATTCGCTTGCCCGGTTATAAGACTGTTGGCCTGCGGGATGCTGCCTTGGCTCTTGGGCGTGGTGGCGTCGGATATTATCCCGTTTCCGATTTCATTCACGTGGATATAGGACGCGTCCGACGTTGGTAAACTTACCACGGGGAAACTTGCATTCTTGCTTCCGCTTTGGATCCGTGAGAGGGCCCGTTCGCCAAAGCCGCTGACAGCTGCGCGTCCAGCCCATATATATCTCCAAAAAAACGAACTTCTCCGCCCTCAAGAACCACCGCAGTGGCATAGACAATCAATACGGGAATGGGACGGTCAAGGTTTACCTGGAGGGTCTTGGTGCCTTTCATCGCTTCCGCAATGCGCTCTGGCGTCCACTGAGGCTGATCTCGAAGAACCCATTCCGCAAGCTGCTGTGGCTTCTCGGCGCGAATGCAGCCATGGCTAAAATCCCGGCGGGATTTCGAGAAGAGCTCAGTTGCCGGAGTCGCATGCAGATAGACGTCGTGCTGATTTGGAAGCATGAACGCTATTAGCCCCAGCGCGTTTTCGGGACCTGGAATCTGACGAATCCTCAATTTGCCTGAACGGAGTTGCGCCAGCATTGTCGGATCCACGATTCCGTCGGTGACAACTGTGTTTTGAGGAGTGACTACTTCGTAGTGGTTTTTCATCAGGTATGCCAAGTTCTCAGCAATCTTTGGAACCAGTTCGGCCCTCTGGATACTGAGAGGCACATTCCAATAAGGCCGAAAGACAACACGTTTCAGTTCGGCAGCGAATATGGGAGTTTGGTGGCGATACGCTTGCCCGACAACCACTTTCATTTCAAGTTCGGTCCGGTATTGGTCGCTTACGGCGCGTAAGACGAATTCTGGGATATTCACGACAATCGGCGGACGGGGGAAGGTGTCAGGGATCCAGCGCCAGCGCTCAAGCGTCAGTTGTAGCTGGCGCACTCGCTGGTTCAGCGGAATGTTTAGCTGTGCGACCGTGGCCACTCCCAGTCGACCGTCCTGTTCTAACCCATGGCGCAATTGGAAATGTTTCACGGCATCCACTAGCCGAGCGTCATACTTGTTGGAATCGAGCGAAAGTTTCGCATCCGAAGGCAGATCCCCCATTTGCCGCAAGAAACTGGTTAGCTGAGCGATGTGGTCGTACGAACTGCCCGGCTCGATCGTCTTCTTAGTAATCGGGAGCGAAGCGATCTGGTCTTCGCGGGCCAAAGTCATGTACTGCTGCAACGCTCGTTGCGTGCGGCGATAGCCTTCATAGGGAGGTTCGATCTCTTCGAGCCCTGCTTTCACATCCTTCACATCGATTACCCGTTGGCGAAGGAACCTGGGAATGTTGAGTTCCTCACCCTTACCGCTTAGGGACGAGTGAAACAATCCGGGATTCACTCTACCGAAATGCAGATCGGAGATATAGCGCATGGCGGAGATAGTGAGCGCCAGATCAAATTCGGCGACTATGGATTCAACCTTGGGATTAGTGGATATCTGGAGCCGCGCCAATCGGTCGCTCCAGCGTGATCCATCGTAATCCTCGAAATTTAATCCCTTGGCATCCGCTCCTTGGAGGATTTCGATCAGCGCCTTAGCCTGGCTGGTCACTTTGCCGCTATGAATCCACGCAGGGGCATACCCTGTGAGTTCGTAAAAGGTCTGGACTTGAACCTTGTAGCCTGAGAAGTCTGGCCATCTAAGGCTCGAAAGAGTGCCCGAGGCTACCAATCCGCATAGCGCAGACCCGCAGTCGGGCTGGGGGGCCGCGAAAGCCGCGGAGAGCGAAACGGCGAGTATCAAGGCAAGAGGGCGAATATTGGTCATACGACGGCTTTCTCAATACTGTGCACTCTGACTTCCACTTTTTGAACAACGTCCCACGGGAACCTGCGCGAAAGCACGCACCTACTGCGGCCCATCCATCAGCGAGCGGCGGAGGTACTTACTTAAGTCGTTTGAGATTGCCGGTGATTCATGGCGACTCGTTTGCTACTCAGTTATAGAGGTGACACCGATGCAACTCGCACTTGAGGAGCAGAAGACCGAGAAGCTTCAGAAGGGCTTAATGTGGGCAAATGTGTTTCGGGCAAAGGGCGAATTCGGCCTTGAGGAGAAGAAGATCCCGACCGCTGGCGCCGGAGAGGCTGTGATACAAGTGCGCCTGACCACGATCTGTGGAACCGATGTACACATCGTTCGCGGAGAGTACCCGGTAAAAGGGGGACTCACCCTCGGACACGAAGCCGTCGGAGTGATCCACGAACTCGGTGCCGGCGTGACCGGATATCAGGTCGGAGAACGAGTATTGGTAGGAGCGATAACACCCTGCGGGCAGTGCGAGGCATGTCTTGCCGGTGACCGGTCTCAATGTGGTGGGGCGCTTGGTGGTTGGCGATTGGGCAATACCATTGACGGCGTTCAGGCCGAGTATGCACTGATTCCTTTTGCCCAAGCAAATCTGGCGCCGATTCCTGAAAACTTGTCAGACCATCAAGTTCTATTGCTTGCGGATATCGCTTCCACCGGATTCGCCGCGGCTGAGCGAGGCAAGATCCGACTTGGCGATAGCGTGGCCGTGTTTGCACAAGGGCCGATCGGCTTGTGTGCGACCCTCGGCGCCCGGCTGATGGGCGCCGCAGAGATCATAGCAGTGGATTCCGATCCGAACCGGCTAAAGATGGCGCAGCAGTTTGGCGCCACTGCGGTTATTCTGTCGGAGGGCGATGCCTTGGCCGAAATTCACGAGGTGACGGAAGGTCGAGGAGTCGATGTGGCCATTGAAGCATTGGGGACTCAGGATACGTTCGAAAAGGCTCTTCGCGCTCTGCGGCCCGGAGGGACCTTGTCGAGTGTAGGAGTTTATTCGGGCCATCTGCAGGTTTCGCTCGATGCCATCGGTGCCGGACTGGCGGATCAAACAATCGTCACCACCCTGTGCCCCGGGGGGAAAGAGCGGATGACAAGATTGATGCGGCTGGTGCGTGCTCACCGGATCGATTTGACTCCGTTGCTCACTCACGCGTTTCCACTTGACGAGATCGACAAGGCTTACAAGTTGTTTGCGTCGCGCCAGGATGGGGTCCTAAAGATTGCCATTCGAGTTTCATAGATGCAGCCCAAGAAGTCGCTTCAATCGACGGGGAAATTAGAATAGTGTAAACGGGCACATGGATTGGGTGATTTGACGGAAGGCATCCGAGGAATTTAGCTCGGTTTTCGGAATGCGACATCGGCGATCAGTGGCAGATGGTCCGACGCGATCAACGATAGTCGGTTGCGGTGGAAGTGTGCCCTCTCGACTTTCAATTCGTGATCCAAATAGATGTGATCCAAATGCACTAGTGGTAAGAGAGCGGGGTAGCCCCGAGTGCGCGGCAAATGTTCGGCCAAGTCGGTCAAGTGAAATTCGGAGGATAGAGTTTTTGTCACTAGCCCATGGTTCCAGTCGTTGAAATCCCCCATCACGATCCGGTGGCCGGGGACATCCAGTGCCTTCAGTAGATGTTCGTCGATCAGTCGGGCCTGCGCGCGACGCTCGCGAACGGCGGTGCCCAGGTGCACGTTGAAAACGTGCAGGGTGTCTGCGCCGACGCAAATGTCGGTGCGCAACGCTCCGCGGGGCTCGCGTCCAGTGACGCTCAAATCGATATTGCGCGTGGTCTCGAACTTCCATCGACTCAGGGTTACATTGCCGTAGGCTGCATCGCGGTGCTTGCGCGTTTCACCGACACTATAAAAGTATCCAAGCTGTTCAGCGAGATAGCATGCCTGATGCTCTTCGGGCGTCCGCTCCTCGCGATTGATCACTTCCTGCAACGCAACAATATCGGCTTCCACTTGGCGGAGCACCCGGAGGATACGTTCAATGCGCACGCGGCCGTCCATGCCGCGGCCTTTATGAATATTGTAGGTGGCAATCCGGAAGGCTCGCATCGTTAGAGCTGATCTTCCAGTAGCGAGGCGCACTGTTCTTGGACCTTCCGCCATAGGCCGCGCCGCTGCCAAGCCGCAAACTCAATGCGATCGCAGCGCTTCAGATCGGCAGCGAAAATGGCGCGGAGGTGATCCGCGATGATACCGTCGTGGAAACAGAGATTGGTTTCTTCGTTCATCGCGAAAGACCGGTTGTCGAAATTAGCCGTACCAATAGTGGCCCACACTCCATCCACCAGCATGGTTTTCTGATGGAGCATGGTGGGACGAAATTCGTAGATTTCAACGCCGGCCTCGAGCAAACGTCCATACAGGCGGACACCGTTATGGCGAGCCCACCAGGCGTCAATGTGTTCGCCGGCAACCATCAGCTTTACGGCGACGCCCCGTCGCCGAGCCGCCCCCAGCATGTCGATCACACGTGCATCCGGAATGAAATAAGGATTGGCAATAAGCAGTTCCTTCTTGGCACACTGCAAAGCCGCCAAGTACATGGTTCCCACCGAGCCTGCTCCCAGGGCCGGGGAACTGAGGATGGTTTGCACTTTCACACCGCCATCTTCGCCCATTTCACTGTGCGGTTCGGGGAAGAAACGTTCACCACTCAGGATCTCGCCCGTGGTTTCGAGCCAATTCAGAGCGAAACCACTCTGCTGTGACAGCGCTGCGGGTCCGATAATGGCCACCTGAATATCGCGCCATTCGCGGGCGTCTGCCGCTGTGCCCAACCAATGGTCGGCGAGTCCCGCGCCTCCTGTGAACGCAATACGGCCGTCCACGATGATCGATTTGCGATGATCCCTCCGGTTGGCGCGATGCAGCGTATACCAATGAATGGGACGGAACCAGGCGAGTTGGCATCCACCGGCTGCCAGGATGTGGAAGATTTCCTTTCCGAGTGTGGACGAGCCGATCGCATCGAGCAGAAGCTTAACTTCTACCCCTTGGCGCGCCTTTTCGGCGAAAGCTTCCGCGAAGCGGCGCCCCACCTCTCCATCCCAGTAGATGTATTGTTCCATGGTGATGGACTGTTCAGCCGCTTCAATTGCGTCCAGAATCACTGGATAGAACTCGTCCCCGTTGTTGTATATCGCAACTTGATTTCCTGGAACAAACGGCATTCCGGTGACTCCCTTGATGGTGTTCTCGAATTCTGCGGAGTCCACATTGAGGTCCGCTTCCAGGGGAAATACGGCAGGATGCGTTTCCGAGGAGGTGTGATATTGGAAGAAAGTCACCGCACCGGCTACGAGGGCGTACCCCCAATGGCCCGCCCACTGAAGCACGATGGCGGCCACCAGCCATGCCCACCAGGCCCGCATCACGTGTCGAACGCGGTCCGGGAAAACCACGGTGCCATAGCGCTTCGGCTTTGTCCGCGCCGGCGCGAGCCGGTATAACTGCTCCCTCGGCACCGTTCGTTTCAGCCATCTGCGGGACTCTGCGGGCTTAGGGGCCTCAGAGGAACCTGCAACTTCACTGCTCGCTGAGGGCATCGTCCTATTCTAGGGCGTTATGTGCTCAGACACTGAGCACCAAATACAGCGCGCGGCGAATGATCCCATAAGCGTCGGTGCGCAGCCGAGCTAACGTGCAGATCTGCGCCACGTTGCATTTCCAGAGTCCCTTAACCCTCAGTTCGTCTTTTCTGATATCGCGTGCAAGTGGGTCTGGCAACAACGGGGGAGCTCCCCCCGCAGAAGTTCGATCGCGTAAGCGAGCTTATCCAGAAAGCCAGCCTCGGCGTTCACCGTCATGACTCGCGGATGACCGCTCCACGCTTCGGCGATGCGCTGGTCGATTTTCCGCGCCTGCGATACACTTTCTTTTCGGATCCGATTCTTCTCGTAGCCCCACGCCAACGCGGGAACCTCAACGTGGACAACCGCTGAATAGCGGCTCAATTCTTCCTCGAAATCGATATCGAATTCCTCAAAAAAACTCTGCCGTGAATCGGGCCAATAGGCGAGTCCGTCAAGAGTTCCCCGATCACACAGGATGACCGCCGACTGGCGGCCTTCAAGTGCGACGGTTTCCAAAGCCTTCTGTACGCAAAAGATGGCTCGTTGGGCTGCGCGGCGGCCTTCCGGTGTATCCGACCTGGGAAATCCGCCGCCGAAAACTATACTGGCGGCTTCAGGCGTAATCGCAACGTGCTGACAAAAGTATCGCCTAGCCATCTCAAGCACTGCAGTCTTTCCGCCGCCAGGCCCACCCGTGAGCACGACCAGCTTAGGCGCGTGCCGGACTTTTTCACACCGGCAGGAATGGGAGCCGGTTGGTAGAAGATGGTTTGTGTTTTTCTTCAAACTCCAGCTAAGCACATTCGTGTGATGTCCGGGAGAAACTACACGAGGTGTTCAACCCGAAGCGTCGGTTGCGAGGCGAATCCAAAAAGCCGCCTATCGCTCTCCGCGAGCTGTCCGAACTAACTTGGGTTCCGATGGGCTTTTTCCAGTCTACAAAACTGCCAAGTACAAACTGCGCTTGAGTCCTCGTTTCGGTGACCGATTACTAGAAGCGGCAATGCGTCAAATCACCCAGGAGCTGCTGCGTTTTCACGCAGGTTGCTATGTCCTTTGAGCGGTGGGGCCGCTATATCAAACGCCTTGCGACTCCAAACCGTGTGGTTACACTCCTGCTGCAACACCTGTCGGGAGTATCGTATGAAACTAAGAACCCTTGCAACGACTCTTTCGCTTTCAACCGGCTTCCTTGTTGCCGGAGCAGTCGCTGTTGCTCAACACGATCAGCATCATTCCGATGCGGGCCAAGCGCCAGCGGTCAGCCACGAAACGATGGCTGGGAAAATGCCGCAAATGATGAGCACACAACGGGAAGTCAGTGCCCTAACCGACCAGTTGCTCAAAAGCTTTGCGGTCATCGAACAGGAGAAGGATCCGGCAGTTCTCCAGAAAAAACTGGCAGAGCACGGAGTGTTGCTCAAGGAATTGGAGGCCAAGATTCAGGGACAGTCCAAAATGATGGAGAAAATGCGCGGGCAAATGATGATGAACATGATGGGAGGATCCACGATGGGCGGCGAGCAGAAGACGCCGTAATATCGGCCGCAAGATAGAGCTGGAGAAAAATAGAGCAGCTTGGAGCTCAGGCTTGCCCACTATCGTTGTTGACGCGACGTCGGTCTTTCCCGGCTCCGCACCGGCGTAGTAGTCAAATTGCTCATTCGACAGATAGACACAAAGGAGATGGCTATGCCAAGGATCAAGCACATTGTATTCCCAGTCGATTTCTCGGCCCGTTCGGACGACGCTGTTCCGTATGTCGCGGAAATGGCGCGCCGGCATGACGCTCGGTTAACATTCCTCGCGGTTGCACACCCACACTATGTGAGCGGACTTGAGGTAGCGCCGATGATCGATCCCCAATTGATCCTCGACGGCGTCCAGTCCCAATTAGACAAGAGGATCAGCGCTTTCTCGAACGAGTTGACGGGTGTGACGGTGGACCGCTTCACAGTACTTGGCGATCCCGCGCAAGCGATAACCGATTTTATCGTTGCTAACAAAGTCGATATGGTAATGATGCCAACCCATGGCTACGGTCCCTTCCGCCATTTGCTGTTGGGATCGGTGACTGCCAAAGTGTTACATGATGTCCACATTCCGGTCTGGACGACAGCACACACTAGTGAGGCTCCAGATCGCGCTCATGTGGATATGAGTAAGGTTCTCTGCGCGGTGGATGCAAGCCCGGCCAGCATCGAGCTTATGCGCTGGGCAGGAGGGCTAAGTAAGAGCCTGAGAGCTAATTTGCGACTGGTGCACGCGGTCCCTTCCATTGAATCGTGGCCGGAACTGCAGATGGACCCGGGGTTCCAACAAACGCTCCACGAAAATGCGCGACGCACAATTCAGAATCTGGAAGCAGCCGCGGACATTAGTGTTCCAATCTGTGTGGGAGCGGGTACGGTTCCCGATGTGGTTCGCGAGGCAGCCTTGGAGCATGGTGCGGATCTGATAATCATCGGCCGAGGCGCGCTGCAAGAAACCATGGGAAGGCTAAGAACGCACTCCTACGGAATTATTCGCCACGCACCGTGTCCAGTAATCAGCGTGTGAGAACGTGCCTGGCAGCCGGGATGCAAACAGAGGGAGGTCACAATGAGAGTTCAAGAAGTTATGCGGAAGTCCCCGCGCTCATGCAGTCCGTCAAGCAACCTCGCTGCGGTCACGGAACAACTCTGGGATTATGGCTGCGGAGCCCTGCCCGTGGTCGATGCGAATGGGAAAGTGTTGGGCATTCTTACGGACCGCGATATCTGCGTGGCAATCGGCACTCGGAACAGACGGCCTTCTGAGCTTCGAGCCGAGGATGCGATGTCGCTCCAAATCGCGACCTGCAAACCCATAGATGATATCCATGATGCGCTCAAAGTCATGCGCACGAGGAAAGTACGACGCCTTCCCGTGGTTAACGACCAAGGAAGACTGGAAGGTATCCTCTGTTTGAGCGACTTGGTCGTTAATGCTCGTCACGACGATGGAAGCGAGCCCGAACTCTCGTACGAGGATGTCATGGGTGTACTGAGGTCAGTTTACTGGCTACATTTGCCACCTGTGGTTGCTGCGCGCGAAGGCCAATGAGGGCATTTGTGGATATTGGCATTAGAGCTGCGCGTGTTATGTTCAACTCACCTCTTTATCGGAGCTGCCGAGGACACCAGAAAAGGGAGTACCCATGCGAACCTTACTTCTTTCTGCTGCGATCGCTTTTGCGGCATCGACAGGCGCGGCCTATGTGGCCGATCACTCGCTATGTTTCCGAGCCCGATTGCCGACGAGCAGCGAGCGGCTTAGCCGTGCCAAACCACATCAATCTCCTGCCTAAAGCTATCGAAAACGCGCGGCTTTGCCCCGTGACAGCAATGGCATTGCCGCCATTAGAAGGAATCAATGTCTGTTATCCACGTGATCGTAGTTCATCGGCATTCTGATATCCGCGCGTACATTGTTTGCGTCTTGGGTGACCACGTCCGGTTGGTGAATCCGCTCTTCCCGCATTGCCCTCATGATATCGATGATTTCACGGTCGCTGAGACCTGAATGTCCGCCGCCTGCGCGAAAGATAATGTCGTCAATTGAGAGAATCCCGACCAGTTGATCAGTTTCATTTACGACAGGCAACCGGCTGACTTCCTGTGTGGCCATTGTTCTCAAAGCGTCTCGCACATCGTTGTCGGGACTGCAACTGACACACCCACGAGATGAAACCTCTCGTGCAAGCACGTCCGATGCCCTGATGTTCTTCGCTCCAAGGGCAATACAGATATCTCGATCCGTAATGATGCCGGTGACTCTTTTTGAGCTATCCACAACCGGCAAGGCTCCGCACCGGTGGTTCTGCATCATTTTCGATAACTCCGCCAGATTGTTGTCCGGCCCGCAGGAACTCACATCTCTGGTCATCAGGTCTTTAACTAGCATGGCAACCTCATCGCCACGAGCATGTGCAACTCTGCGCCCGTTCAAAGAATGTTGGAGCGATTAAAGTTGTGAAGACGCTTCCTTATGACTAGATCACTGTGCGTGATATCACCCACATGGCCCTCGAAATTATCTCGCATGTTGCATTTCTTACGCAATCATCCCTAAAGTCGCCAACCCGCGCAAGCTGGGGGGTGGCAATGCTTCCGATAATAGGGACTATCGGCCTCTTTCGGCACCGCATCTTTGCGATGCGCGTTCCTTCCCAGGTGCGGATCTTGGCATTAGAAGTGCTTCACCTCAACATCATGTTGCCCTTTCGAAAAATCTTGTTTCCGGTCGATTTCTCCGAGCCCTGTCTAGCCATCGTTCCCTACGTCAAAGAAATGATTCGGCACTTTTCAGCGGAGCTAACTCTGGTGCACGCCTATGGGCCCGAAGCTCTTGCCTACAGCGAACTTGCGATTACGAATCCCGAATTGCCCGAAGAGGTTCGGGTATTCGCGGAGCAGCGATTACGGAAGTTCGCGCTCGATAATTTCCCGGGCAAGCATGTGGAGACATTCGCGAAATTGGGTGAAGCTGGGACCGTCGTTCATAGAGTCGTTCAACATCAGGGAACAGATCTGGTCATGCTGGCGACGCATGGCTATGGCCCGATCCGACGGTTTCTCCTGGGATCTGTCACGACTAAGATTCTTCATGACGTCAGTGCAGCTGTTTGGACCGGTACCGGTTCTGCATTCGCTGATCATGCGCCCCAGATTCCATACAAGTCGGTTCTATGTGCTTTGGATTATAGTGACGAGGCCGAGGGAGTCCTAAGGGCTGCCGCAGCGTTTGCATGCAGCTATCAAGCTCAGTTATGGCTCGTCCAGACCGTTGAGATCCCATCCCCAACTCTGGATATTGATTTCACGCCTTACCGAAAAGTGCTCATGGACGCTGCCGATTTTCGACTGCGGGAATTGAAGGGGAGGCTGGGGATCAATGCTCCCCACGTTGTGCTTGACGCGCCGGTCGAAGAGGCTATCCATCAAGAAGCGGTTCGAAGACACGCGGATATGATTATGACGGGCCGGGGGCATGCGCTGACAACTTTCAGCAGAATGTGGTCGAACCTTTACCCCATCGTTCGCGAGTCTCCTTGCCCCGTATTGAGCATCTAAGGACCTCGACCGGGCGCTGGTCGCCTTCTCGATGGCGAGTGGAGTAACGCGGGCAGGCTAAAAAGGTCCATCATAGGATCTGGGGTTGACTCCATCGAAAACTCTTCCCAATCCACCCCGCAGCGCCGGGCGCCACTTGACGTCTTCTTCCATCCCCGAAACGTCGCTGTGATTGGAGCGACGGAAGAAGAAGGGGTTGGACGTTCACTCGTACACAACCTTAAGGGAACCTTGTTCGGCGGCAACATCTATCCCGTCAATCCCAGCCGCTCCAACGTGCTGGGCTTGACCTGCTATTCGAGTATTGGTCTGGTAGGGGACAAAGTTGACTTGGTGGTGATTGCGACACCTGCACGGACGGTCCCTGGAATCGTCCGCGAGTGCGTTGCGGCGGGAATCGAGGGCGCGGTCATTATCTCCGCTGGGTTCAAGGAGATTGGCGACCGAGGCGCCGCGCTTGAGCAGGACATTCTCCGGGAAGCGCACAAAGGGAAAATGCGTATCATTGGCCCCAATTGTCTCGGTATCATGAGCCCGCACTATGGTCTGAATGCGACTTTCGCCAATTCGATGGCCCGTCCGGGTCACCTCGGCTTTATCAGCCAAAGTGGCGCTTTATGCACTGCCATTCTCGATTGGAGCCAGCGTGAAGTGGTTGGATTCAGCGCATTCGTGTCTGTCGGCTCCATGCTTGACGTAGGTTGGGCCGATTTGATTCAGTATCTCGGAGATGACCGCGATACTCGGAGCATTATAATCTACATGGAATCCATAGGGGACGCTCGTGCATTCTTGTCCGCGGCGCGAGAGGTCGCACTTTCGAAACCCATCATTGTGATCAAGCCGGGGCGAACCGCGGCTGCCGCCAAGGCTGCTGCCTCACATACCGGGGCTCTAACCGGCCAGGACGAAGTCCTCGACGCCGCCTTCCGCCGTTGCGGCGTTGTTCGAGTGAATACGATTGCGGAACTGTTCAATCTTTCCGAGGCGCTTGATAAGCAGCCCCGCCCAAAAGGGCCAAACCTGACCATCGTGACAAACGCTGGCGGACCCGCCGTACTGGCTACAGACGCCCTACTTGCCGAGGGTGGCCAGTTGACGGAACTTGCTCCGAGTACGGTCGAGCGATTGAGCGGATTTCTCCCACGTCATTGGAGCCACCAGAATCCGATCGACATTATTGGGGATGCCGGAGCTGAGCGATATGCACAAACCGTGGACCTCGCGGTAAAGGATCCGGCAACGGATGGCTTGCTGGTGATCTTGGCTCCTACGGGGTTAAGCGATGCTACAGCAGTCGCGGAACATCTGACGCGATACGCGAAGTTTCCTGGCAAACCCGTGATCGCCAGTTGGATGGGCGGACAAAGCATTGCGCCGGGAGAAGCGATTCTCAATCAAGCCGGCATCCCCACATATGATTATCCCGATGCGGCGGCCCGGGTGTTCCAGCTTATGTGGAGCTATAGCGCCAATCTCAAAGTGTTGTATGAAACCCCCGAAGCCCTCGAATCGGATGATCCGAGTTCGGCGTTCCAGCCCTCTCCGCGCGTGAAAGCCGCCGAGCTTATCAACGGGATCCGCGCAGGAGGACGTACGCTCCTCACCGAAGCCGAGTCGAAGAGCCTGCTCGCAACTTACGGCATTCCCACAGTTGCCACTAAGATTGCCGATTCTGCGGATCAGGCCG
>Ga0157375_10002566_pt1 | contig 15778 bp, 13 predicted proteins | sample M35metaG_FD_115311 | JGI IMG/M metagenome (GOLD analysis project Ga0157375, IMG submission 115311) | Miscanthus rhizosphere microbial communities from Kellogg Biological Station, Michigan, USA - M3-5 metaG | ecosystem: Host-associated > Plants > Roots > Rhizosphere > Soil | place: USA: Michigan...
GAGGTGTCGATGCCACAACTGCGCGGGGCCGCACACCGCTGCGGTGCGGCGCTCAACGACGCGTTCATCGCGGGTGTGACCGGCGGGCTGCGCCGATACCACGAGAAGCATGGCGTCTGCATTGGCGATCTGCACATGACGATGCCAATCAGCCTGCGCACAAAGGTGGACGAAATGGGCGGTAACCGCATCACCTTGATGCGGTTCGACGTGCCGGCCGGGATCGCCGACCCCTGTGAGCGGATCAAGCAGACCCACGAGCGCACGGGGCGGGTGCGCCGGGAGCGATCGTTGCCCTACACGCAGGCGATCGCCGGGGCGCTGAACCTGATGCCGCGATGGTACATCGGCTCGATTCTGCGTCACGTCGATTTCCTCGCCAGTAACGTCGGCAGCATAGGTGCGCCCGAATCTATCGGGGGCGCCCTGGTGCGGTCTGCCTATGCGTTCGGTCCGACGATCGGTGCGGCGGTGAACATCACGCTGGTGACCTACGCCGACACGTGCTATCTGGGCATCGATATCGACTCCGGCGCGATTCCCGATCACGACGTGTTCAGGGAATGTCTGATCCAAGGCTTCGACGAAGTCCTTGCGCTAGCCGGGACGGGATCACGGCCATCGCCGGACCGCATCCAGCCCGCCTTGGAGAGGGGCTAGTGGGAAAGCGCCAGAAGTTCTGTGGTACGCGGCGATTGAAGCGGCTGAACGGAAGATGAGCGATGTCGGAGGTCAGGTGTTAGAGCGGACTGCCCAGCTAGCCATTCACGCACCGCGGCGGGTCATCGCGATCGCAGTGTTGATCATGATCGGTACGGCGGTTTTCGGCATACCTGTGGCGAAAAGCCTGTCCGCGGGCGGGTTCGAGAATCCGGATTCGGAGTCTCAGCGCGCGACGAATCTGTTGGCCAACAAACTGCATCAAGGCGACCTGCCGATGCTCATCACGGTCACCTCCAATGACGGTGCGCAGAGCAGCGCCGCTCAGACGGTCGCCACCGACATCGTGCGTCAGCTTCACAATTCGCCCTTTGTGGCACAGGTAACGTCGCCGTGGACGACACCGCCGTCGGCTTCGGCCAGCCTGATGAGCAAGGACGGCAAGACAGGCCTGATCGTCGCCGGCATCACCGGTGGCGAGAGCGATGCGCCCAAACACGCCAAGGCGCTCAGCGACACATTGGTGCACGACGGTGACGGTGTGACGGTGCGTGCGGGCGGTGATGCGATCACGTATGCGCAGGTGATAGACCAAACCGAGAAAGACCTGAACCTAATGGAAGCCATCGCGATTCCGCTGAGCTTTCTCGTGCTGGTCTGGGTGTTTGGCGGGTTGGTGGCGGCCGCGCTTCCGGTAGCCGTAGGGGGCTTTGCCGTTTTCGGCGCGATGGCGGTGCTGCGCGCAGTCAGTCTGGCAACCCAGGTCTCAATCTTCGCGCTGAATCTCTTGGTCGCGATGGGGTTGGCGTTGGCGATCGATTACACCCTGCTGATCCTGAGCCGGTTCCGCGACGAGCTTGCCGACGGTGTCGGGCCGGATAAGGCGCTGGAGCGCACGATGGTTGGTGCCGGCCGGACCGTGCTGTTCTCGGCCACCACGGTCGCGCTGTCGATGTCGACGCTCGCGCTTTTTCCGATGTATTCCCTGAAGTCGTTCGCCTATGTCGGCGTCGCCGTGGTGGCGTTCGCGGCCATTGCCGCGATTGTGGTCACGCCGGCGCTCATCGCGCTGCTCGGCGACCGACTTGCGGGTCGGATGCACAGGCCGACAGCGTCGGTCGAACGACCGATTCAGCAGAGGTTCTGGTACCGGTTGGCCAAGTTTGCGATGCGCCGGGCAGTCCCGATCGGCCTGGTGGTTGTCGCGCTGTTGCTGATGCTCGGCATTCCGTTCCTCGGTGTCAAGTTCGGCTTCCCTGACGATCGCGTGCTGCCGTCGTCGGCCTCGGCGCGTCAAGTCGGAAATCAGCTGCGCACCGATTTCGATGACGACCTGGCGAGGAATGTGACCGTTGTCATCCTGGACACCTACGGTGTAACGCCGGCGACGATGAACCGGTACGCTGCCCAGTTGTCGCGGGTGCCCGATGTGCCGTCGGTGTCTGCGCCGGGCGGCACATTCGTCGCCGGCGCGCTTGTCGGACCCCCTTCGGCCGCCACTGGGATAACCGGCAGCACCGCGTTTCTCACCGTGGAGAGTAGCGCGCCGCTCTACTCGCAGGCCTCCGCCTTGCAGCTCGACCGGCTTCATGCTGTTCGCGGCCCCGCTGGCCAGCGTGTCCTGATAGCCGGGACTGCGCAAATAAACCGTGACGCCGTCAGTGGCATTACTTCCCGGCTGCCGCTCGTGTTGACCGCAATTGCCGCAGTCACATTAACCTTGTTGTTCTTTATGACCGGTAGCATCGTTCTGCCACTAAAAGCCTTGGTGCTCAACGTCTTATCGCTGACCGCCGCGTTCGGCGCACTCGTGTGGATCTTCCAAGAAGGCCACCTGGGAGCGTTCGGCACCACGCCCACCGGCACGTTGGTCGTCAACGTTCTTGTGCAGTTCTTCTGCATAGCATTTGGGTTGTCAATGGATTACGAAGTGTTCCTGGTGTCACGGATACGGGAGTACTGGCTGGCATCCAATCGGACTCCCGCCGACAATGACGAAAGCGTGGCGCTTGGCGTGGCCCACACCGGCCGAGTGATAACCGCTGCGGCGCTGATCATGTCGATTTCGTTCGCCGCGCTGATCACTTCACACGTGTCGTTCATGCGGATGTTCGGCGTTGGGCTGACACTGGCTGTGCTGGCCGATGCGACGCTGGTACGCATGCTACTCGTACCGGCCTTCATGCACCTGATGGGCCGGATGAACTGGTGGGCCCCTAAACCGCTTGCGCGGCTTCACGAACGGTTTGGGATCAGCGAGTCCCGCCGTCCGCCTGCCCCGGAACCGGGCGATCCGCAGTTGACGTCACGACAAGCATCCATCTAACACTGCGCCTCGATCAGACGGGGTTGATCGCGACTTCCGACGACGAGCATGGTCGTCAAATGATGCGCTGAACCTCACTGCTTGCAGGAGGTCCGAAAACGCTCACCGCACGGTGCCGAACCCTCGAAGGGCTCGCACCCTAATCGGAGTGGGCCTCGCGGTTCGGAGGTCAATCGCGGCCTCCGCTTGTCGGCATCTACTGCCGAGATACCCGGGGCGCAGGGACAGACTGCGGCTGTCGGTCGTGCCCTCCGCGCACGATGCTTCTAGCTGCCGCGGTGCGCTGCCAGGTACTCTTTCGCAGCTTGCGTTGCGTAGTGGATGGCGTGCACCTGGTGGTCGGTTGCCATATGCGCCTGATCCACCGCCGCCAGAACGTCTTTCACCTCGTGAAGCTTGGCTGCTTCGCGGTGATGCCGTGCTGCGTGCTCATGATGTTCAGCCGCACTTTGATGGAGTTTGCTCAGCGTTGACATGATGTCCCTTCCTGGTTGCAGTTTCCGCTCCGAGCAATCGTGAGTGTTCGGCAGGCGAGGAGTCATTGTCCGGCGGACCACGATCTTTCGCCCGTCATTAGTCGCGACGACAAGCGATCGAAGAACCTGCATCCTGACATGTTTGCCGCTCTCGCCGAGTCAATCCTGGCGAGTAGTGCCCGTATGGGCATTGTCTACCGGCACTGCATCGCGACAGCGATGTTGTGTCACACCACATCGCAATTGTTTACGGCCGAGAGCACTCTTGACTCACGATCGCCGTGGAGGGTTTGGCGAGGCTAAATCAATCGAATGCTGAGGAGTACCAATGAGCGAGATTCGTCATCAGGCCGCGACGACATCGGTTGGGCCAGTGGGTCGTTTCTTCGACGACGTCGTGACCAAGACCCGGTTCTGGTGGCTGCTGCTGATCACCGGCGCCGCCTGGATTGTGCTTTCCATCGTGATCCTGCGCTTCGACTACGCCACCGTCGAGGCAGTGGCCGTGCTGTTCGGGGTGTACTGCCTGGTCGCCGCGGTCAAGGAGATCACGATCGCGACGGTGTCCTCATCCACCGGGTGGCGCATCGCGCACGGGGTGCTGGCGGTGCTGCTGGTGGGGGTGGGTGTGGTGTCCCTGGTGAACCTCGGCGCCACCTTCGTCACGCTGGCCGCCATCATCAGCTTCTACTTCATCTTCCGCGGTTGCTTCGATATCGCCATGGCCTTCGCCGGCAGCTCCGTGGCCGGGTGGTGGGTGCTGTTGATCTGCGGGCTCGTCGAACTGGGCTTGGGGTTCTGGGCTGCCGGATCATGGAACGTGTCCGTGGTGGTTTTGGTGGCGTGGGTGGCCGCCGGAGCCATGGTGCACGGCATCGGCGACATCGCCCTGGGCTTCCAGCTCCACCAAGGACGCAGCGGCATCACCGCCATGAAAGGGCTGGCCGACCGACTCGGAGTCACCAACAGCCACCCCGCACCTGACGCAGCCGTGCCCACTCGATAACCCACCACCTTCGAGGAGTGAGTGGTCATGCAAAGCGTTGAATGTGTCCACGGATGGTGGGTTCTGCGCGCATGCGGCCGCAATCCGCTGGTGCGTCGCGTCGACCGCCTCGAACTGCTGATTGTCGCGCTGGGGATCCTGGCCGTTGCGGTCGCTGCCGCCCTTGCGGGCGCGCTGGGCACGGCTGTACACGATTCGCGCAGCCGTGTGTACATTGCGCAGGCCGAGGCGCGGCACGCCGTGACTGCCACAGCCACCGAGGACAGCACTCTGGTTCTGCGGGTCGACGACAGCACGGCTACACGGGTGACCGCCCGATGGAGAGCCAACGGCACCGAACACACCGGCATCCTCAACTGGGACCGTGTCGTCAAATCCGGTGACCCGCTGACGATTTGGGTGGATCGTAACGGTGATCACGTCGATGCGCCCGCGCCGGTGTCGCGGGCTGCGGCGGACGCGGTCGGTATCGCGTACGCGGCGTGGCAAGCGGCGGTCCTTGTCGTCGCCGGACTGGTGTGCTGGGGCCGCTCGAACCTTGACCGCCGGCGCGATTCGGCTTGGGAACGTGACATCCGCTGCCTCATCGACGGCAGCGGCGGGCGGACGAACCGTAGATCATGACAGCTGGGCGAGGACGGTCAGAGCGCCGACAATACCCGCTTGAATGCTTCACATCGGCGGGATGAGGTTGCAATGACGGCGGCTCCACAAACACCGGAGGCATTCACGGACTTGATAAACGTGTTGGTCTTGATCGGTATCCCCGGGGGGGCGGTCAACCGGGCGCTGAGCCGATATGCGATCGCCACCTCGCCGGACGGAGTGATGGTGAACGTGTTCAACGACCTTGGGTGCCTGCCTCGGTACCGCGAAGCGTTGGAAACACGGGTGAAGCCGGATGCCGTTGTCGACTTGCGTTTGGCCGCTGCCGAGGCCGACGCGGTGCTCGTCGTCACGAGCTACCGCGGGAGAGTTCCCTCGATGGCGCACAACGCAATCGACTGGCTGACGCATCGGTGGCGCCACGGCGCACTGCGCGACAAGCCGCTCGCCGTGATCGGCCGATCAGCTGGGTGCTACACCGGTGCCTGGTCACGTCAAGTCGAGGACACCCGTGGAGGTTTGGGCTCGCGCGTGATCGAGCCGTTGACAGTGCCAACACTGCGTGAAGCACTCGAGAAGCTTGCGGATGAGGTGGACGGATCGTTCGATCGGCCACGGTCAATCGGCCAGGGCCTGGTCTAGTTGGCTGCGCGAGTTGATGCCGAGTTTGGCGAAGACCTTGCGGAGGTGGTACTGAACGGTGCGGGCGCTGATGAACAACCGGGCACCGATCTCCGGATTCGACAGGCCGTCGCGTGCCAACCGCGCGACTTGCCATTCCTGCGGCGTCAGTCCCTCATTGCTCGTCGATATGGCGCGCTTGCGGGCTTTCTCACCGGTCGCCTGCAGCTCACGCCTGGCCCGTTCGGCGAATGCCTCCATCCCCATCGACTCCAGCATCTCCAGGGCAATGCCGAGCTCAGTCCTGGCATCGACCCGTCGCCGCTGCCGGCGCAGCCACTCTCCATATAGCAGGTGGGCCCGAGCCAGGTCCGCCCGCACACGACAGCGTGAAAGGTGGTCGATCGCCTCACGATAGAGATGCTCCGCGGTGTCGCCCTCGCTTAGGAGCGCCCGCGATCGAGCCTCTATGCCGCGCCCCCAATCGGTGTCGCTGACGCTGGTCGTGTCGGCCAGCCGAGCGAGAGCGTCGGCGGCGACATCGTCCTGTCCGCTGCGTGTGGCCGCCTCGATCAGCTCGGCCATCGCCCACGTCGGAGCAGTCATCTCCCTGAGATAACCGGTCGACCGCGCGGCTGATCTCAACGCCTCCTGGTAGTTGCCCAACGCGTTGTTCAGCACCGCGTGTGCCCAATCCACGACGGTCAGTCCGATTCCTTCACCGCGCGGGGTTACATCCCTTGTGATGTTCTCGATCAGGGCGTTCGCTTCCCCCGACCTTCCCGAAAGAACGGCCAAACCGAGGGCGGCGTAGGGAGCGAGTCTGGTACCGGTCGCCTCGATCGCCGGCTGCAGCTCCTGAATCAGCGCCGCCGCGCCGGTGAGGTCGCCGGCGAAGAGGAGCATGAATGCCCGCGAATTGAGTGCGACCGGCAGCTCGCTCAGCGCCCCGACGGAACGGGCCAGCTGCACATGCCGCTCCGACAGCGAATGCCACCTCTCGTCATCCCACACGTGTCGGGCGACTATGCCCGCGACCCAGTGCCAGCGCAACTCCTCGTCGTCCGGCATGCCGGCGCTGAACGCTTGGAGCCCCTTTCGGAGGATGGGCAGCCCCGCGTCGTATCCTGAGTTGTAGTGCGCGACAAGTCCATCCAACAGAAAATCGGAAGCGCGCGGAGCATGCGTAGGGGGCGGTGTGGTGGCCGCGGCGCGCGCCACTTCCACCGCACCTCCACCCGTCGCGAGACGACCCGCGAAGTAGCCCGAGGAGAGGGCCTGCAGGTAGGTCGCCCGGGACAGGTCTGCGTCGATCGACTCTAGCCGCCTTGCCGCTTTCAACAGGAGGGACGGAGCGTCACTGCCCCGGTTCGTGAGGAGCGCGAGTTCTGCCTCCATCAGGTCGATCCGGGCCTGCTGAAAGTCGTCAGGCGACCCGGACTCGGCGACGGACAGCAGATCGCGGGCAGCGGCGAACTCGCCAGCCTTGATCTTCGCCGACGCGGCCGCCAGCGCACGCTCGGTGCGTCGCGGGGAACCCACGCTGAGCACCGTCGCGCGCTCGAGGAATGCGGCTGCGGCTGCCAGGCCGCCTCGGGCACGCGCGCGCCCCGCCGACCGCTCCAACTCCTCGGCGACCTCCTCGTCGGGTCCGGGTGCGGCATTGGCCCGGTGCCACGCGCGTCGATCGGCATCTCGTTGCAGATCGGTGGCGTCGCCCAGCGCCGCATGCACTTCGCGCCGTTCCTGTGTTAGTGCGGACCCGTACACCACCGAGCGGACGAGGGGATGTCGAAACCGCACTCGTGAACCGACCTCGACGAGGTTGGCCTCGACGGCGGGCTCCGCAGCAGCGGCGTCGATCTCCATCTGCGCGGCGGCTCGCCACAGTAGGGCCGGATCACCTACGGGCTCGGCTGCCGCGATGAGCAAGAGTCGCCGCGTCGTTGTCGGAAGGGCTTCGATCCGCTGACGGAAGTGCTCTTCAATACCGCCCGACAAGCGCACGGCGCCGGGCAGCCAGAACCCACCGGCGACCTGTCGCGGGCTCACTGCACGAGACAACTCGAGCAGAGCCAACGGATTGCCCCGCGTCTCGGCGACGATCCGATCAAGTACGGGGCTGTCCACTGGCCCCGCCAGAGCGGCATCCAACAAGGCTCGCGCATCTGACTCCGAAAGCCCTTCAACAGCGAGCTCCGGCAATCCCATTAGCTCGCTACTGGGCACGCGAGCCGCGAAAATCAACCCAACCGATTCCGCCACCAACCGGCGAGCGACAAATCCGAGCACATGCGCCGAGGCGCGGTCGAGCCACTGTTCGTCATCGACTACACACACCAGCGGTTGTTGCTCGGCGGCATCGGACAGCAGGCTCAGCACCGCGAGCCCGACGAGAAATCGATCCGGTGCCGAACCGGCGCTGATGCCGAATGCCGTCCGCAGCGCTTCCCGTTGCGGTCTCGGTAGGTGAGGAAGATTATCGAGCATCGGCGCGCACAACTGATGCAGTCCGGCGAACGGCAGTTCCATCTCCGACTGCACGCCCGCGGCCCGGGCCAATCTGCACCCCGACGCCTGCTGGCTTAGATACTCGAGAAGCGCGGTCTTGCCCACACCCGCTTCACCGGAAACCACCAACGCTCGGCTTTCACCGGCGCGAATAGCCTCGAGCAGCCCCTCGAGTACGCCGCGCTCGGCCTGGCGGTCAATCAGTTTCATCGCGCCCTGCACCCGTGAAACCCGCCGTTTCTGCACGGCAGTGGCGCTAACCATACCTGGCGAAAGCGCCGACCTACGGCGCGATGCGGCTAGCGGGCGATGGACTGTTCAGAACCGCGCCACGGTGAGGTTCTCCACGGCGTTGCGATCGATGTCGTAGCCGAGGCCTGGCTTGTGAGGCGCGTGGATGAAGCCCTCACCATCCACGATCGGAAGGTCCGCGTCCAGCATTCCCATGCTCAACAGATTCTGCGGCACCATGATCTCTGCGAACGAACAGTTCCGGACGGCAAGCGCCACGTTCAGGTACATCGCCAGATTGAGTGTTGGTCCATAGCTATGGATCTCATAGTTCAGGCCGAAAGCCTCGCAGGCATGTGCTGACTTCATCATCTGGGTGACGCCACCCGAGTACTCGGCGAGGGTGCGGACGTAGAAGCCTGCCCCACTGGCCAAGTACTCGTGGATCGCAGGGAAACCCGCGAAGTTCTGTTCGCCAACGGCCAGTGGCACGCCGAGCTTGTCCGCGAGGAACGACAACCCGTTCATATCGAGATCCGAGATGGGATTCTCGAACCAGAAGAAGTTGAGATCATCGAGGACTTGGCCCACTGCCAACGCCTCGGGCACGGTGTACGCGCACACCGGGTCGATCATGAGGTCGATGTGCGGGAACTCGTGCCGTATTGCCTGAGCCAGCTCGATGTCTCGTCCGGCCTCCCGGAACGGGTGGAACTTCACCGCCGTGAATCCCTGTGCAACAGCAGCGTGGATCGCGTCGAGGTAAGCGTCGATGGTGGAGTAGGCAACGGTGCTGGCATAGGCCCGAATCTTGTCCCGTTGCGCACCAAGGTATTTGTACAGAGGTAGACCGGCCGCTTTGGCGTTGATATCCCACAGGCAGGCGTCGGCGGCCGCGAGAGCGGGCGGATTCGAGTAGGGCGGCAGGGCGCTTGTCATCTCGTGACTCAATGCGCCGATATCGTAGGTGTCGCGGTCGACGAGAATCGTCTTCGCGACTTCGGCGGCATGCTCGACCGCCTTCGCCGGAATCAAATAGCTCACGTAATGGCCATCGATGCCTTCGTGGGTAGAGACCGATACGAGGACAAGCTGAGGCAACTTGTCCACCGCACCCTGCGTAGGAATCACGGTCGCGTCGAGTTCGGTGCGAAGGATGGACAGCTGGACATCCTTGATCTTCATTTGTTAGTCCCCAAAATTGTTGGTTCGGATTTACTCCTGCAAATCCACGGTCGGCTCGCAGCCGGCGTCCTTGAGGCTGGCGATGTCCTTGAAGCCACAGATCGCCATGCACAGGTCGAGTTCGGCGAGGAACGATTTCAGGAAGTGGGTCAGGCTGTCGGTGCCGCCGTAGGACAGGGCGTATGCGTAGGGTCTGCCGATTCCGACGGCCGTGGCGCCCCGCGCCAGTGCGATCACGGCATCTGTCGCATCCCGTACACCGGAGTCGAACATGACCGGAGTGGAGCCGGCCGCCGCGACGACACCGGGCAACAGCTCGAGTGTAGGAATTCCCGAATTCGCCTGGCGACCACCGTGATTGGTGCAATACAGCACATCGGCCCCATTATCGATCGCCATCCGGGCATCATCGGGATGCTGGATCCCTTTCACTGCGATCGGCAGTTTCGTCTGGCACCGAATCCAACGGAGGTCTTCCCACGACAACGGGTGCTCGAAGATCTTCCCGTAGTGCTGCAACGCGGCGGCCTGATCCTCGTGCGGCGGCTTTGCGAGGTGTTTGGTGAAGTTCTGGTCGGAGTAGTAGTTCTCCATGCAGAAGCCGCGGAACTGCGGGAAGTTGCCCAGCTGCAGATCGGAAGGCCGGTAGCCAAGAGCCCACGAATCGACGGTCAACACCAGCGCGGAATACCCGCTGGTTTCGGCGCGGTTGATGAGGCTCGCCGCCAGCTCCCGATCTCCCGGGAGATACAGCTGGTAGAAGTTCGGCGTCGTCCCGGCATGTTTGATGACATCCTCCATCGGGGCCTGGGAGAACGTCGACAATGTAAACGGCACGCCGGTGGCGGCCGACGCCTGTGCTGCGGCCACATCTCCCTGGAAGTCCGGCGCGCACAAGCCGATCAAGCCGATGGGGCACATGAAGATCGGAGAGTCGAAATGTTTGTCGAATAATGTGATCGACAGGTCACGCTCGGGCGGGCTGACCATCATCCGGGGAGTGATTCCGTACCGTGAATATGCGGCGATGTTCGCGCGCTGAGTTCGCCCGTCTCCGGCAGCCGCCGAGACATATCGGTACACCCAGTCGGGAAGCGCCTCGGACGCCTTGCGTTCGATGGACTGAAAGTCGAATGGGTAGCGCGAATTGACGCCTTTCACCGCGTCCAGGTACACGCCCATCTGAAAGTCTCCGAAGTTGCTTGCCATGGGTTCTCATCTCCTTGAGGTTGGCGGGCTCGTCAGCTTCCGGCGATCCAGCTCTGTTCTTGGCCTGGCTCAGGGAGAACGCGGCCCCCTTCCACGGCGAAACGCGCTGGGCTGCTTTCCATGACGACGAGAACTCTCTTCTCGTCGATACCGCAGATCCTGGAAACAGCGGCGGCAATCTCGATGGCAAGCTTTGTGGTGTCCTCCTCGGGGTGGCCTTCACGCACCCAGCCGCTGACCAGCACCGGGCTCGCCGGCGCTCCGTCGGTGTAGAGACTGTCGGCCGCCAGTTCGTGAAAGGCGACATTGACGTACGTGCTCGGCACATGGTTGATCGATGAGTGAATGTGCGCGATCTCGCCAGCCAACGCGCGCTTTGTGTCGGCGCTTAATGCCGACTCGGCGACCGTGCAGGTGTAAATGGGCATGATTGCTACTCCTTCGGGGAGTCGAGGATCGCTGCCATCCACCATCGCGATCCGTGTCGGCGGGGTCAATGTCCTGGGTGACAGCGATCTATATGTCTCTTGATGTGTTAAACCACGACTGCGGCTGCGCTTTCCACGTTTCGCGCCCTCAATCCAATTCGGCGTTGACGTTGTCAGCGGGCACATTGCCTCTCGATTCGTACGTCACGCTGGGATCGTGAGCGGGCAGCTGCGGGAGGGAATAGTGAGCGTCAACTACGAAACTGTTGAGGTCGATGATCACACCACCGGGCCACCGACCCGCCGACGATGGCCGCCGCCGTCACCGCCGGGACATCCGGCGCGGCAATCCAGCCGGATCCCCAAACAGTTTTGGGCGCACGCCTCCAGCCCGACCCGATGAGCGGGATGCCGGCAACTGCCGTCGGCATCCAGTCCCGAGATGCGCGTAAATCGCTTCGCGCTAACCGAGTACGGAGTAGTAATGGTCTGCCGAGGGAGGGTCGTTCAGCTGGACGTTGTCGGGCGATTCGCACTCGTATTGCGAGGCGCCCTCCTGCTCGCACGACTGCTGAGGCTGCTCCGGCTGCTGTCCGTCCGCGGGCTCCGCGGCGGCTACCGGAGCTGCGCCGAGCGCTGCCGCGACGGCTACGGCACCAAGCAGCGGTGCGATGTGCTTCGGTCGTATTCGCATCATCATTAACCCTTTCCTAGAACAATCCGGGCTCGAGGGCCCGCGGTCAGCCGGCAGTAGGCGGCGGCGATCCGTACGGATAAAAAGTGACCGACGGAGGGGCATCTTTGATCTCAACATCGCCGGGCGATTCGCACACGGTCGAGGACTGTCCCGCTGTTTCGCATGACACCTGCGGCTGGTTCGGTTCTGCGGCCGCAAGGGGTGCGCCTACGATAGCTGCCGCGACGGCCGCCGCCCCGACCAGTGTTGCGAGATGCTTTGTCGCCATGAACGACCTCCTATGTCGTGTTGTGTACGTCCGTCAGCCCAGATGAGCCGGTTGCGGTTTGGTGGGCACCACGATCACGGTGGGACCGTCCGCGTTGAGCGCGTTCGTGAACTCGTGCGCAAGCTTCTCGCAACTGTCGACATTCACCGCCCGACAGCCGAATCCTGCTGCAAGGGAGGCGATGTCAAGCCCAGGTAGGTCCAGACCGGGAACACCCGGTGTCTCCTCGAGCACCGCGAACGACTTGAGAATCGAGTACTCCCCGTTGCGCATGACCACGAAGACAATCGGTAACCGGTGTTGGGCCGCCGTGTAGAGCGCCTGCACCGAATATTGGCATGACCCGTCGCCGATGGTGGCCACCACCGTGCGGTTGACGCCGCGGGCGCGGTCGCCCAGCGCCAGGCCAACCGCGGCAGGCAGTCCCCAGCCGATTCCACCACTGGCGGTCGCGAAGAATGAACCTGGCCGAGTGCTGGGTATCCAGCGCAGTTGTTGGGCCATCGTCGATGTGGACTCGGTCACCAACGGGGATTCGGCGGGTTTCACCGACGCCAGGGTCGACCACACGGCATCCGGGACCAGCGGCGGGGCGGCCGACAGATCGACTGCGGAGTCGCGGACGGCTGCGGCGGGCACGTTTCGATCGCTGTGGTCGTCGACCATGTCCACGAGTTGCTGCAGCGCCAACAGCGAGTCGCCGAGCGCGCTGTCACCGACGGGTGCCGCCGCGGCCAGGGCGGGATCGTTGGTGATGTGTAGCAGATCGGTGCCCTCGGGCAGATACTCGCCGGCCACATATGGGTAGTAGCGGAAGACCTGGGCCCCGATGACGACGGCCAGATCGTGCCCGCGCAGGACCTCCGTCGCACCGGCGACGGTCATCGGCAGCGGACCCTGATAGAGGCGGTGGTCCTCGGGAAAGGACGCCCGGTCCGGCAGCGGGCCGGTGTACACGGGTGCGCCGAGTTTCTCCGCGAACGCCACCCCCGCGTCCCACCCGCCGCTGCGGTCGATCTCGGGACCGTAGACAAGCACGGGCCGGTGTGCGCGGTTGATGCGGTCGGCGAAGCTGCGCAGCCGCTCGGCATCGGGGCTGACCCGATGGCTGACCGTTCGCACCACCGCCGGCCCCAACGCCGGCTTGTCCCAGTCGTCGAGCGGGATGGACAAGAACACCGGGCCCGCCGGCGGCTGAAGGGCTACCGCGTAGGCCCGCATGAACGCCGCGGGAACGTCCTGCGCGCGGGCGGGTTGATACGCCCACTTCACCCACGGCTGAGGCAACAGGGTTTCGTCGAGGTTGGTCAAATATGGTTCGCACAACAACATTTCGCGGGTCTGCTGGCCGGCCGTCACGATGAGGGGGGTGTTGCCCCTGTAGGCCGCAATCAGATTGCCCATCGCATTGCCGGTGCCTGCTGCGGTGTGCACATTGACCAACGCCGGCTTGCCGGTCGACTGTGCGAACCCGTCGGCCATGGCCATCACCGATGCCTCCTGCAGCCCGAGGACGTAGCTGAAGTCGTCTGGGAAGTTCTTGAGAAACGTCTCCTCGGTGGAGCCGGGATTGCCGAAAACGGTGGTCAGTCCCAGCGAGCGCAGTAGGTCATAAGTCACGTCGTAAACAGTCTTTTGATCTGCCATTTTCCTGTGAATTCCCTTCGCGCTCTTGAATATTGTCATCACGTCGTAACAGGTGTTCTGCCACCACTCTCGTGCGCCGCTACGGCGCCGTCGATGTGACGGGTAACAACGTCCACTGCCGGTAGCTGTACGGGAAGACAACCGATGCGTTGTTGTTCGAGGAGATAGCGCCGCGACCTCGTCGTTGTCCCGAGCCATATGGACAGGGGGAGGCCTGCGCGTTCGAATCGTGAGATGTATGCCATCGAAGTCACCGAAACGGGCGGCCCCGACGTATTGCAGAATGTGGAAAAGCCGAAGCCTTCGCCGGGGCTGGGCGAGGTGTTGATCAAAGCCGAGGCGATCGGCGTGAATTTCGTCGACACCTACTTCAGGTCGGGTTCCTATCCGCACCAACTCCCGTTCGTCCTCGGCGCGGAGGTAGGCGGCACGGTCGAGGCGGTAGGCGACGGGGTGACCGCGCTGCGGGTAGGCGATCGAGTTGCCACCGCCGACGCAATCGGTGCCTACGCCGAATATTGCATTGCGGCAGCGGATGTAGTTTGGGGCGCCGGTGATCGAGATGTTCCGACACAAAGACCGGCGAGAGGAGCCATCAGGACGCGGCCATGTGCCACGAACAAGCGCCCGCACGGGTCAGATCTGTGCGCAGTCGGGTGTGTCTCATTGAGTCATACTCTCTGACCGGCAACCACCACAGCCTGTTGAACGCAGCCAAGCAGGCACCCGGTACGTCGTTGGATCCCCAAGGGCCGGTGGCGTTCTAGGGCTGGTCGTCGGGCGGTCAAGCATCGGCATCGACGGCGGAGCTGGCGCGCTCTTGTGCCGTGGCACATGGCTGAACCGCTCCGGGTTTGATGCCGGCTTCATAGTTGAGGTATCGCCGGCTGGGACGCCTGGGGTTAAGCGTAGTAGGCAGGCTCGTATGCCAGGCTCCACGGCGGGCCGATACGCCTCGTGCGGGCGTGGCGGCACAGGCTGCCGCCTCCCTCGATCTCCGCCGTCCATTAACAGTAGGAGGCCAGCGTCGGGACCTGGAATCCGCGTGGCCGGTTACATGGGTATTCAGGCCGAATTGCGTTGAGGCGCGGGGCTCAGCCCGAGGTGGAGCGCTCGTCAACCACGTAGGCTCGCGTTGCGGCTCGATCGATGAAGTTCTCTTCGTCTCGGGCAATCTCATCGACGGCAAGACTGGCCATCCAGGCGGATAGGTCGTCCCGGTCGGCGAAGACGAGTTCGGTCATGCAGTCGAAGCCGATCTCATTGCCTTCGATGTTGAGGGCGTCCCCGCGCTGGATGTAGTTGCGCTTGTAGACCATCGGCATGAATGCCTTGCTCAGCACGAGTGGTACGTGGTTGTGCTCGTAATAGTCGGCGAACTGCTGCGGCGACAGGCCGGGCTTGCGCTTCAGGTATCCGAAAACTTTGATCATCGGGCACTCCTGGATGAACCGTTGAGCTTTGATGCCGGCTTCATAGTTGAGGCGTCGCGGGCTGGGACGCCTAGGTTTGAGCGTAGTCGGCGGCTTCGTGCTCCTCGGGTGGGACGTAGTCGAGATGGCCGTGCAGGCGGCGATTGTTGTACCAGTGACCCACTCCATCGTGTACTCGACGTCGTCGATGGTTTTCAGCGGGCCAGTCAGGAACAGCGAAGCCTGCCCTCCGGACGCATAGCCCCAGAACGCGACCGGTCCGTGCGGGTCCAGCGAGGTGTCAGGCAGTTTCATCGCCGCCCGCGCCGCGTCGAGCATCGCCGTTCCGGCCGCCTCCCGGTTCAACCACTGCGGCGATTGTGGGCCGTGGATGCCCATTCCGACGCCGTCGGTGACCACGATGGCGAAGCCGCGGGCCAGCATCGTCGCGATCCAGCCCTCCTCGACGTTCAACGTCAGGTCGAAACCCTGCGA
>Ga0157375_10002567_pt1 | contig 15778 bp, 27 predicted proteins | sample M35metaG_FD_115311 | JGI IMG/M metagenome (GOLD analysis project Ga0157375, IMG submission 115311) | Miscanthus rhizosphere microbial communities from Kellogg Biological Station, Michigan, USA - M3-5 metaG | ecosystem: Host-associated > Plants > Roots > Rhizosphere > Soil | place: USA: Michigan...
AAGCCGCACGTGAACGTGGGAACGATTGGGCACGTGGACCATGGGAAGACGACGTTGACGGCGGCGCTGACGAAGGTGATGGCGGTCAAGCACGGCGGGACGGTGCTGGCGTACGACCAGATCGACAAGGCGCCGGAGGAGAAGGCTCGGGGCATCACGATTGCGACGGCGCACGTGGAGTACGAGAGCGATGCGCGGCATTACGCGCACGTCGACTGCCCGGGGCACGCGGACTACGTGAAGAACATGATCACGGGTGCGGCGCAGATGGACGGGGCGATTCTGGTGGTGTCGGCGGCCGATGGCCCGATGCCGCAGACGCGGGAGCACATTCTTTTGGCTCGCCAGGTCGGTGTGCCGTACATCGTGGTGTACATGAACAAGGCCGACATGGTGGACGACAAGGAGCTGCTGGAGCTCGTCGAGCTCGAAGTGCGCGATCTGCTGTCGACCTATGAATTCCCGGGCGACAAGACGCCGATCATCATTGGTTCGGCGCTGAAGGCGTTGGAGGGTGATGCCTCCCCGATCGGCGCGCCGAGTGTGGAGAAGCTCGTGGCGGAGATGGACAAGTACATCCCGGTGCCCGAGCGGCTCATCGACGGGCCGTTCCTGATGCCGATCGAGGACGTGTTTTCGATCTCCGGTCGCGGCACGGTGGTGACGGGTCGAATCGACCGCGGAATCATCAAGGTGGGAGACGAGATCGAGATCGTCGGGATCAAGCCGACGACGAAGACCATTTGCACGGGTGTGGAGATGTTTCGCAAGCTGCTCGACGAGGGCCGGGCGGGGGACAACGTGGGCGTGCTGCTCAGGGGCACGAAGCGAGAGGAGGTCGAGCGAGGGCAGGTGCTGGCGAAGCCGGGCTCGATCACCCCGCACACGAAGTTCGAGTGCGAGGTGTACGTGCTGACGAAGGAGGAGGGCGGGCGGCACACGCCGTTCTTCAAGGGCTATCGGCCGCAGTTCTACTTCCGCACGACCGACGTGACGGGAGCGGTGGAGTTGCCGGAGGGCGCGGAGATGGTGATGCCCGGGGACAACATCCAGATGAAGGTGGAGCTGATCAGCCCGATCGCGATGGAAGAGGGCTTGCGGTTTGCGATCCGCGAGGGCGGCCGCACCGTGGGCGCCGGCGTCGTCGCGAAGATCATTCAATAAGGAAACGAGATGGCTACCAATCAGAACATTCGTATTCGGCTCAAGGCGTTCGATCATCGTTTGATCGACAAATCGGCCCGCGAGATCGTCGAGACCGCGAAGCGGACCGGCGCGACCGTGCGCGGCCCCGTGCCGCTGCCGACCAAGGTCGAGCGGTTCACGATCCTGATCTCGCCGCATGCCGACAAGGACGCGCGGGACCAGTACCAGCTGCTCACGCACAAGCGCCTGATGGATATCGTCGACCCGACCGACAAGACCGTCGATGCGCTGATGAAGCTCGAGCTTCCCGCGGGCGTCGACGTCCAGATCAAGCTCAACTAATGAGGTGTCTCGCCGGCTCGGTCAGCTCGCATGGGTCTCCCGGGACACGCCGGAAGACCATCCCTGGGGCTCGGCGGCGCACATCCCTGTGCGCCGACGGTCCCGGGAAACCCATGCGAGCTGCCCAAGCCGGCGAGACACGTTGTTGATAGGCGGTATGATCGACCGCCGCCGCCGGACGCGTTGTGTTGGGGAAAGTGGGATGGTTATAATGCGCGGCTTTCCGGCTGGGTTCGGTGCCTAGACGCTATCCGAGTCGGACCCGCACAGGGCGGATTTTTTCGGGTCGGACGCGTGTTCGCGCCGGCCTAAAGCAAGGGACTCACCGGACGCACAACCCGGCGAAGTCCTTTTGGGTGCCAGGGCGTCGAGGCGCGCCTGGCTGAAGCGCCGGCCGACGGAGTCGGTGCGGATACAGAGGAATAGAGAATGTCAGTCGGTTTAGTGGGCCGAAAATGCGGCATGACCCGCATTTTCACGGAGTCCGGCGAGTCCGTGCCGGCGACCGTCATCGAAGCCCTGCCCAATCGCGTCACGACCCTGAAGACCTCCGAGAGCGATGGCTATCGCGCGGTGCAAGTCACCGTCGGCGCCGCGCCGAAGGCGCATCGGCTGCCGAAGCCGGAGGCGGGCCACTTCGCAAAGGCGCAAGTCGAGCCGGGCCAGGGCCTTTGGGAGTTCCGGCTCGCCGACGGCGAGGGCGCGGATCTGAAGCCGGGCGCCGAGATCAAGGTAGACGTGTTCAAGAAGGGCCAGCTCGTCGACGTCGCGGGCGTTACGAAGGGCAAGGGCTACTCGGGCGTGATCAAGCGCCACAACTTCTCGCACCAGTACTTCACGCACGGCAACTCGCTGTCGCACCGCGCGCCGGGCGCGATCGGCCAGCGCCAGACGCCGGGACGCGTGTTCCCGGGCAAGCGGATGGCGGGCCATCTCGGCAACGAGCGTGCGAGCACGATCAACCTCGAGGTCCTGCGCGTCGACAGCGAGCGCAACGTGCTGCTGATCAAGGGCGCGGTCCCGGGCGCGGAGAACGGCCGCGTGATCGTGAGCACCGCCGCGAAGGGCCAGCCCGTCGCGCCGAAGATCACGCCGAAGGCCGCCGCGAAGGACAAGGACGGCGGTAAGAAAGACGCCGGCAAGAAAGACGCTGGCAAGAAAGACGGGGCCAAAGACAAGAAGTGATTGGGACGCGAGAGCGGGCGATGAAAGTCAAAGTACAAGGTAAGGGCGGAACGCTCGAGCTCGCGGACGCGACGTTCGGTGTCGCGTTCAACGAGGCGCTCGTCCATCAGGTTGTAACGGCCTACCTCGCGGGTGGTCGTTCCGGCACGAAGGCCCAGAAGAACCGCTCCGACGTGAGCGGCTCGGGCAAGAAGCCGTGGAAGCAGAAAGGCACCGGCCGCGCGCGCGTCGGCTCGATCCGCAGCCCGATCTGGGTCGGCGGCGGCCGCACGTTCGCCGCGCGTCCACGCAGCTTCGAGCAGAAGGTCAACCGCAAGATGTATCGCGGCGCGCTGCGCTCGGTCTTCTCCGAGCTGCTGCGCCAAGAGCGCGTGATCGTGGCGGACGAGCTCGGCGTTTCGGCGCCGAAGACGAAGGAGCTCAAGTCGAAGCTCGACGCGGTCGGCTTCACGCACGGGCTGATCGTCGTCGAAGGTTTCGACGCGAACCTCTGGCTCGCGGCGCGCAACCTGCCGAACGTCTCCGTCGAGGAAGCGCGCTTCGTCGACCCGGTCGCGCTCGTCGGCGCCGAGAAAGTGCTCGCGTCGGCCGCGGCGATGAAGATGATCGAGGAGCGGCTGAAATGAGCAACGCGGCGCACCAAGAGCGATTGACGCAGGTGCTGCTCGGGCCGCACGTGTCCGAGAAGGCCACGGCGCTCGCCGACCGCGCGCACCAAGTCGTGTTCAGGGTCCGTAACGACGCGACCAAAGCCGACGTCAAGCGCGCAGTCGAGCTGCTGTTCGAGGTCAAGGTCGACCGCGTGACGGTCGCGCGGATGCCTTCGAAGGAAAAGCGCTTCGGTCAGCGGCAGGGCAAGCGCGCCGGCTGGAAGAAAGCCTACGTGCGGCTCGCGCCGGGCAGCGACATCAACTTCATGGGCGCCGAGTAGGCGGCGCGGGGAACGTTCGTGGCACTACGTAAGCTCAGACCGACCTCGCCGGGACAACGGTTCGTTGTCCGCGTCGTCCGAGACGAACTCCATAAGGGCGATCCGTACGAGGGTCTGCTCGAGCCGCTGCAGCGGCACGGCGGCCGCAACAACGCGGGCCGCGTGACGACGCGCCACCAGGGCGGCGGCTCGAAGCGTTACTACCGCCGGATCGACTTCAAACGCGACAAGGACGGCGTCGCGGGTAAGGTCGAGCGCCTCGAGTACGATCCGAACCGCACGTCGTATCTCGCGCTCGTGCTGTACGCCGACGGCGAGCGTCGCTACATCCTCGCGCCGCGCAACGTGAAGCCCGGCGATTCGATCATGTCGGGCGTCGATGCCGCGATCAAACCCGGCAACGCGCTGCCTCTGAAGAACATCCCGCTCGGCACGCAGGTGCACTGCCTCGAGCTCAAGCCCGGGAAGGGCGCGCAGCTCGCGCGCAGCGCGGGCGCCTCGGTGCAGATCGTCGCGCGCGAGGGCGAGTACGTCACGGCGCGCTTGCGGTCGGGCGAGATGCGCAAGGTGCACGTGAATTGCCGCGCGACGGTCGGCGAGATCGGCAACGAAGAGCACAACCTGCGCAAGATCGGCAAGGCCGGCGCCCAGCGCTGGCGCGGAATTCGGCCGACGGTGCGCGGCGTCGCGATGAACCCGGTCGACCATCCGCACGGCGGCGGCGAAGGCAAGTCCGGTCAAGGCAATCCGCATCCGGTCACGCCGTGGGGCCAGAAGACCAAGGGCTACAAGACGCGTCGCAACAAGCGCACCGACTCGATGATCGTGCGCGATCGCCGTCAGAAGTAAGAGCGAACTTCAGGAAACGTCATGTCACGTTCGATCAAGAAAGGCCCGTTCGTCGACAACCACTTGCTCGCCAAGGTCGCCAAGGCCGCGGCGACCAACGACCGGCGCCCGATCAAGACGTGGTCGCGCCGCTCGATGATCGTGCCCGACATGGTCGGCCTCACGATCGCGATTCATAACGGCCGTCAGCACGTGCCCGTGCTCGTGTCGGAGAACATGGTCGGCCACAAGCTCGGCGAGTTCGCGATCACCCGCACGTTCAAGGGCCACTCGGGCGACCGCAAGACGAAGGAAGCGGCAGCCGCGGCGGCGGCCGCAGCCGGCGGTGGCGGCGGCGCTCCGGGCGCGCCTGCGGGCCCGAAGCCGGCGCCAGGTGCATGAAGCAACGGAGCACTTAATGGAAGTCGCAGCCAAACTTCGCTTCGCGCGCATCTCGGCGCAGAAATGCCGGCTCGTCGCGGATCAGATCCGAGGGCTACCCGTCGCGCAGGCGCTCAAGGTCCTCGCGTTCAGCCGCAAGAAGGCCGCGCGGATGGTGCACAAGGTGCTCGAGTCCGCGATCGCCAACGCCGAGCACAACCACGGCGCCGACATCGACGAGCTCAAGGTCTCGAACGTTCAGGTCGACGGCGCGCCCTCGTTCGCGCGCTACACGGCGCGTGCGAAGGGCCGCGGTGACCGCATCTTGAAGCGCAACAGCCACATCACGATTCGCGTGGGCGACGAGTAGTCACATGGGTCAGAAAGTCAATCCGATCGGCATCCGGCTCGGGATCACGAAGGAGTGGTCCTCGAAGTGGTTTGCGAACACGCAGACCTTCCCCGACTACGTCGAGCAGGACCATCGTGTGCGCGAGTTCCTGCGCCGAAAGCTCAAGGACGCCTCCGTGAGCCGCATACAGATCGAGCGGCCCGCGAAGAAGGCGAACATCGCGATTCACACGGCCCGGCCCGGCATCGTGATTGGTAAGAAGGGCGAGGACATCGAGAAGCTCCGCGCCGAAGTCGCGAAGCTGCTCGGCATGCCGCTGCACGACGTGCGACTCAACATCGCCGAGATCAGGAAGCCAGAGCTGGACGCGCAGCTCGTCGCCGAAGGCATCGCGCAGCAGCTCGAGCGCCGCGTGCAGTTCCGCCGTGCGATGCGCCGCGCCGTGACGAACACGATGCGCATCGGCGCCGAGGGCATCAAGGTGCGAGTGTCGGGCCGCTTGAACGGGGCCGAGATCGCGCGCTCCGAGTGGTATCGCGAGGGCCGCGTGCCGCTGCACACGTTCCGCGCCGACATCGACTACGGTCTCGCCGAGGCGAAGACCACTTACGGTGTGATCGGCGTGAAGGTTTGGGTCTTCCGTGGCGAGGTGTTGAAGGGCGCCGGCGGAGCCGAGGGCGCCGCGGGCGAAGAAGCCGCCGACGCTCCGCGTCCGCAGCAAGAGCGCCCGGCTCGCGCGGCTGAGTAAACGACCATGATGCAGCCAAAGCGAACCAAGTTCCGGAAGCAGTTCAAGGGCCGCAATCGCGGGCTCGCCCAGCGCGGCAACGGCGTCGCGTTCGGCGAGTATGGTCTCAAGACGCTCGAGCGCGGCGATCTCACGGCGCGCGAGATCGAGGCTGCGCGGCGCGCGATGACGCGCTTCGTGAAGCGCGGCGGCAACATCTGGATCCGGATCTTCCCGGACAAGCCGATCACGAAGAAGCCGCTCGAGGTTCGCCAGGGCAAGGGCAAGGGCAACGTCGAGTACTGGGTCGCGCAAGTGCAGCCGGGCAAGATGCTCTACGAGATCGCGGGCGTCACCGAAGAGGTCGCGCGCGAGGCGTTCACGCTCGCGTCCGCGAAGCTCTCGGTGAAGACGTCGTTCACGAAGCGGACGGTGTTCTGATGAAGGCGAAAGAGAACAGGGCGCAGCTCCGCGACATGACGGACGAGCAGCTCGGCGAGGAGCTGCTCAAGCTGCGCCGCGAGCAGTTCAATCTGCGGATGCAGGCCGCGGCCGGTCAGGGTGCGAAGCCCGACCAGCACGGCAAGGTGCGCAAGTCGATCGCGCGGCTGAAGACGCTGCAGACCGAGCGCCTCAAAGTAAAAAAGTAAGCGGGACCAACGGCGGATATAAGGACGAGAACGGATGAGCGCGGATACGAGCGACACGAGCACCGGCAAGACGACCCGTAGAACGGTCGGCCGGGTCGTGAGCAACAAGATGCAGAAGAGCGTCACCGTCTCGGTGGAGCGGCTCGTGAAGCACCCGGCGTACGGCAAGTTCATCCGCCGTACGACGAAGATCATGGCCCACGACGAGGAAAGCACGTGCCGGCCGGGCGACACGGTTGCGATCGTCGAGTGCCGTCCGATCAGCAAGCGCAAGTCGTGGAAGGTCGTCGAAGTGCTCGAGCGCGCGCCGGTCGAAGAGGCGGCGGAGGCGTAAGGGGCGGCCGATGATTCAGACACAGACAATACTCAATGCCGCGGACAACAGCGGCGCCCGCAGCCTGATGTGCATCAGGGTCTTCGGCGGCTCGAAGCGTCGTTACGCGCGGATCGGCGACATCATCAAGGTCACGGTGAAGGACGCGATCCCGCGCGGCCGCGTCAAGAAGGGCGAGGTTTATCACGCGGTCGTCGTGCGCACGCGGCACGGCCTGCGCCGGCCGGACGGTTCGCTGATCCGTTTCGACGGCAACGCGGCCGTGCTGCTGACCAATAAGCTCGAGCCGATCGGCACCCGCATCTTCGGGCCCGTGACGCGTGAGCTGCGCACCACCGCGTTCATGAAAATCATCTCGCTCGCACCCGAAGTGTTGTGAGCGTCTGGTAGAGAGAGCACGACATGCAACGCATTAGGCAAGGCGACGAAGTGATCGTGATCGCCGGCAAGGACAAGGGCCGGCGCGGCAACGTCACGCGCGTGCTACCCGGCGGGAAGGTGATCGTCGAGAGCTTGAACGTCGCGAAGAAGCACACGCGGCCGAACCCGCAAGCGGGCAAGCCCGGCGGCATCGTCGAGCAAGAACGCCCGCTCGATCCTTCCAACGTGATGATCTACAACGCGACGACCGAGAAGGGTGATCGCGTCGGCTACAAGAGGCTCGAGGACGGCCGCAAGGTTCGTTTCTTCAAGTCGAACGGCGAAGTCCTGGATCGATGATATGACCGCGAGACTCCAACAGATCTACAAGAAAGAGATCGTCCCGAAGCTCATGGAGCAGCTCGGGCTCAAGAATCCGATGGCCGTGCCGCGGATCACGAAGATCACGATCAACATGGGCGTCGGCGAAGCGCTCGCGGACAAGAAGGTCCTCGAGAGCGCGCTCAGCGACCTCACGAAGATCGCGGGGCAGAAGCCCGTGCCGACGCGCGCGCGGATCTCCGTCGCGAGCTTCAAGGTGCGCGACGGCGTCGCGATCGGCTGCAAGGTCACGCTGCGCAACGAGCGGATGTACGAGTTCCTCGACCGGCTGATCAACGTTGCTATGCCACGCATCCGCGACTTCCGCGGTGTGTCGCGCCGGGCGTTCGACGGCCGTGGCAACTACAACTTGGGCGTGAAGGAACAGATCATTTTTCCGGAAATCAATTTCGACTCGGTGGACGCCATTCGCGGCATGGACATCGCGATCACGACGACGGCGCGGACGGACGACCAAGGTCGCGCGTTGCTCGAGGCGTTCAAGTTCCCGCTGAGGAGCGATCGCTAATGGCCAAGAAATCGATGTTGATGCGGCAGAAGCACCGTGAAGTAGCGGTGAAGAAGTACGCGAAGAAGCGGGCCGAGCTCAAAGAGCTGATCCGCGATCCGAAGACCCGGGACGAGGACAAGGTCGCGGCGCAAGCGGCGCTACAGAAGATGCCGCGCGACGCGAACCCGATTCGGCTGCGCAATCGCTGCGCGCTGACCGGCCGGCCGCACGGCTACTACCGCAAGTTCGGCTTGTCGCGCACGAAGCTGCGCGAAACGATGATGCGCGGGGAGATCCCGGGTTTGACGAAGGCGAGCTGGTGAGCCTATGAGCATGACCGATCCGATCGCCGACATGCTGACGCGCATTCGCAATGGGCAGACCGCGCGCCAGCCGTCCGTCCAGGTACCCGCGTCGAAGCGCAAGCTCGCGATCGCGAAGGTGCTCGAGAAGGAAGGCTACTTGGGCTCCGTGAAGGCCGAGAACGTCGACGGCAAGGACACACTGACGCTCGAGCTCAAGTATTACCAGGACAAGCCGGTCATCGAGCGGCTCGAGCGCGTGAGCCGGCCGGGGCTGCGCATTTACAAGCGCGCCGACCAGCTGCCGGTCGTCCAGGGCGGTTTGGGTTGCGCGATCGTGTCGACGTCGCGCGGCGTGATGACGAACGCGCAGGCGCGCGCGGAAGGGCACGGCGGCGAAGTGCTGTGCATCGTGCTCTAAGCGCACCCTGATAGACCCCGCTGTCAAACGAGTTACAGGCCATGTCGAGAGTAGCGAAAAAGCCCGTCGAGCTTGCCAAAGGCGTAAGCGCCGAAGTGCAAGGGCAGACGGTCACGATCAAGGGCGCGAAGGGCAGCCTCGCGCTCAATGTGAACACCGAGGTCGAGGTCAAGGTCGACGGCTCGACCGTGAAAGTCGAGCCGCGCTCGCGCAGCACGTTCGCGAGCGCCACGGCGGGCACGACGCGCGCGTTGATCGCGAACATGGTCACGGGCGTCACCGCGGGCTTCCAGCGCAAGCTCGAGCTCGTCGGCGTCGGTTACCGCGCGGCCGTGCAGGGCCAGAAGCTGAACCTCACGCTCGGCTTCTCGCACCCGGTCGAGTACCCGATCCCGAAGGGCATCGCGATCGAGACGCCGAGCCAGACCGAGATCATCGTGAAGGGCATGGACCGCCAGCAGGTCGGCCAAGTGGCCGCCGAGCTGCGCGCGTACCGCCCGCCGGAACCCTACAAGGGCAAAGGTGTCCGTTATTCAGGCGAGCAGATCGTCCTCAAAGAGGCGAAGAAGAAGTAGTCATGGCGAGCGACAAGAAAGCACAGCGCCAGCGCCGTGCGCGGCGCGGGCGGATCCGGATCAAGCTTGCGGGCAGGCCGCGTCTGTGCGTGCACCGGAGCTCCGAGCACATCTACGCGCAGATCATCGCGCCCGAGGGCAATCGCGTGCTCACGAGCGCGTCGACGCTCACGAAAGAGGTCCGCGAGGCGCTGAAGACCGGCGGCAACAAGGAAGCGGCCGCGGCCGTCGGCAAAGAGATCGCGGAGCGCGCAAAGAAGCAGGGCATCGAGCAGGTCGCATTCGACCGCTCGGGCTTCAAGTACCACGGCCGCGTGAAGGCGCTCGCCGACGCGGCACGCGAAGCGGGCCTCCAGTTCTAGTTCGAGCGCTGTAGCCAAAGGGCGAACGATGCCAAACGTCGAAGAATTTCAAGAGAAGCTCGTCGCGGTGAACCGCGTCGCGAAGGTCGTCAAGGGCGGCCGGCAGTTCGGCTTCACGGCGCTGACCGTGGTCGGCGACGGTGCAGGCCGCGTCGGCTTCGGCTACGGCAAGGCGCGCGAGCTGCCACTCGCGATCCAGAAGGCGATGCAGGCGGCGCGCAAGAACCTGTACACGATCAATTTGAAGAAGGACACGCTGCAGTACGAGCTGCGCGGCAGCCACGGCGCAACGCGCGTGTTCATGCAGCCGGCGTCGGACGGCACGGGCGTCATCGCGGGCGGCGCGATGCGCGCGGTGCTCGAATGCGCGGGCGTGCGCAACGTGCTTGCGAAGAGCTACGGCTCGCGCAACCCGATCAACGTCGTGCGTGCGACGCTCGACGCGCTCTCGAAGATGCGCTCGCCGGCGCAGATCGCGGCGAAGCGCGGCAAGACGGTCGAAGAAATTCTCGGTTGAGGCCAGGAAAGAGGATAAGTCAGACGTGGCCAAGGCGAAGGGCGGCAAGCAACTGCGCGTGACGCTGCTGAAGAGCAGGTTCGGGCGCATCCCGGGGCACGCCGAGTGCGCGCAAGGCTTGGGCCTGCGCCGGCGTCATCAGAGCGTGCTCGTGAACGACACGCCGGAGAACCGCGGCATGATCGCGGCGATCGGCTACATGATCCGCGTCGAGGAGGCTTGAGATGAAATTGAACGATCTGAAGCCGGCACGCGGCAGCAAGTTCGAGCACAAGCGGCGCGGCCGCGGCGGCGCGTCCGGGCTCGGCAAGACCGGCGGCCGCGGCGTGAAGGGCCAGCGCGCGCGCGCGGGCGGCTATCACAAGGTCGGTTTCGAAGGCGGCCAGATGCCGCTGCAACGGCGTTTGCCGAAGATCGGGTTCGTGTCACCGTCGAAGGGGCTCACGGCCGAGCTCCGCGTGCACGAGCTCAAGAGCTTCGCGGGCAAGACCGCGGACCTCGCGTCACTTCAGGCCGCGGGGCTCGTGAGCAAGCGCGCGGAGCGCTGTCGCGTGATCGCTTCGGGCAAGCTCGAGGCGGCGGTGACGGTAAGCGGCCTCACGGTTACGCCGGGCGCGCGCAAGATCATCGAAGCGGCCGGCGGCAAGGTTTTGGAGTAGCGCTCAAGGTTATGGCGAAGGCAGCTGGCACAACCAATCCGGCATTGCTGCTCGGCGACGCGACGCGTTTCGCCGATCTTCGCCAGCGTCTGCTGTTTTTGGCCGGCGCGCTGATCGTGTATCGCATCGGCACCTTCATCCCTGTGCCCGGCATCGACCCCGTCGCGTTGTCGCGCTTCTTCGAGCAGCAGTCCGGCACGATCCTGAGCATGTTCAACATGTTCTCGGGCGGCGCGCTGCGGCGTTGGTCGATCTTCGCGCTCGGGATCATGCCGTACATCTCGGCGTCGATCATCTTGCAGATGGGCACGCACGTGATTCCCGCGCTCGGGCAGCTGCGCAAGGAAGGCGAGAGCGGCCGCCGCAAGATCACGCAATACACGCGCTACGGCACGGTGCTGCTGTCGCTGTTCCAGGCCGTTGCGGCCGCGACCGCGCTGCAGACGCAAAACGTCGTGCTGAACCCGGGCTTCCAGTTCATCGCGACCGCAGCGGCCACGCTCGTGACGGGCACGATGTTCCTGATGTGGCTCGGCGAGCAGATCACCGAGCGCGGCATCGGCAACGGCATTTCGATGATCATTCTGTCGAGCATCTTGTCGGGCCTGCCCGCCGCGATCGGCGGCACGCTCGAGCTCGTGAACAACGGCGGCATGAATCAGGCGATGCCGTTCTTGCTCGGCTTGCTCGTGCTCGGCGTCACGGCCGCGGTCGTGTTCATGGAGCGCGCGCAGCGGCGGATCACCGTCAACTACGCGAAACGCCAGCAGGGCCGGCGCATGTACGCGGGGCAGACGAGCCACTTGCCGTTCAAGATCAACATGTCGGGCGTGATCCCGCCGATCTTTGCGTCGAGCTTGATCTTGTTCCCTGCAACGGTCGCGCAATGGCTCGGCACGAGCCAGGCGATGCCGTGGCTGCAGCGGCTCGCGGCGAGCCTGTCGCCCGGCCAGCCGATCTACATCGCGCTGTACGCGTCGCTGATCATGTTCTTCTGCTTCTTCTACACGGCGCTCGTGTTCAATTCGCGCGAGACGGCGGACAACCTGCGCAAGTCGGGCGCGTTCATCCCGGGCATCCGGCCGGGCCAGCAGACGGCCGAGTACATCGATAAGGTGCTCACGCGGCTCACGTTCTGGGGCGCGATCTACATCACGATCGTGTGTCTCGTCCCCGAGTTCATGATCCTCGAGTTCAACGTGCCGTTCTCGTTCGGCGGCACGTCGCTCCTGATCATGGTCGTCGTGACGATGGACTTCATGGCGCAGCTGCAGGCGCACATGATGACTCACCAATACGAAGGGCTGCTCAAGAAGGCGAACTTGCGCGGCTACGGTAAGACCCCCACTTGAGGGGCCCGGTTTGGAGTTCAAACGATGAAAGTTAGGGCATCGGTTCGCAAGATTTGTCGGAAGTGCAAGATCGTCCGGCGCCGTGGCGTCGTGCGAGTGATTTGCGAGGACCCGCGCCACAAGCAGCGGCAGGGTTGATAGGAACAAGCTGAGAGAAACCCATGGCACGTATCGCAGGCGTCAACATCCCGACCAACAAGCACGTCGGCATCGCGTTGACGCACATTTTCGGGATCGGCCGCAGCCGCGCGCAGACCGTCTGCAAGGCGGCTAACGTCAATCCCGCGACGCAGGTGAAGGACCTCACCGAGCCGGAGGTCGCGCGCATACGCGACGTGATCGCGAAATTCCCGGTCGAGGGCGACCTGCGCCGCGAGACCGCGATGAACATCAAACGGCTGATGGACCTCGGTTGCTACCGCGGCATCCGTCACCGCCGTGGCCTGCCGCTCAGGGGGCAGCGCACGCGCACGAACGCGCGTACGCGCAAGGGCCCGCGCCGGCCCGTTAGAAAGTAATCGAGGGAGCTTGAAATATGGCCCAAACGCCCAATCCAACGGCACCCGCAGCTCCGGCAGCAGCACCGGCAGCGGGCGCAGCCGCCGCAGGCACAGCCGCCGCCGGCGCCGCGGCAGCACCGAAGGTCCGGAAGAAATCGAAGCGGCAGATTCTGGACGCCGTCGCGCACGTCCATGCGTCGTTCAATAACACGATCATCGGCATCACGGATCGTCAAGGGAACACGCTGTCGTGGGCGAGCGCCGGCAACTGCGGCTTCAAGGGCTCGCGCAAGAGCACGCCGTTTGCCGCGCAGGTCGCCGCCGAGAAGGCCGGTAACGCGGCGAAGGAATACGGCGTGAAGAACCTCGAGGTCCGCGTGAAGGGGCCGGGCCCGGGCCGTGAGTCCGCCGTCCGCTCGTTGAACGCCTGCGGTTTTAGGATCACGCAGATCGAGGACGTCACTCCGATCCCCCACAACGGCTGCCGGCCGCCCAAGAAGCGGCGAGTGTAGGAACGAAGCATGGCTCGATACAGAGGCCCCACCTGCAAGCTGGCCCGGCGCGAGGGCACGGACTTGTTCCTGAAGAGCGGGCTGAAGCCGCTCGAGTCGAAGTGCAAGCTCGAGGTACCGCCGGGCGGCGCGGGTCAGCGCCGGCAACGGCTGTCCGACTACGGCGTGCAGCTGCGCGAGAAGCAGAAGCTGCGCCGGATGTACGGCGTGCTCGAGCGGCAGTTCCGCACGTATTACAAGAAGGCCGCGAAGGTCAAAGGCTCGACCGGAGAGAACCTGCTCCGGATGCTCGAGGCCCGGCTCGACAACGTCGTGTACCGGATGGGCTTTGCGTCGACGCGCGCCGAGGCTCGGCAGCTCGTCGGCCATCGCGGCATCGCGGTGAACGGCGACATCGTGAACATCCCGTCGTACCAGCTCAAGGCGGGCGACACGATCGCGGTTCGGGATCGCGCGAAAGAGCAGCTGCGGATCAAGTCCGCACTGTCGATCGCGAGCCAGGTCGGCTTCCCGGAATGGGTCGAGGTCGACGATCAGAAGATGCAGGGCAAGTTGAAGGCCCTGCCGGAGCGCGACGAGATCTTGCCGGATATCAACGAGAATCTGGTGGTCGAGCTGTACTCCAAGTAAAGAGAGGACACATCTAGATGGAAGCATCTGCAACCGAATTCTTGCGGCCGCGAGCCGTCAAGGTTCAGCCCCTCGGCACCAATCGCGCACGCGTCACGGTAGAGCCGTTCGAGCGCGGGTTCGGTCACACGCTCGGCAACGCGCTGCGGCGCGTGCTGCTGTCATCGATGCCCGGCGCCGCGATCGTCGAGGCCGAGATCGAGGGCGTGCTGCACGAGTACACGAGCATCGAGGGCGTCCAAGAGGACGTCGTCGACATTCTCTTGAACTTGAAGGGCATCGCGATCCGCATGCATGCGCGTGAGGAAGCCGAGCTCTCGCTCTCGAAGAAGGGCCCGGGCCCCGTGCGCGCGGGCGACATCGTCGTCGACCACGACGTCGAGATCGTGAATCCGGACCTCGTGATCGCGAACATGACGTCCGCGGGCGAGATCCGCGCGTTCCTGAAGGTCGTGCGCGGTCGTGGCTACCGGCCGGCGGCGCAGATCCAGACGTTCGACGAGCAGACGCGCCCGATCGGCCGGCTGCAGCTCGATGCGTCGTTCAGCCCGATCCGCCGGGTGACCTACACGGTCGAGCGCGCGCGCGTCGAGCAGCGGACGGACTTGGACAAGCTCATCATCGACATCGAGACGAACGGCACGATCGACGCGGAGGAGGCCATCCGCCGCGCGGGGCTGATCCTCAAGAATCAGCTCGACGTGTTCGTGGATCTGCAGGGCGAGGACGAAATCGGCTTCGGCCGCGCCGAGACGCAGGTCGATCCGATCCTGCTGCGCCCGGTCGACGAGCTCGAGCTCACGGTGCGCTCGGCGAACTGCTTGAAGGCCGAGAACATCAACTATATCGGCGACCTCGTGCAGCGCACGGAAGTCGAATTGCTGCGCACGCCGAACCTCGGCAAGAAGTCGCTCACCGAGATCAAGGAAGTGCTCGAGCAGCACGGCCTCGCGCTCGGCATGCGGCTCGACAACTGGCCACCGCCGGGCCTGCGTGCCGACGAGCCGACCGCGCCGCCGACGTCCTCGATCGCGTTCTAGTTTTAGAGATCGCGGCGCGCGCCGGCGCGCCGCCGACTCGCTTTGCGCGGCCGCGCTTCTTGGCACGGTCCCGGACTTGACGGAGTTTTTCGATGCGCCACCAGAAATCGGGCCGCAAGCTCGGCCGGAACTCGCCGCACCGCACCGCGATGTTCCGCAATCTCGCGGCCTCGCTGCTGACGCACGAGACCGTCCGCACGACCTTGCCGAAGGCCAAGGAGCTGCGCCGCGTCGTCGAGCCGTTGATCACGCTCGGCAAGGAAGACAGCGTCGCGCACCGCCGGCTCGCGTTCAGCCGCTTGCGCGACGACGCGGCCGTCGGGCGGTTGTTCACCGAGCTCGGCCCGCGCTTCCAGAAGCGCCCCGGCGGGTATCTCCGAATACTGAAGATGGGGTACCGCCCAGGCGACTCGGCGCCGATGGCGATCGTGCAGCTGCTCGATCAGCCCGAGCAGAAGCCCGAGGCGCAAGCGAAAGCCGAGGAAGACATGGCCGACGCGAAGAAGAGCGCGAAGAAGAAGACCAAGGCCGCCGCAAAGAAGAAGACGAAGAAGGCCGAGGGCGAGGAAGAATAGGCGGCCGGTCAGAGCCGGCGTTCGCCGGCCGTTCGACTCGAAAGGCAAGGCCCGCTGCGGCGATCGCAGCGGGCCTTTTCGTTAGTCGCTGAACTGCTGGATCGCGAACATGCTCACGAGCACGGGCGACGGCTTGATGCCGGCCCAGCCGACCCAGCGGTTAAAGATGTCGACGTACTGGTCGTTGCGGTACATCTGCACGAGC
>Ga0157375_10002574_pt1 | contig 15753 bp, 15 predicted proteins | sample M35metaG_FD_115311 | JGI IMG/M metagenome (GOLD analysis project Ga0157375, IMG submission 115311) | Miscanthus rhizosphere microbial communities from Kellogg Biological Station, Michigan, USA - M3-5 metaG | ecosystem: Host-associated > Plants > Roots > Rhizosphere > Soil | place: USA: Michigan...
GACGATGGTCAGCCAGTAGAGAAACGGGTGAAATTTTTTCGCCCTGATCTGCACGAGGACCGCGCCAACAAAAATCACACCGAAGATGGCCGTCCCGATCAGATAGCCGGTGCCGGTTGCAGCGGAAGTCGTTTCGCCCAGCCACGACATGGTGACGGCGTCGCCGCCGGTCTCGCCCAGCGTGGTCGCGAGGATCTTGATGATCCAGAAGACCAGCGTGACCTGCGGCACTTTGGCGACGAGCTCCGATGTTCGAGTGTCCATTGTCGTTAGGTGAGCGCGGCGCGCATGGCCGCGAGGGGAGCAGGGTGGTCGAACCAGAGCTCAAACGCCAGCGCTCCCTGATGGAGGAGCATCGTCAGGCCATTGGCCCCGCGCGCCCCGGCTGCCGCGGCGTCAGCCAGCAGTCGCGTGGGCGCTTTCTTGGGAATCAAATCGTAGAACATCAGATGCGGCGCGATCAGCGCCGGCGGAAGCGGCGAAGGGTCGGTTCGGTTCAAGCCGAGCGGAGTGGCGTGGATGACCAGATCGGTGCGGGCGAGTTGCGTCCGCAAGATGGTGTTCTCCCAGCGAACGGCTTCCAGCCGCGCCTCCGGGCCGAGGACGCGGGGCCCGCTAAAATAACCGGCCAGCTCGCGGACGAGGGCTTGCGCTTTGCCGAAAGTGCGGCTGACGAGAACGAGTCTCTCGCAATTCTCAAGCGCGCATTGCCAGGCCAGGGCGCGGCCCGCTCCCCCACCCGCGCCAAGGAGGAGCACGCGCAAATCGCGCAGATCAACCGAGAATTGCTCGTGCACGGCGTGGAGAAAACCCGGCCCATCGGTGTTGTAGCCTAACGAGCGCCCATCGGGGAAAACAATCGTGTTGATCGCGCCAATTTTCCGCGCCTGCTCCTCCACTTCATCCACCAGGGCGAACGCCGCCAGCTTGTGCGGCGCGGTCAGATTGACGCCGATAAATTCGAGCCGACGGAGCAAACCGAGCGCATCCTCCAATTCGTTAGGCGATATTTGAAACCGCGCGTAGCGGGCGCCGATGCCGGTGGCCTCGAGCCCGGCGTTCTGCATCGGCGGAGAGAGCGATTGCGCAACCGGATCGCCCAGCACGCCGAGGCGAATAGGAAACTCCTCGTCCGCAGTCGCCTCCTTCCAGCCCTGCAAATCACCGAGCGTGTAAACGTCCTTCATTGTTCCGGTCCAACACGCTTCGCCACGAGCGAAAGTGTTGGGCGAGAGTAGCGGGAAGCGGGAAATGAAAACAAATTTTTTCCGCGCCAGTGCAAAACTGCCCGCCGCAGCTAAAGTCGGCCACGACATGACGATCTCACCTAACGAACTTCCCACCCCGAGCGATTTTATTCGGGACATCGTGGCCGAAGATGTGAGCTCGAAGCAGACCCGGATTCACACCCGTTTCCCGCCCGAGCCAAACGGTTATCTCCACATCGGGCATACCAAGGCGATCTGCCTCAACTTTGGGATTGCACATGAGTTCGGCGGCATCTGCAACGTGCGCATGGACGATACCAACCCGGCCAAGGAAGAAGTTGAGTTCGTCGATTCCATCATGGCTGATGTCCATTGGCTGATCGACGGCTGGGCGGACAAAAACCTGGGAGTGAAGGCGGATGGTGCGCCGTTTTTCGCGTCCGATTATTTCGATCAACTCTTCGAATTCGCCGTTCAGCTCGTGCACAAAGGCAAGGCCTACGTGTGCGACATGACCCCGGAGCAAACTGACGAGTACCGTCGCCTCGGCCAGGACGGGCCCTTTCGCGATCGCCCGCTGGGAGAAAATCTCGATCTGCTCGCACGCATGAAAGCAGGAGAGTTTCCGGACGGCGCCCGCACCTTGCGCGCCAAGATCGACATGCAGTCGCCTAACATTTGGCTGCGCGACCCAGTCCTTTATCGCATCCGCCACGCTGCTCATCACCATACCGGCGACAAATGGTGCATCTATCCGCTCTACGATTTCGCTCATGGCCTGAGCGATTATCTGGAAGGCATCACCCACTCCATCTGCACGCTTGAGTTCGAAGTCCATCGGCCGCTTTACGACTGGCTGCTCGAGGCCCTCGATTTGCCGCAACCACTTCCGCATCAATACGAATTCGCGCGCCTCAATCTGACCTACACCGTCATGAGCAAGCGCAAGCTGAAACAACTGGTAGACGAAGGTCTGGTTAAGGGCTGGGATGATCCGCGCCTCCCCACCATCTCCGGAATGCGGCGGCGCGGCGTGACCGCCAGTGTGCTGCGCGAATTTGCCTACCGCATTGGAATCACAAAATATCCTTCGCTCACGGAAGTGGACGCGCTCGAGTACGCGATGCGCAACGAGTTCAATCAAACCGCCCCGCGCCGGCTCGCGGTGCTGCATCCGCTCAAGGTCGTCATCACCAATTATCCCGAGGGCAAAACGGAGGAACTCGACGCCGTGAATAACCCGGAAGCTCCGAATGCGGGCACGCGCAAGGTGCCATTCAGTCGTGAGCTTTACATCGACCGTGCCGACTTCATGGAGACGCCGCCGCCAAAATATTTCCGGCTCAAACCGGGTGGCGAAGTGCGTTTGAAATACGCCTATATCCTCAAGTGTGACGAGGTGATCAAGGACTCGTCAGGCGCAGTGACGGAGCTGCGCTGCAGCGCTGATCTGGAGAGCAAATCCGGCGGCGCCACCTCCAACCGCAAGATCAAGGGAACGATCCATTGGGTGAGCGCGGCCCATGCGATCGATGCGGAAGTGCGGCTCTACGATCGGCTCTTCACCGTCCCGGAACCGGACGCGGAAGGTGATTTCAAATCGTTCCTCAACCCGCACTCGCTCGAAGCGGTGGCGGCGAAATGCGAACCGTCGTTAGGCGAAGCCAAGCCGGAGCAGCGTTACCAATTCGAGCGCCTCGGCTATTTCGCGCTCGATCCCGATTCCCGACCTAACGAACTCGTCTTCAACCGCACCATCACCCTGCGCGACACCTGGGCAAAGGAAGCAAAAAAGTAGTTCTGAGGAATTAGAACCGACTCAACGCCTGATCCAAACGCGCGAAGACTTTTTCCCGACCGAGAATTTCGAGCAGGTGGTAGAGACTTGGGCCGGCGTTGCTTCCGGTGACGGCGAGGCGCGTGGGGTGGACCAGCGCTCCGACCTTAACCCCGAGCTGTGCTGCCGTCGCCTTAAGTGCGGCCTCGATGGAGGCGGCATCGAAGTTCTCCAGCCCCACGAATGCCTCACGCAAGGCTTGCAGCCGCGGTTTGTTTTCCGGGATGAAATGTTTCGCCACGCCTTCCGGCTGATAATTGACCTCGTCCGTAAAATAGAAGCCGCAGTACGCCGGCATTTCGCTGAAAATCCTGACCTTCCCCTTGCAGGTCTCGAGCGCCTCACGCACGTAATCGGGAGAAAACTTGTCCAATTTGATCCCGGCTTTGGTGAGCGCGATCTGAGCCAACGCCTGAAAACGATCGCCGGACAGCTCGCGAAGGTATTCGCCATTGAGCCAGGTGCACTTGGCCAGATCGAAGGACGCGTTTTTGCGATGGATTTTTTCCAACTCAAACAGCCTGACGACTTCGTTGAGATCGATTTTTTCGCGATTGTCCTTGGGCGACCAGCCGAGAAGACAGAGGTAATTGCACACCGCCTCGGGGAGAAAACCTTCCTCGATGTAGCTGTTGAGGCTCGAGCCGGCGTCGCGCTTGCTCATCTTCGAGCCGTCGTGGTTGAGGATGAGCGGGATGTGCGCAAAGCGCGGCGGCTCGGCCCCGAGGGCGCGATACAGCTCGATGTGTTTGGGCGTATTGGAGAGATGGTCCTCCCCGCGGATGACGTGGCTGATTTGCATTTCCATGTCGTCGACCACGTTGACGAAATGAAAAATCCACGAGCCGTCCGGCCGGCGCAGCGTCATGTCGGGATGCGTTTCCGGATTCGTTAGGTCGAAGTCAATTCTCCCGCAGACGACATCGTCCACCACGACGTGTTCGCGCGGCGAGCGAAAACGAATGGCGCCGTTATCTTCGAAAAGGAAGCCCGCGGCTTCCAGGCAGGCGAGGTGCCGCTCGTAAATTTCGTTGCGCTGACTTTGAAAATACGGCCCGAACTCTCCTCCCGCCTGCGGGCCTTCGTCCCACTCCAACCCGAGCCAGCGCAGACCGTCGTAGATCGCCTGGGTGGCCGCGGCAGTGTTGCGCGCCTGATCAGTATCCTCGATCCGCAGGACGAGCGTTCCACCGGTGTGATGCGCGAAGATCCAGTTGAAGAGCGCGGTGCGGGCGCCTCCGATATGGAGAAACCCGGTAGGCGACGGGGCGAAACGAACGCGGACAGCGGTGCTCATTGCCAGAATTTGAATCAGGAAGCCAGGAAGCCAGGAAGAAGAACGCCCCAGTTCATCAGCTGACTTCTAACATGATTCGCGCTCTCACTCGAATGGCTTCAGCCGGTCCTTCAAGGGCGTCTCGATATCTTTGATGGCCTGATTGGCGGCTTCGTTGCCGGCGTTTGTGACGACGAGAAAGATCATGTTGTGCTTCGGCATGATGCGGATGTCGGCGACCCAAAATCCGTTGCTCCCGGTGTGCGTCACAAGAAGAGGCACCCCATCGGGACCGAGCTTCGCGCCCCAGCCAAGCGCATAGTTTCCCGTCACCGGCGTGTGTAGTCTGCGATATGTTTCCGATTTTAGAAGTTTGCCGCCGCCGCGCTCTCCGTCGAGCTGATCCTGAGCAAAGCGCAGCCAATCCTTCAGCGCGGTGTTGATTGTGCCCGCCGGACCGAGTGCCGGCGGATTATCGGCGTCGGGGCTCCCGGGATCGAGCGCGACCAGCTTGCCCGCCTCTTCTCTATGACCCCGGGGTTGATCGCGCATACCTGGCGTGCCCGGCGGGCCAAAACCTGCGTTCTTAATTCCAAGCGGCGCGAAGATTTGTTCGCGGATCAGATCTTCCCAAGTCTTGTCTGTGCGTGCCTCCGCGATCGCGCCGGCGATAATGAAACCCAGATTGGAATACTTGAAGTCGCCCACTTTGGAGGCTGGCGGCATCGTCAAATACTTGCGCGCAATCGCTTCGCGCTGCGCCTTTACTCCGCTTGCCGATTTGATCACAGCCATGAACGGCGGCAGGTCCTTGTCGTCGGTCAGCGGCGGCAGTCCGGCCGTGTGACTCAAAAGTTGGGTCACGGTGACATTGCGATAGGCGGGATCCATTGCGGTCGCGAAGGCGGGGAAAGACGCCGCGAGAGTGTCGTCGAAGGACATGCTGCCTTGTTCGATCAGCCGCGCTATGAGCGTGGCGGTGAAGGCCTTGGTGTCGGAGCCAATGTGCCAGCGATCGTTAGTGGTCACCGTCTCAGGATGCCCAAGGGCACGCACGCCGAGCGCCGCCTCACCCGCAAGCTTGCCATCAATTTGAACGAGCGCCGCAACAGCCGGCAGGTGATCCTTTTCGCGCACGGCGGCGAGCGTCTGTTCGAGGAAGGGTTGAAGGGCGTCCCCGGCCCACGCGAATGGCAACGCGACGAGCAGGATTGCCACCAGAACCGCGCCGCGAACAATCGGAACTTTCGTCATTGGCGTTCGTCGCCCGTGCGCGATGATTTGCCAAGCACCAAACAGGGTGATTTGCATTCAGCCGCTTTCACTCAATAAAAATTTTCCCGGCGCGACGCCTTACCCGCCCGCCCCGGGGAAGATTGGTCCTCGCCGGCGCGCCCCCCGCCAGCAGTCCTCTTACCGCCTCGATTACGGTAAAACCCAGATCGGGCACGCTGCGCTGCCTGAGCCATCCTCGGATGGCGCGACGCTGTAAGGCCAGTGGCAGATGACGAAGCTGCGCAACCCTTAATTCTTCCTCATTCGTCAGGCCAACTGGCATCAGGGTTTCCAGAAAGTCTTCTTCTTCCCCGCAGACGGTGGCGGCGCGCCAAATCGTCGCCCTAATATTCCGCCCCAGCTGCTTCTCGAGCCAAGGGATAATCTTGTGCCGCATCTGATTCCGCCGCGCGAACAGTTCCTGGTTGGTTGCGTCCTCGCGAAATTTCAGGCGATGTCGCGCGACATAGTCATCGATCTCGGAACGCCAGACAGCAAGGAGCGGACGCACCAGCGTGACGGAACCGTGCGCCGAGCGCGCGCGCATCGCACCCAGTCCCCGCCCCGCCGCCCCCCGAAACAAATTGAGAAGGAAAGTCTCGACCTGATCGTCCGCGTGATGGGCAAGGAAAATCGTCGGGCAACGCCGCCGTTTTGCGACTTGAGCGAAAAAGGCAAGACGCTCCCGGCGCCCGGTTGTCTCGATCGATTGCTTGCGTGCGCGCGCAAGCCCGCGAATATCGGCCGCGCCAGACTCAAAAGACAGGGGGTATTTTTGCGCGAGCCGCGCGACAAAACGCGCATCGGCCTTCCCCGCCCGTCCGCGCAAACCGTGCTCGAAGTGGCAGACGATCAATTTGCGATAACCCTGCGCGAGCAGCCAATGCAGGAGCGCGATCGAATCGCGCCCGCCCGAGACCGCGACGAGATAACGTCGCGAGCGCGGCAAATCCGCCAAAGCGTCAGCCTTCATGAAGAAGTGGGATGGAGGGCGCGCTCGCCCAGCCAGGGAAAGTTACGCCTAACGATCCGGCGCAAACCAAAAGGCTCGATCGCCCGGACGCGGATGTGTTCGAGCGCTTCCGCGACCGAGTCGGTCACGTAAACGAGCTGCAGGTCGGCTTCCGCAATCGTCCCAAGACGCGCCATTTTCACGAGCAGATCGGTCAGCTCGCGCCAATAATCGGTCCCCATAACCACGATCGGGAAATTTTTGATCTTGCCAGTCTGTATGAGGGTGAGCGCCTCGAACAATTCGTCGAGCGTGCCCGCGCCGCCCGGCATGACAACGAAGGCGTAGGAGTATTTAACGAGGAGCGCCTTGCGGACGAAGAAATAATAGAGCGTGACGCAACGATCGAGATACTTGTTAGGCGCCTGTTCTTGGGGGAGCCGGATGTTGCAACCGACCGAGCGGCCGCCCGCCTCCTTCGCGCCGCGGTTGGCGGCTTCCATGATTCCAGGGCCGCCGCCGGTCATGACCGTGAAACCAAGGTGCGCGATCCCCGCGCCCATTTCCCGGGCCCGCTCGTACTCGGGATTGCCCTCTTTGATCCGGGCCGAGCCGAAGACGGTCACGCAGGGGCCGACGAAATGGAGGACGCGAAATCCGCGCAGGAAATCAGCCATGACGCGAAAGAGAGTGAAGAATTCGTCGAGCCGAGAATGCGGCCCCTCGAGCAGGACTTCATCGGCGCGTTCGGGGGGCGCAGTGGCGGCGAGACCCGGCGACGGAGCATCTGCCATGGAGCGATCAGTCGACATCAAAGGATGGCGCATCATGCCGATTTGCCCCCGGCTGGCAAGCGAATGAATCGCCCCGCATTGCGGTCACGCCAATTAGCGGCGACCTCAAAAGCGGATCGCGATTGCGCCGCTGATCCGATAATCCGGCACCACTTGCAAAGCGGTATTATCGATCATGAGTGGCAACTCCGCCCCGACTTCCGCGCTGACTTTGCCTAACGACATGAGCAGTCGAGGACCGGCAAAAACCGAAGTGATGCCGGTATCTTCCGCGGCCTGACCACGAAAGCGGTCGACATCCTTGTATTCACCGGAAAAGACGGCCTGCAGACCAATGATGGCTTGCTGCTTGCGCAGGAAATAGTAGCCCGGTCCGCCGCTCCAGGAGAGATCGTTGGCAAAATGATATTGGTGCGAGCCATCACCGCGGAGGATGAATTGCAGGTCCTGCTGGAAGAAGAAGTTTCGATAGCGCAGCGAAAATTGCCCGCCAAAGATGCCGTCGTAAGAGCCCGTGCCCAAGGTCAGGTCGTGCCCGTGAATTCCGCTCGCCGGTGCGCCTTCGATCTCGGTTTCGTCGAACTCCTCCTTCAATCGACTGCTATCGCCCGTCGGAAATTTTACCCCGCTGAGAAAGACGGCCGAGACTGTGTAATCGGGTTCGCGCTCAACCATTCGCGGCGACTTCGGATCATTGAAACTGACCTCGCGGCCGCCGCCGGAAGTGATGTGGAAAAGAACCAGTTCGCCGAGGAGCGAGACGTCGCCAGGACCCGCCTCGGTTCCGCGATCGATCTTAAAGCCCTCGGGGCGCTGAAACGAACGATAGATCAGCGGCACATTCACTTGGAGCGCGAAACGGCTATTAAGGCTGTAACCGGCCACCAATTGCGTAATGGAGCTGTCGAGATGCTGATCTGTCGGGTTGCCGACCTCGTGACCATCCACCTGCACCGTGCCAAAGTGGGTGAACTGCTCCGCGACCGCGCCATAAGCGCCCCTTAGCCACCCCGGACCGAAGGGCTCTCCCTCCCTGCTCGTTGTCGCTTCCAACTGCGGGGTGTAACAGCCGCACAGATCACAAGCCTGGATGGGAAATGCCGCCAGCCAGACGGCTCCGCCTAATAAATAAAGAAAGTCTTTCAAAGTAGATTCCTGCTCTGGAGTAGAGAGATCGTCTCGATCACGGCGCAGACCGATCCCGGGTTAATAAATGAATCAGCCGCGATCGCGCCGGCTCCGGCGCAATCGAGCCTAACGAATCAACCCGGAAGGAGGCGCGGCGGCGGCGCCGGCGGAGGGTGGGCGCGCTCCGCGATCGCTCCCTGCCACGGCGCATATTCGTACGGAACCCACGGCGGCAAACAGAGCGGCGTCCGCGCTGTGCAAATGAGATCCATTTTCGCGAGGCTCGGCAGGATTTCTGACTTCTTTTCCGATTTCTTCCCCTCCGCCACGACGTGACAGAGACTGCAGGGATGCCCGCCGTCAAAGGTTTTGGCCATCGCCTCACAGAGCGGCGCGGAGCGGGCGTTCGCCAGCAGCATTGTCGCCCATGCGACGGACTGGAGGGCTACCCACTGGAACCCGATCGAAAGGCACAGAGCGAGAATCGTAAGCGCCCGTCCGATCTTCGAGATCACCGCTTAGCGTAAGGTCCGACGCACGGAGCGTCAATCGCGGGGCGAAGCGACGGATGAAAGAAGCCAAAGAGCGGAAGACGAATCGGGATCAGAATCCCACGGCTTTCGTTGCTCCAAACGGCCGCAGGATGCTGCCAGACCCGCCGCGGCGAGTGGAAAATTGGGGGCCGCCCAACCCGCGACAAACGCGGCAAACGCCCGCCATGGTCATTGGCGACGGCGTTGAGACAAGAATTTGCTTGAAGATCCGTCCACAATTGACGCACTCCACCCCCGCTTTGGCCAAGCCGGCAGTAGCGCACGCGCTCACATTGTTAATATCGGATGCCGAGCCATCTGTGCGCCTATATGCGGGCGGGTTGCTGCAAGAAACGCAACCGACACGATGGTAACGGAGCCCCGCTGGCAAACAGCGGGGCTCCTGATTAGCGCGAGTTGACTTAGTTCTGAGCGTAGGTACCGCAGCTAGAACGTGAGCGAGAACCCGGCGTATCCCGCGCGTTGCGGCGCCGGCTCGATGGAGCCGTTGAAGAAGACGCGCGAGTAATATTTTTCGTCGGCCAGGTTGGAAATGCCCGCGATCAGTTTGAGATTTTTGGTGATCTTCCAGTCGCCTGCGAGATTTAGGACGACATAGGAGGGAATCTCCGCGGGGATCGTGGGGGTACCCAGGTTGGAATCGGCCCAGAATTCCTCGGAGACGTAGACCGCGGTGAAGGTCACGTCGAAACAGTTGTCTTTGCTCAGCGTCACGCCGCCCTTAAAGAGAACACTCGGGGAGTAGGCGGGCTCCTTGCCTATCTGGCCGGGAATCTGGCTATCGGTAAACTCTGCGTCGAGGAGCTGGAGATTGCTGAAGACGTTAAGGTGCCAGCCGACAAAAGAACTTTGCGTAGCCCGGGTGACGGGACCTTTCGCGTCCTTGTCATCCTTCGCGTAGCCGTCGCTCTCGGGCAGGCCGGTGCCGTGAAAGAGTTCCATGAAGTCGTAGGCTATTTCGCCCTCGAAACCGCGGTGCCGGGTGTCGCCGCTATTCACGATGATAAAATCGGTGGGCGTGAAAAACTGCGTCTCCGTGCGGTTACTGAATTCGTTCCAGAACAAACCGACGTCGTACCACAAACCCTTTATCGGGGTGCCGTGCACACCGAGTTCAAAGTCAAGCGACTTGAAGGGATCGGGTGCATTGGCGGCGTTGAGCGGCTGGAACGGCGACGAGACGTCGAAGTAGCGGGTGGGCCGCCAACCGGACGAAGCGCTGAAGTAGGTCTCGTTCAGGTGGCCGAAGTCATTCCCCAGGCCGATCCCCCAAAGTGGCACGAGGTGATCCGCGCTGCGCGAGCCTAACGTCGGCCCGATAGCGGTATCGACATCGACTGATTCGTGATCGAGGCGGAAGGAAGGGACGATATGGAATTTGCCGAAGCGAAAGATGTTTTCGACAAAGAAGGCCTGGTAATCCGAATTGCGGGACTGGTCGAGAGTGTGGGTTCCCGAGGTGTCGAAGCGATCGGCCGTGAGGTCAAAAGTGCTGTAGCGGTTGAGCGGAGCGTCGCCGTGATAAATGGTACCGCCAAAGGTCAGAGTGCTGCCCTTCAGGATAGTTCCCTCGCCCCAATTCTTGCGGAAGCGAATGTCGCCTCCGCCGTTATTGAATTCATCCGTCTGCAGAGTCGTCGGGAAGGGAGGCGCGCCGCGAAAGCTTTGGTTGCGATTGTCAATGTCCTGGTGGGTGAACCAGCCCTTGGCCTGCATGAGCCAGCCGTCGCCAAAGGTCCATTCATAGCGCAGGACAGTGGAAAAACGATCGACCCAGGCATGATCGAACGGGGCCGGGGAAAAATCCGGATTATCCTGGAACTGCTGGAAGGTGAGACGGCCGGGATCGCCACCGCTAAATTGAGCGGCGTGGAAATCGAGAGCGAGAAGCTGGTCTTCGTTAGGGCGATAGCCGACATAGAGATTGGATTGCCACTGATCATACTGGCTGTTGTCGCGCTGCCCATCGGAACGCGCGTAAGCGCCATCAAGGCGGAACTCAACCGGTCCGATCGCTTCCTGCAAAACGTTGTAGGTCTGGTAAAGGCCGTTCGAGCCGCCGATCTGTTCGGTCGTGAAACTCCACGGGGACCCGGGAGCGGGATGTCGAGTGACAAAGTTCACGGCCGGCGCCGGCTCCGGTCCATAGAGGAGGCTGCTGCCGCCACGGATTTCCTGAATTTCGCTCACGCTCTGGGCCAGCGGAAGAAAGTAGAGGGTGGGAAACCCGATCCAATCGCTCGCCAGCGGAATCCCATCCATCAGGACGGTGACAAACTCGGATTCCTGCGGGTTGCCAAGACCACGATAGCTGAAATTGAACTGACCGGGCGTGTTCTGCTCGGTGATAAGCAGCCCGGGCGCCTTGGTGAAAAGCTGCTGCAGGTTGTTGTTCTCCACCGGCGGCTGTTGATCGAGCTTAATTACGGTCGCCTTTTTTGTGACGGTGATTTGGGTGCCCGCCACTTCGCTTATGATGTGATCGAGCTTCGCCTTCCAATCGTCGTGCGGTGTGGGACTCGGCACCGCTTCGCCTTGGACGATGATGCGCGGCGAATCAGGGGCTTGCGCCAAACTGATTTGTGGCAAGAGGGCGATGACGGCCAGCAGCCCGGGATGGAAAACTGGCCAAATGAGCGGACGTAAACTTTTCAAAAAGCGAGACGTGATTTCGATCATGGGCGGCTTCATTACATTATGGTAATAAACCAGCGCAAGAAAAAATTCGGAATTTCTATGCCTTTTGGAATTGTCCGGGTCGAAGCCGCTGACCGAAGCGCGTTGCAGAACGCACCCTTCCTCTGACTTTTTACGCCCGCGGCAGACGCGCCCGGCGCTTTCGCCGCGATCTAACGGTGGTGAATATTCTCTTAGTCGAAGATCACGCGGATAGCCGCGAAGTTCTTTCCGGTCTCCTCGGTCACTGCGGCCACGAGGTCATGACTGCCGCAACCATGCAGGACGCGCTGCGCCTGCTCGACCACCTGCGTTTTGAAGCGCTCGTGTGCGACATCGGTTTGCCCGACGGAAGCGGTCTTGACCTGGTGGTGGAAGCGAAAAAGCGGCAGCCCTGGAAGAAAACCGTCGCGCTCACCGCCCACACTCAGAGCGAAGAAATGGAGCTCGGCTTGCGCGCCGGATTTGATGAGTACCTGACGAAGCCCTTCGACTTTCACCAGTTGCGCTCAATCCTGGCGTAAGGCCGGGGCACCACCAACCCGCTTCTCAGATTTTCGGCCTAACGAATGGCTCCTGAGCCGCCTCAGCGCGCCGGCTTCTGGAGAGATGTGAAGCTGAGCACGATAATCTCGGCGTGGCGCGGTTCCCAATGGCTCAGATCGACGCGGAAGCGTCCAACTTTCTCGCCCCGCGCGTTTTTTTCCCGATGGAGAAGGCGATAAAGATTTTCGGTTTCGCTCCGGGTAAAGAATTGGCTCTCGATAAACTCATTCACCCAATTCATCTCGCGATCGTCGGTGAGATAAAATGTTATTTGAAGATCTTCGTCGGAATTTTCGACGATGATGACGCAATAATTAAACGTCCGCGTTCACCCATTCGCCTTCATAAAAGATAACGCAACGCTTTTGCACTTCGGTGGGGCGGAGATGCAACGCGTCGGAAAAGAAATGACGAACATTGCCGAAAGTGAGAGCGCTGGGTTCAGCGGGAGACCGGGCCAGAAGCGGGGCGACCAGCAGCGCGAACGTCGTTAGGGCGATTGACCGAAAGAACTTCATTGGAGGGACTCGAGACTCGATTGTTAGTTCGTTAGGCACAGGCGCGCCCCTCGCAACCGCCGCACGGATGTCCCCACGGATCGCACGATTCGTGATTGCGGCACTTTTCTTTAGTGACGCTTTCGATTGCCCTTTGGAGCCGATCGATCGCCACCGGTTTGCCGAGGCAGGCCGTCACTCCGTGCCGCGCCGCGGCCGGCTCCATGTAGCTCTCCATTAGGCTGGTCAGGACCAGCACCGGTGGTCGTCGCCTCAGTGCGCTGAGGGTTTCAAGCAGTGCGAGACCGTGCGTCCCCGGATCGAGGTCGAGCACGATACTGCCGATACGGTCGAATTCGCGGTGCAGGATGTCCAGCGCCTCACGGCTGTCCCGGCTCAGCCGCACGCCGCAACCGCTGCGGGCCGCGGCTTCCAGGACAAGGCCGGCACAATCCGCATCTGCGTCGACTAGGAGAATCACCTTGTTTTTCATATCTTTCCCTTGGTTAGAGAAAAATATGAACGGGCCCGCTCTGGGCGCGGCCTTTGTTGCGAAAACAACGGCGTTTCTTGGCTACTTCTTGGCCGGTCCCGCCCGTTTTCCCGCGCGCAGCTCGGCGCGGAACTGGCTCGGCGCCTTTCCAAAGACGCGCCGAAACGTGCGATTGAACTGGGTGAGCGACTGAAACCCGACGTCGTAGGCCACCTCGCTGATGCGAGCGTTGGGATTGAGCAACTTCGTCCGCGCGCGCTCCGCGCGAAGGCGCGCAACATAGTCGGTAAAGGTCAGGCCGGTGCTCTTGTGAAAGACTTTGCTGAAGTGAAAGGCGCTCGCACCGGCCGCCGCCGCAACCTCGGCGAGCGAGATCTGGCCGGTCTGGTGCGCTTCAATGAATTGCCGGGCTTTGGTCACCAGAGTCGGCTCCTGGTTTTGCCGTTCCACGAGCAGTTGATTGCTCAGGGCGGAAAGCTGTTCGGCGAAAAAGGTCAGCAGCCTAACGATGGCGCCATAGCGCTCCGGCGCTAGGACCGGATTTTTTTCCCAGGCTCGGCGAATGACCGGTGTAAAACGCGCGCCGATCCGGGTCAGAGTTTGCTCGACCTTGACCGTATCGGCGCGGCTCGGGGAACGACGCAGGACTTGGCCGACGCGCAGATAGCCAAGCGTTTTGCCGCCCAGCTTCAACGGCACCGCGGTCTCCGTGAGCCCGAACGGGCAGGTCACCGTGCTCGGCAAATCACCGGTGTGGCGCACCATGTCCTCGTGCGCCTGCAGACAGACCGCCAGGCTTTTCGGATTTTCCGCGAGGAGCGCGCAGAAAGGGTTCTCATTGCGTTTGCCGTGGTGGGATAGTTGCCAATATTCCAGCGGCTGCAACGCGAGCGGCAGGCCCGTCGCCTCGCTGAAGACGCGCTCGTACTCGCGGAATAACTTCGAGCGCCGCAAAGTTTCCACGAACTCACGGTTCACGTTGGCCGTCTTTCCGTTTTCCCGCACGTGTTTCATCGATAACCACCGTAACATGTGTGGCGGAGCCCCTCGACAAGAAACGCCCAACAATTCGCAACGCCTGCGCAGCGGGCTCGACCGTCGGCCTTACTCTGGGAAGTTATGAAACCCGCGATTCGACGCAGATCCACCCCAGCTCAGCTCCAGCTAAAGAGAATTCTCGTGCCGGTCGATTTCTCCGTCCCGTCCCAGGAGGCGCTCAACTTCGCCCGACGGCTGGCGAGTTCGTTTGGTGCCGACATCACCTTGTTGCACGTGGTCGAGAATATGCCGGTGGCTGTTTTTCCCGAGATGCCAGCCTATCTCGATTACTCGGGGGAAGACTTCGACGCCGCGGAACGCGACCTGCAAGCACTCGCCGCGGAAGTCGCGGGCGGCGTGAAAACGGTTCGCGCGATAGTGCGCAATGGTCTCGCTGCACACGAGATTGTGGAAGCCGCCAGGGAATTGGATTCCGACCTCATCGTTATCGCGACCCACGGCTACACTGGCTGGAAGCATTTTTGCCTGGGGAGCACGGCCGAACGCGTCGTGCGCGCTGCGCCCTGCCCCGTTTTCGTGGCGCGCGCGAAAGAGCACGAACTGGTTTAGATGATGATCATGGATCAACCTATCCTCGAACCGCTCGAAACCCGGGTCGGATTGCATCCTTTTCTCGTCGGGCTGCAACCGCACTACATCAAGCTCCTGGCCGATTGCGCGCTGGCCAAACAATTCGCGGCCGGCGATTATCTTTTTCGGCAGGGCGAATTCGCGAACCGCTTCTACCTCATCGAAGAGGGCGAGGTGGTGCTCGAAGCGCTCAATCCCGCGGGAAAATCCGTCATCATCGAGGAGGTAGGCCCGGGCAAGCTGGTGGGCTGGTCGTGGCTCTTTCCGCCCTACGTCTGGCATTTCGATGCGCGCGCTGCCAAACCGACCACCGCGATCTTTTTCTACGGCACGATCCTGCGCGAATATTGCGCCAAGGATCCATCGTTAGGCTTCGCCCTTTTCAAAAGGATGAGCCAGGTGATGATCGAACGCTTGCAGTCCGCCCGAACGCGCCTCATTGCCCAGCACATGGCACCAGTAAAGGGCAAAAGCCCGGGGAAGCGACGGCGTTGATGCCGGCCAGCGAACATTTGAGCTCGCCCGCGGCTGCTCCCTTGCGCTCGCGAAAAGAAAAGCCGGAGCCGCGGGCGGCCCGTTTTTCTCCCAACCACCAACTGATGTTCCTGCTCGCGACGCTCTGCGGCGTCTGCACCCTCGCGGGATTTTTCCTCCATCGGTCAAATCCGCATTCGGCTGACGTTCTCTTTGTCGCCGCCTACCTCAGCGGCGGGTGCATTGCCGCCGTCGATCTCGCGGGCGAACTACGACGGGGCGTCTTCGATATCAATCTGCTCATGATTCTAGTCGCGCTCGGCGCGGCCGGCGTGGGCGCCTGGGCGGAAGGCGGAACGTTGCTTTTTCTCTTCTCGCTGAGCAACGCCCTCGAGCGTTTCGCCAATCATCGCA
>Ga0157375_10002586_pt1 | contig 15714 bp, 16 predicted proteins | sample M35metaG_FD_115311 | JGI IMG/M metagenome (GOLD analysis project Ga0157375, IMG submission 115311) | Miscanthus rhizosphere microbial communities from Kellogg Biological Station, Michigan, USA - M3-5 metaG | ecosystem: Host-associated > Plants > Roots > Rhizosphere > Soil | place: USA: Michigan...
CAGCGCGGCCTTGGGTTCGTCAGGCTTGGGAAGGCCGCCCTCTAGTAGAGGAACCGTGTCCCAATAGAAGCTGTCCGCGGCCCAGCCGAAGGCGAGCACATGATCGTCGTTGTCGGTGGCCGCAAAGCTCAGCAGTTGGCCGGACACGGCGGCGACCCCTGGAATCTTGGCGATCTCCGGAATGATGGTTTGTGGCATGGTCCCGCCGAATGGCTCGGCGACGCCCCGGCGCCTGACCGTGATGTCGGTGCCGCGCTCCTCGAAGCTCTGCTGCACGTTCTCCTGCACGCTGCGCGACAGGCCATACAGCGTGATGAAACTGCCGACGGCGAGCGCCACCCCAAGCGCCGTCAGCACCGAACGCGCTGGCCTGCGCCTCAGATTGCGGAAGGCAAGTGCGGGGTGGTTCACATCGCCTCCTTACGGGCCCGGTTGGCTCGCTGCTGCTCGTAGACATTGCCATCCTTGATCCTCATCTGGCGCGCGCAGCGCTCGGCGTAACTCGGCTCATGTGTCACCAAGACCAGCGTCGCTCCCCGCGCGCGCTTGATCTCGAACAGGAGATCGAGAATCGCCGCCGCGTTGACGCTGTCGAGATTGCCGGTGGGCTCGTCGGCGAGAATGAGCGCCGGATCGTTGATGATGCTGCGGGCGATGGCCGCGCGCTGGCGCTCACCGCCCGAAAGTTCGTGTGGCAAATGCGTGGCGCGCGCGGAGAGGCCGACCGTATCGAGCGCGGCCTCGGCCCTGCGACGGCGCTCGCGGCTGCCGCGCCCCGTACCAAACATCGCCACCTCGATATTCTCGCGCGCGGTGATCGTGGGAAACAGGTTGAACTCTTGGAAGACGATACCGATCTCCGAGCGCCTGAGATCGGTCCAGGCTTGCGCGTCTGTGACGGGATTGCCCTTCCACAGAACGCGGCCGGTAATCGGCACCCTGATACCGCATAAGAGGAGAATGAGCGTCGACTTGCCGCTTCCGCTCGCCCCGACAATGGCGAGTGAGTCACCTTCGTGGATAGCGAGGCTGACATCCTTGAGCGCAACGATGCGCCCATTGTCGAAGCTATGGCTGACATGGTCGAGAGCGACGAGGGGCTTCGAGTCAACAAACGGGATGCTCACTGTGACGCACGCTTGCGCATAAAAGCGAGCAGCGCATTCATGTCGCCGTTATTACTCTGCAAGACATTGAAGTACTCGTTCGCTGCCGTGTTCACGGCGCTATGGCCGTCCAGCGCGAGATCGTCAATGCGCCACGATGGCCCGTCGGGTCGCATCTGCCAAATCCAAATCTGGTCCTCTTTGCCGGGCACTGTGCGTCGGGTTGCTGCAAGTTGATGTCCTTCGAAGGGCGGCCGCAGCCCAATGAAGGTCAACGTCGTTCCCTGCGCTCGCATCCGCTTGAGATAGGCGCTGATGACGTCTTCTTCGAAGGCTTGCAAGAATTCCCTACGCTCCGCCTCCGTCGCCGTGTTCCAAGCCCGGCCAAGCGCGTCCTGACCCATGGCGGGAACGTCGAAGGCCCACGCGAGCAAGGCGCGGCATCGCTCGCGTGCGTCAGCCTCGGATCCGGAGGCGAAGAAACCCACCGAGGCCTCGTTCACTTTCTCGACGAAGGCCCGAACCGCATCATTGCCGTCCTGGCCCGCGGTCGCGGGAACGACCGACCAGGCCAAAATGAAAGCTAGCAACAACGCGGATATCAGGCGCGCCGCCAGCTCGGCCGACTTTGATCTGTCGCAAGCGGCATTGAAAAATCGCGGCATGATCTCAACGTTTGGTGAACGTGGCTCCACGGGCCGATCTGCTTGCTATAGCTTGGTTGCCGTTCGTCAGCATGCAAGGCAAAACCGCCCGGATGATGATCGAACTTCTTACGCAGGCGCGCGTTCTGACGGGACGTGCAGGGGGCCGGAGGAGTCACGTGGCAGTAGAACAACCGCAGTTGACAGAAGTCCGCCACCGGCATGCGCGAAGGATGGCGGGCTGCTTGCTCGCGGCGGCGCTAATGCTCATGTCACGCAACGCGCTCGCCGCGGAGGGCGAGATCGATACCAAGCAAGGCAGCATCAAGGTGCAGACCTTCGCCAATGGACTCGAGCAGCCTTGGGGTCTCGCCTTCCTGCCCGACGGGCGTATGCTCGTCACCGAGAAGGTGGGAAGGCTGCGCATCGTCGACAAAGACGGCAAGCTATCGGAGCCGTTGAAGGGGGTGCCCAAGGTATTCGCAGAAGGTCAAGGCGGTCTGCTGGACGTGGCGCTCGACCCAAAGTTCGGCGAGAACAGCCTCGTCTACCTGTCCTATGCGGAGCCGGGCGACAACGGCAAAGCCGGCACCGCGGTAGCGCGCGGCAAGCTCGGCATTGACCGCCTCGACAACGTGCAGGTGATCTTCCGGCAATATCCGAAGGTCGTCGGCGGCAATCATTTCGGCTCGCGGCTTGTGTTCAGTCCAGACGGCAAGTTGTTCGTCACGCTCGGCGAGCGCTTCACGTTCGGACCCGCGCAAGATCTATCCACGCATCTCGGCAAAATCGTGCGCATCAATCCCGACGGTTCGGTACCGCCCGACAATCCCTTTGTCGCCCAAGAGGGCGCGCTTCCCGAAATCTGGTCCTATGGCCATCGCAATGCGCAAGGCGCGGCGATTGATCCCAAGACCGGCAAGCTTTGGGAAACCGAGTTCGGACCGCTCGGCGGCGACGAATTGAATATTCCGCAGGCGGGCAAGAATTACGGCTGGCCGGTGGTGAGCTGGGGCAAGAACTACGACGGGACCGACATCCCCGACCCGCCCACGCATCCAGAATTCGCCGATGCCATCGCGCACTGGACTCCGGTGATCTCGCCCTCAGGCATCACCTTCTACACCGGCGATGCCATTCCCGGCTGGAAGGGCAATCTCCTGATCGCGGGTCTCTCCTCCCAAGCGATCGTCAGACTCACGCTCGACGGGGAGACGGTGGTGAATGAAGAGCGCATTCCGATGGGAACCCGCATTCGCGACGTCGTGCAAGGTCCTGACGGCGCCGTGTATGCGCTGACCGATGAGACCGAGGGCAAAATCTTGCGCCTTTGGCTCGAGCCGCGCGGCTAAACGGGCAAAACGAAACCGGGACCGCGCGCGGTCCCGGTTCCTCGCATCTTGCATGCGCCAGACGAAGCTAGTTCTACTCCGTCTGCGGCTGCGCTCCTGAGTCGGGATTAGCTTTAGAGGTACTCGCAGCCGCTGATCCGGGAGGTGCCGAGCTCTGCTCCTTGGCACCCGTGGACGGGTCCATAGCGTTGTCGGGCGTACTGCTTCCCTTGTCCGCGGAGTTCGTGTTGCCGGCCGCTGAATTTGGCCCAGCTGAACTTTGCTCGGCAGCGCCACCGGACGTGTCGGCACTGCCCGACGGCGGCACGGTCGCCTCTTTCGCGGCTTCCGACGATACGCCGGGGCCGGTCGGAAGCTTCCCTGAGTCCTCAGCAGCAAGCGCCGGCGCGAGGCCGAGCAACAATGCGACTGCAGTCGATGCCAAAAGACGATTCATGGGTGTCCTCCATGCCTTGTTGTCGTCGCGCAAAGCAGGCAAAGTCGAAGCTCGACCTCGCGATGCACCTGTTAACCCCTCTTGGTAGGAAAACGTCTCGCAACTGTGATCGTTCCGAGAAACAGGCCTGTCCGCAATCGCGCCTTGATGCTAGGGGATGACACCGACGCCACAGCCTCGTCGCAATCCCGCCCAAGCCTCTTATTAAGCGCCCAGCATGCAGCCCATTATTGCCGTCTCCGATCTCACCAAGACCTACGCGACCGGATTTGAGGCGTTGAAGAGCGTCGATCTCCAGATCCGCAAGGGCGAGATTTTTGCGCTGCTCGGACCCAACGGCGCCGGCAAGACCACGCTGATCAGCATCATTTGCGGAATCGTGACGCCGACCGCTGGCTCGGTGACGATCGACGGCCACGATATCGTCACCGACTACCGCGCGGCGCGATCGCTGGTCGGACTCGTGCCGCAGGAATTGACCGCCGACATGTTCGAGACGGTGTGGGCCACGGTCTCGCTGAGCCGCGGGCTGTGGGGCAAATGGGAAGATCCGGCCTATATCGAAAAGGTATTGCGCAGCCTCTCCTTGTGGGACCGGAGGGACTCCAAGCTCATGACGCTATCGGGCGGCATGAAGCGCCGGGTATTGATCGCCAAAGCCCTGTCGCATCAGCCCACCGTGCTGTTTCTCGACGAGCCTACGGCGGGCGTCGATGTCGAGTTGCGCAAGGATATGTGGCAGGTGGTGCGCGACTTGCGCGCTTCCGGCGTGACCATCATCCTGACCACGCACTACATCCATGAAGCCGAGGACATGGCCGACCGGATCGGCGTGATCAACAAAGGCGAGCTGATCCTGGTCGAGGATAAGCGCGAGCTGATGCACAAGCTTGGCAAGAAGCAGCTGACGCTGCAGTTGCATCAGGGCCTCGCCAGCATCCCTGCGGCGCTGGAAGGCCACCATCTGGTGCTCGTCAATGGCGGCAGCGAGCTGATCTACACTTATGACACACAAGGGCCGCGCACGGGCATCACCAAACTGCTTACCGATCTCGCCTCGGCCGGGATCACCTTCAAGGACCTCGATACGAAGCAAAGTTCGCTCGAGGACATCTTCGTCGATCTGGTAAGGCGGGACAGATGAATCTGCCGGCGGTCAAGGCGATCTATAAATTCGAGATGGCGCGCGCCGGCCGTACGCTACTGCAAAGCATGGTGTCGCCGGTTATCTCCACCTCGCTTTATTTCGTGGTGTTCGGGGCGGCAATCGGCTCGCGCATCAGCGAGATCGAGGGCGTGCCTTACGGCGCCTTCATCGTGCCCGGGCTGGTCATGCTGATGCTGCTCACCCAGAGCGTCGCCAACGCCTCCTTCGGCATTTATTTCCCGCGCTTTACCGGCACGATCTACGAGCTGCTCTCTGCGCCGATCTCCTATCTGGAGATCGTGATCGGCTATGTCGGCGCCGCAGCCACCAAGTCGATCATTCTCGGCTTGGTGATCCTCGCCACGGCGTTTCTATTCGTGCCGCTGCATATCGCCCACCCGTTCTGGATGGTCGCGTTTCTGGTATTGACGGCGGTCACCTTCAGCCTGCTCGGCTTCATCATCGGCATTTGGGCCGACGGCTTCGAGAAGCTCCAACTCGTGCCGCTGCTGATCATCACCCCGCTCACCTTTCTCGGCGGCACATTCTATTCGATCTCGGTGCTGCCGCCGTTTTGGCAAGCGGTAACCCTGCTCAATCCGGTGGTCTATCTGGTCTCCGGCTTCCGCTGGAGCTTCTTCAACATCGCCGATGTCAGCCCGGCGGTGAGCCTGGTGATGATCGGCGTCTTCCTCGCCATTTGCCTGCTGGTGGTGGCGTGGATATTCAAGACAGGTTATCGGCTGAAGAGTTAGGCGGACATTTTCAGCAGATATTATTGCGATTTCTGACAATCTGATCGCGCTTCTCCTAGTTTTTTCGAGCTCTAGCGCCTATATTCGAGTCTGGTTAGCATCTACTGCATCAGAAAATATTCTAGCCATCCCCAGCGGATAGCGCCGGTCGAAAGGTTTTGCGTGATGACGACATTCGATTACAACGCGTTGGCGGAGTTGTATCCAGCCCGGAGCTGGAAGGGCGGCGCAGGCCGCGTCACCTATAAGCGCTTCGAGGCGGCTTCGGAGGCTGTGCGCTTCGCCATCGAGGAGCTGCCCCCGCAAGCGCTGTTGGGCACGTATCTCGAAGTCGATGAGGAGCGATTCGACAGCCGGCAGATCCGCCGTCTCTACGACAGCGAAGATTACCCGCTGCGTCGTAGCGCACCCGGGAGCGAGGAAAGCCTATCGACGTCTTCAGCCAAGCCGAAGGTACGGCGACGCGCCTAGCACCCAAGCTCACGTAGAAATCAAAGAGTACCCTGCTCTAAAACCAACAAGCCGCTCCCCGAAGGGAGCGGCTCTAATTTTACCATCCAATGTGTGTCCTGGTTAGGACTACATGGCCTCGATCTTGCCCACCGCGGTCTTGCCGCTGCGGCTGTCTTGCTCGGTGTCAAAAGAGACCTTCTGGCCCTCGACGAGTCGGCTGATGCCCGCGCGCTCAAGCGCCGTTGCATGCACGAATACGTCTTTGCCGCCATCTTCCGGCTCGATGAAGCCGAAGCCCTTTTGCTCATTGTAGAATTTCACAGTGCCCTTAGTCATAAGGGGTCGTCCTTTCGCTGTAGTCAGTTGCAAGTTCTGCTTAAGGCCAAGCGATAGCCCGGTCCGAAGCGCGTTTGTCGATGTTTGGGAGGTTGAACGTGCGCCTGGCTCTTGGCGAAGGCGAAACGGCCATGTTGTCCGGCCAAATGTCGATGCTGATACATAAGCGCACAGCGTGGCTTTTGCAAGGCGAAAAGCCCGCCAACCCGGTGAGCCCGGATTTTGCGTGCTAGGGTCACCGAAAAATGAACGATCCGTCCAAGAGGGAAACGGCTGCGTCATGAGCAATCAGCCGGCGCTGAGGCGCACGATCGGTCCGGTGCAGATGGCGCTTTACGGGCTGGGCAGCATGCTTGGCGCCGGCATCTATGGATTAGTCGGCAAGCCGCCGGCCAGACCGGCAACGCCTTGTGGCTCGCCTTTGTGGTCGCGCTGATCGCCGCTCTGCTCACCGCGCTGTCTTATGCCTCGCTCGGCTCGCGACACCCGCGCGCCGCCGGCGCCGCCTACGTCACCGGTCGCGCCTGTGGATACCCATTGCTCAGCTTCATGGTGGGTCTGGCGCTGGTGTGCTCGGGGCTTACCTCGATCGCCACACAGTCGCGTGTGTTTGCCGCCAATCTCGTCGCCCTGTTCGGCATCGAAGGCGTGCCCCTCTGGCTCGTGGCTCTCGGCTTTCTCCTGCTCCTCAGCGGCCTTGTGTTCCGCGGCATCCGCGAGTCGATGTGGGTCAATGTGCTATGCACGCTGATCGAGGCGGGTGGGTTGGTGCTCGTCATCGTCGCCGGCATTTCCTATTGGGGATCGGTCGACTATTTCGAGCTCCCGCCCGCTCCGGACGGCGAGCATGCGATACTTCTCGTGATGCAAGGCGCCGTGCTCGCCTTCTTCGCCTTTATCGGGTTCGAGGACATGATCAATGTCGCGGAGGAGACCCGCGACCCCGAGTGGACCATTCCGCTTGGGCTTATCCTCGCCATGGCCGGCGCGGCGGTCCTCTACATCGCCGTCGCTGTCACCGCCGTTTCGGTGGTGCCGTGGCAGGAGCTGGCGGCGGCACCCGGACCGATCACCGAGGTCATGGGGCGCGCGGCGCCCTCGATCCCGCCGATCGTATTCACCGCCATCACGCTGTTCGCTGTCGCCAATACCGCGCTGGTCAACTACGTCACCGCCTCGCGCCTGATCTACGGCATGGCGCGGCAGGGCCTCCTCCCCCGCACGCTGGGCAACGTGCATGCAGCAAGACGGACGCCCCATATAGCCGTCGCTGCGCTGTTCCTCGTCCTGGCGCCGCTCGCACTTCTCGGCACGATCACCGAGCTCGCGGCGGCGACCGTGCTTCTCCTCCTGCTCGTGTTCATGGTGGTGAACCGGGCGCTGGTCATTCTGAAGCGGCGCAAGAGCGAAGCGCTCGGACGCTTCGAGGTGCCGTTGTTCGTGCCGGTGCTCGGCGGGTTGGTCTGCCTCGCGTTGATCGTGGTGCGCGTATCCACGGGGGACATGGAGGCGCCACTGCTGGCCGGCGGCCTCCTGTTCGGCTCGCTCGCGATCTATGCCGTGATGCAGAAGGTGCGCTAGGCGCGCGGCTCGGCGAGCCGATGCGGCGGATGACGCTGATCGCCTCTCCGGTTCAGGCGGCGTACATAGGTGATTGAGGCTTCAGGCCGCTCGGCCTTGACTTTCAGCGCTGCGATCAAGGCATCCTCGGCCTTGACCACGAGCCGGTCGCCCTTGCCTTCGAGGGTAATTCCCACGGTGAATTGCGATTGCACGCCGATGCTCCGTTGCCGAGCATGCCCAGCCGGCGCAAGCACCCTAGCAAAGGACGCGAGCCATCGCACATGAATAAAGCTGGTGAGCGGCAATAGCGCTCAGGGAGCCGGGCCAAACCCCGACGGGACCGAGGAGCTAACGGTCGGCTTCGGTGCCGCCGCCGCGGGCGCCGGCTTCGGCACGGGGTCGACATTATCGACCACCGCCTCAGGCTTAACCTGCTTGCCGAGGATCGCCGCCGCGACCGGCGGGTCGAGCTTATAAATGTCCGGGAAGGTGGCGACCTTGCCATCTTCGTCGGCTACGGCGGTGAAATAGGCGGTGTGAATGCGCACGCCGTGGGCAATGTTGACGCCGGCGTTGTAACCGCTCGCGAGCAGCTTATCGACCTCCGCCTGAGGGAGGCTCTGATCTTGCGCCAGGATCACCGCGGCGATCTTGCCGGGATGTTCGACGCGCGGGCAATTATGCCCTTCGGCGCGCATGTCCTTGTCGAACAGCCCTTGCTTGATGGTGTCGTGCATATAGACCGAATAGGGATTGGGATAGACGAACTTCACCTTGCCGAGAACGTTGTTGGGGCCGGGCGCCTGTGTGAAGCTGATCGCCCCCATGTTCACGCGGTTCCAGTCGATCGAGCTCGGATCGACGCGCTTGCCGTTATAATTCACGTTGAGCTCGTGCTGCGTGAGGATCGAGGTGCCCCCGCCGAACAGCCCGCCACCGCGCAAACTTGGCAGCAAATTTTCCCTGACGATGGTCGGCGGCACGGTCCATTCGGGATTGAACACGACGGATTTCAGCTCTGCCGAGAAAATCGGGGTGGCGTATTTCAATTCGCCGACAACGATCTTGTCTGAGTAGACGACCTTTCCGTCCCTGGCGACGTAGACCATGAAGGCCGGAACGTTGAGGAGTATGTGCAGCGACCCGAGATTTTCGGGCATCCAGCGCCAGCGCTCCATGTTGACGACGATCTTCTGCAGATTGGTGGGCTTGGCGCCGGCTTCGCTTTCGGCGCGTGCCTTGAGCAAGGCTTGATGCAGGCGTTGGAACTGCACATGCTTGGGATGCAACCCTTGCAAGTAGACGCTGGGTTCGGGTGCGTCGGCGATCTCGGTCAACACCGTCTTCGGATCGCGCAAGCTCGGGGTCATGCCGTAGAGCTTGCTGAGCTGGACCGGAACGGTCCTGCCGCCGCGGGCGTAGCGCGCATATTTCAGAATAGAGAGATCAAGCTTGATCTCGTTCAAGGCCTGGTCATCGATCGAGTTGGGAAGATCTCCGGCCGGAGGCAGCTGGAAGTCCGCACTCGAAAGACCCCAGTCGTCGGCGCGCAGCACCTCGTCGATGGCCGATTGCGCCTCGCTCGAGAAACCCATGTCTGTCATCCAGATCGGATCGCTGCGCGCGGCGTAGAAGGCGGTGAGCGCCGCGAGGTCTTGCGCGTTGGCATTCCTGGCCAGCGTCGGGTCCTGCAGCTTGGCGCGGATGCTTGCAACAATTGGCGTCGGTTCTGGCGACGTCGCGGCGGGCTCGGCCGGCGGCGCGGCTGGCGCCTCAGCCGAGGGCTGGGCGGTATCGTCGGCGGCCGGGGCCGTGTCGGCGGAATCAGCGCCCCCAGAATTGGGGTCGGTCTCGGCGGCGGGGTCGTCTTGCGCATAAGCCGGCGGAGGCGTCAAACCGCCGCACAGAAGGACGAGACCAGCCCCAGCTACGGCGGCAAGCAACAAACGTCCACGCATCCCCGTAACCCCTCGCACCACTGGGCCATAGGTTAGTCGGAGATCGCCATCTGAGCCACAAAGTTTTGCCTGATTCCCGTGCCTATCCGGCCGCGCTGCGACCTATGGGCAACACCCTCGCATATTTCCTTGGATCGACGTCGCAGGCCCCTTTGAACCCCTCCCGCGATCCCCTATACTCCAACTGAGAATAGCTTCGAGACCGGCCTTGTGCCGGCTGTTTTAACGGCCCATATATGCTCACCATGAGCATTATAAGTTACGGGAGGACGGGTACGATGACACGGCTTCAGGAAAGCACGCCGATCAGCGCACGCAGGGCGGAGGTTGCGATCCCACCCGGCGTCCTGCCCGATCTCGCCTATACGCCGGAGGTCGCCCGCGAGACGGCGCATCTCTACGAGCGCGTATCGCGCGTCATCCCGCCGATCGAGTGGCCCGGCTTTGCCCCTTACATCAAGGCCATCAACGATCTAAAGCGCGCGCGCAACGCCGTCGTGCTGGCGCACAATTACATGACGCCGGAAATCTTCCATTGCGTCGCCGACGTGGTCGGCGACTCGCTCCAGCTCGCCCGCGAGGCGTCGAAGGCCGACGCCAAGATCATCGTGCAGGGCGGCGTGCATTTCATGGCCGAGACCTCGAAGCTGCTGAATCCCGACAAGATGGTGCTGATCCCCGATTCCAGAGCCGGCTGTTCGTTGGCGGCCTCGATCACGGGCCCCGATGTGCGCGCCTTGCGCGAGGCCTATCCCGGCGTGCCCGTGGTCACCTATGTCAACACCTCGGCCGAAGTGAAGGCCGAATGCGACATCTGTTGCACCTCCTCCAACGCCGTGCGCGTCGTAGAGTCGCTGGGCTCCAAGCGGGTCATCCTCATCCCCGACGAGTATCTCGCCAAATATGTGGCCTCGCAGACCTCAGTTGAGATCATCACCTGGAAGGGCCATTGCGAGGTGCACGAGCGCTTCTCCGGCGCCGAGTTGCGCGCCTATCGCGAGGCCGATCCCGGCGTGAAGATCATCGCCCATCCGGAATGCGACCAGGACGTGATCCAGGAGGCCGATTTCACCGGCTCCACCGCGGGCATGATCAAATGGGTCAAGGACAACCAGCCGTCCAAGGTGCTCCTCGTGACCGAATGCTCGATGAGCGACAATGTCGCGGTCGAGACGCCGAACGTTCAGTTCGTGCGGCCGTGCAATCTCTGCCCGCACATGAAGCGCATCACGCTACCGAAGATCCTCGACTCGCTCGTGTTCCTCAAGGAGGAGGTCACGGTCGATCCCGCGATCGCCGAGCGCGCGCGTGCGGCGGTCGAGCGGATGATCAACCTCAACCACTAAAACAAGCCAACGGCAACGGGCGTAACCGATGACATCACACAGCCAGTTTCCACCGAGAGTGCAAAGCGGAGCGAGCGGCGTGGTCGTGGTGGGGGCGGGCCTTGCCGGTCTGTTCACCGCGCTCAAGCTTGCGCCGCTGCCCGTCACCGTTGTTTCGGGCGCGCGGCTCGGCGAAGGCGCCTCGAGCCTATGGGCCCAGGCCGGCATCGCCGCGGCGTTGGCCGAGGGCGACAGCCCCGAGCATCATGCCGAGGATACGATCCGCGCCGGTGCCGGTATCGTCGACGAGAAAGTCGCCGAGCTGTTGGCGCGCGAGGCCCGCGACAGGGTCGAGGATCTGCTTCGCTACGGTGTGCCGTTCGACAAGGATTTGGAGGGCCATTTCATGCTGGGCCGCGAGGCGGCGCATGGCCGGAACCGCATCCTGCATGTCAAGGGCGACACGGCCGGGCGCGCCATCATGGCGGCATTGCTGGCCGCGGTGCGGTCGACGCCCTCGATCAGCGTGATCGAAGGCTTCACGGCCCGCGATCTCCTGCTGCGTGACGGCCGCGTCCAAGGCGTCGAGCTTGCGGCGGTCGACGGCGGTCAGTCCGGCCGCGGGCTGTTGTTGCCGGCGAGCGCAGTGGTGCTCGCCACCGGCGGCACCGGCCAGATCTACGCCATCACCACCAATCCACGCGAGGCACGCGGCGAGGGTATCGCCATCGCCGCTCGCGCCGGCGCCGTGATCGCCGATGCGGAGTTCGTCCAGTTTCATCCGACCGCCATCAATGTGGGCAAGGACCCCGCCCCGCTCGCCACCGAGGCGCTGCGTGGCGAAGGCGCGCTGCTCATCAACGGACGCGGCGAGCGCTTCATGCGCGCGGTACACGAAGACGCCGAGCTCGGTCCCCGCGACGTCGTGGCCCGTGCCGTGTTCCGCGAGGTCGCAAGCGGCCGCGGCGCGTTTCTCGATTGCCGTCACCTCGGACCCGAGCTCGCCGAGCATTTCCCAACCGTGTTCGCCTCTTGCCGCGCAGCGGGCATCGACCCCTTGCGCGAGGCGATCCCGATCGCCCCGGCGGCGCACTACCACATGGGCGGCATCCTTACCGACGCGCAAGGCCGGAGCACGGTCGACGGGGTGTGGGCTTGCGGCGAGGTTGCCTCGACCGGAGCGCATGGGGCGAACCGGCTAGCTTCCAACTCGCTGCTCGAGGCCGTGGTGTTCGGCGCGCGTGTGGCGCGCGACGTCGCCGCGTCCTTGCCGATGGCCGTACCGATAAAGCCGCGCGCGATTCTTACCCCGGCGGACGGCGCCGCCCAAAGCGACAAGGCCGAGCAAAATCTGCGGCAGACCATGGCCGCCGATGTCGGCGTGGTCCGCGATGCAGGCTCGCTCACCAACGCGCTCCTGACAATCTGCGCGCTGGAGCGAGACGCGCAGGGCGATCGCCGTCTCGGCAACATGCTGTCGACCGCCAAACTGATCGCCGCCGCCGCTTTACAGCGCGAAGAGAGCCGCGGCGCGCAATTCCGCAGCGACTACCCGACGCCGGACGAGGAGCTTGCCGAGCGCAGCTTCCTGACCCTGGCGGACGCCGACGCTATCGCCAACGAAGCGGCTGAAAGCCGCGCCGAGCCGGCCGAGCTGCATGCCGCGCCGGCCCGCGCAGCGCTCCATGCATGAGCGCGAGACCTCTTTTCCGCTGAAGCTCCCTCCCCTTCTCGTCGAGCGAGCCGTCGCGGCCGTGCTGGACGAGGATTTGAGCCTCGCCGGCGATATCACTACCGACTCGATCATCCCGGCGGAGGCGGAAGGCGAAGCGGCAATCGTGCTGCGCAAGCCGGGGGTAGTGGCGGGGCTCGATCTCGCCGAGGCTGCGTTCAAGGCGCTCGATCCACAGGTACGCTTCAAGCGGATCGCGGATGACGGCGGCAAGGTCGCCGCCGGCGGCGTGGTTGTCGAGATCTCCGGCAAGACCCGCGCGCTGCTCACGGGCGAGCGGACCGCCCTCAATTTTCTCGGTCGCTTGAGCGGTATCGCCACGCTGACCGCGTCCTATGTCGAGGCGGTGGCAGGGACCAAAGCCCGCATCGCCTGCACGCGCAAGACGACCCCGGGCCTGCGCGCCTTGGAGAAATACGCGGTGCGATGCGGCGGCGGCATCAATCATCGCTTCGGGCTTTATGACGCGGTGCTGGTCAAGGACAATCACATCGCCGCCGCCGGCTCGCTCGCCAAGGCGCTCGAGCGACTGCGCGCGCGGAGCAGCCACCTGGTCAAGATCGAGGTCGAGGTCGACACGCTGCAGCAGCTCGAGGATGCGCTGCGCTTTCCTATCGACGCCGTGCTGCTCGACAATATGGATGTCGCGATGCTGAGACAGGCGGTCAAGTTGGTGGCTGGACGCGTCACGACGGAGGCGTCGGGCGGCGTCAGTCTAGAGACGGTTCGGGAGATCGCTTCGAGCGGTGTCGACCTGATTTCGGTCGGCGCGCTTACTCATTCCCCGCGTAACCTAGACTCATCGCTGGAGTGGAAGGCGTAGGGCTGCTGGTCACGGCGGAGACCAGCGAAAGTGCAGGCGTCAGCGAGAACATCGAGGTCGAGGATTGCGGCTGCTCCGCCTCAGGCTGCTTCGCATCGCTGGCGGACGCTTCGACTAGGTAAGGCGCCTCGTTGCGCTTCTTGTAGAAGATGTGGCGCCCGATCTTGTCGATCATGCTCATGCTGCCGGCCCAATACGGGCTCACATAATTCGCGTGGTAATAGGTCGAGTAACCGACTTCGGGAAGCCAAAGCTCGCCAGCAGTGATCTTCCTGGAGATCTCCTGAGCTTGCGACCATTGCGCGTCATTGCGCGGCGTGTCGGTCTTGCCGTCACAGGTAAAGGAGAACTGGCAGCCCTTCTGCAACTGGCCCTGATAGACGACTCCGCAGATCGTCTGCGGGAAGAGCGGGCTTCTCACCCGATTCATGATGACCTGGCCGACGGCGACCTGGCCGCTTACCGGCTCGCCGCGCGCCTCGAAATAGATGGCCGTGGCGAGACAGCGGCGCTCGCGCTGCTCGAACTCGGCTTGGCTCTCGCCCTGATAGCGGAAGTTCAAGCCCTCCGGCGTCGGATGATAGGCGATCTCGTCGGCCGAGGGCCGGAAGCCATCGACGTCGAGCTGTGCCATGAAGGGCGAGGTGCTTAGCGCGCTCACCAGCATCGAAGTGTCGGGGCCGAGGATCGGGCCCCTTAGGGCCACTGAAGTTGTCGGCTTGAGGCGATCGCCCTTGAGCGCGGCATTGGCTTCACTGCGTCCATTAAGCGCGCCGGTCAGGCTCACGTCGCCGCCGAAGAGGCTCGCGGCGATAAGTTGCTTGCCGGCGGAGGTGACGGTGTTGGGAACGAGATATTGGTCGGCCCGCGGGCCCTTGCCGCTGGTTTGGAACAGGATGGCGGCCTCGCGCGGCAGCCGCGCCGGAGCAATTTCAGCTGTGCGCGTCAGCGCCTGCGCCGACCCATGGCCGGATAGCCAAAGCTCGATTTGAAAACGAATGGGATTGCCGGGGACGGCGGCAACATAGCCCAAAGCAATCAGGGGAAGCGGCACGAGCGAAGCGACCGTGTGCCACATCCGACGAGGCAAGCGTCGGCCCATTGTCCCTCCAGGTTACCCCGTAACCCAGGGGAAAATCCGCCCGTCTATGCCGGTCGGTATTCCCCCGGATGTGCCCCAATCGCGTCCAATACGCGGTGCGCGATCAGAGCAGTTCCCAAACCTAACCAGGCAAAATGGTGGGAAATCAGTAGTTTAGCTTAAGTCCCCCACCGGTTTAGCCCGGAGTCCCGTTGATTATCCTTAACCGTGCCGAACAAATTAGGGCAAATTGTGGTGGACGGCAACACGGCCCTATTTCTTGGCTAACAACTAGTTACGGGACTGAGAGCAGCCTGCGCAGCGGCGAGGCGAGCGACCGGCACGCGATAGGGCGAGCAGGACACGTAATTCAGCTTGAGTCTCTCGCAAAACCCGATGGTTTCCGGGTCGCCGCCATGCTCGCCGCAAATCCCCATCTTGAGTTCAGGCTTCACAGCGCGACCTCGATTCACCGCGATCTGCATCAATTCGCCCACAGCTTCGTCCAGGTTGACGAAGGGATCGTGCTGGATGATGCCCTTGTCGGCGTACTCGCCCAGGAATCGGCCGGCATCGTCGCGACTCAGCCCGAACGTGGTCTGCGTTAGATCGTTTGTGCCGAATGAGAAGAACTCGGCGCTCTGGCCGATCTCGCCGGCCATGAGACAGGCGCGAGGAAGCTCGACCATGGTGCCAACGGAATAGGCGACGTTGGTCCCCCGCTCCTTCTCCACCGCACGCGCCACTTGGACGATGCGGTCCTTGACTAGGTCGAGTTCGCCCTTGGTGGCGACGAGCGGCACCATGATCTCGGGGATAACCCGGTCGTGCAGCGCCTTGCCGGCCTCGATCGCCGCCTCGAAGATGGCGCGCGCCTGCATCTCGACGATCTCGGGGTAGCTCACCAGCAGCCGCGCGCCGCGCTGGCCGAGCATGGGATTGAACTCGCTGAGCGCGACGATCCGGCGGCGCAATCTGGCGACGCTCACCCCCATGTCGGCGG
>Ga0157375_10002588_pt1 | contig 15711 bp, 14 predicted proteins | sample M35metaG_FD_115311 | JGI IMG/M metagenome (GOLD analysis project Ga0157375, IMG submission 115311) | Miscanthus rhizosphere microbial communities from Kellogg Biological Station, Michigan, USA - M3-5 metaG | ecosystem: Host-associated > Plants > Roots > Rhizosphere > Soil | place: USA: Michigan...
AAAAGGCCCAAGGAGGTGTCATTGGGGGAACACACCTCGCTTGGGCCTAAAGCTACTGCCCCGATTACCGTAATCTGCCTGTCACCTGACCTGACCTTAGGAGTGTCGAGCAGAACTTACAGTACCGGGCATACTAGGTACGCCGCGATTAAATTCCCGTTAAGGCGCTCTCGCGCTTTCGTTAAGCCGAGAAATATATATTCCTGCCGCGCCGAAGCCTCGCAAGAGCCTGCCTCAAGGCTGCCGTTCGAGGCCGGGATCTTCGCCGACGGCAACGCGGCGGCAGATGTGCGAACCGGTGACCTCGTGGCAGCCCTCCGTCGCCGGTGCATGCCCGCCGAGCGCAAAGGCGAAGCTCTGCGTGTAGTGCTGTGCCGGGTCGCTCGGAGCGCCGAACCGCCATTGCTTGAGGGCAGCGATGGCGACACGGTCGAAGACGTGGTCGGGCGTCGATTCGAGTACGCTGACCTCGTGCACGCTGCCGTCGCTGTCGATGGCGAACTGCAACTCGACTTTGCCGGTGACGCCGCTGAGTTTTTCGTGCAGCGGATATTCCGGCTGTACGCGGTGCAGCGGTATCGGCATTTGCGATGCCGGTTCGCTGGCCGTCGCCGGCAAAGCCGGCGCCGCGAGCACCGGCATCGCCGCGATGGGCTCGCGAATGTCGACGGCGTGCGGGGCCGCAGGCACAGCCGCCGCGACCGTGATCTTCGGCCGGGCTACGGGAATGATGGGAAGCTCGCTCTCGCTGGCTGCCGCTTCTGGTGCCGGGCGCGTCGTCGAATCGGCGCGTGCCGGCGCGTTGTCCGCGGCGCGTGCCGACGTCGCCGGCGGCGCGGAAGGCGCGGCAATGACCGGTGCCGGCACGAGCAATTGCGGATTGCCGCTGATGGCGGCAACGCTTTGCGCCGGCACGTTCAACAGCGCGGTTGCCACGTTCGGCGGCGCGTGCAGACGCAACGCGGCGAGCATGCAGACGGCGGCCAGCAGGACGATCATCGGCCAGCCACCGCTGCGCGGCAGCGGATCGTAGAGCACGCTTTGTGCGCCGACGATGCGGCGGATGCGCTCGAGCAGCACGCCACCGCTGGCCGCGAGCGCCGGCGCCGCAAGACCGCCGTCGTGACGCAGCTGTTCGAGTTCGGCCAGCGCGCTGGCATAAACCACCGGACTACCCTCGGCCAGTGCCAGCACGAGATCGTCGCAGCAGCTTTCGCGGGCATTGCGCACATCGCGTGAGATCCAGTGGACGAGCGGGTGGTAGAACAGCACGGTCTCGATGACGACCTGCAGCAAGTTGGCGAGGTAATCCCAGCGGCGCACGTGGCCGAGTTCATGCGCGATGATCAGTTCGATCTGCTGTGGTGTGAAGCCGCTCAGCATGCTCAGCGGCAGCAGGATGACCGGACGCAGCCAGCCGACCAGCATCGGCGTGTCGATGGCCATCGACCCGAGCAGACGGATGCGGCGCGAGATGCCGAAGCGCCGGCACAGCTTCGCCAGCACGTCAGCGCAGTCGGCCAGTGGAATCGAGCCGTTGCGCAACAGCCACGAAAGCCGCCACCAGTGGGCAAACGCACGCGACGCTATCGCGCTGACGCCGACGAACCAGACCGCGACCAGCCACGGCAGCCAGGCTTCCAATGTGGCAGAAGGGATACCGAGCGCCGTCGCATCGGCAACCACCGCCAGCGAAGGCAGCGCAACCGCTGCGCTCGCCTGCGCCACCGGTGCTGGCCACACATACGCCAGCGTGATGAGCGGGCATGCCAGCATCGCCGCGAGCACACCCATGCCGAGCCGATAACGCGCCGCTACGCCGGGGAACAGCGGCCGGACCAGCGCGTAGAAGAGGCCGAGCACGGTGCCCTGCCAGAGAAAATGGAGCAGCGTCCAACCGATTGCGTCGACCCAGGCGAGCAGCGCTTGCGGCGAGATGGCCATGATCAGGACTCCCCAGTGTCGATCTTCTTCAGCAGCGCGCGAATTTCCTTCAGTTCCTCGCGTGAGGCGCCGGGCTGGCTGCCGAGCGCATGCAGCACGAGTTGTGACGGCGAGCCGCTGAACAGCCGGTCGACGATGTCGGAAACGTAGTGCTTCTGCGTGCGCTGCTTGCTGATTGCGGCACGATAGATATGAGCGCGCTGCGAGTCGTCGCGCTCGACGAAGCGCTTCGCGTGCATGATCTGCATCAGCTTCAGCGCGGTCGTGTAGCCGGCGCCGTCGTTACCGTAGAGCGCCTCGTGAACATCGCGCACGGTCGACGGTCCGCGTTCCCAGAGAATATGCAGGATGTCGAGTTCGGCCTTTGTCGGCCAAAGAACTTCAGGTGTATGTCGCGGCGTCATGGGTTAGCCCGATTCTGGTTGGATCACTCTGGCTGGATCACTGCGGTTGAACGATGCATCGTCGAATATCCTGATTCGCCCCGCCGTCGACGAGTACCGTCCGGCGCGCATGAATCCGGCTGCCCGATGAAAATACGACGTCGTCTGTCCAGCACCCTTCGATTCCCTGCGCAAAGCATCGTACAGGGAGAATGGTTTGTCAACGAACGACTTCGTAGAAAGGAGTGCTGCGGACAACGGCCCCGATTGGCCGGCACGGGGCGATCAAGACGCGCGGTCACGCCGCCGACTGATCGTGTCATGGCCGGGCCGGCCAATCCGAATGCAAAGTCCGTCGCCAATACGGCGCGGCTGCGTTGGCGGTCAATTGCCCCTTTGCTTGCTTACCAGCTGATTCTTCTCCTCCATGACCCGCCCCGCCTCGCCACGTTGCCGCTCGATCTCGCCGTAGGTACGGCAAGTCTTGACCGGCAGATTCGAGCCGAGCGGCGGGCGGCTTTCGCAAACCAGGCGATTGGAATCGTTGTGCTTGAGGATGCTGTTGATCTCCTCCTGCGCGTTGACCATGGCGATCTTGTCGTTGCCGCTCAGGTCGTTCTGGTCGGCATGTTTCTGCAGAATGCTTTCCATCGTGGCGAGCCGCGCATCGATCTTCGCGCGCTCGTCATTCTTGAGGAATTCGTAGCGCCCGCCGGGATGCATCTGGTTGCGAATCTCGCCGGACTCCTTGTGGAAGCCATCCAGCGTTTGCGCGATCAGCGGCTTTTCAACGACGCGATCGTCGGCGGCGTAGGCGGTGGTTACAAGCAGAAAGCAGGCGAAAACAGACAACACTTTCACGATGAGGACTCCTGGTTATGGATGGACGCGATGGGCGAGACACTGGCGCCGTCGGACCAGTAGGGTTCGCCCCTTATCTACGTAACGTATCGTACTTTTGGCCACAGGCCCCTGTCAAATGAACCACTTCACACCGTGCCGATTGCGCTCGCGTGGCCGTTCCGAGTGCTCGCAGCAACGATTCCGCGGCGGCCATCACCTGCTCATGCAGCTTGAGCTCCCTGGTTTACCCGGAAGCGAGCTGCCGCCCGCCACCGCGCCGCAGCGGTTGAAGCCGTTGAATTCGTCCAGGCCCAGCTTCGTCTTGCGGCGCGTCTGCTCGATCTGGCCGAACGTGTAGCAGTGGGTTTGCGGGATGTTCGAACCGACCGGCTTGATTTTCTCGCAGACGAGCCGGTTCGAGTCGTTGTGCTTGAGGATGCCGTTGATCTCTTCCTGGTTGTTGAACAGCGTGACCCGGGTCGACTCGTCCATCGCCGCGACCGAACCGCTGCGCTGCAGTAGACTGGACATCTGGCCGAGCAATACCTGTACGCGCTCCTTGTTGGCCGGCGTGGCGAACTCGTAACGGCCGCCCTCTTTCATCTCGTTCTCGATCCAAACACTCTGTTTTGCGAACGTATCTGGCGTGTCGGCGACGACCGGCTTTTCGATGACTTTGGCTTCGCTTGCGTCGGGTTCGCCGGCATGGACAGCTGGAATCAACAGCACGGCGAGCAACAGCACCTGGATACGCATGGATTTCACCGATGGGTGGGCGACGTAAGGATTACTACGATGGATGGGCAACAGGATTACTACGTAAACCATCGTACTTAAAAGCCCAGGCGCTTGTCAACGAAATCTTTCGTATTTCAAGTGCAACGAAGCTCAGGGCGTGGATGCGCCACCGGCGATGCTAACGGCGATCGGTCGCGGCGGCGGTGGCGCCGGCGCGTGGCGGACGCGACGTCGTGCCAGCCAGACCGGCACGGTGGCGCCGGCGCACACGGCGCTCGAGGTACTCGATAATGCCGCCGGCGATGTCGATACCGGTCGCCGCCTCGATGCCTTCGAGTCCTGGCGAGGAATTGACTTCCAGCACCAGCGGACCGCGGCGCGAACGGAGCAGGTCGACGCCGGCGACGTTCAGGCCCATGGTCCGGGCAGCGCGCAGCGCCACGTCGGATTCGCTGTCGCTGAGTTCGGTCGCGCTGGCAGAGCCGCCGCGATGCAGGTTCGAGCGGAACTCGCCCTGGGCCGCCTGCCGGCGCATCGCCGCGATCACTTTGCCGCCGACGACGAAGCAGCGGATGTCGGCGCCCTTCGACTCGCCAATGTATTCCTGCACGAGAAAATTCGCGTACAGGCCGCGAAACGCTTCGATCACACTCTGCGACACGGCCTGGCGTTCGGCCAGCAACACGCCCTGCCCCTGGGCACCCTCGTTGAGCTTGATCACGTGCGGCGGGTCGCCGAGCATGCGCAGAAGGTCGGCGGTGTCGTCGGGATTGTCGCCGAACACGGTCGCCGGCAGGCCGATTTTTTCGCGCGCGAGCAATTGCAGGCAGCGCAGCTTGTCGCGAGCGCGCAGGATCGCATCCGAAGAATTGGGCGTGAACACACCGCCCATTTCGAACTGGCGCAAGACGGCGGTGCCGTAAAACGTGATCGATGCGCCGATGCGCGGAATGACCGCGTCGTAGTTGCCGAGCGCGCGGCCCTTGTAGCGCATCGCGAAAGCACCCGGTTCGATGCGCATGTAGCAACGCAGCGGATCGAGCACGCGCGCGCGATGCCCGCGCTGACGCGCCGCCTCGGCCAGCCGCACCGTGGAGTGCAGCTTCGCGTTACGCGAAAGAATGGCGATCTTCATGGCGTGATCCTGCGTTTGCGTCGCGGCCGCCCGCAGCGATAGGCCGCAGACGGATCGACGATGAAGCGGCCGCTGAGCGCGTTGCGCCCGAGCAGCAGGGGGAACAGCATATCGCGCCTGCTGGTCAGATTGACCTGCGCAAGCCAGCGCTGGCCGGCCAGCTCGAACTGCGTGTCGATGAACCAGCGCAGCGTCTTGTGCCCGCCGGAATCGGTTACCGCGCGGCGCTCGACGGCCGGCGCTTCGCACAGCACCGGCTCGGCGCCGCGTCGTCCGGTCAATACGCTGAAGCGAAGCCAGCGCTCTCCCCCGCGCTCGTCGATGTCGAGCGACTCGACATGCAGCGCCGACGTGCGTGCGCCGCTGTCGATCTTCGCCTTGATCGCCGCGATGCCGAAGTCCGGCAGCGCCAGCCATTCGCGCCAGCCCAGAACGATCCGATCGCTATTCAAGATGATTCTCCCTGGCGCGCCGCCTGGTCGATCCGGACGGAAATGATGAGCCCGTTACAGCCCCCCAAGTCAAGAGCCGGAAGGTGCTGTTTCGATCACAAACAATTTGCGCCGCGCAGCCCTACGTCATGGCCGGGGTCTGCGCGCGCTGTTGGTAGCCCCCTTGAGTCAAGGGGGCTCCACCCCCTACGTCCGCGAAGCCGGTCGTCGTTCGCTGGGCGCTGGATAACGCAGGAGGTGGGCTCGGGTTGTGCTCGTAGGAATCGTAGCATGGGTTCGTACTGAGCCCTTCCGTGTATGGTCAATTGCGGACCGCTCGAGTTCAATGAGACAAGTAGGCCCCGACCTTCACTTAACCTAATTGATAGATGGGCTACGATGGCCGCAGCTATGGACGCTCTGCACCTTCGTCGAGACAGGAGGCTTTACATGCGAAAAGGCGAAGCGGCGTCATCCATTGCCTCCCGCGTTAAGTACGCTGCAGTAGCCGGCGTAAGTGCTGTCAACGGGGTAAGGTCCGCACACGAGAACGGCCACTACTATTCGCCGGTCGTGGACCCTTGCCAGCTCGAACCGACCCGTCTGTGGCCAGAGCAACCGGAAGTTCTCGGAATCGACTTCGACGACAACGGACACGAGCGTCTACTACGCGATGTCCTGCGGCCTCACCTGACCGCGTACGACTACCCCGAGCTGCTGGATGAGGCACCGGAGGTCACGCAGTACTTCACCGGCAATTCCCAGTACGGGTGGCTGGATTCGCGTTCGCTATTCGCCTTTCTGCGCGAGTGGAAACCAAGAAGGCTCATCGAGGTGGGCTCGGGTTTTTCAACCCTGCTGACGGCCGACGTCAACGTGCGCTTCCTCAAGGGCGGCATGGACGTCACATGTATCGAACCCTATCCTCGTGCATTCCTGCGTCGCGGCATCCCCGGTGTGTCACGGCTCATGGAAGCGAAGGTCCAGGATGTGCCGCTGAGCGAATTCGCGGCGCTGGAGGCGGGGGACATTCTGTTTATCGACTCGTCGCATGTCGCGAAGACAGGCAGCGACGTGAACTACCTGTACTTCGAGGTGCTGCCGCGGCTCGCTGCTGGGGTTCGCGTCCACGTTCACGACATCTTCCTCCCGCACGAGTACCCTCATGACTGGGTGATCAGGGACAACCGTAGCTGGAACGAGCAGTACCTCCTCCGTGCGCTCCTGATGCACAGCTCGCATTTCCGGGTGGTGTTCGGCTGCACGTACGCCTTTTGGCGGTTCCCTGAACTGGTGCGAGAAGCGATCGCACACGCTGACGGGCACGCGTTCGGAGGGGGCAGCTTCTGGATAGAGCGCATCTGACGCAGCGTGGTGCCCGATACTGCGTTGTTCACAGCGCACGGCGGCGGCGCGTGGTGCGGCCGTTTGGGTGACGAGGCGTGACGGGACGCGCCGGCATGTCGCCGCAAGTCGTCGAGGTGTCCGTTGATGATCTCGTCGGCAGCGGCCTGTAGGTCCTGTCCGACATGTCGCATCCACGCTTGTCCCAGCGGCATCGACTCGCGTTCTGACAGTGCCGCGACCAGTGCGATAGATACTGCGGTCGCGTGCTCCCCGCTCAGGGCGATTCCCGCTCTTGGCGCACGCATCGGGCCTTCTGGCCGAATAGTGGTCCAGCGGAAGGTAGCCGCGTCAGCAGAAGCGTGCGCTGCGACAGAGGGTCAAGCTCGTCGAACTCCTTCGCGGGCGAGCACTGGAACGAAGCCGTCGCCTCCGTCCTCTATGGCGCACGAGGCCGCTTGAGCGAACGCCGCGGCTCGCTCTGGTGGCGCACCCTCTGACAATGACCCATGATCCCGTCGAGCAGGTCGGCGACGCCAGCGCAGTTCTCGCTGTACGCGCCTAGGCTCAACGGTTCCAGCCCTGCTTCGATCCGTCGGCGAATCACCCGCGTTAGCCAAGGCCGGAGCGGGTGAAGGGAATCGAACCCTCGTCAGTAGCTTGGGAAGCTACAGCTCTGCCATTGAGCTACACCCGCTTGAGCCGCACGCCATTTACTGTACGGATTTGGCAATTCGGCCGCAATCTCGAGACGCGGCGCACCTGAAGCTGCACCGCGTTTCTGACGCACAGGCAATGGGTTGCGCAAGCGGCCTCGATGGAAAGTCGCCATTCAGCTTGGCTGCGCTTATATATGCATACGGAATTACCATCGGGTCGGGGCACACAGGGGCGGCATCGCTGCCAGTTTTTGAAAGAATCCCGCGTTTTCATTCTCATCAATCCTTTATCCTGCGCGACTCAAAGGAGCGCTTGTCATGCTGAAGTATCTTCGTATCGCCTTGTTGTCCATGGGCGCCCTGTTCGCGTTCGCTGCAATGGCGCAGCCGGGTCCGGACGATGATGCGCAGCCCTCGGCCGACCAGCCGGATCCGCCGTCCCGGGTCGCACGCCTGTCCTTCATTCGCGGTGCGGTGAGTTTCGTCCCTGCCGGCGAAAACGACTGGGTCGAAGCACAGGTCAATCGCCCGTTGATCACCGGCGACAAGCTGTGGACCGATCATGACTCGCGTGCCGAGCTCGAAATCGGCTCGTCGGCGATCCGCATCGACGAACAGACCAGCTTCGATTTTCTCAATCTCGACGATCAGACAGCGCAGGTCGAGCTGACGCAGGGTTCACTGAACCTGCGCGTGCGCCGCCTGTACGACAACCAGGTCTATGAGATCGACACGCCGACATTGGCGTTCGTCATCAACCGCGTCGGCGAATTCCGGGTCACGGTTGCGCCGGACGGCCAGGCGACGATCGTCTCCGTGATGCACGGCGGCGGCGACGCGTACGGCGAAAACGGTGCGCGCTTCCGCATCGAGGAAGGCCAGTCGGTGACTTTCCGGGACTCGGCGCTGCGCGACTATTTCACCGGGTCGCTGCCGCGGCCGGATGCGTTCGACGACTTCATTGCCCAGCGCGACCAGCGTTGGGACGGAGCGCGCTCGCGCCAGTACGTTTCCGAGGACGTGATCGGCTATCAGGATCTCGACGACAACGGCGACTGGAGCGACGTGCCGGAATACGGCCACGTCTGGTATCCGACCACGGTTGCCGTGGGCTGGACGCCGTATCACTACGGTCACTGGGGATGGGTCGGCGCGTACGGCTGGACCTGGATCGACGATGCACCCTGGGGCTTCGCGCCATTCCACTACGGACGCTGGGCCTACATCGGCAACCGCTGGGGCTGGTGCCCCGGTCCGATCGCCGTGCGCCCATACTACGCTCCGGCGCTCGTAGCATTCATCGGTGGCGGCGGCGTCGCCATCGGCGTCGGTGGGCCGGTGGGCTGGTTCCCGCTGGGTCCGCGCGATGTCTGGTTCCCGGGCTATCACACGAGCCGCGCGTATTTCACCAACATCAACATCAGCAACACGATCGTCGAACGCGGAACGCTCGACGGCTATTACGGCCATTATCGTCGCGGCGACATCAATTACGGCGAGATCAACTACCACAATCGTGCGATCGCCGGCGCTGTCGTCGCCGTGCCTGCCGCCGCCTTCGTCGGCGCGCGCTCCGTACACGCCTCCGCGATTGCCGTGAACCGCGAAACGTTCGCGAATGCGCGCGTGACATCGTTCGCTGCCGTCGCGCCGACACGGGCGAGCCTGGTCGCTTCGACCGGCCGCGCCGGTGCCGTGCCGCCGACTGCGGTGCTCAATCGCCGCATCGTCGCCGCGAGCGCGCCGCCGGCGCCGGTCGCTTCATTCGCGACGCGTGAGGCGCTGCTGAAGAAGAATCCGGGCCAGCCACTGAACAACGCGCAGCTGCGCACGCTGCCGGCGGTGCAGACCGGCGCGCGCGACGTCAAGACCAACGAGCGCAACAACGTCAAGGTGGTGACGAACAACGGCGTGCCGGCGCGCACTGCGGCCGCACCGCTGGCGGCGCGCCCGGCCGGCAACGGCGACGCTCGCCGCAACGTCGGCAACAGCCTGCCGGACAACAACGCCGCCGCGAACGGTGCGCAGAACAAGGGTCTCAAGGTCGAGGACCATCGCGGCGCCGGCAATGCCGTGGATACGAGTCACGGCGCCGGCAATGCCGCGGCGAACGGCAATGGCCGCCCGGCCGCAAGCGGTGCGCAGAACGAACATGTGCAATCGAGCCGCTTCGCGCATGGCAACAACAGCAGCACCGGCCAGGGCAGCGACGCGCAGAATGGAGGCGGAAAGGGCGCCGGCAATGGCCAGGTCAATGACCGCGGCCGCGCCGTCGGCAACGAGATCAAGCAGCCTGGCAATTCCGTTCAGTCGACCAATGCCGGTCAGCAGGCGACGAACAACGCGTTGAAGGGCGGCGGCCAGCCATCGGACAACGGCGCGCAAGGCAACGGCCGCAACACGGGACAGGATCGCAAGGTCCACTCGGACCAGTCGGAGCCGGTCACCGGCAGTGGCAAGGGCCAGGGCCAGAATCAGTCGAACGTCCAGCAATCGAACAACCGTGAATACCGCGCGCCGCAGGGCCCGCAGAACAACGCCGGCGCGGCGCAGGCGCAGAGCTATCACGCGCCAGTGCAGGACGCGCATGGCAACAACGATCGCCAGGTTCAACAGCAGCAGCGCGTGCAGCAACAGCAGCAGATTCAACAGCAGCAAGTTCAGCAGCACGTGCAGCCGCCGCCGCGCGTGCAGCAGCCGCCAGTCCAGCAGCCGCACAACACTCAGAGCAAGGAAGCCAACGACAAGAAAAAGAAGGAAGAGGACAAGAAAAATGGCGGCGGCGGCCACTAGGGGCCAATGCCCAGTGACACGCCAGCGCCCGGCATCTGCCGGGCGCTTGTTTTTTGCGGTGTCGAAAGGGCTGCGAGGCCGGCGAGCAGAAGGTAAACTGGCGAGATGGTGAAAATCCTGCTCAATGGCGAACCGCGCGAAGTGACCGAAGGTCTGAGCGTAGGCGCTTTGCTCGATGACTCGGCCTTTGCCAGGCGCCGCGTCGCCGTCGAAATCAACCGTGAGATCGTGCCGAAAAGCCAGCACGCAGAGCGCATCGTGCGCGATGGCGACCGCATAGAGATCGTCCAGGCGATGGGAGGAGGTTGAACAAATCGCGCTTGCGACATGCGTTGACTGCGCGCGCCTGGAGCAGCGCGCGAACAGCGGAGCTGGCCCGAAGGGCGAGCGCCATGGTTGGCGCGAGTAATGGCATGTCGCGCGATTTGCGAAGGTGAGGCAGGCGACGGCAGGGATGCCGGAGGTAGCTCACGCAGGAGCAGTTGCCGGATGCCGAACGAGGAGATCCAGGGACGGCTGCGTGCGAGGCTCTTCTCGATCGGCCTTGCGACACAAACGGACTTTGTATATTTCTGGAATTTGCATGAACGCCCTACCCAAGACACCCGCCACCACCGCACCCGACCCGCTCGTCATCGCCGGCAAGTCCTATCGCTCGCGTCTGCTGACCGGCACGGGGAAGTTCAAGGACTTCGACGAAACCCGGCGTGCGACCGAGGCGGCCGGCGCGCAGATCGTCACGGTGGCGATCCGGCGCAGCAATATCGGCCAGGATGCAAACCAGCCGAACCTGCTCGATGTCCTGCCGCCCGATCGCTACACGATCCTGCCGAACACCGCCGGCTGCTACACGGCCGACGACGCGGTGCGCACGTGCCGGCTGGCGCGCGAGCTGCTCGACGGCCATAGCCTGGTCAAGCTCGAAGTGCTCGGCGATCCGAGAACCCTGTTCCCCGATGTCGTGCAGACGCTGCAAGCGGCGCAGACGCTCGTGAACGAAGGTTTCGCGGTCATGGTCTACACCAGCGATGACCCGATCCTGGCCAAGCGGCTCGAGGAAATCGGCTGCGTCGCGGTCATGCCACTGGCCGCGCCGATCGGTTCCGGACTCGGTATCCAGAACCGCTGGAACATTCTCGAGATCGTCGAAAATGCCAACGTTCCCGTATTGGTCGACGCGGGCGTAGGCACGGCGTCCGATGCGGCCATCGCGATGGAACTGGGCTGCGACGGCGTGCTTATGAACACCGCGATCGCTGGCGCGAAGGATCCGGTGCTGATGGCCAGCGCCATGCGCAAGGCGGTCGAAGCCGGCCGTGAAGCATTCCTGGCCGGGCGCATTCCGCGCAAGCGCTTTGCATCCGCGTCGAGCCCGATCGACGGCACGATAGGCTGACATGCAGCGCAATATTTTTAGCCCTCTCCCCCGGCGCTTTTCGCTGGGCGAGAGGGTTGAGTGAGGGGGCAGCGCTTGATCACCGGAAGCGTCGTGAAGGACCGTAGCTCGACTCCCTCACCACAGCCCTCTCCCCCAGCGAAAAGCGCTGGGCGAGAGGGAGAGAAACGGCACATCCGCAGCTTCGTCTTGCGCCAGGGCCGGTTCACGCCGGCGCAGCAGCGCGCATTCACCGAACACTGGCCGCGCTACGGGCTGTCCGTCGACGCCGGCGCGCTCGACACGCGGCGCACGTTCGGAAGCCATGCGCCGCTGGTGCTGGAAATCGGCTTCGGCAATGGCGAACAACTGCTGTCATCGAGCCTGCGCGAGCCCTGCAAGAATTTCGTCGGCATCGAGGTGCACCGCCCGGGCGTCGGCCGCCTGATGAACGCACTGGCGTCACACAATGTGGACAATGTCCGTTTGTATAATGACGATGCGATCGCCGTGCTCGAGCACTGCATCGCGCCGGCGATGCTCGATGAGGTGCGCATCTACTTCCCCGATCCGTGGCCGAAGAAGCGCCAGCAGAAGCGACGCCTGATCCAGCCTGACTTCTGCGCGCTGCTGGCCGAGCGCACTGCGGCCAAGGGCGTATTGCATTTGGCGACCGATTGGGCGGACTATGCCGAACATATGTACAGCATGCTCGAATCATCTCCCGATTGGCGCAACCGCGCAGGCACGGCGCGCTTCATCGCGCGGCCGGACTGGCGCATCGAAACGCATTTCGAGAAGCGCGGCCGACGCCTCGGCCACGGCGTGTGGGACCTTCTCTATGACCGCTGTTGACGCCAACCGCCGCCACCGTTCGAGTCCAGCCGAATAACCAACGATGCCCCGATGAATACCGGCCTGGTCCTCACCCACGACATGATGCTCGTGCTCGGGCTGGTGGCGTTCACGGTGCTGATGCTGGTGCTGGAGTGGATCCGCGCCGATCTTGTCGCCCTGCTCGTCATCGTCGTCATCGGCATCACGCGCCTGCTGCCGGTCGAGCAGTTGTTCGACGGCTTCGCCGGCAACGCCGTGATTTCCCTGCTCGGCGTCATGATCATGGGCGCCGGTCTCGACCGCACCGGTGTGTTGAACAAGGCGGCTTCGTTTCTCCTGCGCCTGTCCGGCGGCATAGAGTCGCGCTTGCAGTTCCTCGTCAACGCGATGGTCGGCTCGCTGTCGGCGATCATGCAGAGCCAGGCGCTGGCGACGCTGTTCCTGCCGGTCGCCAGCCGTGTCAGCGCGCGCACCGGCGTGCCATTGGGCCGACTGCTGCTGCCGATGGCGTTCTGCATTCTCGCCGGCACCAACATCACGATGATCTCGAACTCGCCGTTGATCCTGCTCAACGACCTGATCGCGAGCGCGAACCGCAACCTGCCGCCCGGCGCGCAGACGATCGAGACCTTCTCGCTGTTCTCGATCGCGCCGATCGGCATTCCGCTTCTGCTGGTGGGCCTGGGCTACTTCGCGCTGTTCACGCGCCGGCTGTTGCCGATCGACGAGGAAAGCCAGAACGTCACGCCCGGCCGCACGGAAACCTATTTCGCCGAAACCTACGGCATCGACGGCGAAGTGTTCGAGCTGACGGTGACGGCGGAGAGTCCGCTGGTCGGCATGAGCATCGCCGAGGCCGAAGCACTGCGCGGCGCACCGCTGATCCTGGCGATCAAGAACGGCGACGAAACCCGGCTGGCACCGCCGGCCGATACGATGATCTGGGTCGGCACCGTGCTCGGCGCACTCAGCAAGCGCGACCAGGTCACGGAGTTCGCCGACCTCAACCTGCTGCGTTCGCAGACGCGCCTGCGCAACTTCCGCGACATGTTCAATCCGACCCGCGCCGGTATTTCCGAGGCGGTGATCCCGCCGAACTCGCATTTCGTCAAGCAGCTGGTCGGCGACCTGCGCCTGCGCAAGCGCTACGGCATCAGCGTGCTCGCGGTCAATCGCGGCGACGAGATCTTCCGCGAAGACGTGCGCAAGGTCGCGCTGCGCGCCGGCGACACGCTCGTGCTGCACAGCCTGTGGCGCGACCTCACGCTCGCTGCCGAGACGCACGATTTCGTCGTCGTCACCGACTATCCGAAGGAGGAAGGCCGGCCGAGCAAGATCTGGCACGCCACGGTGTTCTTCTCGCTCGCCATGGGCCTGGGCCTCTTCACCGACCTGAAGCTGTCGGTAGCGATGCTGACCGGCGCCGTCGGCATGCTGCTGGCCGGCGTGCTGAAGATGGAAGAGGCGTACAACGCGATCAACTGGAAGACGATCTTCACGCTGGCCTGCCTGATTCCGCTCGGCTGGGCGATGGACCGCACCGGCGCGGCGGCATGGATCGCGCAGGAGGTGCTGCGCTATCTCGGCAACTGGCCGCAGTGGGCGCTGCAGACGGTGATCGCCCTGCTCGCCTTGTTTTTCTCGCAAGTCGTGTCGAACGTCGGTGCGACGGTAATGATGGTGCCAATGGCGATCAACATCGCCCTCGCCTCGAATGGCAGTCCAGCCGTTTACGCGCTGATCGTTGCCATCTCGACGTCCAACAGCTACATCATCGCCAGCGCCAACCCCGTGCTGACGATCGTCGCCGGCCCCGGCGGTTACCGCGCGCGCGATTTTGTCCGTGTCGGCTTGCCGCTGACCTTGCTCATGCTGGCGGCGACGCTGATCGCCGTGAACCTGGTATTCCACAACGCTTGACCGCGCGCGGCAGTCGCCGACGCCATCGTCAGCCGCGGGATCGGGCACCGCGCCCGTTCGCATACCCGTCGTGCCACGGGCCGCAGGACACCGTCTGGTCAGGTTTTCGACAGGACATTTAACGCAACCAATCTGCGACGGCGGCACAGTAGCGTGCGTCTATCTATGCAGAGGGCTCGCTGGCTCGCCACGGATCAACAGTACGCTTCATCCGGCAAGCGTTTGCTCGACGAGGGACGCCGGAACCATCCTGCAGGGATGCGCTTTCCGCAGCTCAACGGAGGTATGCCATGTACCGTTTTGCTTTGGCTCTGGTTCTTTCGACGCAGGCTGTCGCCGCGCTCGGCGCCGGCTCGTGCAGCGTCGCCGGCAAGGCTTACGACTTCGGCGGCAAGCCGATGCGCGATGCCATCTTGCGCTTGACCGATCTGCAGACGGGGCAGACCGCATTCAGCGCGGCCAACACGAACGCCGATTTCGTGTTCACCGGCCTCAACTCCGACACCAGCGAACGCTATCGTATCGATGTGCTCAGCTCACCGACCGTCGTCACCGGAACGCTGATACCGAAGAGCTCGATCCTCGGCATGACGCGCGAATTCGCCTGCTCGGGACAGGCCTATCAGGACGTGCGCGTGCAGATCTACTGAAAGTCGACTCTGAACGAACCGGCCTGGCGCCGGCGCGCGGAGTCAGAGCAGAATGACCTTGCCGTCGACGATTTCGATCGCGACGGCTGAGAGGGCATCGCCGCGCGCAGGCCCGGCGAAGCAGCGTCCGGAGTCGATGAAAAAACACGCGCCATGGGCGGCGCAGATGAGCTGGTTGCCCTCGACCAGGAAGCGCCCGGGCGACCAGTCCAGCCGGCGCCCGGTATGCGGACATTCGTTGCTATAGGCGAACACGCGTGAGTCCTGACGCAGCAAGATCACCGATTGCGGATTCTCGGCGCTGCCGGCGTCGACCGCGGTAGCGCCGCCGTCCGGCACGTCGGTGACTTGGCATAACGTTTTTCTAACACTCATCGGAGTATCTAGCCCTTCCCACTTGTGCCGGACTCCTTCCGTCGCAAAGTCAGGGGCATTCTGCCATACGGAGTAGCGACGCCATGTTGTATTGGCGCTGGTTCAATCGTCCGCGACATCCGCTGCTGCGCCTCGCGCTGGCAGCCGTCGGCGCGGTGCTGCTGGTCGGCATCCTCGTGTTCGGATTCTTTGCCCTGCTCGCGTTTGCTTTCATCGGCAGCATTGTCGCGATCGTGCGCGCGATAACGCGCACGCATCCCGGTCCGGTGCATCCGGCGCAATCC
>Ga0157375_10002597_pt1 | contig 15678 bp, 17 predicted proteins | sample M35metaG_FD_115311 | JGI IMG/M metagenome (GOLD analysis project Ga0157375, IMG submission 115311) | Miscanthus rhizosphere microbial communities from Kellogg Biological Station, Michigan, USA - M3-5 metaG | ecosystem: Host-associated > Plants > Roots > Rhizosphere > Soil | place: USA: Michigan...
ACCAATAGACCGTTATGCGTGCGCATGATCTGCTTGCCCACCTGAACCTGGACCGTAGTGAACAGATCGGCATGCTCAGGGAACGCGATGATGATGGCGCGCGCGAGCTTGGCAAGATCGCGGGCTGTGGTGACTTGGCGCTCGTCGGGCAGGCCGTTGACGTTGGCGAAATTGGTCCGCCTCATGCCGAGATGCTGTGCCGCCTCATTCATACGCTGGACGAACGCCTCCTGACTGCCGGCGACGCCCTCGGCGATCATGACTGCGACGTCGTTGGCCGATTCGACGATGAGGACCTTCAGCGCGACGTCAAGCGTGATCGACTCGCCCACTTTCAGCCAGAGTTTGCTTGGGGCTTGCTCGGTCGCCTCCTTGGAGCATACGAGCTTGGTGTCAGGAGTAACGGTGCCAGCCTTCAAGGCCTGGAAGGCGACATAGGCCGTCATCAACTTTGTGAGGATGCTGGAAACCACTGGGCGTCCGGATCTTCGGCGTAGAACACCGTGCCGTTATAGGGCTCGAACACAAGGGCTGGACCGGCGGAAGCGCCTGACGGGACCATCAAGACCGCTCCGAGGAGGAGACCGAGACCAGCACGCCGCAGCATCATTCCAGGTCCCCTCATCAATTTGGCCTTTGCGCAGACCTTTGAATGGTCCGTTGGCCTCTTTTTCCCTCGCTCTGAAGGTGGACCCGGGCTCAGCCGCGCGGCGGGCGGCGGCGCTCGCTGAACCAGGCGCGGTATTCCGTCATTTTTTGCCACTGCGCCTGCGATGCACGGCGTTTGCAGGTGAGTGCTTCCTCGCTGCCTTCCGGCGCACCCCAGCGCAGCTCGGCGCAATCGTTGATGTTATACGCCATCTCCAAAGCGGACACGCGATCGAGCACGTCCTTAAGCGTCAGAATCCATTGCGAGTCGTCGGTGCGCTTATAGGAAAATTTGCGCGTAACAAGTTCCGATGCCAGCGTGGCCTCCAGCTCAGCCTTGACCTCCGCGGCGCTCTTCCCCTTGGGCATGGCAAAACGCTCCGGCCGCCGCGCGACCCGGAGCGGGAACCCGCGCACCACGTCGGTGGCGATCAATAAGCGTAGATCGCGGGAAGGCGTCGCGAAATCTTCCCACGCCCCGGTGGTCTCGAAAATCGACGCGCCGTCCGGCATCTCTACGGTCTTGCCACCCTCCGCTAGATATTTGCGTCCATTCTCGACCGAGTTTACCCGCCCATTGATTTGCTCCTCGAGCGCCGTCACCGCCTCCTTCAGCGCGCGCACGGGATCGAGCGGCGACGGCGACATCACGTCGTCCATGCGGTCGTAGAAATCCTCGACTTGGAGGCTTGATTGTTCGGATGAGTAATCGCCGTAGTCAGCATTCTTCGTGATCTCTTCGTTGCTCATGCGGCGCAAGCTGCCGTTTTTTTCGCGCACAATCGGGCGGAAACGCTTGAAGCCCGGACTGCCGAGCGTGGGATCCTGGGCAAACAGGAAATTGCCGCGCCAAAACCGTTTGCGCGCGACCGTCCCGTCCGGCTGACCGTCGACGGCAAGGAAGAGGCCAGCTGCGTCGCTTGCCTGCGGAACGCGCTTCACCAACATGAGAACGTGGCCATAGGGATCGGCGTAGATCGTCCCGGGACGCAAGCTTTCCTCCGTTAGCGGTACGGGATAGTAATCGGTGTTGTCGTCGTTATCTGCCGTCCGGCCATTGCCCGATTGCACGGCGTCGGCGATGGTCGTATTCAAATAATATAGGAATCCCGGCACGAGTCCCTTTGGCCGGCGGGGAGCGGCAATAATGCTGCTTCTCGTCTGAGGTTCGGCGGCGGGCGAGGCAAAAAACATGCCGAAGAAGCCAGTTTGCTCGACCACAGGCCGGCCCGCGACGCGCTCAACCACCGGCGGTGGTTCCTCGTTGACGACATTCCACCACTGTGTGCATTTCGGCGCTATACTCCCGTCGCCGCGCGTGCATTTCGAGTAACCGAATGGCAGTCCCATCTTAAAGGCGAAATACGCGCGTAAGACATACGGAACATCCGCGCAGTCGGGTTGGATGATCGCCCCCATCTCGTCCTCGCGCAGGCCGAGATGATTGAAGAGAATATTGCGCGACGGATCATGCAGCACCTTGTCCATTGACTTCCACGATAGCTCCTCGTCAAGCGGCGCATCGAATAGCTTCTCGATCCATGCGGCGTATAGATTCTCGGTCTCGCGCGTCCAGGCATCGCGCAGCGGCCAAACGCCCTTTGCGGCGCGCAGTTTCGCCGACGGCTTGCGCTGTACGGCGATGTCGCGGGTCACCTCTCTGCATTGGGGCGAGGAGTTGACGCGCGTGAGCTTCGCCTGCCAGTTGCCCACCGCCGGCGAGGCGATTTCGGCGAACCAGAAATAGGGCGGGCCGCCGAGCCGCTGGTCCGATTTGGCCGCGACCTTTCCGTCAGGCGCAATCAGGGCAAGCTCGCCGTCCGCCGGCTTCTCCACCGTGAAGACGACACGCAAGGGCGCACCGTGCCAGGGAGCGATCGGCGAGGAGAGGAGAGCGAGTCCGGCCTCGTCTTGACATAGGGCCGACGGATCTTCGGCCCTTGCATCCGAATCCGCGCAAAGCGCAAACGCGCACGCGATCAGCAACGATGGGATCGCAACAGCAGTGTTCGACAGGCGTCCCAGCAGCATGGCCCCCGTCCGGTTCCCTCGGCCACGACCCAAAACTACCCTGAAATGACGGCCATCCAAATGGCAAATTGCAAGAGTGCGGGCGGATAGGCGCCTTCCAACCCCAACACTGCCAACCACTGCTGCTAACCCCAGCTCGATTTCCGCTTATGGCACTAAGCGGACATGTCGAGCGACTGGCCACACGCCTGCTCTTGACCCGTAGCGGAAGATTGGGGCGCACCGCAACCGTGCTATCTTCGCGCAAAAGTCGCCACCAAACCAGAAAAGCGGCGCCGTCGCCCTTGAGCCGGGCGGCGGGACGCCGCCCTAGCGGGTCGGCATCGGCTTGTCGCCGCGATAGTCGTAGAAGCCGCGCTTGGTCTTGCGCCCGAGCCAGCCCGCCTCGACATATTTCACGAGCAGCGGACAGGGCCGGTACTTGGAGTCCGCCAGGCCCTCATACAGCACCTGCATGATCGACAGGCAGGTATCCAGGCCGATGAAATCGGCAAGCTGGAGCGGGCCCATCGGGTGATGCGCGCCGAGCCGCATGGCGGTGTCGATGGCATCGACCGAGCCGACGCCCTCATACAGCGTGTACACCGCCTCGTTGATCATCGGCAGCAGGATGCGGTTGACCATGAAGGCGGGGAAGTCCTCCGACACGGCGACCGTCTTGCCGAGCGACTCGACGAAATCCCTTGTGCGGCCGAAGGTGACGTCCTCGGTGGCGATGCCGCGGATCATCTCGACCAGCTCCATCACCGGCGCCGGATTCATGAAATGCAGGCCGATGAAGCGCTCAGGCCGGTCGGTCGCGGCGGCAAGCCGGGTGATCGAGATCGACGAGGTGTTGGTGGCGACGATGGCGTCGGGCTTGATGAAGGGACACAGCGCCACGAAGATCTTGCGCTTGACGGTCTCGTCCTCGGTGGCGGCCTCGATCACCAGATCGGCGTCGCCCAGGCCTTGGAGAGTCTCGGCGTAGGTGATGCGCGAGAGCGCCTTCTTGCGCTCTTCGTCGCTGATCTTGCCGGAGGCCACTTGGCGGGCGAGGTTCTTGTCGATGATGGCGAGCGCCGCATCGACTTTCTCCTTGACGATGTCGTGCATGACGACGTCGTAGCCGGACAGCGCGACCACATGAGCGATGCCGCCGCCCATCTGCCCCGCGCCGATGATGCCGATCTTGCTGATGGGAGCCATTTCAGAATCGCCTTTCGCCGCCGGATTGGCGCGGAGGCCTGAGCCCTGCACTATGTCGTCCATGGTCATTCCTCTTGCACCCGCTCTACCTAATACCCTGCCTTTTTGAGCTCGGCGTCGAGCTCGGGCAGCACCGTGAACAGATCGCCGACGAGGCCGTAGTCGGCGACCTGGAAAATCGGCGCGTCGGCATCCTTGTTGATGGCGACGATCACCTTGGAATCCTTCATGCCGGCGAGATGCTGGATCGCGCCCGAGATGCCGATGGCGATATACAGTTCGGGCGCCACAACCTTGCCGGTCTGCCCGACCTGGTGATCGTTCGGCATATAGCCGGCATCGACCGCGGCGCGGGAGGCGCCCACCGCCGCGCCAAGCCTGTCGGCCAGCGGCTCGATGAGTTTCTTGAAATTATCGCCGGACTGCATGCCGCGCCCGCCTGAGACGACGATGCGCGCCGCGGTCAACTCGGGGCGCTCGCTGACGCTGATGTCGGAGCCTTCGTAGCTCGACAGCGCGACGGGCGGCGGCGGCGTGACGGCCTCGATCGGGGCCGAGACCCCCTCGCCCGTACCGGCGAACGCCGTGGTACGCACCGTGCCGACCACGATCTTGTCGGATGTCTCCACTGTCTCCAGCGCATTGCCGGCATAGACCGGTCGCACGAAGGTGTTGGGCGACTTCACCTCGACGATGTCGGAAATTTGCGCCACGTCGAGCATGGCGGCGACACGCGGCAGGACGTTCTTGCCCATGGTGGTGGCGGGAGCGAGCAGCACGGAATAATTCTGCATCAGCGGCTTGACCACCGCGGCGGTCTCCTCGGCGAGACGCTGCGCGAGATGCGGGGCTTCGGCGATGAGCACCTTGCGCACGCCGTCGAGCTTGGCGGCTTGCTCGGCGACTGCGCGGCAGCCGTCGCCGACCACGAGGACGTCGACGTCGCCGCCGAACGCGCGCGCGGCCGTCACCGCCTTGCCCGTCGCCGGCGCGAGGCTGCCATTGTCGTGCTCTGCCAGCAGAAGGACGGCCATCTAGAGGACTCCCGCCTCGTTCTTCAATTTGTCGACCAACACCGCGACGCTATCCACCTTGATGCCGGCCTCGCGCGTCTTGGGCTCGGCGATGGCGATCACCTTCAGCCGCGGCGCGATATCGACGCCGAGGGCCTCGGGCGTGGTCTCGTCGATCGGCTTCTTCTTCGCCTTCATGATATTGGGGAGCGACGCGTAGCGCGGCTCGTTCAGCCGGAGATCGGTGGTAACCACGGCCGGCTTGGCGAGCACTAGAGTTTCGAGACCGCCATCCACTTCGCGCACGACTTTGACCTTGGCGCCGTTCAGCTCGATCTTCGAAGCGAAGGTGCCTTGCGGCCAGCCGAGCAGGCCTGCCAGCATCTGGCCGGACTGATTGCAATCGTCGTCGATAGCCTGCTTGCCCATGATGACGAGATCGGGCTTCTCGTTCTCGACCACGCGCTGCAACAGCTTCGCCACGGCAAGCGGCTCGACGCTCTGGTCGGTCTTCACCAGGACGGCGCGGTCGGCGCCCATGGCCAGCGCGGTGCGCAAGGTATCTTGCGATTTGACGCTGCCGATCGAGACGGCGACGACCTCGGCCGCCTCGCCCCGCTCCTTGATGCGGACGGCTTCCTCGACGGCAATCTCGTCGAAGGGATTCATCGACATCTTGACGTTTGCGAGGTCGACTCCGCTCCCGTCCGACTTGACGCGGACCTTGACGTTGGCATCGACAACTCGCTTCACGGGAACGAGAATCTTCATGCGGCCATTGTTCCCCGCACGCTAATGACCGGCCCCCCTAGCCCAGCCATCTCGCAGTTGCGAAATGGCGGCGACCGTACTGCTGGGCAGTCGGCAAGTCAATGGTTTCAGGCCATTTAAGCAGGGTTATTACGCGCCGCCCCGGGTCTTGTCGAACAGCGGTACACCGCGCCGCCGCATGAACAGGATCAAGGTGGCGCCGGCTAAAAGTCCACCAATATGCGCCCACCAGGCCACGCTTTCCTCGCTCTGGAACAGGAGATTGCCGAACTGCGCGGCGATCCAAATGCCGAGCGCCCAAGCGGCGGTGATCCGGATCGGGATGCGCCAGAGCGCCAGCACCCAAACCTTAACCTTGGGATGCAGGATGATATAGGCGGCGATGACGCCGGCCACCGCGCCGGAGGCTCCGATCAACGGCAGATCGGAGGTCGGGTTCATCCAGGAATGCAGCACGGCGGCGAAGATCCCGCACATCAGATAGAACATGATGAAGCGGACATGGCCCATGGCGTCCTCGATGTTGTCGCCGAACACCCACAGGAACAGCATGTTGCCGAGCAGGTGGATCCAGCTCCCGTGCAGGAACATGTAGGAAATGAGCGTGAAGCGCTCTGGCACGAAAGCGCCGTTTGCGAACACCGCCACCGGGTCGGTCCCGCCGGCCATCAGCTTTGCCGGGATGACGGCGAAGGCCGCCGTGTTCTCGTCGTCGAGCGGAATGACCCAGCCGGTCTCGAAGATCACATAGACGGCGACGTTGAGCAGGATCAGCGCCACCGTCACATATTGAAAGTGAATGCGCTTCAGCGGGTTGGTGTCATGGAGGGGAATGAACACGGATACATGATCCCCGCGTCAGCGGTTCTTGCCCGGCACCCAGGTCACGTCCGACTTGCCCTTGTCATTGGCGAAGCGCGCCGCGACGAACAGAAAATCCGATAGCCGATTGATGTAGCGCAGGGCGGCATCGCCGACGCTCTCGCCCTGTCTTGCCGCGAGCGCCACCATTAGGCGCTCGGCCCGGCGCGAGATGGTGCGGGCGAGATGCAGATGACTCGACGCGGGCGAGCCGCCCGGCAGCACGAAGGAGCGCAGGGCCTCGAGGTCGCGATTGAGCGTGTCGATCTCGCTTTCCAGGCGCGCCACCTGCGTGTCGGTCACTTGTAAGCGTCCGCGCGCGTCCTTGGTCTCGTCGGGAAAGCAAAGATCGGCGCCCAGATCGAACAGGTCGTTCTGGATGCGCGCGAGCATGGCGTCGAGCGAGGTCGGCCCGTCCTTGGTATGGAGGCGAGCAATGCCGATGGCGGCATTAGTCTCGTCGAGCGTGCCATAGGCCTCCACCCTGAGATCGTATTTGGACACGCGGCGACCGGAGCCGAGCGCGGTGGTGCCGTCGTCGCCGGTACGCGTATAGATCTTGCTGAGAACGACCATCCACCACCCGCCTCGCAGAGCACTGGCCTGCGCGTCCACCGAGTTTTGTTGCAGTCTAGCGTAGCGGCGCGCCTGGACTGGTCAAGCCTTCGTTACGTCCGAAAATTACTTGCGGGCCAGATAGATGGCGGCCATCACCAGGCAAAGCGCGATGAATTGCAGCACCACGCGCCAGCGCATCAGCAGTTGGCTGGTATTCGGGCTGCCGCCGCGCAGCATGTTCCAAAGCCCGGCCAGAAGCACGACGGTGACGGCCGCAAGGGCGATGGGAATGGCGAATCTCGTGAGCGTTTCCATGGTCGATACCCTTGGGCCCGCTCCGCGGCGGTGGTTAGCGGAGCGGCACTCTAGTTCTTGGCGGCAATGGCGTCGAGGGCGCGCGTCGGCAACAGCCGGCGCAAAAAAGCCGCCGCATAGGTCGGTATGGTAACGTAGTAACGTCGCTTCGGGTTGCGGCTTTCCAGCGCGTGGACGAGTTTCAGCGCCACCGCCTTGGGCCCGAGCTTGAAGGTCTGATCCCCGCCCTCTTCGAGCCGCGCGATACGGGTGCGATAGATCTCGCTATGCGCCGAGGCCTCCAGATCGATGTTGCGGCGATAAGCTTCCAGCGCGTGCTCGAGAAAGCGCGTGGCGATCGGCCCCGGCTCGATCAGCACGATCCTGATGCCGGTCGCGGCGAGCTCCATGCGGAGGCTGTCGGCCAGCGCCTCGATGGCGAATTTCGAGGCGCAATAGGCGCCGCGATAAGGCGCCGCCACCAGGCCGAGCACCGAGGAGCAGAACACGATCCGTCCCTCACCTTGCGCCCGCATCGCCGGGATCACGCGGCGGGTGAGATCGTGCCAGCCGAATACATTCGCCTCGAACTGGGCGCGCAGCACGTCAGGCGTCAGATCCTCGACGGCGCCGGGCTGGCCATAGGCGCCGTTATTGAACAGCGCGCTAAGCGTCCCGCCGGTCGCGTCGAGCACATGCCCGGCTGCGGCTTCGATCGAGTCTGACTCGGCATAGTCGAGATAGAGGCTCTCCAACCCGTCTTGGTCGCGCAACCGCGCGATGTCCACTTGCTTGCGCGCCGTGGCAAACACGCGCCAGCCGCGCGCCTTCATCTCGCGCGCTGACGCCAGGCCGATGCCGGAGGAGCAACCGGTGACGAGGATCGAGCGCTGGGGCAAGGGCTAGCTCGTCCGCGAGGACGCCCTACTGCGCCGGCGTCTCCTCGGGCGGCATTGCCTTCTGCTTGATGGATTTCAGTCCAGCCAGAAAGATATCGCTAATGACCTTCTTGGCTTCATCGTCGCTCTTGCTGTTGGCGTCGAAGGTCGCATCCCAGTGGATGACGGTGCGGCCGGGATCGCGATCATCGGGCTCGACCCAGAGCTTTGCCGAGTAGTTCTTGACCGGCAGCGGGCTCTCGACGATCTCATAGCTGTAGCTCGTGTCGTCAGAGCCGGTCAGTTTCTCTTTGATCGTGCCGCCATTGTCCTTCAGCGTCAGCACGCGGAAGGTCGCGTCGCCCTCCTTGCTTTCCTTGCAGTCGGCGATGGCCGGGTGCCAGTCCTTGATCGAGCAGAATTCCGAGATGGTCGACCAGAGCACCATCATCTGTCCCGGCGCGGCGATCTTCTTGTTGACGTCGATCGCATAAGCGGAGCCGCCCGTGACGACGAGTGCCGCGAAAGCCATGCAGAAAAGTCTCTCGATACGCATGCGTTTTCTCCCTTTGTGCTTCCGGCTTGTGCCGGCTCATGGTTTCAGCCTTCCAGCAGGCGCCTGGCGATGACATGCGCCTGGATCTCGGCCGCTCCCTCGAAGATCGACAGGATGCGCGCGTCGCACAACACGCGGCTCACCGGGTATTCCAGCGCGAAGCCGTTGCCGCCATGAATCTGCAGCGCATTGTCGGCGGCGGCCCAGGCGGCGCGGGCGGCGAGCAGCTTGGCCATGCCGGCTTCAAGATCGCAGCGGCGGCCGGCGTCCTTCTCGCGCGCGGCGAAGTAGGTGAGCTGGCGAGCGAGCAGGATTTCCGCCGCCATCATGGCGAGCTTGTCGGAGACGCGTGGGAAATTGACGATCGGCTTGCCGAACTGGATGCGCTCCATGCCGTAACGCAGGCCGAGATCGAGCGCGGATTGCGCCACGCCGATGGCGCGAGCCGCGGTCTGGATGCGCGCCGCTTCGAAGGTCTGCATCAACTGCTTGAAGCCCTGGCCCTCGACCTCGCCAAGCAGATTGGCGGCAGGAACGGCGAATCCGTCGAAGGAGATGTCGAACTCCTTCATGCCGCGATAGCCGAGCACCTCGATCTCGCCGCCGGTCATGCCATCGGCCGGAAAAGGATTGTCGTCGGTGCCGCGGGGCTTCGGCGCCAGAAACATCGACAGCCCGCGATAGCCCTTCTCCTTCCCATCGGTGCGCGCGAGCACGGTCATCAAATCGGCGCGGGCGGCATGGGTGATCCAGGTCTTTTGCCCGGTGATGCGGTAGACATCGCCGTCGCGCACCGCACGCGTGGTGAGTGAGGCGAGATCCGATCCGATATTCGGCTCGGTGAACACCGCCGTCGGCAAAATCTCGCCGGATGCGATCCTCGGCAGCCATTCCTGCTTCTGCGCATCGGTGCCGCCGTTCAGGATCAGCTCCTCGGCGATCTCCGAGCGCGTACCGAGCGAGCCCACGCCGATATAGCCGCGCGACAACTCCTCGGAGACGACGCACATCGCCTCCTTGCCGAGCCCGAGCCCGCCATACTCTTCAGGCAGCGTCAGCGAGAACACGCCAAGCTCGCTCATCTGCGCGATAAGCGTCATCGGCACATATTCGTCCTTGAGGTGCCAGTCCTGCGCGTGCGGCACCACCTCGGCTTCGGAGAAGCGGCGCATCTCGTTGCGGATGTGCTCGAACGTCTCATCGAGGCCCGGGTCGCCGTAATTGGCGGCGGCGGCGCCCTGCGCTTCCTTGATCAGCGCCACGACGCGGGCGCGTGCCTCGGGGGTGGACGCATGGATCAGCGCGCGGACCGACGGCGTGAGAAACGCCGCCTGATCCTGGTCCTTGACGCCGAGCTCATGCGGCCGCGCCATCTCGCCCTGGCTCATCATCACCCCGCTCGCGAGCTGCGCCGCATATTCGGCGGCGCCGACCTGCACAAGCAGGCACTCCATCTCGCCGAACCTGCCCTCGTCCTGCATGCGCTTGGCGTAGCTTGCGACCTGGACCAGGGCTTCGACATAGGTGGCGACCCAGGCGAGGCCATGGGCGGCGCGCTGCTCGCGCTCCAGCGCGGCGTTGTCCAGCTTGCCGCCGGAGGAGACCTTGGCGGCAACGGCGGCGATCGCCCGATCGCGCAGGCCCGTGGCGGCCATGGCCGTCTCGTCGAGCAGGGAGATCAGTTCCGGCGCGCTCGGCGCGCCAAGATTGGTGATGGCTTCAGCGACAGTCAAAACATGGCTCCTGGCATGGATTTTAGCGGTTCGCACACCGAAGCGTGCTCCGCGCCAGGAGTCAAACCTGAATTCTGGGCTTTGGTTCGAGATGCCGGCTACGGCCTGGCGGCCTCGCCCTCGACCACCGTTTCCTGCACGATCCCCGACCAGCTCCTGGGCGGCTCGGCCTCCGCGGCCTTAGCCGGCTCGACGTGTGGACCCGGGGTGTCGAGCACTCTGGCCTCGACGATTTCGAGAGGCCTGATGGCGGCGAGCAGCTCATCGAGCTTGTTCAGCGCTACATAATATTTGTTGGCTTGAAGCTGCCGCTCGACATGCGCACGCAGCTCAAGGATCGCGTCCATCAGGTCCTTCTTTACCAGTGGGTTTGACATGATTGGTCCCTCCTTCGCCAGCCCCCAGCATACGCCCGTACAGGTACGGAGCCGCTGAACCCCCAACTGCCGAGATGGCGAAACTGTTCCTAACCGCGCTGGCTCAGCTGCTTCAGCCCCCATAGCGCTCGGTGCGGATCAGACTTGAAGCGACCCCGGCGGCGATCGTGGCGTCGGCTGCCGCCTCGACAAAGGGATTGGAACCGCAGACGAACACCTGCTGTGACGTTCCGGCAGCTTAGCTAGAAGCTCGGTCAGCATCGCGGTGTCGACCCGTCGTCCATAGTCGTCCGCTCGCCGTACCGGTTCACGGGTGAGCGCGAGAGCAAGATTGAAACCATCGCGACGGGCATCCAAGGCAAGCAGCTCGTCGCGAAACAGCACGTCGCCGAAGGTCCGAGCGGAGAACAACAGCACCATAGGCACGCGCGAATGGCGGCTCGCGCGATCGCGGATCATGGACATCAGCGGCACGACACCGGAGCCGCTGCCGAGCAGCAGAAGCGGGCCGCCGTCGGCGACCTCCCAGACGAAATGGCCGCCGATGGGTCCGCGCAGCTCGATGTCATCGCCGACTTCGGCGACGTCATGAAAGAAGGGCGAGACCTCGCCATCGTCGAGCCGCTCGATGACGAGCTCGAGCCCAGTCTGCGAATGCGCGCCGAAGCGATCGAATAGCTACGCTCCGCCTGATACATGTCAGGGGCGGTCAGCCGCACGTCGACATGCTGTCCGGCCCGGAAGGTGAAGGGGCGCGACAGTTCGAAAAAGAAGCTCTTGATGCGCGGCGTCTGGGGAACGGTGGCGGAGATTACGGCTTGCTGCCAGCGCAAGCCGCCATCGCCTTCCAAATTAGCCGGCGCGTCAGTCACCGGTGAAACGCTGCTCGCGCCAGGGGTCGTCATAGATGTGATAGCCGCGCAACTCCCAGAAGCCGGCCTCGTCGCGCTCGGTAAACTGGAGCCCGCTTACCCATTTCGCCGACTTCCAGAAATAGAGATGCGGCACCAAAAGACGCGCGGGACCGCCATGATCGGGCGGCAGCGGCTTGCCCTCGTAGCGGAGCGCGATCATCGCCTTTCCCCCGACGAGATCGGCGGTCGGGACATTGGTGGAATAGCCGTCGAAGGAATGGGCGAGCGTGAATTGGCTCGGCGGCGCGTCAAGCCCGGCCGCGGCCAGGATGTCGTCGATCAGCACGCCTTCCCACGGCGTGTCCAGCTTCGACCATTTGGTCACGCAGTGAATGTCGCGCGTTTGCTTGGTCTGGGGCAGCGCATTGAATTGGGCCCAGTCCCAGCGCGCGAGCGGCTTTGGCCCGACCTTCAAGATGAACGACCAATCCTCGGTGCGGATGTGCGGAGTGGGGCCGGCGGAGAGGACCGGGAAATCATCGGTGAGTGACTGTCCCGGAGGAAGCCGTTTGGCGATGTCCGGCGAGCGCTGCCGTCCGGTAAAGCCGCGCGTTACCATTTCAGCCACGCGATGTTGGACGCATGGGACGTTCCTAGCCGTTGAAGTCTCTCACTTCTCCATTATTTGCCGCTAGGCGCAAGGGAGCCTTTCGCCGTATCCGCGGGGCCGGGCCCTCGCACTTGCCGCAGAAATCCATGAGCCGCACTCATCACCAGGATGAGACATCTTCAATGCCGGGTCCGGCGAGCGGGGTTATGATGTTGTGCGCTGCCGAGCGCTTTCAGCGTCTCCGGCAAGCCATATTTCGGGAAGATCGCGATGCCGAACCCGGCGTCGAGCGCGGCGAGATGCCCGCGGTGCCGGCCGTTATCCCGCCTCGAAACTCGTAATCCCATAGATTTGGTCAAGCGGCAGGCCGGGGTCGCCGCGCAGATACATGCGCTCGCAGGCGAATACCGGACTCATGCCATGCTTGGCGGCGAGCTTGAGGCCGGCCTGGTTCGGCTCCGGAATATCGATGAAGAACTGTTCGCTCAAGGCATTATTGCAAAGCGCGCCGAGCAAGGCCTCGGCGATGTCGGGCGCATCGGCAAAAAGCGGGCCGATCTTGTGACCGACGCGACACTTCCGCAGGACCCCGTAGCCCTTCAATTGGGCGTCGTCGATCAATGCCAAGCCGACCGCATGCGGCTGGCTGACCCAGCGCTCGAGGAACCGATCCCGGGGCGCGAAGAAATGTGCGCGGTCGTAAGCCGCGAGCGTGGCGAAGGGCACTTGTGAGAGCGAGACGATCTCGCGCATCGGAGCTTGTTGCTGCTTCGGTATGAAGCTGTGGCGCGTGCTGCGATGCGCTCGTCGATAGCCAAGCCGCGCATATTTCTCGGCCATGGCCTCGACGCCGTCGAGCCCGGCATTGCGATCGCCGATATAGTCGAGGCTCGCTTTGGTCAGTGACAAGCCAAAGCCCCGGCCTCGGTAGGCCGGATCGACAATATAGAGGCCGCAAAAGGCGAAGCTCTCATCGTAGACGGGCATGGCCACGCGCGCGATCGGGCGGCCGTCAAGCTCGCCCATGAAGAAGCCGTTCGGATCGATGGCGTAGAAACACGCGGCGTCGCACAGCCCCGGGTTCCAGCCTTCCGCGGCGGCCCAGTCGATCACCGTTTCGACGCCCGAAAACGGCATTCTCTCTATGCGGTAATCGCCCTGCGGCTCGTCCATTCCGTTGCCGCGTACGCTTGCGGCCCGTGCGCCTAGCCGCCGTGCATCTGCCTGCTCGCCTCGAGCACGTCCTCGAAGGTCCGCAAGCCCGTGCAGGGCGCGCTCACCAGCACCGACATGTTGCCGGGGCGGTGCTCGTTCTTCCACATGCGCATATGCGCCTTGGGGATCTGCTCCCAGGGGAACACCTCGCTCATGCAGGGATCGATGCGCCGCTCGACGACGAGCTTGTTGGCGGAACTCGCCTGTTGGAGATGGGCGAAATGCGAGCCTTGGATGCGCTTCTGATGCATCCACACATATCGGGCGTCCATGGTGAGGTTGTAGCCGGTGGTGCCGGCGCAGAACACGACCATGCCGCCGCGCTTCACCAGGAAGCAGGAGACCGGGAAGGTCGCCTCGCCCGGATGCTCGAACACGCTGTCGACATTCACGCCCTTGCCGGTGACTTCCCAGATCGCCTTGCCGAAGGCGCGCACTTCCTTGTTCCAAGCATCGTATTCGGGCATGCCGACGGTCGGCATCTGGCCCCAGCATTTGAACTTGTTGCGGTTGATGACGCCCTTGGCGCCGAGCGACATGACGAAGTCGCGCTTTTCGTCGTCGGAGACGATGCCGATGGCATTGGCGCCGGTGGTGGCGCAAAGCTGCACCGCCATCGAGCCAAGACCGCCGGAGGCCCCCCATACCAGCACGTTGTGGCCGGGCTTCAGCGTGTGCGGCCGGTGGCCGAACAGCATACGGTAGGAGGTGGCGAGCACCAGCGTGTAACAGGCGGCCTCCTCCCAGGTGAGATGTTTCGGCCGCTCGAGGAGCTGGCGATCCTGCACGCGGCAGAACTGGGCGAAGGAGCCGTCGGGCGTCTCGTAGCCCCAAATGCGCTGCGACGGCGAGAACATCGGATCGCCGCCGTTACACTCCTCGTCGTCGCCGTCGTCCTGATTGCAATGTATGACGACCTCGTCGCCGACCTTCCAGCGTTTGACCTTGGAGCCGACCGCCCAGACGATGCCCGAAGCATCCGAGCCGGCGATATGATAGGGGTTCTTATGCCCGTCGAGCGTCGAGATCGGCTTGCCGAGCGAGGCCCAGACGCCGTTGTAGTTGACGCCGGCGGCCATCACCAGAACGAGCACGTCATGGGAGTCGAGCTCCCAGGTCGGCACGACCTCAACCTGCATGGCCTCGTCGGGAGGACCGTGACGCTCCTTGCGGATCGCCCAGGCATACATGTTCTTCGGCACGTGACCGAGCGGAGGAATTTCGCCGATCTCGTAGAGATCTTTGACGGCGCCCGCGGGCGCGGCTTGGGTCACTGCGGCTAGCGACATCTCATTCATCCGGTTTGTTTCCCCCAGCTCGACACGCACTTGTTAGGGATGTTTTTGCACTGCGGTAATTGTCTGCTATTCATCTCGCGACTGCAACAAATTTGCAACGGGCCACCTTAACGCGCAAAAGCGCCGCAAAGGCGCCTCTGCTCCGCCCAAAAATCCACACCTTCCGCTTTTGGGCAAGGAGGCCTAGCAAAAACAAAAGCCGAGGTCAAAATTGGTTGACCGGCCAGGCAGGCACCCCTCTCCAGCCCACACGTTCCCCCTCGGTCGAGGAAACGCGCAGCGACCAAATGACCGTCAAAGCGGCCAAGCGCCCCAACGGATTCCCCCAAGGCCCGTCTGGAAGGAGACCTCAATGAGACAGCTAGCTCTTTTGACCGCGGCCCTAGCCCTCGGGCTGGGCACGACCGCGGCCCTTGCCGAAGACGCCCCGGGCGCCAAGAGCGACATCACCATCGTCGAGAGCAACCCGAGTGCAGGGGACGCAGCGAGCAACAGCGGCGGATGAGCGAGCCATCCGACACTTCCGGTGCGCTGGCAGCGCCTGACAAGAGCGGGTCGGCTCAGCCTGAGCAATTGCCCGGCGCGAACGCCCGACAAGGGCGCATCAGCCACTCCGGCTGCGCGACGAAGGGTATGTAGGAAGCGAAACCTCCGCCGAACACTCCCATCACAAGCTTGAACCTGGGCGGCGCAAAGCGCCGCCCTTTTTCTTTTGGCTCCGTAAGCTTCATGATTTATTGGGCGTGGAGGCCCATGTTGCCCTTGAACGGCTTGCATGCTTCGATGCGAGCCA